>Ga0209175_10000321_pt1 | contig 31428 bp, 26 predicted proteins | sample JI91814C2DNA_FD_187506 | JGI IMG/M metagenome (GOLD analysis project Ga0209175, IMG submission 187506) | Wastewater effluent complex algal communities from Wisconsin, to seasonally profile nutrient transformation and Carbon sequestration -... | ecosystem: Engineered > WWTP > Effluent > Algae...
ACTTGAATAGTCTCTTGGCTTGGTAACCAGAGACTCCCCCAAAGGGTTCGTTTGTTCAAGTTCCCCGAGGGGGGTCACCTGCTCTCCATCACGCTGCGTGACCAGAAAACCACCAAACACCATCACGAACTGTGACCGTACTCATGTTGGCAAGAAGATGCTCGCGGAGTCCCAGGAAGGTCTGCTCGTACAGCGCACCGACGAACCCGACCGGGAACACCAATTCCCATGAGCCATCAATGTATGAACCATAGAAGGGATGAATGCTCTTGCCAGACCAATCGGTGCCGTAGCCTGGCTCCCGGAACTCGTGGATAAGGTTGTTCCGATATGTGTAGAAGAGCTGAACGTACTGCGCGTCTCGTACGTGTATGTGCTCTTCTGGCTTAGCCTCGGCAAGAACCTCCGTTGTCGTTGGAGACGATGACAGAAGTACTTTTCCGCCGTTTTCCCACTCGGCTAAACGCTTCGAGGTAGCTCTGTACAACGTGTACCGGTGTCGCTTGGCCCCTAGAAGACGGAGTTTTAGCTGAGGAAGGCTGACGCGCTCGCTCTCTGGCCACTTCGCGACGTCGCGTATCAGTTTTACGATGCGCTCGCGATGCGTTCCGCTCGTTCCGTATGCGGCTCGCGCAAGCGGTTCAAAGGCGGCCGCGTAGAGCACTTTCCGATGAAACGGCGAGACGACCTGGCCAATGTCCTGTGCTTGGGCAACGAAGTGCTCCAAGAACTGATCGACCTCGGATCGGTAGCGTGGCATTTGTGCCGCCTAATGTATTTAGTGTTTAGCTGCCGCCCCGAAAGTGCCTGGCTCAACCGCTGGCGGCTCGCGGCAGATAAGCCTTGTAGCGCTCATCTGCCGCCCGATGGCGGTCACCATGGCGATTGTAGGGCCGAACGGCCGGAAGTCAATCGCTTGGCATGAGGCCGGCCGCAGATCGATGCTCATCAACCGGCAACGGCGCCGCCAGAACGCCGACCTGCCGAGAAGTACCACCACGGACCCAGCCCGCACACGCACATGGCCCCACCGCGCCGAGCCCTTCCCTTGCGCAAGCCCCTGCCCCACACCGCCGCCAACCACCCCCAGGTCGGTATAGGCCCGGACGCCCTCCCAGAACGCAAAAAGCCCAACCTTTCGGCTGAGCTAATCGCTTGTACTACTAGGAATTTTCTGTGGCTCCCCGACCTGGGCTCGAACCAGGGACCTACGGATTAACAGTTCGCAAAAAATAGCGTTTTTCTACGTTGAACCGAGTGCGTGAATACTGTCTAATACGCATGTTTTCAACACGTTGCTAAAATTAGACATTGCACGACGTTGAAGCGCATGCCTATAATCTGCTTACTGGTTGCTTACCAGAATCAACTGGCAGGCTGAAAGCGGGGGCAGACATGAGCGACAACAAGGTGAACTTCACGGCTGGCAAAGTCGCGGCTTTCCGCTGCGAGGAAGGGAAGCAGGCAGCGTTCCTGTGGGACACCAGCGCAAGCGGGCTTGGCTTGAAGGCGTCTGCCGGTGGCTCGAAACGCTACGTTCTGCAAAGCCGTCTTGAGTCTGGTGCCACCGTCCGGCTGACAATTGGCGACCCAAGGGCGTGGACGCTATCCGCCGCCCGCGACGAAGCCCGTCGACTGCAAACGCTGATCGACCGGGGAATCGACCCGCGCCAAGAGAAGGCCGACCGACTTGCCGCCGCTGACGCCAAGCGCGCCGAGGACGAAGCCAAACGAGTCGAGGCAGAGCGAATCGAGGCACCGGCCCTTGAAGCCTGGCAAGCATACCTCGTGGCCCGTGCGCCGAAGTGGCGCGAGCGCACCTTGCTTGACCATCAGCGACTTGTCGACCCCGGCGGGAAACTCAAGACCCGAGGCCGCCGGCCTGGCGAGGGCGACACGACGATGCCAGGCGCACTACTGGCCTTGCTGGATCGCCCCTTGGAACAGATAACCGCCGACTCCGTGCGCGCCTGGCTGAAAGACGAGGCCGCCACACGACCGACACAAGCAGCGCTTGCTTTCCGTCTGCTGCGTGCCTTCCTGAACTGGTGCAGCGATCGCCCCGAGTACCGCGATCAGGCGCACGTGGACGCCTGCGGCAGTCGTATGGCGAAAAACGAGTTGCCAAAGAAGGTTGCTAAGGACGATTGTTTGCAGCGCGAACAGTTGCCGTCGTGGTTCGCCGCGGTGCGCCAGATACAGAACCCTGTCATTGCCGCCTATCTGCAAACGGCGTTGCTGACGGGTGCGCGTCGAGAAGAAGTAGCAGGCATCCGGTGGGAAGATGTCGACTTCCAGTGGAAATCCCTGACCATCGGCGACAAGGTGCAAGGCAATCGCACTATTCCGCTGACGCCCTTTGTCGCTGCCCTGCTGGCCGCCCTGCCCCGCCGCAATGAGTGGGTATTCTCAAGCCCTGCCGCCGCGTCTGGCAGGCTGCAAGAGCCGCGCATACAGCACAACAAGGCACTAGCCGCCGCAGGCCTGCCCGGCCTCACCGTGCATGGCCTGCGCCGTTCGTTCGGCACGTTGGCGGAATGGGTAGAATGCCCCGCTGGCGTCTCAGCGCAAATCATGGGGCACGCGCCGAGCGCGACCGCCGAAAAGCATTACCGCGTTCGCCCCCTCGACTTGCTGCGCATGTGGCACACTAAGATAGAGGCTTGGATTCTAAACGAAGCGGGTATTGAGCAGCCGGCAGAGGGCACGCGACCAAGCCTGCACGCCATAGGATAGACTTAGCACTGCCGCGCCTAGATTGGCCAATCGAAAACCGGGCACCTTCTTCGGCTGGCCCGCCCCCCATCGAAGGAGCGCAGAGAAGGAGCGCCGATTGATGACGCCGAAAGAAGATTTGATCGCCTGGATGCGGGAGAATCCGCGTGAGCCCGCTGGCTGGCTTGAGGTTTGTAACCGGCTGGCAAATGGGTTTGACATGGATCTAGCTTGGCCGAGTTTGTTGGCAGCCGGCGCCACGCCGAGATACATCTTCGGCATGGTGATTTTGTGTGTGAAAGACTCTGCCCGTGACGTGCGGCGCCTCCCAAGTAAGCAAGAGGCTGCTGACTTGCAGGCCGTCAAGATTGCCGTCGACGGACTACTCGACGCCGTAAGTCGAGCACAACTGCTGAATGAAAGTGCGTCGTTTGTCGACATGGGCATTCCAACGAGCGCCCCCGTGATGGTCGCGTGGACCGATGAGTTCGACGACAATCTGACGAAACGCGGCTTTCATTCTGTAAGCCTACCCAGCCTATTACGTTTGCTGAAATCACAGTGCGACGACCCCCGCTCGGCAAATGCGATAACGCCACAAACCGGCCGAACTGATAAGTCACGCGTCAGTGCTTTTGTCCGGCGACTCTCCTCCTTCTTCGTTCGGGACTTCGGCAAACCAATGCCTGAGACTGTGGCGAGAATTGCTGCCGCCGTTTTCCAGCTGGCCGAGCCGATAACCGACCGTGACGTGGAAAGCATTCTGAAGGATTTCTCTTTGAAGAATTGATTTTCAGAATTTCTGTCGTTGGCCGGGATCGATCCAAGGCCGATCCTCTTAAAAGCAAAATCCGCCACCTGACGGTTTCAGGCAAGCTGGCCGGAAGATGGCGACACACCATAACTGACACCGCAACAGCATAATCGAACACTACCGCGCTTAGGCTCATCACCGAGAACCGGCTGGTGCGGCCCCCACTTGAAGGAGCGCATAGAAGGAGCGCCAAGTATGAACGTCGTATTCTGCATCAGCGGCCGCGAGGCTATCCCGGTTCGTGCTATCCCGTACGTGACGGGATGGGATGTTTCACCCGACATGGTTGCGCAGTCGCTGGCAAACTCTTCTGATGGCGTGCGTCTAGACCGGCTGACCGCCTGTCAATACCACGTTGATGGCAGCCACACGCCAATCCTGCCTAAAGAATGGGACGGCATTGAGGATCTCCTTCGAGGCTTGAGCGCATCCTTGGAAGCCAAAAACAGCAACCGCGACATAACACGCCCGCAGTGGCTAAAAGAATCTATTCCGCTGCTGCCTGCCGGTGTTTTTGTCTGGAGGGATGAGCTAGAGAACTCATGGTTTAGATTCAGCGCGCAGACGAGCACTCGAAAAGGCGAACGTCCCAACGATGGGATGCTGAACTTCTCGCCGATGATTCCCGGTGCGTTGTTGCGCGAGCAGGTATGCGAGGGGCTTCCCTTCCAGCGTGCGGTGACCGAGAGTGCGCCGCAGGTGCCGCCGCCGACAATCAGTGACAGACAATCCATATTGCGCCGGCGCAAGTCCGTAACCATCCAAGAAGCAGCGGAACTGCTCACCGGCATTGAAGGATGGACCAAAGAAAATCGGGCCGCTATTGCCCTGATAAGGGAGGCTGTTCAAAACGGCGAACTTGAGCCTGAGAGCGTACGTTACTGGAATGAAGACGCTTGGACGTTTGACGGGAGCCGTGCGGCGATTGATCAGTTTTCCACAACGATAACGCTAGCCAACTTCGATGCGTGGCGAGCATTCTTTCCAGCCGTTGAAAGTCACACTAATGAAATCTCAAAACATGGGCATGCTGTTTCTCAAGCGCCGACGGATGAAGATTTCGCTACCGGGCGGGACGACAACTGGCCGCATGCTCTTCATCCGCCAGTGCCCGATTCCACGCGCACACCCAACACCATCCGCTCTGGGGAAACAGAGAATGCTGCCGAAGCAAACCCACGTGACTGGATGAGGGATGCCCGTGCTATCGCTGAGGAGTGTTTTGAACACGACACGCAGAACAACTGCCGCGATTCCCTGGACGGGTATTCGCGCCGAGTTACGGACGAAATGCAAAAGCGGAACATTCATGGGCCGCGTGGCCTAATCGACAATCACAAGACTGTTCAGCGGGATGCCCTGCAAGGTGAAAAATGGTGGAAGCACAAGAAGAAATAACGATGCGGGAAAAACGGGAAAAGCGGGAAAAACGGGAATCCCGCGCTTCTCGCCTTTCCCGCAACTAACTGAAACGCGACTCACTAGCTAAATCAATCACTTAGAACGTTTCTTGTCTTCTGTCTGAACCGCACCATGCCGTCTTTCCCGCATTGAGAGTTATTCCATACCGTACATCGGGAATTTGGAGTAACTCACAATGACCAAGACTCAAATCGCGTTGAGCAATCTCTCAATCGCGAAACTAACCACAGAAGAACTAGCACAGCGGCTGCGGAACCGCCCGCAAACCGCGCGCGCCGCATATTGCCGAGCCGGCCATTATCTCGGCATGGTTCCGACAAAACTTCCAAGTGGCCGCCTTCTCTGGGACGCTGGCGAAGTCGAGGCGCTACTCGCCGGCGAGGCGGTTCAGGCGGACACAGCCGCCATCGATGAGCACTTCGCGCGGAAGGCCGCGAATCCTGCAAAACTCCCCGAGCACATTGCCCGCAAGGTCGCCGCCAAGTCCTTGATTGCCCGCGAGGTGGCGAATTGAAAACGCCCCCGAACCAAACAGCATTCGAGAGCGCCCCAAGCAAGCGCAATTATACACCGCAAGTCCCTTGCCCCGAATCGCTGCACACGATTTGCACGCCTGAATGGTCGGCGCCTGGCTTCCTTGGTAGCGAGGTGTCAGCATGATGACGGACAATCCTATCGAGCAATTCCGCGATGCGATCCAGGCATCGGGCCTGACGCCGCCGGACAGCATTGAGGCAGACGGCAAACTGCGGCGCTTCGCCAGCAACGGCCGGCGCAATGATGATGCCGGCTGGTATTTATTACACGGCGACGGCATACCATGCGGCAGTTTCGGCGACTGGCGCACTGGCCTTACGCAATCCTGGCGGGCCGACATTGGCCGCTCACTGACGCCCATAGAAGAAACCACGCACCGGGCAAGGGTCGAAGCCACCCGACGCGAACGCGAAACCGACGAAGCGCGGCGACAGGCCGAAGCTACCAAAAATTCAGCCGCGATCTGGAGGGCAGCGACGACGGCAACCGCCGCCAATCCATATTTGAAACGCAAGGGTGTTTCGCCGGTAGCGACCCTGCGCGAAATCGATGTCGCTGAGGCCGCCGCGATCCTGGGCTACTCGCCGAAATCGAAGGGCGCACCGCTGACCGGGCGTTTGCTGGTGGCGCCTGTCAAAGTCGGAGCGACCCTATCGACGCTAGAGCTGATCGACGGCGACGGGCACAAGTCGGCCCTCTACGGTGGCGCGAAGATTGGTGGATATTGGGCGGCACAGTCACTGCCAGATAGCGACGGGCCGGAGCCGCTGCAAATCTTCGAGGGAGTAGCGACAACGCTGTCCGGGAAGGAGGCTAATGGCTACTTGAGTGTCGCGGCGCTCTCGTCCGGCAACCTAATCGCGATGGCGACGATCATGCGCGAACGCTACCCGACGAGGCCGCTGGTCATTGGTGCTGATCTCCTCAAGGCGACCGGCGAGCCTGATCCTCACGCGATAGAGGCGGCGCGATCCGTTGGCGGCACGCTAGCAATCCCCGACTTCGGCGCTGACCGACCAGACGACGCGAAAGACTTCAACGACATGGCGCAGCTATGCGGATTGGAAGCCGTAAAGCGCTCCATATCCGGCGCACCGGCACTGGCAAGGACAGAGGATCAGGTGGGAGGAGAAAGCAGGCCAGCGGCTGATTCTGCCAGCCCTGCATGGCCTGAACCGCAACCGCTGCCAAGACTTCCGAAGGTGCCAGACTTCCCGCTGGATTTGCTGCCCGATGATCTGGTGGATTACGTTCGAGATGCCTCGGAACGAGCACGATTTCGGCCGGACTTCGCCGCGGTGGCGATCATGGCCGCTCTTGGCAGCGTCATCGGCAGAAAGATCGGTATTCGCCTGAAGCGCTGCGACGACTGGACGGAGTACGCTAACGTCTGGGCTGCAATGATTGGCCCGCCGTCTGCGCTAAAGTCGCCTGCGGAACGTGCAGCCATGCGACCGTTCAAGAAGCTGCAAGTCGCGGCCGACGATCTGCACCGGCAACAACGGGCCGAACACGACCTTAAGGCGGAAGCATTCAAGTTGCGCAAGGATGCAAAGCGGAAGAAAGTCGTCGAAGCACTGGCGAAGGACTCCAGCACCGCAGTCGATCTGGGTGATGAAAAACTGCCTGCAGCGCCTGTTGCGCGGGCCTACTGGACAAGCGAGCCGACGGCCGAAAAGCTTGGCGTGATGCTGGCCGAGAATCCGCATGGACTACTGGTTGAGCGCGACGAGCTATCATCGCTGCTGGTCAAGTTGGAAGACGATCGCAACGCGACGTTGCGGGGCCTGTACCTGTCGGGGTGGTCCGGCAACGAGGGATACCGATTCGACTCAATCAGCAGGGGCACGACGGCGCTGCCAAAGTTCGCGCTTTCCGTTGCCGGCGGAATGCAGCCTGGGCCGCTATCGCGCTACGTGCGCAGCGCATATTCAGGCGAACGGGCGGATGGCCTGCTGCAACGATTCCAACTGATCGTCTGGCCGGATTCTGAACCGTTTGCGCTTGTCGATCGATTCCCTAATCGCGACGCACGCACCGCGGTCGACGCCCTGTTTGAGCGGGCAGATAGCTTTGACCCGATCGCCATGGGCCAGACCGACGGCTTCGGCAATGACCCGCCATTTGTTCGTCTCTCCGGCGAAGCGCAAGGCCATTTCAACGAGTGGTACGTCAACTTCATGCAGAATCGCCGATCTGTCGAGGCATCGGCTGACGAGAGCGGACCAGTATCGGCGCACTTCGGGAAATACCCTGGGCTTGTCGGGAAACTGGCGCTGATCATACACGTTGCCGATGACCCTGCTGGTACGGAGGTATCCGAGCGAACCATTCTCAAGGCGTTGGCGTGGATCGACTACCTGACGCCTCACGCGCAGCGCGTCTATCACGCGGCGGAGCACCCCGAAACCGGAGCGGCCGAGCTCCTGCTCGCACGGATGCGGCGCGGCGAATTGCCCGACACCTTCAAGGCTTGGGAAATCTCGCGCAAGGGATGGCATGGGCTGGCCGACCGCGAAGCAGTCAAAAAAGCGTGCCGTCTGCTGTTCGAGTTTGGCTGGCTGATCGAGATACAGGAAGGTGGCGTGTCGAACGGTGGCAGGCCTGGCGACCCGGTCTACGCCGCGTCTCCGGCGGTGAAGCCATGACCGACTACCTCGTGCTTCTCAGACAGAAAACGCCAACGGAGGCAACTGCACAAACTGCAAAAAGTACTTTACGCAGTTTATGCAGTTCGCCCATAGCGCTTAAATGCCCCATTTCCTCAGAGATCACCTCGTGGCGCTGGCTGGTCCACTTCGCGGACCGCGACTCGTTGGAAGTGTCTGTATCGCCCGCTGCGAGTCATGCCGAAGTTCTCGCCAGCTATCCAGACGCACTGGCGGCTGAAGCGTTCGTGGCAGAACTTGAGGAAGGTGCGGCGCCGATCACTTGCCACCAAGAAAGCGCCGTTGTCGGGTGGCTGGCCGACATCGGCGAAACCGACCATGCGATCGCTACCGACGTGCTGATCAGATGCAAGCAAGACAGCGAGGCGCGTGCGTACTACCTTGGCCGCGCGCGTCGCGCTGTAGGTGACGGCCTTGACGACCGGAGATTCTGTACGCAGTGCGAAAACCTTCGCTCTGGCGTGTGCAGCGTCGCCAAGCCCGGTGGCGTGGTATCTGCGCCCCGAGGCTACCGACCAGTACCTGACATGCTGCATCGCTGCGCCGGCTATTCGCCGAACAGCAATTGCCTGACGAGGCCGACGTGAACCAAACAACGGAAAGCACGACGATGAACAAGACGAAGAGGCAGGCGACCTCCAAGGCAGAGGAGGCCCCGCACGAGAGCACTCCTTGCGAAGCCCGTTCAAGCGGTGACGAAAGCAAGTGCAATATGGCGCGCTTGACTACCTCGCCCGAGTTGGCGGCGTACAGGGTGATTGGTGCCGCTGAAGCAACTACATCAGTTGGCGACCATATCGACGTACCGACGATACTGGAGCAATTGCGCAACGAGGCGGCAGCTGTGCATTGCGGCGATCTGTCGCGAACGGAATCGATGCTGATGAATCAGGCCACGGCGCTGCAAACGCTGTTTGCACGGCTGGTCGAGGCGAGCATGAAAGCCGGAACGTTGCCACAACAAGAAACAGCGATGCGCCTGGCACTAAAAGCGCAGAGTCAGTGCCGGGCGACGCTGGAAACGCTGGTTGCTGTCAAGAACCCACCCATTGTCTACGCCAAGCAGGCCAACCTGACGACCGGGCCGCAGCAGATCAACAACGCCGCGGCGGCACCCTCGCGGGCACGCGGAAAGAAAACCAAGCCAACCCAACTATCAGGAGGAAGCCATGAGCTACTTTCGGACGCCCGAGCATCGGGCAATGCGCGCAGCACTGATCCGGCGCTGGAAACCTTGGGAAACCTCGACCGGGCCAAAGTCCGAAGACGGTAAGGCGCGATCCGCGATGCGCGGTTTCAAGGGCGGCGACCGGGCCATGCTGCGTGACGTGGCGCGAGTGCTGCGCGCGCACGCCGAAACGTTGAAGCGCACTCCGTAGGGCGGGTGTCAGCATTGACCGACGCAGATCGCAGAGAAGACGACGTCGTCTGCCATGCGTCCCTTGCCGGCGTGGTCCGCAGGAATTCCTACAGATTTTTCTCTGCCCAGGGTTCGTTCGAGGGTTCTCGTTGCTCGACGTGTGTCGTCTGTCAAGCGCAGGACGAGACCATCGGCTCCAAGCGACCGTCTTCGTACTCCATTACTACGGTCGTCACGCAGAGCGGGGAGTTCGACAGCTCTAAACGAAACCTGGAGTAATCACCGTGTAGATTTCGCAATTGATCGGGCAGACTCTTCGCCAGCGAATCCATGAGCGGCCCGAACAACGGTTCCTGCGCGTTCGGGTCGCCCACGAGCGAGGCATGCGCAACGCCCAGCATCGTCTGACCATCCGCGTTGTCAACAGTGAAGTTCTGGGGGACCTTTTGCCACGGTGCAGACAGAAAGTCGGTGGCCGACAAGTGCCTTAGTAACGTGAGTTTTTCGGCGTCGTCACCATCCATCACATAGGCCTTACCCGCAATCCGGATGATGTAGCCTCCCTCGTCCGCATACGCCCACAGGTTGAGTACGACTTCGGGATCCCGTAGCACTCGGGCCTGTGTCTTGGCTTGCCTCATGTGAAAGCTCCATATAGATCATGTTGAATGCTGCAGGCGAATCCACTCTAGGCAACGGCTTTCTCTCATGTACCTCAATGTTCGGTGTCTCGTTGCGTGCCTACTCGGCATGCTATGAAAACAAGCCATCCGTGGCAGGGGCTACTGCTATTCTGGCTATTTTCGCTACAGATGACGTAGAAAGTAGGAAAAAAGTAGCAGGAATAGCAGCCATAGCAGTAGCAAACGCGGGCTGGGTTGACTCTATTTCTCGTCTAGTTCATCCTTCAGACCGAGTTCGCGCAGAGCGCCTCTGGTTTCGTCCAGCGTCTGCTTCGAAACCCCATCTGGCGGCCTGGCGTCGATCTGAATCGTTATCTTCAAGCCCGATGTACCCGCGAATCGTGAGAGGACCTTCGTGTAGAAGTTCATCCACTTCTGCGGAGGAACATCGCCTGACCACTTGATGCTCGCGATCTTCGTCGAGACCGTTGTCGGTGCAGGTTGTGTGGGCGGTTCCTCGTCAGGGATGCTTGGCGTGGCTGACGTAGCGCCCGACCCTGTGCCGGCTGAGGCCTCACCGGTTGAACCAGCACTCGCTCTCCGCTCTTCCTGCTCACGGTAAGCAAGGGCCGTTTGCGCCGTGATGACGAACATGTCGTCCGAAAGTTCGATGTCGTAAGAGCTGACGCTCTCGTTGAACACGAACGGCAGATATTTTCCCGCTGCCGTTTTACCGACATAGCCCAGCATTCCGCTCTCCACGCCGCGGGCAATGGTTTGCTTGATGAATTCCGCGTTTGGTACCCGCGGATACGTGGGTGAGGAATAGAACGCATCCCGCACCGACTTTGTCGCCCATTCCTTGAAGGCGGGCGGCCAGTTTCTGGCGAGGAAATTGGGGCTGACGCCCTTCATCTCGACATCGCCATCGGTGGAAAGGCGGTTGAGTATGTTGGAGATCGGGGAGTCAGCCGCGCTCGAATGAACGAGGCCCAAATCGACGGATTCGAGCGTGTTTTTCTTATCAAGCAGCAGCAAATGCTTGTAGCCGCGCCAGATCGATTCCTTCAGGTCGCGTCGGGATTTCTGGATGTTTTCGGTGAGCTGCTTTTTCTGCGCCTCGTCCAGCTGGAGGTCAGTCGACTCGTCGCTGATGGCCTGCCATGCGAGTATCTTCCGGGCTTCCTCGCGCATGGGTTGTGCCGATTCGGCGACCACCCAGATCAAGGCGCTCTTGAATGTTCTTGCGGACGTACCGCATTCCCTCACCAGCTGCTCGGCGAAAGCCCGCGTTGCCTTCTCGTCGTCCATGGTGCGGCCAAGGTCGGCGATAAGCACGGTCACAACAGGGCGGTCGGTAACCTGAATACTGCTTTCCGGAAAAAAAACCCGCTCGATGAATTCCCTCTGAGCAAATATTTTCTGGATTTCCCGCTTGACCTCCTCGTCGATCTGGCCGCCCTGCACCGTCGCCCGCCGATCCGAGAAACGCTTGTTCAGGTTCTCCTTCAAGCTGAACTTGTACCGCGTCTTCTCGACATTCAGGTAATAGCAGCTATCGGTCAGCGCCTCCAGCACCGTCTCGATGTTGCCGATATCGCTTTCGGGCTCGCCGACCGCGAGCCGGATTTCCGGAATGCTGGCCTCCTGCGCCTCCGCGCCAAATTGCCCGCCGTTGGATTCAAAAAAGATCGTGGTGGCGACTTTGCGATGCAGCCTCGCCTTCTTGATGCCGTTGATGGCTTCCGCATCCAGTCGAACCGCATGCGCGTCCTTCTTGCCGGCGATGTCCGTGGTCACCGCCGCTTCGAGCAGGGTCTGCCCGAGTTGCTCGAACATGGCGGCGCGGAACATCGGATCGTCCAACGGCGCGGTGCCCAGCGTAATCACCGGGTCACGCTGCGCGCCCTTGTACCCGGCCTGATAGGCACTCGATACCCACAGCGCCAGCAGTCGCAGAATGCCGCGCGTCTGCTGGAAGCGCGGCAGGCTGCGCCATTTCCGCTCGAACACGGAAATCACCATCGGGTGAAACGGATAGGTCCCGCGAAATTCTTCCCGTGCCAAATCCGGATTAATCAGGCTGGGCAACTGCTGCCGATGCTCCTGCACCCAATCCGCGTAGGCACGGCAGGCGTCTTCCGCATCCTTGTTCAGGATCACGCGGCCGTCCGGCGTAAAGGCGCGTTCATCCCATTCGAACAAGCGGCGCCGGATGATCTCCGAGGCATCCGATTCGCTGGACAGGATGACCGACTTGCTGACCCGGTTCAGCAAGTGCTTGAGCCGCTGCTCGTCGGCGGTATCGTCTTGCGTATAGGAATAGTCGGACTTCGGCACCGAGGCGACAAACACCACGTTCTCGCGCCCGCGAACCGTTTCCGACAGCGACTGCATGAAGTTGTACAACGCCGTTCCATAGCCGGTCTTGCGATAGGAACTGAAAAAACTCAGCACCTCGTCCATCAATATCAGGCAGGGCCTGTCGTTCGGCAGCATCTTCTCGATGACGTCGCCCTTGGGCTCCTGAAAATCCGCATCGTGCTTCGCTACGTGGGCAAAGGCTTCCTCGCCGCCTAGCTGCCACGCGATTTCGCCCCAGGGCGTTTGGCGTCGCGGCGTACCGTCGTCGCCACCGCGCCCGGTCACCGAGTCGAACTCCGTGCCGACGAAGATCGCAATCGCGCAGTTATCCGGCAAGGTCTTGATGCCGGCCCGGTCAAGTATGTTGGATACGCCACGCCAGCCGTTGGCCGCCGCTCCATGTTTGGCCAGGTGATATAGCATAGTCAGGGCGTGGGTCTTGCCGCCGCCAAACTGGGTGGTCATGTTGAACACCGCGCTGGTCTCGGTGGTGATACCGGAGAGTCGGCGCACAACCTCCGCCGCCATTCCCGTCAAGTGCGTAGTGAGATAAGTTCGATCGAAAAAACGCTGCGGAATCTTGTAGTCGTCCGGCGCATTCCCGAGGCGCACCTTGTCCAGATGGACCGCGAACTCAGAAGCATCGAGCGGCCTACCCTCGCGCAGGTCTTCCCGGGGTTTCACCACGTCGTACCAAGGTTTCAGTTTCACTTTAGCTCCCCACGCTCTCTATAGCCGTTCAAATTTCCCAGTATTCGTATCCAGTGACCACCAGCCGAAGTAGCCGTAGGGAAATGTCCCGGATTCGCTCAGCGACCCGACCACGACGAGTGTCGCCCCCTCCAGTTTCACACGGCCCGCCAAGCCCATTGCCTCGACCACTTCTTCCCGTAGATGCCGAAGCAGCGCCGGAATCCGCTCACCCATTTTCCGATAGCAGAACACGATGCGCAGATCCGCCCTCACCGACAGTACTTTCCAGAGCGAGTAAGCGATCAGGTCTTCGCGCGTGCTGTTCTCCAACTCCATCACCGCTACCGGAAAGCGCCAGCGTTTCTCGCCCGCGGCAAATGCCATCACATCCAGGCCCAAATATTCGCTGCGGGGAATAGGCAGAAGTTCCAGCTTGTGGCCCTTCGCCGAGGCGACCAACCCAATGGCGCGACAGGTGCGAACTACCGCTTCGGTCAGTGCCCTTGTCCAAGCCCCGAGGTTTGCTGTCGCGGCCGCACGCTTCAGTTCCGTCGCCAGTTCATCGGCCTGGAGCACAGCGAAGAAAGATTCCCGGAATCGCGTGACCAGCGCATCCGCCATCTTACAAACCCAGGCCCTTTTTGCGCGCCAGCACACCATCCACCCATCGCTTTTCATTGGCACTGACCGGATAGAGCGCCGACAGCGCCTGGGCCAGCCGCCAGAAGCGCTGGTCGTTGCCGGCCCCATCGGCCACGAGGAAGCGCTTCAATGCCTCGCCACGTCCGGTGGCGAACAGAATCATACTTTGATGGATGCGGTCGAGCGTGGTCTCGCCGACACGCTTCACCGTTTTTTCGTTCCACACGGATTCGCTGTCACCGGCGTCGGCAAGCTCGCCGAAGAGGTTCATTTGTGATGCCTTCTCCTTCTTCTTGCGGCTGCCGCTTGGCGCCTGCGCTTGATCCTTGCCGAACAGGTATTCGGTTCGCTCCGCGACAGGCAGCAGGCGCGCCGTCTCGCCGGAGACCTCGACGACATGCTTCAAGTCGTCAAGGTTTGCACCCAATCCCTGAGAAATCTTGCGCGCGGCATCGTATTCAAGAACGAAGCCACCTTTCTTCGCTTTGCCGGTCTTGCCCTTGGTGTCGTCATCATCATCGGATTCTTGGTCCTCGCCTGCCCCTTCTGCGCCGCTGGTCGCGCCTGCATTGAGCGTCCACAGCCACATGGCGGTAAGCCGCGCATCGGGTTCAAAGGCGGCGGTGTCGGCGTCCTTGAACACCTGGGCCAGCGCCTCCTTGGCGACAGCCGCCCAGACGTGCTCCAAGTATTCCTTGAGTGTGACGGCTTCACCGCTGGCTTTCTCGACCCGTGCATAGCGGGAGAAAATTTCCAGAGCAGGGCCGAGACAAGCGAAGATTGCGTCCGCGCCCACCACTCCTTCTTCCACAAGGCGCGGCATCCATTCGTGGATGCGCCGCGGTAATTCTGCCAGGACGTCGCGCCAGTCGCCAATGTCGTCGCCACGTACCGATCCGTCGGGATTTTCGCGCGGGCGACAGACAAGATGGACGGAGGATGCCAGTGCAGCTGAATTGTTGGCTCTCAATCGCCCAGGGCGCTCAGTGTCAATCGGCCACGATGCCGTTACTACCCAACCGGCATCAATCATTGCCTGGAGTTGAGTTTCCCATCCAGTCGTCGATTTGTGCGCAAATACAATAATTCCAACACCATTCGGATCCAGAACCCGCCTACCCTCTGCCATCGCTTCCTTCATGAGAGCTTCGAAGTGCTGACGTGTCTTTTTTGCGTAAATCGGATTTCGCTCCGAGAGCTGAACGATTTCACCATCCTTTTGTGTTTTGGAATCTTCGAAAAGATTTGGATAAATATGCCCAACTGAGCGTCTGAGCCAAACGTAAAAGAAATCTGACAAGTCAGCATATGGAACTGCGTCGTAGTATGGAGGATCTGTAATAAAAGCCTGCGCGCTGTCGCTTGGCAAAGGGTGTTGACACGCTGAGGCACTATCCACCGTAGCCAATCCAGCTGGCTCGATTTCGAGACGTTCAATCACTCGGCTAATCCAATCAACTGCGCCGCTGTAGCTGCCACTGCCATTTGCAAACCCACAAACTTCCGCATAGTCCCAGATGATTCCGAGCGCCTGGCGTCCGAAAGTGTGGGCGACGAATTCTCCAGACCAAACAGCTAGGGAACTCCAATAGTCCGCACATCTATCTACTGCAAAGGCTAGGCAGGTTGCAACAGCCTTCGAAAGCTCTTCATTTCCTTCCTCAGAAAGCTTCCGGGATGCAAGTTGGGTCTTCTCGATGAGAGTAACTAGAGCAAGCGCCTGCCGACTGTTGAACAGCTTGCCCCACGTATCTACACCTAGGAGATTGATATTAAAAATACTTCGAAGGTAAGGAAGCGGCTCGTCAGGTACCAACGGCAGGGGTGACTTGCGAGATTTCTCTTTTGATTGGCACCGTGCATTTGCCAATTTCAATAACAGCTCATCGCTTTCATTTCCAAGCCGAAACCTCACGCCATCCGAAGTTTGCAACACCACCGCGAAGAGGCAAGCATCATCAGCCCCACCGGCACGAGGAACAAATTGATTCCGTGCGTTTTCAGCGGGCGTCGTGTAGCCGCAGCACGGACATGTCACCGAACTACGTCTAACTGTCCCTTCAAACTTTGGGCTTATGATTTTTGTCTCGTGATTACCTTGTTGAACCCAACCGTCACGCTGCTTGACGATGATCCTAAAATCCACGCGCTTTTCTGCAAGATTTGGGACAAGCTGGAGTGCAACCGAACGATGAGGCTTCTTAGTCAGCCAGAGAGATCGAATTAGCGGCACCTCGGCTCCGCAGCTAGGCCCTTCACATCTGATTGTTCGCGCCCAAAGATAGGCGATAGGCGTCGCACCATCCGAGTCTTTCGGATAGAACACTGCCAATTCCCGTTCGGCTTCCTGCTGTATCCATGCACCCCATTTCTTCATTTCATCAGCCAATCGCTGACCATGCTTGGGAATATATTCGAGGACAACTTTGTTGAGTAAGACGGGAATGGGGTTCAGATCGCTGGCGAATGTGTCCGCGCCGATGCGCAAAGCTTCGAGTGGAATCGAACCCCCACCGGCAAACGGGTCCACTACCAGCGGCCTCGTGCCTGCATGACCACCGAGCGCATCGTGCGCCGCCTGAGTCAGCACACGGCTCGTTGTGATGAATTCCTTGACAATCGAGTTGTCCCAGTTGGAAAAGTCGGCGATGAAATCCAGCAATGCACCGCGCAATTCCAGGGCGTCATCGAAAAACGCTGGTTGCTTGCGCGCGGCTTCGAAGCGCGGTCGGCTGTCTTCGGACAGGAGAATTTGGCGCTTGTGGCTTGTCCACTCCAGCATCGCGGTGCGCGCCGATTTTCGGAATGGTTCTGGGCATAGCGGATCGACCGGATCGGGCCATAGCGCCGCACAGATGACCGCCCGGCACGCCGCCAGGGGACGCCGCGCCCACCAGATATGCAGGGTGGAGATATGTCCGTGGCGGATGCTTTTCTCGCGCCGAGAGTGAGCGGAGATGCGTTTGATCGGCAGGTCGACTTCGATGAGGCGTTTGGGGTAGGCCGTCATGCTGTCTGTGCCATGCAAACACGCTCCAACACCTTTTTCGCCAGTATTTGGAAGTCATTGTAAGCGTCCTGAACAGCGTAGGAATGCGCGCCAATGGCGCCGTCCGCCGAGCGCAGCAGGAACAGGGGTTTTCTTGCCTCCATCGCCATAGGCGCAAGGCTATGGTAATGCTGCAATAAGGCAGGACACTCCGGGTCTGCTGCGACCGCAGGAGCCTTTGACGCATTCTTACCCAAGACGCTTTGGCTGCATGCCAGAGGCATCCAATTGAGCCAGCGGTCGTAGGCTTTGACCGGTCGATAAAGACGAACACCATGCTGCGGGGCCAAATAGCCAATCGGCGTCATTACGACACCGGGCGCAGCGTGATTCGGCAAGTCGTTGGCGAAGGCGTAGATCGCCTGCCGGAACTTTTCCGGTGCGTCACCATTGAATGTCTCTTTGCGTTCAGCTCGGTCGGACTCGAAATCGTTCAACAGCGCTTCCAGTTCGTTGTCATTTAGTTTCATCTTGTGCTCCGCAGTTGCCACGTTCCTCATGGAGTTCTACCCGATGCCTGATTGCATCCGCCTTCAGCCGGTAATGCTCGACCATGACAATAGGCTGCCATTCCAAGGTTGCCGGATTACGCAGAATGTAAATCGATGGATTGGGTGCGGCGCAGTGGAACACGACGTAGAGCCAATAGTCGTTTTTCATGCGCTGCGCGGTGCGGTATTCGTTTGATGTCAGTGCAATCTCGCCGACGTGGGATCGGCCCTTGACCTCGATGAAACGCACGTCGATGGCAGTGCGTGGATCTTCCGGATGCGGCCGACGTGAGATCAGGTCGAAACCGCGGTTGTCGCTCTCCACGCTTTCGACCACCCGCCCTTCGGCTTCTTCGTGGGCGATCACGGCTTGAACAGCAATGCGCTCGATCTCCGGGTCGCTAACCATCGGCGCGATTCCCGGCGCCTCGCGCTCGGGATGCGGCAGCACCCAGGCGCGGCCGATGTGCTGGATGTTGCTCACGGAACACTGGATTTCCTGGGCCAGCTCGTGGCGACGGCCCTGCAATCGGTGATCGAGCTCCAGCAGCTTATCTTCGGAAATCTTGATGCGGCCTTCCAAGCCCTGTTCGCCGGACCCCGCTTCCTTCTGTGAAATCAAATCGGCCAGCAGCAGGTTTTCGCGGTTGAGGATGGCGTTAAGGCTCAGTTCGATGTGCCGCGAGATCACGGATACCTCGCGTCCGCGTTCACCACGGAATTCCTCCAGCAGTGGATTCAGCGCCCGCTCAAGCAGGACCACCTCGACCTGGTTCCGATTCGGCAGTACGGCGTCTTCCGGCACCGGCAGCGGCGCCTCCGCGGGCGTAAGGTCGAGAAAGATCGTCGGTTGCCTGATGGCCAATTGCCCATCCATCTCTGTTTGAACCACGAACAGGCGCTTTGTGAGTACGTTGCCACGGCCATCGCGGATGGAGGCTCCGAACACGTCCAGGCGAAAGGGTACTTTGCTCTGCAGGTCATAGAACACCACGCCGCGCTTCAGGTGTTCCGTCACCCGCGCCAGGACATCCTCCCGCACGACTTCAAACAGCGGGTGGCCGGGGGTGACCCATTCAAGCGTTGCGTCCTGCTTGAGCAATTCCTTGTCGAAGACGATATTTCCGTATTCGCGCCCTAACTTTCCGAAGCGTGGCTCCAATCTCTCACCCGTCGGCCACAGGTTGCGCGGGACGCGGCCGAGCTTGTAGGTCTTGGCACCCGTCTTTACCGGCCTGGGGGAAAGGCCGGACATCGGCGCGGAGTTCAGGAAGAAATCTTCAATGACTTCGGGAACCAGTCGGCGTTCTTTGGCCTCGGCCGACTTGCCGACGATCGCAGAGAGATTCAACTCTTTCTTGGCCAAGCCCTCGAGGGTGGACTTCGTTATGCCTTCGAAACGGCGGAGATCGACCTGCTCGACGATGCGCTGCTTGATCAATTCCTCGGTCATCTGGTTGTGCGAGTACATGTCGCGCAACATTTTTTCCAGTTGATTGGCCGGGAATACGTCGCCAAGAACGTTGAAGATCTTGCCAGTGCGTTTCGGGTCGAGGTCGTCCTGAATCGCTTCGATGCGCTCGAAGAGCTTGTGCAGCACGCGGCCTTCGCGCGTGTTGGTGGAAACGAAGTTGAAGATCAGGCAGTCCTTTTCCTGGCCGTAGCGATGGATGCGGCCCATGCGCTGTTCCAGCCGCACCGGGTTCCACGGGATGTCATAGTTGATCATCAGCCAGCAGAACTGCAGGTTGATACCCTCGCCGGCGGCTTCGGTGGCAACCAGCACCTGGGCCGATTCGCGGAAATCGCGTTCGGCGAATATGCGGGTGCCAGGGCTATCGCGGTCGCCGATTTTCATGCCGCCGTGAATTTGCGTAAGGCTGAGACCCCATTCGCGCAGTTTGCCCATTGGTCGCCAGTCGCGGCCATCACCCGCAAGGTAGTCCAACGTATCTTTGTGTTCGGTGAACACGAGCAGCTTCATTTTCGGATCGGCAAACACACCCTGCGTGGTCAGTAACTCCTTCAGGGCGACAAGCTTGGTTTCGATTTCGCGCGCTTCCAGTTCGCGGGCATGGCTGATCAACTTGGACAGTTCGGAGATTTCTTCGCGCAACGCGACGGGATCGACATTCGCAACGACATCCTCCAGTTCGGTAATGATGTCCTGCTGCTCTTCGTCAGTCAGGTCTTCGAAGTCTTCAGGCAGGCGTTTGTTCAACTGCTCCTTTCGATATCCTGCCGGGTCTTTCAGAATCCGTTCGCGCTTGTCCCGCATCCGCTCCAGGCTGCGTCGCACTGCATAAAGGCTAGATGCGAATCGGCGTTGTAGCATCGCCATGGTGAAGGCCAGCGCGCGGCCGCGCGCCGAATCGTCGGAGGCTGCCTTGATCGATTGATCTTCGACATAGCGCGTCAGGCGGTCGTAAAAATCCAGTTCCTCCTCGGAAATCTGGAATTCGGTGGTAGTGACGTGACGTCGGGTGAAGAGAGCCTTGACGTGCCCGGTTTCGGGCTCCGGAAAGGTCACGAGGGCTTCCTTGACGCGCCGCAAGTAGAACGGCGCTTCGTGGCGGTCCATTGCGTCTTCCAGACTGCTGATGTCACCGTAGACATCGCGGTCCAGAAGATTGAGAAACAGGCAAAAGTTTTTCGGATCGCCCTTGTGTGGTGTGGCGGTCATCAGCAAATAGTGGTCGGTCATGGCGCCCAGCGACTCGCCAAGTTGATAGGCAAGGGTCTTCTTCTCGCTGCTGTAGGCGCTCATCTTGTGCGCTTCGTCGACGATGATCAGATCCCATTGGCTGCGCAACAAGGATTCCTTGGCGTCTTCGACGCGCGAGACCCACGACACCGACGTGATGACCTGATTCTTCTCCTGCCAAGGGTTCGACCCATAGTTGGCACGCAGTACGTCGCTGCGAATGATCTCGAAGTTCTCGCGAAACTTGTCCTTCAATTCACGCTGCCATTGGAACGTCAGGCTGGCAGGGGTGATGATCATGACGCGCTTGACCAGCCCGCGAATCTTCAGCTCTTTGATCAGCAGGCCGGCCATGATGGTCTTGCCGGCACCGGGATCGTCGGCAAGAAGGAATCGGATGCGCGGCAGCTTCATGAAATATTCGTAGACCGCTTCAAGCTGGTGGGGCAGCGGATCGACGCGGGCGATGGATAGCGAGAAGTAGGGGTCGTACTCGTAAGCCAGCCCCAAACGCATGGCCTCGATGCCGAGACGGAACTTGCGGGCGTCGCCGTCGAAGGGTTCGAGGGCCGGGGAAGCAGTGAGCAGCGCGACTTGTTCCGCGCTCAGGATCGGTTCGTAGACCGAATTGGATTGAACGCCCTTGCCAACCAGCTTGACCACCGCACCCATCGGAATCGTAACAATGACCTGCACCGGCTCCGGAAATAGGGGGCCATGTACGGTAATGTTCGGTTTGAGTTCCTCTAGGCGCATTTCTTCTCTGTTCGTGAGTCGATTTGAGGCACTCAGATTCACTTCAATCGGCGGAGGGTCAGCAAAAGCGCGGGAGAACAAGTGCTTGTAGCGCGCACGACGCTGCCCTTAATCAGGTCGAAGAGGACTGGGCCTGCAAATTTCACGAAAAGGCCGTCAGATGTCAGCATCCGCGAACGACGGGGGCATCTTACCTTGATTTGACGTGCCCTTCGATCAAACTTCGAGTATTGGCCGCGACAGGCCAGGCCAAGATCCAAGGCTGAGTCACATACAAACGAGCGGTCGGTTCTCGATCAGTCAGCCGCCGTTCGCGTCGCGCGATCTTTCGGAGCTACCTACGTGTCTCGACGGCCAGGTGCCGACGCGGAAAACGCACTCTAACGGCCATTGCGTGAGGCGGCTCGCGCCACCCCGGAAGATGAAAGAGAATACGGGTGGGTGGAAACGGCGTAACCGTCCGCCGAACACCGTCTTTCAGTACCCGCCGCGATAGGTAAGGATTCGCGTCAGGAGGGCAGGGCTTCCGCACTCGGATGTCATCGCTTTGAAAGTCCCAGCACGTTTATCCGGAGATCGTCATCCCAAGCGGCGGCTTTGCGCTTCAAAGGCAGGCTGGCCTTGGTCTTGTTGGTCGTATCCAGGCGAATGATGTTGAGTACGATCTTCTTCAGGAGCGAGAGATTCTGGGGCGCGTTGTCCTTGCGGATGGTGCTGCCGTCCTCCCCGAAACTGACGTCGAGGATCCAGTGAAGCCGGTTTTCCACGCCCCAGTGAGCAAGCGCCGCGGCCGCCAGTTGTTCGGCGGACAAGACGCGCGAGCAGATGTAATAGCGCCGCTCCAGTTCCGACTCTTTGCCGGCGACCTTTCGCAGAGAGTCGATACGGCCGATGGTCTTGCACGCGGGCCAATCGGCGAGATGCACGATGCCTTGCGCTGGCAGGACCGAGGCGATCTGCCCAACGATCCGACCATGACCCTTTTGGACCGCGTGTTGACGATCGACACCTTCGGATTGGTGCTGGTCGATGAACGCCGTCTCGATGGCCTCCAGCAGCGTCGGTTGATTGCCTTTGACCGCCAGCAGGTAGTCGCCTCCCTGATCCGTGATCCGCGCAGCGATCTTCTTCTGGCAGCCCATGGCGTCGACGCTGACGAGGAAGCCCTTGAGGTAAAGGGCGTCGAGCAATTCCGGGATGGCGGTAATCTCGTTGCTCTTGCCGGTGACCTTTTCCTGCCCGAGGACGATGCCCAGGTCCGTGGCGAAGGCACTGACCATGTGGATCGCCGTCTCGCCAGCACTGCCCGACCCGCGCACCGTCTTGCCATCGACGGCAATGTTGCCGCCCAGGGCTCCGACCATGCCGCCCACCCAGCCCCGGAACGCACTTTCGAATTGCTTCGGGTCGAGAACGCGAAAAACGCGAAGAAAGGTTTCCTCGGAAGGCACGCCGTTCGTCAGCAAGAGAAACCTGCGCAACCACGCCTCCTTTGCTCGCGCCCAATACGCGATGTCCTCGACCGTGTCGCAATCCGACAGGGCCGCCGCCACAGCAATTACCAGCATCTCCACAAAGTCATGCAACGTCCCATTGCTGGGTTTTCGCGGATCATCGACTTCCTTCAGGTAGCACATCAAGTTTGCCCCTTTCGCCACGCTCATTTCGGTCGCCCAAAAGAAGAGAGTAGACCTCATTGCGAAGGGGTTTACAAGCGCTTGTCATAAGCCTATGAAAGTTAACCAATTTTCCATTGCCCGGTATGACAAAAAACACTATGCTATCCGAGTGCGGAGGCCCTGCGGGTGTGGCTTGTACCCATTACCGTGAAAAAACAACGGTGATCGAGCCAAATACCACCCTCGCAAAGAAAGGCGATTTTTGAAGAAAGAGCGGCGCAAGCGTCACCTCACGGCTTTCGGCCACTTCCCGGTTTTTGTGGCGCCAACATCGACGGTGCAAGCGACGCTGCAGACGCAATTTTCATCATCCGGGGTGGCTGCCGTCAACAGCCATGACCGTTAGGGTCAGTCAAGGCGGTTTGGTAATGACTATTGTCGAGAGAGTGGGCCACCGTTCAATTATTGCAGCCAACCTTACGGAATATATTCACTCGTTTTTAGTTTGATAACTCTAGGTTCTCGGGAACATGAAAGCAAGAAAAGAGTACTTCATTCAGTCGGTTCCGCTCATAAAAATAGACGACCGTTCAAACGTTCCGACCGTATTATTCTACGAGGCATCCGGCTTTTCCTTCGGCCACGACGCTATAGAAAAGGCGAAGGCCCATGATCAGATTAATGAAAACTTTAAAGTCGATTTAGGTCGAGAGGATATATCAAATATCAACCGGAAACAGTATTCGACTGCTGCCGGCTCGTTGCGGTCAGCCCACGCGCTTAGCAATGACTTTATTGGCGCCGCTCTACGCGATGTTGATAAGTGGATTCAGTCACGGGGTCTAAAGAAAGCCAACCGGGTATTGGTCGCAGAACCGATCGCCATGGGAGCCACAGAGGCTGTAAAGGAAACATGGCTCACCAATTATCGAGCACATTTGAGGCGAATCCTTCAGAACCATTTTTCTGAAGTCGACTTTCTCCCGGAACCCTTCGCGGTATTTCAGTATTACCGCTATGGTGTTAGACACCCACTGGTAGCGGAAAAAAGAAAACACATAGCTCTTGCTCTAGATTTCGGTGGCGGTACGTTTGATGTGTCTATTATTGAGACGACCGCAGAAGGTGATGTCAGTATGGGGGGGCCCAATTCAAAGCCGCTGGCCGCCTCATCTAAACCAATCGGTGGGTTTTACATTAATCGAACAGTTGCCGAGTCACTTCTTTTCAAAAACCTTGATAAAAAAGCAGATCGTGCACGAGTAAAGATCGCGCTCAGGTCGTACGACGAGCTTAGAAACGCAGATCCAATGGAGATATCCAGGCTTAGCGAGGATCTTCGCCACTTTGTTCGACATTTTCGAATTCTGGTAAGCGACATTGAAACTTTTAAGATCGCTATTTGCCGACAGATCGCAGATTGGCGACTCGATGCGGTTTTTGAGAACCCTCCTGCAGTCCAGATTACGATACCTTCGAATCCACTTCAGGCGAAATCACCACTTTGTTCTGTTCGACTTAGCGCAATAGAGCTAAGAGAGATTTTCGAGAAGAAGATTTGGGCAGGAGGAAATGGAATAAAGTCAGCAATCTCTGATGCTATCGGCAGAGCGAGATCGGATCTTGAAGGAAAATCAATATCAATAGTCTTGCTTTCAGGCGGGTCCGCTAATATCGGCTGGCTGCCAAAGTTGATCGAGCGAGACCTTTACTCAGACTTGAAAAATGCAGAACTACTCGAACTTCAAGAGAACTTCCAAGAAATCGTCGGCAAAGGGCTTGCTGTCGAATGCGCGCGACGCACTTACACAGAAGGGGCTGGAGACTTTCGTTCCGTCACATACAATAGACTTTGCTTGGTTGTAGCGGCGGATGATGGGCAAACTGAGATTGTTCAATTTAAACCCGCGACGGTCGGATTGCCAGACCTTCCTCCGGAGGACAAGGGAGTTTTGCTGCCATCTGCCACTGGACTGGGAGCGTTCATCGAGAAACCGATTCGCTGGAAATTTAGAATCGCTCATCCACCCAAGAAAAAACTTGACTATTATTTTCTGCGCTCATCATTTGACACTGAATCGACTGCAAATCTGTTCAACATTCACCACACAGTTTATACGCCGCGAAATGCTGGATTTAATAGCCAGATTCAGCTTGAACTGACCGTCCGTGCGGACGGCACGACCATACCCAAATTCATTTATCGACAATCCGGCCCTCAGACACCGGGCGTGGATGTGGAGGGAGCGCCGTTCTATATGGATATGACCTTCGGGGCTGAGTCGGTTGTCGGGGATGCTTACATCGGCTTTGACTTCGGAACGAGCAACAGCTGCTTCTCGTATGTTGAGCAGGATGCTGTCAAGGTGTGCGGCAACCGAGCGCAGGATAGCAATTGGCGAGATGTAGCTGATCTTGCGCAAAGCTTGCCGTATCCCGTATCAAGCCCGCTAGCACGCTTCATCGGAGAAGTGAGAGGAGCTGAGCTACCCAAGCTTGGTCTCGCTTGTTTTGAGAGCTTCTTGACGCTTGCATGCTATATCGCATATGCAGAATTTAGAGCAGTGGGTGACCGCGCGACGACCAAACTGTTTTGCGGATTTAGGCATAGGTCAGCAGGCCCACTTTGGGCATTCCTGCAGCAAACCTTGGCGGCGCTGGGTGCACGCGCACGGATCGCTCGTGAATTCAACAAGCTGTTGGAAGAGCCATACAAAACTGAAATAGAGCATGCCATTGATCAAATAGCGAATTTCAAGCATGAGAAGGAATCCGCAGTAAATTACTTGCGGCTGTTTTCGATACTTGGAAACACAACATCGAAAGTATTTCATGGCAGGGTGTTTGGATACTTTGAGTCGGTCAAGCAAAAGCGCTTTGCAAAGGCTTTTAGCGGTCGATTCAGAGTAGCTCACGGCCCCGCGCAGGCTAACTTCATGACAACGCTTTATTACACCGGGGCGCATTCTTTCTCTGATGCCCAGGCATTTATTTATGACGAAACCTCAGAGAGGTTGCTTAGCTTAGAGCCTCTAGTGCTGTGGTTTGATGACCAATCAGATGTCGGGCAAGATAGTCGGGATTTGTATATATTCGACAAACATACCCCGTCCGGTTTTGATTATAAGAAGGTTTCTCAAAGAAAGACTTTAAGAGCAGAACAAAGTGGCGACTTATCAGAAGTTTATGAAATGCTTCAGCGAATGCGGGGAGAAGACCAAGCTGAAGAGGTATTTGATTCGATAAAGCTTAAAGCAGCAGATCCGTCGGCATAGCGACTGACTTTAGAACCAGGAGAACAACGGTCGGTATGAAGTCTGTTGTTCGGCATTTATCATGGGGGTTCTCAGCGGCGACAGACAGGTGATGAGTTATAGATAGCGTCCGGACGTTTCCACCACCACTCCCAAAATGCCACCGCTGCCCCAACCACTCCACCGGAAGCGGTGCCATCAAACCTCGCAACGTCAGATGTGCTGGCTGTTTCCCCGCAGGAATGGCTTCCACGATGTCTGGTGCCAGCAAGAAGGCGACCGACTAGCCAGGAGCCGGCAGCGACAGGCCGTGGTCACGTGTGCCCATGTCCACGGTATTGTTACGCTCAGGGAGCGGTGACACGCGGATTACGCCGGACAGAAGGTATGCCGCAAGCACTGCTGCAATAGACGTCGGCCACTATTTCTGACTCATAAGCGTTCGCCCTTTCGCCAGTCCCACGGCGGTATCGGGTGAGCGTCGGCCCACAGACCGGCCCGCTTGGCTCGGGCCTCTTGCTGGGCAAAGCCATACCGCCCGGCATCCGATGCCGATTGATCCTTTTCGTATTTCTGATACCACCACGCTAGCCCTGTCGTGATCTGTGCAAGACCAGCATCCAGAGTCTTGGGGCAGCGATTTGTGCGACAGCTTGGCGCGGCGACCATCACCTTGCCAATGATACGGCGATAACGATCGCGCTTGCTCCACTGTACCTCCACCTGTTTGCCGAACACGAGCATCGACATGCCCTGCTTTGATCGCTGTCCGAACGGCTGAGATTTCTCGGGAGCGTCGATGCCAGAGACCCGAATCTTGTGTTGTTGACGGTCGGTATCCAACACGGTGACCGTGTCGCCGTCCGCTACGCTTACCACTCTCCCCGAAAGCGTATCGCTCCATGCAAAATGGGCTACGATCCACAGGGGAACAAGCAGGAAACGAAGCCATGAACGCTGATTTCGCGCCTGAGACATTTCTACCCTCCTGAATTGCGTGTACGCCATCTCAAGACATGAGCGATGACCGGGCATATGCTACTGCTCAGTGACGGTCACGCGGTAAGGGAAGCCACACCCAAATCGTTTTATGACATTCGCCGTGGTGGTGCGGAGAAAGCCCTCGCTGCGGCATAGGATGGCGTGACGATCAGTTGGCGGCGAGCAGCAAGGTGACCAAACTGGGCTTATTCCAAATCATGAGAGCATAGAAACATAGCTGCGCGCCGGCGATGAAATTCATTGGGCCGAAGAACTAACAGCAAGGCTCCCGGGTGGCGAGAATCAGGTTGCCCGATGGTCACCAGCGGGAAAAGATGTTTTCAGTCGAGAAGTATGGCGAAGCGCTGGCGTTCGAGCTTGCCCGTCTAGCCTCGCTACCGCGGCCAACAGGGTGACATTTGCGGCGACTTGCTCATTGAGGAGGAAAATGAGATACCGGAAAACGGAGGAAAGAATCTACATGGGACAGGGGGAAGCCCCCGCAAAGGGTGTTCGTTCTAAGACCGGCCCCCCGTCCAAAGTACGGCCCGTCAAACACGCAAGCGACGGGGAAGGCCCTTACTTCGTCTGGACGCGGCGACGCGAATTCTGGCGGGAAGGCCGCATGCTAATTCGCGGGATGGTAGAAGGTGCGCGTATCGCGCGGCAAGCAGAGGAAGGCAATGACAAATTCCAAAACATCGACCCCCCCTGAATTGACGGCGGCGGAGAATGAGAAAATTCAGGACTTGGTAGCGGAAACGCGCCTATCGAGAGCAATCAAAAGGCATCTGGCGATGAATTCGCCCTCGAACAGCAAACCCTCTCAGACATCGACCAACACGAAGCCGAACGAGTAGAGTAAAGAATGCTGGCGTGGCAAGCAGCAGCGTTTTGAGAGCCTCATTACGCCGGGAAGTTTGCGCAATGCCGTTCTGCATGCCATCGGCGCGAATGCGATTCACAGGTTGCGCCGCAGCAACGCCGACAAGCGCAAAGCGGTAGAAATGATGCTTGCCGACGATGAATGGTCAGTTCTTCCAAACACCGAAATCCCGCGAAGTGCTGCGTCGGCAGTTCGTTGGTTGATTCAATCCGAAGCGCCATCATCCCGTAAATGGATGATACGCGCACGGTGACGCGCACGGAACGGAAAGACTCACGAGCAGAAGGTTTAGGCTCCCAAAGTGGACATATGTCCATTTTCGCATCCAGCAGCGAACCAGAGCGGGCAATGCACGTTACAGCGTAACGCTGCTATAATGGCACCGTTACAGCCTAACGGATACGACATGGCTACAGCAACGGAACGACAGCGCGCATATCGGGCTCGGCGATCAACAGCCGGCGACAACGGCGAGCGACGGCTTCAGGCTTGGGTGACCACCAAGGCTGATCGGGCCCTGGACCGGCTTGCACGGCACCACGGGATCACTCGGCGGGCGATGCTCGAAAAGCTGATTATCGAAACTGATGACTCGATCACGCGAGGCCTAGATGATGAGGCTTTCGACAACTACTTGAACGTTACGCTGTAACGCTGTGCGGACCACTGAATTTTCACCGATGAGATACAGGCAATGAGCGAAACGACGAATGCCGAGAACCTCCGCCCTGGCTGGAAACCCGGTCAAAGTGGAAATCCAAAGGGCCGACCGCCTGGCAGCAGGAACCGTGTCACCCTCGTGGCGCTGGCAGCGATGGAAGAAGGCGCCGCCGCTATCGCCAAGAAGATCGTGGAAATGGCCAAGCAGGGCGACATGAGCGCGGCCAGACTGGTACTTGAACGGCTGGTGCCGCCCGCAAAGGAGCGACCGATCTTCCTTGACCTGCCGGATACAAGCTCTGCTGATGGCGTTGCGCAAGCTCAGGCGGCAATCCTGCAGGCGGTGGCGGCCGGCGACATCCTACCGGGAGAGGCTGCGACCTTGGCAGGTATCGTAGAGGCACGCCGAAAGGCGGTGGAGACTCAAGAGCTTGAAGCCCGTATCAGCGCACTCGAAGTGAAGAAATGAACGCCTTGCAGAAGCGGGTTAGCAGGCTGGAACGTCCAATCAGCTCTGGCGAACCGCTCAACTTCATCGTCCACATGATCGAGCCGGGTACCGGGCGGGTAAGGTCTCGCCTTCGGCTGATTGCTGGCAGCGGTGTTGCGAAAATCGACCAGCAAGGAAACGCGACCGAAGCACGCAGCACTGAACTGGAAACAGCGAAATGAGCACCGCGCTAGAGCGTCGCATGACCAAGCTTGAAGCGGCGGCATGCCCCGAGGGAAACCGCGTCGCCCTCATACTCAGGCGAATTATCCGAGCAGATAACGGCGAGATTGTTCGAGCGATCGTCGGCGAGCAGGTTGTGGACCGCCAGACCGACGAACCGGAAGACGATTTCATGGCACGGTCGAAGGTCGAAGCCTTGTCCGGCACTCGCCGACGACCAAGCCGCGTGATTCTGCTGTCCGAACAGGATATTGCCTTGTGAGCCCGTTGGAGCGTCGCTTGACGAAGCTGGAGCAATTCCGACAGAGCAACAACGCGGGGTGGGAACTTGACCGGCTGCTGGAGAAAGCGGGAACCAGTCGCGCTGCCGTAATGGCCGAGTACGGTAGTTTACAGGCCTTCCGTAACTGCTTGGGGGCGCAAGGCAAAGCGAGCAACGCTTGTGTCAGTAGTGAGTGACGACCGTGAGAAGAGAAATGCAATGACGCCAAGGCAAAGTCGTTTCGTTGACGAGTATCTCGTTGATCTGGTGGCGAGCAAAGCAGCGATTCGCTCAGGGTACAGTTCCCGGCGAGCGTCAGAGATTGGCTATCAGCTACTGCAGAAAACTACAGTTCAGGAAGTAATCACCAACCGCATGAACGCCAGGTCGCACCGTACCGGAATCACGCAAGACAAGGTGCTGACCGACCTCGAAGCAGTCAAGCAGGATGCCATGAGCAAGGCCACTGACAAGGCCGGGAACGTCGTCATGGCCAGCCACGCGGCGGCGTTGCGGGCTCTGGAACTGCAAGGGCGGCATCTTGGGATGTGGAAGGATCGGCCGGCCGCCACAGGCGAAGTCAGCATCGCCGACGCCATCCGACAGCGCGTTGCAGGCAGGGCCGTGCAAGAACCGTCCCTGGTAGTGCGCCTGGTCCGCGCCAAGGCAGCACCGATCGGCGAGCCGGCGATGGCATAGGCAGCCGAAAGGTGTAGCACCTCTCCGTAGAGACGGGCGCGAAATAGGCGCGTCGAAGATTGCTGGCAACAGTGGGAAAGACCGCCGGCACGAGCAGAACCTCGTCAACGCTGACGGAACCCAACCACAATCCACCCGTTTTGAAGCAGATCGCCCGCAACTCGATTCGATCGCGGGAAAAAAAGAGCAGGAGAAACTGTATGGACAAGCCACCAGCGAAGAACCAGCCTGGCTCGAAGACGGCAACGGACGAGGAAATCAAGAACCTCGTAGCGGAAACGCTGCTAGCGAGAGCAATCAGGCGGCATCAGGCGAAGACTTCAGGCTCGACCAGCAAACCCTCTCCAACATCGACCGGCAAGAAGCCGAACGAGTAGCGCTCGCACTGGCGGTTCTTCCGGGGTTGATTCGGAATGCTCGAATCTGCTTACCAGACGCTTACCGGAAGGCCAGACAGCAAAAAGCCCACTCCGAAGAATGGGCTAAGTGCTTGAATTTTCTGGCTCCCCGACCTGGGCTCGAACCAGGGACCTACGGATTAACAGGACGGCAGCTTAATCGCGTGGACCGGCCGCTTGGAAAGCTATGCGCATCAGACCGCTCAGGATCGGCAGGCGACATAGCCCACAGTAGCGATGGCCCTGCATCTGTTGCGCCCGGACGAGAAGTGACCAAGCCACTACCGTTTCGTCGCCACCAGCCGTTCTTTCAGTTTCGACCAGCGCCGCTCCACCTGCTTACCCTTGACCGCCATGGCCAGTGCCCTCTTCTGCCCGACCAGCACCACCAGCCTCTTGCCACGTGTAATGCCCGTGTAGATCAGATTGCGCTTGAGCATCATGTAGTGCTGGGTCGAGATCGGAATGACCACCACCGGGTACTCGGAACCCTGAGACTTGTGGATCGTCGTCGCGTAACAGAGCACCAGCTCATCGAGTTCGCCAAACGGATAACTGACCACCCGGCCATCGAAGGCCACGGCGAGCTCCTCTTCCTCCTGGTCGACGCCGGTCACGAAGCCGATGTCGCCGTTAAAAACATCCCGATCGTAGTTGTTCTCGATCTGCATCACCTTGTCGCCGACGCTGAAGCGGTTGCCGAACTTGTCGACGCTGTGCTCGCCAGGCGGATTGAGCACCGCCTGCAAAGCCTGGTTGATCCCGCGGGCGCCGGTGATCCCCCGATTCATCGGGCAGAGCACCTGAATGTCGCGTATCGGATCGACCTCGAACTTTCTCGGTAGGCGGGTCTGCACCAAGTCCACCACGGTTTGCGCAATGACTTCCGGCTCCTCGGCAGCAACGAGGTAGAAGTCCGAGGCTTCGCCCTTTGCGGGGAGGCTGGGAAAGACGCCTTGGTTTATCTGGTGGGCACTGCGCACGATTCGCGAGGTGGCCGCCTGGCGAAACACTTCGGTCAGCCGGATAACGGGGACGACACCCGAGTCAATGAGATCGGTCAGGAACTGGCCAGGGCCGACCGAGGGCAGTTGATCCACGTCACCGACAAGAATCACCGCCGTACGCGTCGCCACCGCCTTGAGTAACTGGTTTGC
>Ga0209175_10000325_pt1 | contig 31147 bp, 24 predicted proteins | sample JI91814C2DNA_FD_187506 | JGI IMG/M metagenome (GOLD analysis project Ga0209175, IMG submission 187506) | Wastewater effluent complex algal communities from Wisconsin, to seasonally profile nutrient transformation and Carbon sequestration -... | ecosystem: Engineered > WWTP > Effluent > Algae...
CGGCCCATGTTGTTTTAAATGCGGGCTATAATGGGAGTGCATTCTATTCAAAACTTCAATTCACCTGGTCGTCCGGTTACACTTCTTTAGATCCTACCTACCTTACAAATTCAAATCTGGCGTGTGTGCTGACGGCCGGGATCCGGTTTAAAAAATTGAAATGAACGGTTCAAAAATAATTTTCTTTTACCCCGAGTTGGGTGATCGGGTATAAAGTTTCGTTGCGTTAAATTTCATCTCATAACTTGAACCCGGAATAATGACATGAACGAAGCACGACAAAAACTCATTCTTGCTGAGCAAAAAGCAAAAGCACTATTTAATCTGATTGAACATCGCGGATTAATCGTTGCTGGTAAATCGGAAGCAGAGCTTTGCAATGAAATCGTACAAACAGCTATCGAAGATTTTGGCATTGAAGAACACTGGCATAAAAAAATTGTAAGAGCGGGCATTAACACCCTCCAGCCTTTTATTGCAGATCCCCCTGACCGGATTATTCAGAACGATGACATCGTTTTTTTTGATTTTCACCCTGTTGTTGAAGGGTGGGAGGCCGACCTGGGAAGGACCTATGTGGTAGGCAGCGATCCCCTGAAATTGAAAATCATAAAAGACATCGAAGCGGCCTGGTATGAAGCGAACGCCTGGTATTTTAAGCAACCCAAGCTTACCGGTGCGCAATATTTTGAGTACATCACCGACTTGACTAAACGCTACGGCTATGAATTTGGAAATGCCATAGCAGGTCATATTGTAGGTCGGTTTCCGCATGAGCAACCCGATGATCCGAACGACATGTGTTTGGATGTGCATCCTGATAATCACACGGATATCTTTCAATTGGATAAGCACGGCAACAAAAGACATTGGATATTGGAGCTTCAATTTGTTGACCGGAAAAATGGTATCGGAGCTTTCTTCGAACAGCTACTAACAAACGAATAGAAGTGTTAAGTACCCATGTCGTACTGTTATTACAGTCAAAAGTTTCTTGCTTAAGAGAAAAATAAATTTTAGGTTGGTGTTCAATCACACCCCCAACTTATGCGCTTATTAGTTTTTTCTTTATTGTTCATTTCGTTGGCTTCAGCAGCCCAAACCGGTCCAATTGATATTTATCTTACCTCCGGCAAAATTATCTCCACTCACAATCTATATTTATTTTCAAGCTATAAGTCGTATTTACGAGTTGATAATAAAAAGGGAGAGAAGATCTATATTGACCTCGTAGACCATATTGAAGGTATCGACCAGGAAGGGAATTACCGGTATTTCAAACCGGTGAGCTGGGGCAACACCGTTTGGGCTGAACGCGGGTTTACTTCTAACCGGATTGTAATTTATCACACGGATATAGTTACGGGCACAATGGTTGCAACCCATAAACCGAAGAGTTGCCTGTACTCGAAGGATGGTGGTCCGCTTCGACAACTAAAGCTTAAGCATTTGAAAAAGGACATGGCGGATTGCCCTGCTTCTCTTGAACATTTGAAAAAGGGAAAAGGAATAGCCACTGGTCAAACGATTATTTCTGTCGTCAGCTACTCCCTAATTTTGGCGGGTACTATTACCTGGTTTGCAGATGCTGCCGATGATGAGCTGGATGATCCTGGAAGTTCGAGCCTCGACTTACCGCCAACGGTTTTAATCGGAGCGATTGGAGCCTGGGTACCAATTTTTATGAATGGTCCGAAAAGAGAGAAATACCTGGCGGCTTTAAAGGCATACCGGTAATCAGATTTTACTCCATATTCATCTCGTACCAACTATCAGCAGGTAAATTCCCACCCTGCGCGGCTTCAACGGCTAACACATCGCAGCGCTCATTTTCCGGATGACCGGCATGGCCTTTGACCCAGACAAATTTCGGTTTGAGCCTTTTGTGTAACGGAATGTAGCGTTGCCACAAATCCGGGTTGGCTTTTTTGGCAAAGTTTTTTTTCTCCCAGCCCCAGATCCAACCTTTCTCCACAGAGTCAACAACATATTTTGAGTCGGAGTAGATCGTGATGGGAAGTCCGTCTTTCTTAATTGCTTCAAGTCCAACGATTACCGCCATTAACTCCATACGGTTATTGGTGGTCAGGCGAAAGCCGGCAGAAAATTCTTTTTCGTGCTGGCCGTACTTCATGATTGTTCCATAGCCGCCCGGACCGGGATTGCCCTGCGCTGCGCCATCGGTATATATGCGAATCATTCTTTAATAATCTTTAACGTCTTCAGCCGGTTGCCCGATTTGATCCGCAAGATATAAATTCCCGGAGGGTTGTTTATCAAGGACAGCGTCAACTGCCGCACATTAGAAAATGTTTGGATCGGCCTTCCCAGGCAATCCGAAAGTTCAAGGTGCTGAATAGGATAAGGGGAGTCGATGTACAGATAATCCTTAACCGGATTAGGATAAACACTAACCATAATTTCTTCCTGCTCAATACCGGTAATGATTGCGTTCATTTCATCGGGTGTACTGATGACGGTAAACACAAAAGACCCCGTTGCATTCGGAATCCGGCTGAACGAGCCTTCATGCAGCTGTGCCTGGAAAACATGCTCATCAATCATGTGAATGTTTTCACCCATTACCTGGTATAGCCCAATCGCTTCACCGTCATTCGAAAGTTTGAAATCCAAATGGTCAGCACCTTGTTCGAGGTCTTCATCGGCCCAGAGAATTTTGTATTCGCCCGGCTGCAGGATCATTTCATCACCTTCTCCTTCCGGAAGCTGATACTTGGTTCGGATACTCAGGTTATCGGTTATGTACAGGCCTGCCAGGTTTACGGTTTGTGAACCTGCGTTGTAAAGTTCAATCCAATCTTCGGCTTCGCCTGCATTGTCGAGCAGGTCAGACGGGCTGGGGCTGATCTCGTTAATTACAATGTCGTTTACGATCGTGCCGGATGGTTCAAAGTATGCTTCATAGCTGATGTCGTTGAAAGCCGTATCAATCTGAAGGGGAATGGTTGACGTTTCGATTGATTCATCACCCAAACGAACTGTGCCGAGGGTAAGATCAAAGCTCAGATCCGAGCTGTTGGCAGTATTCTGATGCACCTCAACAGCCAGTACGTTGTTTCCAGGATTGATCAGGCCTTTTGGAATGGTGAATGTAGTGTACGAGCCTTCGATGGTTCCGCCCAGCGCGAACGTTGAATACACAATCGCTCCGCCCGGCATGTTCGTTCGGATCATTTCAACTCCATTGAGGTAAATCACTGCGCCATCGTCAACCAATATGCTTCCTGTTAATTGGGTAAGTCCTACCGTATCCGCAAGCGTAAATGATTTTCTGAAATAGCTTGTTACAAATTTGTCCGCTGGATTTCCGCCAAAGCTTACCACAGTTTGCTCATCATTTTCGCCATAGCCTAATTGTGCAGGACCTTGAGACCATGAAGCATCGTTGAACGCGCTGGTATTCCATCCGGCAGACATACTTCCCTGATCGAAATATTTCCATTCAGTTCCGGATTGAATGAGTGAAATAACTTCTGATTCCGTTTTACGAATCTTCCACTCTTTGAACGCATAGCCTAATGCAGGCACAGGCTCCATGGTGACAGGCAAATTTCTGAAGTAAGACTGAGCTGTATTGCCTTCAGCAGTAACTGCATTCATTCTGAATTTTCCTTCGCCTTGCTTTACTTCGGTTGAAATGTTTACGGAGCCGTTCAGTCCAAAGAAATCTGCCATATGCTGACGCATGTACGTATTGCGAATGGTGGCAAAGTCGCGGAGGCGTTGCACCTGAAAGTTCCAGTTGTTCATGTCACCTCCCCAGCGTTCTTTATGATAGGGCATTTCACTTGCAATGCGTGACTGGAACTGATCGATCATGCCGATTACGCGATCGGGATGAAAGGTTGTATTCAATGCGGTGTTCATCGTTTGAATAAACCGTGCGCGAAAGATCGGATTCTCCAGCACCAAGCGAATGTGCAATGTTGACCATTCCGGGTTAGGCCAGTCGGGCCCATCCGTAGCCGTTGTAAAATTTAATGTTGGATGAGTAGGCCAGCTTTGGTCTTCATATACTCCAAACCCAAAATCCGTATCCCATAAAATCCACCGGAACTTGCCATTAACCGAAGCATCGCGCCAGAACTTCATGTTATTTCCCGGCCAGTCGGTGTTGGCGATGTAGATTTCTGTTACCAGGTAGTTGATAAACGCCTGAACATCGATGTTTTGATTTATATAATCGTAAGCCGCAGGCGTAGTGCGGTTCATTCCTGCAAGCGTATTCTTATAGTTAGTGTACGCATCAGATGATCCCTCCAATGCATTTTCGTATGTTTCAATCAGGTCAAGGTCGTCTCTGTCAACGTTGTAGTTGCTCTCAATAAAATCAGCATCAATTTTTTCGCGAATGTTTTGAATGCCCATGTATTCTCCGTTCAGGTACAAGATGGCTGGCTGATACTCCATGTAATCCACGTCCATTTGACCAACGGGTAGATTCTGCATAAATGCATCGCGGAACATAGTGACATTAAAATCGTTGCCGGAGTTTCGCAGCATAAGTCCTCCAAACTGATTTATACTTTTACCATTGAAGAATTTATAGTTCATGATGTTACTGCCGTACTTATCGCGCGCTTTTATGGCAAAAGATTTTTGAGCTTGGTTGCGGGAACAATTACCGCCAATGCGAATATCGACCGATTGATCGAACAGCCGGTTTCCGTTCTCGTCATAGTACTCAAAAACGGCATGGCGATCCCAATCCTGGTTCCAGTTTACCGGGTTACCATTGCAATAACCGGATACTCCATTGGTACCTTCAATATAAATTCCAATGAGGTTATCGTATAGATAATCGGGGCGGGTAGAAATAGAGACAACCGGCAGTGAGAATGTGTGCTCATTAATAAAGTACGTTTGGGTCTCGGTTTCTCCGGGAAGAAATCCTGTTAAAAAAGCTTTAGCCTTAAGGGTTTTGGTTTGATTGACGGATATAGGGGTTGAAAACACCAAAGAATTAACATTCGGTTCACTTCCATCGGTGGTGTACCGGATTTCAGCTGCCGGATTAGCATGAGATAGTGAAACCTCAATGGTGGTTGAATATCGTCCACCCGATACAGAGAAGCCAGGTTTTGTTAGCTGCTGAGATGCGGTTGTGCCGTTGTTAGACGCACCGGACGTGGGCACAGCGAGATAAGCCCATGCACCGCTACCGTTGGTAGTTCTTCCGTACGCTATATTCGTAAGCTGTTTGGGATAGGTTATTTTATCCAGCAGCACGCCCGAACCATTGGAGAGCACAACATCTTCACCTTCGCTATCCAATGAAAAGTTAGTGTGCCTGCCGGTGTTCATGTCATCACACCAGAAGAGCATGAAGCCATTAGCAGGAACGGATATGTTTGAAGGGATACGCCATTTCAGCGGATTACTTTCGTCATCGGAAAGATAGTATCCGCCAATGTTTACGTTTGATGAGCCTGCATTGTATATTTCTATCCAAGGCGAGTAATTAAAAAAATCCGGATCGTAGTTAATATCCGCATTAGCCGGACAAATCTCATTCAGTACTACCTGCGCGGAGGCTGTTGATGTGATGACCAGGAATAAAAATAAAAACGGTCTTTTCATAAGCTACAAGCTACAATCCGCAGGCTACAAGCTTCATTTCCTATATACATTAGCTTGAAGTTTGAAGCCTGAGGCTTGTGGCTGGGGAATAATGTTAATAATCATATTCAAAACGTGGTAACCCTTAGTTATTCAGGGTTTCCAGGTTTCGGGACAAATAGTTGGTGAGCGGTACTTGCTGCAGCGCATCGGTGCTGGCAAGCCACTCGGTATAGGTTATTAAAATATTCTGCTTCAGCTTCAGGGCAAGTTCCTGGAGCTTGATTAGATTACCCTGAAACCGTACGCCCGCAACCGGGTTACTTTTCTGAATCGTGTTTAGCGTTTTAGCCAGTGAGCTTACATTTAACGCTTTAATTTTCTCTTCAATCTTTTGATGGCTTGCAATAAGGTCCCGCAATTGCGCGCGTAACCTAACCTGGTCTTTATCCATTTCAACTTTTGCTTCCTTAAGCTCCTGCTCCGATGCAATGGACTCAAGCCTGCGTTTTGTCATGTCGCCTTTGTTGGGATTAAAAACGGGAATGGTCACCCCTAATCCAACACTCCACGGCTTGCGGCCTTGCTCAATCCGGAAGTCCTGATACTTAGCCTGGATGTATCCGAAATTAATGTTATTCTTCTCCAGCCGGTACTCGCGGTCAGCCAGATCAATTTTTTTCTGATAATACGAGAGCGATGTTGCTTCCGGCAATGCGGTCTGCAGGCTGTCAAGCAGCTTTTCAATTTGTTCGATTGAAACAACGTCAGCGATGTTCCAGGTTTGTGCGGACGAGGCTGCGTCTGGGAAAATAGAAATAACCTTTCGGATTGCATTTTCTGTTTCGTAGGCTGCTTCATCGACATCCACTGACTTGTCCATCTCTTCAAGCTTGAGTTCAACATAATCTTCACCGTCAAAATATCCGGAGAGTTGCTGCTTCTCCAACATGGACAACGATGTTTGGGTAAGCTCTAGCTTGCGTTGTGCGAGGTCGCGCAAGCCTGCATAGGTGACTAATTCTATGATTAGTGTATACCGTTCAAGCAGAACTTCTTTGAGTACAATTCCTTTTTCAAGCTCAATGCTCGATTTCAGCTCTTTAAAATACCGGTTGTTTTGATGAAGCTCCCAGGGATTTGCGGGATTAACGCGTAACGCATACTCCTGCCGTGAGGGGTCTAGTTGATTACTTTCTGTTCTTAACTCAAGCTTTTGTACCGGGGCAAGCTTATAGGGCTTATTATTTAAATACTGCACTTGTAAATCAAACATACTAACGGCTGGGTCATTCTTTGCGGCATGGATAAAAGTTCCGAATCCCGACTGGGCGGAAAGATTGTACCATACGAAACAGAAAATGAAGAGTAAGGCCAGCTTCATGATGCTATCGGATTAACACCTTTTCGCCATTGGCAAAATTATTATTCGGTGGAATCTCTATGAAGATTTCCCGACCAAAAGCTTTTACCGCAGTAGATTTTTGTAAGATATCCGGAAGTTCGGTGACTGCTCCGTACCCGATTACTTTGCCTGTGATTTGGATAGAACCATTTCCATACGCAGATACACGGACAGAATCACCGACTGCAAATGCATTGTTGTTTTTTCCGGCCAGGTAGCCTGTAACCATGGTTGGCGTTACGGGGGTTATTGATAATAAAGGTGTGTAGGAGTTAACCTGTTCACCCGGCTTAATGTAAACACTCTTCACTACGCCATCAGCGGTAGCATATTTTACGAGTTTACTTTTTTCGGTCTTTAGCAATTCCAGCTCCTGTTCCATCAGGCTGATTTGATTATTCAGCTGCTGCTGATCAATAGACCCTTCCTGCCGGATATCGGTTTCTTTAATGCGCATGGCCTGCTTGTGCTTTACCTTTTGCTTGTTGAGTGAAGTAAGCTTTACCTGTAACGGATTATCAACTTCGTTCCAAACAGAAGTATCGCTGTTGGTGGCTAGCTCTTTGGTTAGTTTTTTGTTCAGCTGAATCTCACTTTTTGTTTGCTCGATTTCAGTTTCTATTTCTTCCAGTGGAATGCCAAGGTCGGCATGCAGATAATCAACCTGAGCCTGGATCAGCTTGGCTTTGCTTTGCTGTTCAATTTTAAGGAGCACAATCCGGTTAGCAGTTTTTTCAATGTTCATTTCGAGCTCAGCGCTTGTAAGATCCAGCAGTAATTCGCCTGCTTTTACCTGTTGACCCGGAACTACATGCACCGATTTTATCAAGGCTGATTTCTCGGAGTTGATCTTGTATTCCTTTACTTCGGTTATGCCTATGGAGGAGTAATCGCTGCCGCGAAAATATTTTGCGCTGATCCAAAGCATGGCCGCGAAAACAACGGCAACCAATATATAAAACCAGTTGATGCCCGAGGTGTTTCTGTCGTTAGGCATTGGCAGGTTCGTTTACGGTGATCTTCGGCTGGCTTAAGCCCTCCACAACCAACAGCGCATTAAACAGAACATCTTTTTCCTGCTCTTTATGGAACGTGATGGCGTATTGATAGCGGGTTACGTTTTCTTTTGAAACACTAATCGTTACAAGCCGATGCGCGGCTGTATGCTGCTCAATAATTTTAATTACGGCATCCAGGCTTTCTGTATTCGCAAGATTGAAGAACAACATGTTCGGACTAGTAAAGCTTCTGAAAGGGGAGAAGTGTAGTAGTGCCGCTACGGCACAAAACAAAATTGTTCCGGCAAACGAAACCGTAAAGCCATATACACCAACCGCAAGCCCGGTGCTTAATGCGGCAAAAAGAAAAAGCACATCGCGCGGGTCATCAATGCGGGTACGAAAGCGAATGATTGCCATGGCACCAAAAACACCTAATCCTCTGGCCAGGCTGTCGCCAATGGCCATCATTACCATCGCGGTTACAATGGAACCCAGGATTAGCGACTGAAAAAAGTTCTTTGGATAGTGTTCACCTGTAAAGGTGAGCCTGTGGGTAACGGCAATAATGGCCGATAACACAAACGCCCAAACAAAGCAATAGATTACGTTTACCAGCGCTGGGTATTCATATACAGGCTGGTCGGGGAATAACTCTAACATGATTTAAAAATCATTATGGATTGTTTGAAGAACCCGGTGTTGGTGAAGTGGTTTGCTGCCACGTGCTGCCACCATTCGTTGACCGTTCGAACGATTTATTATCATCCTGATCGCTGAAAACTTTACTATCAATCTCTCTTCCGTCTTTATAAAAGAGCCCGACCGCTTCACCGCTTTTGCTCAGCTTGAAATTCATGTGCAACGGCCCCTGACCTCCCTGTTCATCAGCCCAGAAAATCAGGAAACCCCCTGCCGGAATAGTAACACCATTCGGAATTTTAGCCATAAAGGGATCAGCGAGATCATCGGATAAATACATCCCGCTCAAGTCAACTGTTGAACCGCTGGCGTTGTAGATTTCAATCCAATCATCAAATTCATCTGTTCCGCCATCGTCATCCGGGCAACAAGTTGTACTGGAGGCCATGATCTCGTTTACGAAAAGTGCGGGCAGAACATCGTTGTTCAATAAATAGTGGTAGGCATCTGTGGGTGCATCAAATGGTTTGTAGCTGGTGGCTCCGGTAGTGCTCTTTGCTTCAACATAATAATTCATTGTTCCGGTGATGCCAGCTCCCTGTGCAGGAATTGTTGCGGTATAGAAGCTTCCCGGTTTGGTCATGGTAACTTCTGTGTAGGCGCCTGAACTACCAAACCGGTAGAAAAGCTTGACAGTATTTAACTGTGAAACGTTTGCCAATTCTGCCTGAATCGTTACGGCCTGGTTCAAGGCTGGAACAAGCGGTGTACGCGTTACAGTTGTAATGGCCGGGGCATTAGATTCGTTATTGGAAGTTCCTTCGCTGGTAATACCTGAGATAGAAAGATTATCGGCTCCGTCCGGGTAACGCCCATAGGACTGGCCATTATCCAGTTTGGGATACGTAACAGCTTCCGCTATTTCGTTGTCTGAATTTTTTAAGGTTACCGTTTCACCATCTGATGAAAGCTTGAAGTTGGTGTGTAAACCGGTATTGGTGTCATCGCAGAAGATGACGAGATACCCTTTGGCTGGAACTGTAGTTCCTTCCGGAAGCTCATATTCCACGTCACCATCGTCATGTATGATATATCCACTGATATTTTTTGTATTACCTGTTGAATTATAGAGTTCAACCCAATCGTCACCCGAGGCCGAGATCTCATTAATAAAGAGTCCTTCCGCAGCGGTAATATCCGGATCCTTATCCTCATCGGAGGAACAAGCAGAAATGACTAAAAGAACACTGAAAACAAACAAAGACAGGGAGAGCTTCACAAAATTCTTCACAACCATTTTCTCGGAATAAAACTTACATAACATTCTGTTAAAGGTAAGGTAATATTCTAAAAAATGCACACGCATTGGCACACGTTGCCTTACGGTTCTGCGTGGTTGGCAGACAAGCGTTAGGAAGGAAACACGTTGTCTTTAAATATCTTCACTGCAATGGCCAGCAGGATAACACCAAAGATTCTGCGCAATACAGCAAAGCCCGCTTTACCAATTACGCGCTCAAGCCACGCAGATGAACGAAGTACGATGTAGACGAAAATCAAATTGATGACAATGCCAATAAGAATGTTCACTTCGGAGTATACAGCACGCAGCGAAAGAATAGTGGTTAGCGTTCCGGCTCCGGCAATTAACGGGAAGGCGATGGGTACGATAGAGCCGGTTCCCTTTGCATCGGGATCGTCTTTTATTAATGTAATGCCCAGCAGCATTTCCATGGCAACTATAAAAATCACAATGGCACCGGCAACTGCGAACGAGGCGACATCCAGGCCGAACAGGTTAAGAATGGATTGACCCAGAAACAGGAATACAATCATCAGCACAGCTGCAATGATGGTAGCTTTCTCAGCATGGATTCGTCCTTCGCGCTTGCGGATGTTGATGATGAACGGGATAGAACCCAGAATATCAATCACGGAAAACAGGATAAGCGTTACGGAGAAAATTTCTTTGAAATCCATGGTACAAAGTTAACCAAACTTTACTTTCCCCGGTTGATCAATTGTATAACTTGATTTTAATTTTACAACGCTTTTGTGGGCTCGCTTATTTTTTGGAGAAACTCTTTGGATAGTTCGTGATCCGGCTCCAGGGCAAGGGCTCTGTTAAAGTATTCTTTTGCAGCAGTACGATCACCCAGCTTCAAGTAACATTCTCCGATAGAAAACTCTGCCAAGGCGCTGTACGGATGAATGGTTAGCGATACGTTAAAATCTTCGATTGCTTCTCTCCATCGGCCTAAGTCCATTTTACAAAACGCACGGTTATCGATGGCTTCGTATAACGTTGGGTAGAGATTAATCGCCATCGAATATTTTTCAATGGCTTCCTCGAGCTTTTGCTGATCGGTTAGCGTGTAGCCTTCATGAAAGAAGCGTGTGGCTTCCTGGATAATCGAGTCGATGCTTTGCGTATGACGCAGGTACTCATGATAGCCAGTCAGCTCTTCATCGCGCACGGTGCTTTTTTTAAACAGAATGGGATTTTCAAACCCGTTCTTATCAATCGGGAAATGATAGATAAAAACAGAAAGCTCATCTGCTTTTTCCGGATCGGGTAACGCATTCGCGGGCGTATAGCCCAGCACATGGTAGGTATTAAAATCCGCATCCGCTTTTAATACCTTATGTAGATGGTATTTACCTTCAATAATGGTGTAAAATATATCGCCTTCGGTGAACTCCATGGCAGAAATTTCGGAAAACGAAGATACTGATTCTTTTACAGTATCGAACGGTTCTATTTTACGCGTTTGTTAGCTTTTTGCATCTGCGTAAGCTTGCCAACCGTTAACCCCTGTACCACGATCGAGAATACAACCACGTAATACGTGATGGCCAGAAACAAGTTATGATGAAGGTGGTCGTCAATGGTTAATGCCAGCGCAACCGAAACCCCTCCCCGCAAGCCGCCCCATACCAGGATAGTAATGGTTCGCGCATCGAATATCCCGATTTTTGGAATAAACTTGATCGGCAGCCAGATCGAAAGGAACCGGGCCATGAGAACAATTAAAATGGTGATCGGGCCGATGAGCCAGTACTGTTGAAGATTCGGAATTAATAAGAGCTCAAAGCCGATGATGAGGAACAGCATCGCGTTCAGAATTTCGTCAATCAGCTCCCAGAATTTATCGAGGTAGTCTTTATCCATATTCGACATCGCGATGGCTTTGCCGTAATTGCCAATAACCAGTCCGGCAGCCACCATGGTTAACGGACCAGAGATGTGCAAGTATCGCGTAATGAGATATCCGCCCATCACTACCGCAAGCGTGATCATTACCGTTACGTTGTAGCTGTTGATGCGTTTGATTCCCTGAGATGCAATGTATCCCAGCAGCAGCCCCATCACCAGACCACCGCCAGCTTCCTGTAAAAATAGTCCGCTGACGTGGAGAAATGTTAAATCAACTGCACTGCCTTGTGCAAGCTGAAGCAACACGGCAAAGAGCACAACGGCTACACCATCATTAAAAAGTGATTCTCCGGCAACTTTTACCTCCAGTGATTTTCGGATGCCAGCTTTTTTTAAAATCGCGATCACGGCAATCGGATCCGTAGGCGAGATGAGCGCTCCAAATACAAGACATTCGATAAATGGAATCGTAACCCCGAGCAGGATAAACGTGAAATACATCAGCGTTCCGACAATGATCGTTGAAATGATCACACCAACCGTAGAAAATATCATCACGGGGATGCGCTGCTTCCGCAGATCGTGCAGGCTTATGTGGATGGCGCCCGCAAAAAGAAGGAAGTTCAGCATGGAGCCCATCAGCACTTCCGTAAAATCAACGCTCGCAATGATGTCCGTAAACCCGGTAAACATATCGGGGTACGATTTCCCGACAATAACCAGGCTGATCGACACAATCATGGCGAGCAGCATGATGCCGATAGCAGACGGCAGCTTTAAATACCGGAGGTTCAGGTATGAAAATATTGCCGTGAGGACAATGAGTACAGAAAACGAATAGTATAACTCCATAAGGCCGTTTGCCGGACTTTAAAAATAAGGAATTGGGAGCAAGGATGAAAGATGAAAGATTACTGATAATCCTAGGCCTTCGCTGGAGTTGTTATCGAACGAAGCGTGTATTAGTCCTTGTCGGTGAAGAACACCGACAAGGGCTCGAGCAATATTAACGAATAGATAAAAACTTCATTAGCCCTTTAACTTCAGAGTCTTTAAGAGCCGGGAAATTGGCAATCCGAAGTGTAGTAGATTTTAAATCACTGTATCCATCGCCCAATAAAAAACCCTTAGCCTTTGCAGATTTTTTTATTTTTTCAATGGTCTTTTTATCTGCTTCAACCGGTAACACCGTGAAGGAGTGAACCGTTTTGTTTTTGATAAGATGATGCAGGCCGGATCTAGTAAAAATTTTCATCCAGTCTTCGTATCGCTTTTCTATAAGCTTATGAATAGTGCCGATCGGCTTTACTTTCTCCATGACCCGCATAAGCAAATAGATGCCCAGCACATTAGGTGTATAGGATGTCTGCCATTTCTCGGCCATGTCGGACATCAACACAACATTATTGTAAAATCGTGTGCTGTTGATGGTACGCGCACGCTTAATAGCAACGGGTGAACAAATCATTATACCCAGTCCGGCTGGCAAGCCAAAGCATTTTTGTACCGACCCAAGCCAGATATCGGCTGCTGCAAAATCAAGTTTAATGCCTGCCAGTGAGGAAGTAACATCAACTGCAATGATGTGATCGGGGCTGCCGTTGCGGATTGATTGAAGTACTTCGTTGCTAACCTGCGTTCCGTTCGAAGTTTCGTTTTGCGTGATGCAGATTACATTTTCACTGCTTTCGAAAACCGATTGACCAGGATTCAACACTGTTTCGCGCCCAAAGGGCAAGGCCGTTGCACCTGTCTTTAACCGATAGGTATACTCATACCATTTCTGACCAAACGCTCCATTGTATAAATGAAAACTTTTATTCGTTACCCATGATTGCGCAACAATCTCCCAGCATTCAGTCGCGGAGGATGTAAACAGAATGGTATACTCTTTTGGAATCGCAAGCTTTTGCTTTAACAGCGTCACAGTCTTTTTCATCATCGCCATGAATTCACCGCTGCGATGATTCATGCTCAGAATTCCTTTTGCGTGAGCTTCTCTCACATATTTCGGAATGTCATCGTAAACCCTGGATGGTCCCGGATAAAAGGAAACCATAGTCGTTACGATTTTGAATTGATAAAGAATTGCACCGCTAGTGCATAACCTTCCATGCCAAACCCTGTCAACAGTCCAGCGCATTTCGATGTGATCAGACTGGTGTGCCGAAACTCTTCGCGGGCATAGATATTAGAGATGTGCACCTCAACGACCGGAGTTTTGATTGAAGCAATAGCATCGTGAATGGCAATAGACGTGTGCGTATAAGCGCCTGCGTTCAAAATGATGCCATCACCGCTAAAGCCCGTTTCCTGAAGCTTGTTAATAATCTCACCTTCGACATTTGACTGATAATAGCTGAATTCAACGTTTGGAAAACGCTTCTTTAGCTCAGTGTAAAACGTGTCAAAGGTTTTGTTTCCATAGACTTCCGGTTCGCGCTTGCCAAGCAAGTTTAGATTGGGGCCGTTGATGATCTGGATCTTCATGCGACTAAGTTAAAATAATTTGCACATTTGTGCAGATTATCCAACACCGTGAACTGGGATTTGCACATTAAAGGATTTGGTCATTACCTGAAGCTGGAGCGTTCGCTTTCTGAAAACTCCATCGAAGCCTATGTCCGCGATGTAGAAAAGCTGAAGCAGTTCATGGAAAAAGAACATCCTAAGATCAGTCCGCTGACTCTCGTGCAAAAGCATCTGCAAGGATTTCTGCAGTTCATCAACGAGCTGGGGATGAGCGCGTACAGCCAGGCCCGGATTCTCTCTGGGATAAAAAGTTTTTATAAATATTTATTGTTTGAGGAGCTGATCACCAAAGACCCAACTGAATTAATTGAAGGTCCGAAGATCGGCCGTAAGCTACCCGACACATTAAGCTATCCTGAAATAGAAGATTTATTAAACGCTATTGATCTTTCAAAACCGGAAGGCGGAAGAAACCGTGCGATGCTCGAAGTTTTATATAGCTCTGGTCTGCGGGTTTCCGAGCTTGTTGAATTGAAGCGAACAAATGTCTATTTCGATATTGGATTTTTGCGGGTGATCGGTAAAGGAAACAAAGAACGTCTGGTACCCATCGGGCGCGATGCGATGAAGCATCTTAAAATCTACCTGGACGAAATCAGGGTGCATATTCCTGTTCAAGAAGGATCTGAAGCGGATGTTTTTTTAAACAAGCGCGGCAAGCGAATCAGTCGCGTTTCTGTTTTTAACATTATTAAAGAGTTGGCGCAGCGGACGGGATTGAAAAAAACAATCAGTCCGCATACCTTCCGGCATTCTTTTGCAACACACTTGATAGAGGGTGGGGCTGATTTACGGGCTGTACAGGAGATGCTGGGCCATGAGTCGATTACCACCACCGAAATTTATACACACCTGGATCGCGATTATCTGCGGCAGGTGATTACGGAGTTTCATCCCCGCAGCTAAAGTTGTATATTCCCTAAATCGTTTTGTATGAAAGTATGTATCATTTCCAGCGTTGTGCTCATGCTGGGCACAGCAGTATCGGCCCAAGACTTTAAATCCTCCACCCAGAAGGGGATTGACATGAAGAAGTACGAAACGTTTTCGATAGACCAGGGGGAGGTAATGATTAGCGAGGATGCTAAAATCGACAAGGATCAGTTATTTAAAGATTTTAAGCGAATTACAATCTCTGAACTGGAAGGGTTGGGGTATAAATTTATTGACGATACAACCGCGCAGTTGTCCGTTTCGTATGTTGTCGAGATTTCACGTGTGATTGAATCGGAGAATGTCGGGCCGCTGGGCCAGATGCCACAGCGGAATGCGGGTGACGTTCAAACCCAAACGTGGTCGCGGGATTTCACGCGCGGCTCATTAATTATGTCGATGGAGGCCGGAGAAAATAATCTGGTATGGTCATCCGAAGGAACCATTGACGGAGCCCGATCGCGGGGCGGAAACGTGCTCGAGTATGCGATCAAAGCTGCACTCAATGATTTTCCGGATAAGAATAAGAAGACCAAAAAAAAGAAGCGCAATAAAAAAGGCTGACACATGGCCAGCCTCTTCTCATATCGGATACATAGTACCTACCTGCCACCTAATTTAAATTTGGCGCCAAAGAATAATCCCAGCTGATCGGCATCACCAATAACAAACTTAAGTTCCGTAAAGGGCTCCCAGTTTTTACCGATATTGAAATTTACACCGGCACCGAGATTTAATCCTACTTCACTTTCTCCGTCACCCCCTTCAACATTATAGCCAAAAAGGTTGATACCCGCTAAGCCATAAAAGTCAGCGGACCCAGCCGTTGTAAAATAGTAATTTGCGTTGGCGTTAAACTCCCACCAGCTGATCGGATCTTTCGGAAACCAGTAAATGAAGCTGGGTGAAATGGAAACTTTATCATTAATATTAAATTCACCATTAACACCGATACCGAGTTCTTCAACCTCTGTACCATATCCTAGCATAACACCAATTTTCTGTGCAGACGAATCTACCGCAGCCATCATGCAAACCATAAAGGCCAGTACCACTCCTAATTTTTTCATACGTTGAGTCATATTTGGTTTTTAATTGATTGCAAAGCTATACTTTTGACCCGAAATAGTGCGCATCAACATGTATAAAAACCTCATCCGCCCGCTTCTTTTTTTACTTGATGCTGAGAAAGTCCATCACCTGGTTTTTAATTTCTTAACGTTTGCCGGGAAACTGCCCGGATTGAAATTTTTACTCAGATTAACATTTCACTATAAACATACAACGCTATCCAGAAATTTGTTCGGGTTGCACTTTGAGAACCCTGTGGGACTTGCTGCCGGTTTTGACAAAGACGCAAAACTTATCGATGAATTGAGCTGTTTCGGGTTTGGTTTTATTGAAATCGGAACCCTAACTCCTAAGCCGCAGTCCGGCAACGACAAGCCCAGGCTGTTCCGCCTGCGAGCCGATGAAGCGTTGATTAACCGGATGGGTTTTAACAATGGTGGAGTGGAGGAGGCTGCTAAAAAATTAAAGAGAAGAAATTCAAAGGTTATCGTTGGAGGTAATATTGGCAAGAATAAACTTACACCGAATGATCAGGCATTTCAGGATTATGCTAGTTGCGTTGAAGCACTGCATGAGCATGTCGATTACTTTGTTGTAAATGTAAGTTCGCCCAACACACCTGGTCTGCGTGAACTACAGGAGAAGGAGCCTTTACGAAAATTACTGGCCGATGTAAAATCGCTTGCCGCCTCGAAGCCAAATCCAAAACCGGTTTTACTCAAGATCGCTCCGGACTTAACCTCCACTCAACTAGATGATATTGTTGAGATATTAAAAGAGACAAAGACGGACGGAGTGATTGCAACAAACACGACCATCTCGCGCGAAAATCTGATCACACCGAAAGAGGAACTCGAAAAAATTGGCAATGGCGGACTTAGCGGAAGGCCTGTGGCAGATCGATCGAATGAAGTGATCCGGTATTTGCGCGCAAAGCTTGGGCCGAACTATCCAATCATCGGAGTGGGAGGGATTATGACCCCGGAGGATGCCATTGAAAAGATCAAAGCCGGTGCCGACCTGATACAGATCTACACCGGCTTTATTTATGAAGGGCCGGGGTTTGTGAAGCGGATTAATCGGGAAATAGCCAAACGCGCTTTATAAATTTTTAAAAACTTATTGCTGAACTGTTATCGTGAAAGGAAAACAAATTCATGCGAAAGCCAAGTGTAATTTCATGTGTAGTATAGTTCACACCAACTGAATCACCGGTGGGCACCTCAAATACATATCCCAACCGGAATGAGTTTTTAAAAACGCCCTGAAGAAATATCCCATACGTATTAAAATTTCGGGTAAGTACACCGGCCTGATAGTTTTCATACAGAATAACAGATGCATTTAAATCTATGGAGGCCGGAGCACCGCTTACCAACCTCACTAACGCGGATGGTTTAAAGCGAACCCGGTTAGTCAGAAAAAACAAGTAAGAACCTACGATATAGTAGTGTTGTGTATAAAGCGTAGACGTCACGTCATCGGCTGTTGCTTTTGACTCGAGCATGCGCGGCACGGATAAGCCCACAAAAAGCAGATCGGTAGAGTAAATAATCCCTGCACCAAAGCTGGGTTTTAATTCTCTCACAGAGCCTTCAAACAAGGGATCACCAGGATCTGCCGGATTCACCTTCGAGTTATCCACAACATAGTTAGCCACACCGGCCTGCAGGCCAAAGGACAACGTTCTTTTATTATCGATTTGAATGCGGTACGCATAACTCCCGAATACTTCAGTCACCGTGTTGCTTCCAATCTGATCGGAAGAAATCATGAGCCCTGCACCCATCCGGTTATCAAAGAGCGAAACATGGCCACTAGCATTGAAGGTTTTCGGGCCCCCTTCAAACCCAGCCCACTGCTGCCGATAACTCACAGCCGTTGAAAGATTATTGGTAAATCCCGCATAGGCGGGGTTGATCACGAACGGGTTGTTGATGTATTGCGAGTAGAGCGGGTCTTGTTGCGCAATCACTGCACATGAGCAGAGCAGCAGGTAAAAGATCAAAATGCTTTTCATACACTACGTTTTTTATATGGATCAGTATTTCAGTTCTAAGAAGCCGGTGATGGTTTTTTTGCCGCTGGAGAAAACGACTTTGTAGAAGTAGGTGCCAGGAGGAAGTTTCTTCCCGTTATTCGAATCACCGTTGAACACGCGATCATCGTTATTGTAGTCGCGTACAGAAAATACCTGATCACCCCATCGGTTGTAGATGATCACCTGGTTGGCTTTCGTTTCCGGTAAAATCTCGATGTATTGAATTTTAAAAAACTCATTTAGTCCATCGCCATTGGGTGAAAATCCATTGTATACGATAAGCTCTCCACCTAATTCAATAGTGATTTGTTGTTCTGAACAGAGGTCTGTTAAATCGCACACTTCGATGCCCACCTGATCTTCTCCGATAAAAGGAAAACCGGCATAGTTAATCTGTAATTCAAACCCTGAAAGCGTTGCGGGCGCTCCACTCACAGGCTGCATCGTAATTTGTAATCGTGCCGGATCGAGATTGTCTTCTTCGTCTGTTACCAAATCTACAAGATCAATGGTTACAATGCCTTCAATGAACGCGGTAGCCGTAGTGCTGGCTACTACAGGTGCGGTACAATTTTGCACGGTTGCCGTGACAGAAGTTTTGTTACTTTCACAGGTGCCATCATGAATGGCAGCCTGGAAAGTTTTTGTAGCCGTAGGACCAATAACTGTGTAGGTGCTATTTACTTCTCCACTGATCAATGTGGCTCCATCGTACCAACGGTATTGTCCATCCGTACCACCGGTGGCGGTAAGGATAACATCTGATCCCGGGCAACTCGCACTGATGGGTTGAACGCCAGGTGCTGTTGGCAATGAAATGACGGTAGCGATGACTTCGGTGCGTGGACTTTCGCATGTGCCATCGTTGATGGCAACATAATAAGGTGTAGTGTTTGTAAGATCAGGTGTTGGGTAAGTATCGTTGGTCTGGCCAGCAATGGGTGTTCCTGCCGTAGCAACCGTGTACCAGCGGTATTGCCCGGCAGAACCTCCGGAAGCAGAGAGGGAAATACTGGTGCCGCTGCAACCGCTGCTAGAGATAGCTGTTGGAGTGACGGGTAGCCCATTTATTGTAAGTGTAGAAGCCACGGAATACGTATCTTCTGCCAAATCGCCCGAAACTTTACAACGATAGACCCCATCTCCGAAACTTCCGGTTGTATTTATACTTAGTGTCGGAGAAGTTGTCCCCGTGTTACCTCCGCCATCAGTGATGTTTGCATATCCAACACCATCAATAGCAACTATGTCCATTTGAATAAACTGCCCGTTAAACGCAGAAGGGGCTGGTGGTATCCCGGGAATAATGATGGGATTGCCAAATTGATCTTTGTTTTTAAGAATCTTGTTATCTCTGGTTTCGGCTTTCAACTGGATAGTTGCACCCGCCTTTATGGAAATCGTTTGTTGATAGTCAAGTTGAAAGCAATAAAGTAGATCGGAAGCACCTGCATTTAGATAGTACGTGCCTGGAGGATCTGAAACATTAAGTTCGTAAACATTATATCCAAACCCATCGGGTATACCACCTGCATTGAAAAATCCATTTGTGACACCACCCGAATAGGCTTTCGTTTCTACAACACCTCTGAATCTCAGCGTGACTCCGTACGTGTTGCCCGATACGCCACCCATTACCGTTGTAACGGTTGTTGGATCAACAGCATTATCAACATCAGCGTCTACGGGCCCAAGTGATGGGATATCCCATCTTAATCCACTGAGTGAAGCGGCCTCGGGACTTATTTTTTGCCATTGATACGTTATGCCGGATGTTCCACTTGCACCAACTGTGAATTGAGCCGGTTCACCTTCACAAACTGTTAGCGATGAAGGTTGCGGTGAGATAATAATAGGTACGGTTACTGTAAAATTCATAGAACTCGTAGCTGTTCCTTCTGGCGTAGTAACGCTAACGGGACCTGTTGCGGCTCCGCCCGGAACTATTACGGTCAGGCTTGTTAGCGAAGCAGCAGATGGTGTTAATGCACTTACTCCATTAAATTTTACCTCATTGTTTGCTGCTACAGGGTCAAAGTCTGTTCCGGTGATAGTTACTGTTGTGCCGATGGGGCCGGAGGTGGGGGTAAATGAGGCAATGGTTGGTTGCGAGCCTGACCCACAAACAGCACCACTCGGTGTATCACCCGTAATAGTCCATCCTTTAGTTGTTGTCAAATTTGTTCTTGCCGCTAGGGCATTGGTACCGTATTGTGTTCCGGCAGCCACCAGTGCTCTACCATTAGGGGTAGATGGATTAGCACTCCATCCTATCAACGTGGCAGAATAATTATTGCAATCCATGCCGGTACTGGTAAGCATATTGTTTAGGTTAACTCCAGGATTTAACGTCCATGCCCCGATATTTTGATTAAAGGCACTTGCTTGCCAAAACATAAAATTCATACCAGTAACTGCCGCAGTATTCCAAGAGCCGATGTCTTGGTTAAAGGTACTTGCTTGAGAAAACATACCTCCCATATCAGTAACAGCGCCAGTATTCCAGCCTCCAATATTTTGATTAAAGCTACCTGCTTGAGCAAACATACTGTTCATATTAGTAACGGACGCAGTATTCCAGGAGCCGATGTTTTGGTTAAAAGCACCTGCTACACCAAACATACCTCCCATGTCGACAACAGCCCCCGTATTCCAGGAGCTGATATTTTGGTTAAAGACGCTCGCAAACGAAAACATGGAGTTCATATTAGTAACCGCAGCCGTATTCCACGCACCAATGTTTTGGTTAAAGGCACTTGCTTGATAAAACATATATGCCATATTTGTTACCTCAGCAGTATTCCATGAGCCGATGTTTTGGTTAAAGGCATTTGCTTGTTGAAACATACCTCCCATATCGGTAACCGCAGCCGTATTCCAACTATCGATAGAACTGTTTCCTCCGTTATTAAAAGTACTTGCTACAGCAAACATAGAATTCATACTAGTAACCGCAGCTGTATTCCAAGACCCGATGTTTTGGTTAAAAGCACTTGCAAAAGCAAACGTGAGTGTCATATCAGTAACCGCAGCTGTATTCCAGGTGTTGATATTACTTGGCGAATTTAAGGATGTGCAGAAGCTAAACATTTCAGTCATACTGGAAACATTTGTGAGATTGGGCACATCGGTGGCCGATACTTGCAAATTTGTGCAACCCCTAAATGCGCTTTCCATACTTGTCCAAGCCGTGCTACCCCAGTTTTCTATTTGGGTAAGTCTGTTGCGGTCTGTTCCACCAAGGCCAATAATGATTCTTTCGAAATTGGTGGGTTCTATCTGCAATCGAATTGTAGCCCCAGCTGGTAAACCTGTGATGGTGAGTGTTGGGCTACTCCATGATCCACTACCGGATGCACTACCTGGTGAAACTTCCTGCCAGGTGTAATTTACCGTGCCACTGGTATTTGTGTTGAAGGATATTTGTGTCGGTCCCGAACCTGCGATTGCAAGGTCCCATTGGGTGATGAATTCCTGGGCACTACCATTTCCGCCTGAACAAAGCGCACCTGAAGTAGCAAAGGTTGGGCTGTTAACAGTATTTCCAGTTATGTTATTTGATGTTGCATCGGCTATGGTTGAGGAGCCTGTTGCTTCATTCATCTTGTAGTAAGCCACTAGATTTGCAGAAGCCGGAGACACTTCAACGCATTTTTCACTTTGAATTTGGGCCGCAGACAATGCTGTATTATAAATTCTCACCTCATCCATTTCGCCATTCCAGTTGCTGCCACCACTGGCCCAATCGCCCAATCTTAGAAATTGTGATCCATCATAGAATATTCCTCCATTGAAGATAGAGCTCATCAGATTACCGTCAAGATAAATTGAAAGTGTGCCACTGCCTGATACAAGTGTCACGTGTTGCCAAACATCCGCTTGAAGCGTCACAGTCGTGGCAAATCCATTGGCGACAAACATGTACTGATTTGTATTACTAAAGCTTTGCTCAAATATCCAATTGTTGGGTCCGCTATAACCATTATCAATGATGCTAGCGAAGTCAACCTGGCTGCTTCCTGGTTTAAGCCACATCGAAATGGTAAAGTCTTGATAGTTAAACCAGTTTCCCAGATCAACAGATTGATTGATGCCATTAAACTGAATAGCATTGCCTGCTATGGTCGTTGTGGAAACAGGCGTGTATTCCCAAAACTCTTTTATTCCAGTCCCACCTATACTTCCTGTCCCTATGTAACCTTTCCCATTTAAGCTAAACCCCGCAGATCTATTTCGGGGAATCAATCCCGTAGTAGACCTCTGGGTCCATTGGTCTGTGATTGGATTGTATTCCCAAAATGTTTGAAGGGAAGTAAGAGACTCGTATAGTAATACGTAGCCCTTTGCATTGATATCGATACTGACTTGCTCCGTAAACAAAACTGATCCTGGAAATGGAGCTTTTTCTTCCCAAGTGTCTGTAAGCGGATCATACTTCCATAAGTCCGAATGGTATGTTCCATTGCCTCCTAGCCCAATATAACCTTGATCATTTAAGTTGAATCCAATGGCTCCTTCACGTGGTACACCACCAAAGTCAGCCTTTCTTGTCCAAACATCTGTAGCAGGATCGTATTCCCAGAAATCACTTTGACTAGCATCCAATGCCCCGACATACCCTTTGTTACCTATGCTAAAGGCTACTGCATTATTGGCAGCCCGCGGAAGATTTGTTTTTTGCAACCAACTGTTCAAGGAGGCATCATACTCATAGAAAAACTCAGAAGCAGTAAATCCAAAAATTCGCCCAGTGCCTACATAGCCCTTGTTGCCTATGCTAAAACTGAATGCAAAAGAACACGCACCTATAAAATCTGCTTTTTGCGTCCAGATTTCAGTTATCGGGTCGTACTCCCAAAGGTCTACCGTGTAGGCAGGAACCCCGGGTATTCTACCAGTGCCCATATATCCTTTGCCTCCAATGGTGAAGCCAACTGCTTCGTACCTGCCCATGCCCCCGAAGTCACCTTTTTGGTTCCACACATCGCCCTGTGCTATGACTGGTTTAGAAAATGGGAAGGTTATTGCTAAAATGAAAACGAGTCCGTTGACTAAAGTTTTAATTTTCATATCCCCAAATTTTTTAATTCTCCTTTAGTTACTGTTGGAGGCATCTCACCCTTCTTCATTTTTTTAATCACTAATTCAGCTACTTTTTGTGCGTCCTCTTTTGTTTTAAAGCCTTCCTTACCCGCCTTACCCGGAATGTTGGGTTGATGAATTTTATGTTTATTATTTACGTAAATGTCATAGCCCCATGTGTTGTTTTGAACTTGAACAGTTTTGAAAGCGTATTCATCGAATGCTTTTTTAGCACTCTGGGCAAGTCCATCATGGACAAGAAAAAAACACGCATAGAATAAAAGAGCCCGGAATATATTTTTCATGATTTCTCGGATTAATTTGTTACAAGGATTGCCAGCATATAATTTCGTCACACAGGCTGCCCCATCAACACCACCCGCTTCGCATAATCATTCACAGAATTCAATTTTATCGGGATAGACTTGAGTGTTGACTCCATGTTAATTTCTTGACCGGTCGCATACATTAGCATCAGGCTCGCAAAGGTTTTACTTAAGTCATCAGTCGCGGCATTCTTTTGCGCTTGCAATGCTTCAACCGGTACATGTTGAAGCTCAAACTTTTTACCACCAGCTTTCTCAAATAAGGCAACTACTTCCAACGGGCTTAAAGCTTCCGGTCCGCCTAATTCAATTGTTTTGTTTTTTGCTGCAACGTTGTCGACAGAAGCCACGGCAAAAGCAGCTACGTCCTGAATGGTGATCCAACTGATCTTGTTTTTACCTTCTCCGTATATCGTTGCTTTCGCATTGGGAAAATCAAAGCCAACCGCGGGGCTTAGCCAAGCTTCTGCAAAAAAGGTAGGTTGCAGAATGGTGTACGGAACGTTGCTGGCTACTAACTTTTTTTCAACTCTTCGTTTGGCATCCTGCAACGGAAAATCTCCCGGCATGGAGGGAAAGGAAATGTAAATGAATTGTTGAATTCCGGCCGCGATTGCTTCGTCCGCTAAATTAGCCTGACCTTCATTATCTACGGTTTGAATCGAATCTCCTTCCTGTCTGGATAACGTGGACGAAGCAGTTGATATAATAGTGGTAATGCCGTGCAGTGCTTTTTTGATAGACGCCCTGTCTTTCAGGTCACCCTCGATGGTCTGAACACCCAGTTGCTTGAGTGCGTTTACTTTTTCCTGGGCAGCGGTTTTACGGACAAACCCGGATACATTTTTATTGGCCGCAATCAATTGACGACTAATTTCCATTCCTAGAAAACCCGTGGCGCCTACGACCAGGATTTTTGATGTAGTTGAATTTTTCATAGTATTTTTTAGGGGTCACGATGTATTTATCTTCTGTAAATTTTTCCCGGCTGAAGGATTGATAAACCAAAATTCACGTAAGTCGGAAAGATTACCCTGACTAAAGTGTAGGATAAAGCCGCCTGGTCGTATCCCACATTTGTACTATCCGGCTTTTCTTCACAACCAGCTTACATTTGTCAAATGGTCACTATCTTAGAAGGCTGGAGTTGCGGGATGTGCGTGATGCACGTGATTGAAATAAAAACTTCTTTTAGTTGATTTTCGCTTATGCGCGGTTTACTCCTTTTGTTGTTGATCCTCCTTGCGTGGTCAGGCTCCGCGCAGAATTTTACCCAGTTTCATTACGACATGAGCAACGGCCTCCCGGACAATAAAGTAATGGGTGTATTTCAAGACAGTCGTGGTTTTATGTGGTTCGGTTCCAATGCAGGATTAACCCGGTTTGACGGAGTCAACTTCAGGAATTATTTCTCCACTCCAGACCTGTCATTAAAGACCAGTTGCATAATCGAGACCGCGCCAGGGCACCTTCTCATGGCTGCGGGAAAGCTAATTCATATGAACACGGTCACTCATCAATTCTTCGAGGTTCCCACTTTTAATAAACGTCAGGTACATGACATAAGGAAAACTTCTGAAAACCAGTTTCTAGTTGCTACTATTGATACTTGTTTTTTGATGGACCGAGATTTAAATATTCTCGATGCCATAGTTCCTCCCGTCCGTTCTGACCCCAGGCCAGTATATGGTTTCGAACTTTATCGGGGCATGTATCTCATGGGAAACCACTTGGGGTACTTTCTGTACAATGTCAGGCAAAAAAAATTTGAGACGCTTGATCTTGGGATGGGCACTACATTTAAGGATTACTTTGACTTTCAGCACTACGACAGCACAAACCAATGGATATACTTTGCAAATTATTTCAGCGGTGTTTATCGTTATTCCTTGCAAGGAAAAAGACTAATGCATTGGAGCAGTGGCTATAACAATTTAATCCGCCCAATTAGTGATCAATTTTTATGGATTGGTTCCTCAGAGGATCATTCATCCTGGGTATTAAACCTGCAGAGTGATGAGATGACGATGATCACCGTTAACGGCAAGGTAGAGTATTCAGCCTATCAGTTTTACATGGACGCTCTAGGCAATTATTGGATGGCCACAGATATAGGGGTTACCAGGCTTATAATAAACGATCGCCTTATAAAGTCGTGGGAAACTTTTGCTTCTCTTAAGCCCAATCGGGTAAACTTTCCATTATCAATTATTAAGGCTAAGGATCAGCACGTTTATCTTTCATTTTTCCACATGCCATTTTTGTATAAGCATGATCAAGAGCAGGACGACTGGAAACTCATCACTAAAAATCTTACTACCGGTGTTTGGAGTTCGGAAGAGATGGGCGATGAGCTGATTTTTACTGGGGGCCGTACCACGCGGTTTACTTTGTATAACCCTATGACCGGTTCAATACGCCATTCATCTGAATTTTTAAAACCTTATTTTCCCAATTCCGACATCGTAGTCCTGGCGTTTCGCCACAGCAATGGCGATGAATGGTTTAGCGGAAACAAGGGGGGCGGGTTTGTTCGCATTCTTGCGGAGGATAAAAGTATCCATCACTACACAAAAGACAATCCCACAGGTAATTTTGTCTGGAGTTACTATACGAACCATGTTGAAGATGATTCCGGTGATCTTTGGTTTGGAGTTAATAAAACGCGCACTTTATTGCATTGGTCTAAAGACACGGACTCGTTTTCGCAGGTAAATGTTGATACGATCCCGGGATACGTGGGTAAAGATTATAGTGGAATCAACCGGATGATCCGCGATGATGGAAATAACTTATGGATCGGCTCCGATGGTGCTGGGGTTGTGAAATATGATTATACCCATAACCGTGCAGTTCGGTATCGCTATGAAGATGGGCTAGCGTCCAACATCATCAACTCCATGACTTTTGATAAAAAGGGGCGATTATGGCTCGGCACACCCAATGGGTTGAATTGTTTAATGGTTAAGGAAAACAGAATCCGAACCTTTACAAAGATTGACGGTCTGAAAGACGATGAATTTCTGGATCGCTGCATGTACTATGATAGCACAGAAAATCAACTATGGGTTGGCACTACAACTACGGTGATGCGCTTCGATCCGGATGCCTTGCTCGCGCAACCCAGACAAGAAGTTAAGGTTTACCTGGATGAACTCCATATTAATGGCAAGCAACGCGTTCATGATCCTGGCAACGAACTCAGCTTAAGTTTTAACGAGAACAACATTCATTTCCGGTTCGTGGCCGTTAATCTCGACAGAAGACCGCTTCAACTCAGTTATCGGTTGGAAGGTCAGGATCAAGACTGGGTAAGCAGTTTTTCTGGAACAACGGCCACATACGCCAATCTTGATCCGGGCAACTACACGTTTACCGTTAGGGCAAATTATTTAGGTGATTTGAATGAGCCCTTCCTTTCAAAGCCGTTCACGTTTGTGGTTGCTACGCCCTGGTTCATGACTTGGTGGTTCAGATTGAGTTCTGCTGTCGCTGCGTTTTCTTTCATGATGCTGTTGATCAGGTCATACTATTCAAGAAAGTCCGAGAAGCAGCGCCTTATTCTTGAAAAAGAAAGAGCCATAGAAAAAGAACGCACACGCATTGCTACCGACATGCACGATGATTTTGGCGCGAACTTAAGTCGTATCAAATTCATCAGCGAAAAAATTAAACTTAAGGCAGAAGATAACGTCAACCTTACCCAGGACCTTACAAAAATCTCTGACTATAGCGATCAGATGGCAGAGAAGATGAACGAAATTGTTTGGGCCCTGAATGAACGTTACGACACGCTGGATGACCTTGTAAGTTTTAGCCGGGCTTATGCAGCCGAGTATCTGTCACAACATGAAATTCAATTTCGGTTTGTGGCGCATGTAACCTCCAACAAAAAGTTGCAAGGAGAGGTAAGGCGCAATTTGTTTCTGGTCATTAAAGAAGCCTTACACAATATTGTCAAGCATGCGCAGGCCTCGCACGTTGAAATAACATTTGAGCAAAAAGAACACTTACACGTGCTCGTGACCGACAACGGAAAAGGCTTTAACGCAGAAGAGGTAAGACCTTTTGCCAATGGGATAAGCAACATGAAAAAGCGAATCCAGGACATTGGTGGGCATCTTACTATAAGGAATGAAGACGGTACCACGATAGATATGCAAGTAGCGATTTAAATTTGTAAGACTAAATTGAGTGAAATGAAAAAGATAAGAATCGTGATTGTTGAAGACCTGGAAGAAGTGGCGGAAGGACTTTCAGAGTTTATTAGCCTTGAAAAGGAATTGCAATTGGTGGCATCATACCGTACAGCTGAAGCTGCTACGTTGGAAATACCCTTGTTAAAACCGGATATCGCGATCATGGACATCAACCTTCCGGGCATGAGCGGCATTGAATGTATCAAACAAGTAAAGAAAAGTTGCCCTTCTACTCAGTTCATGATGTTTACGGTGTACGAAAATAACGATCAGGTATTTGAGGCATTAAAGGCCGGAGCCAGTGGTTATCTTCTGAAAAAAACTTCACCTGTCGAAATTATTGCGGCAATCAAGGAAATGCATCAGGGCGGGTCACCCATGAGTTCGACCATTGCCCGGAAGCTAGTTTCACTTTTTCAACATGAACATCAGCAGCACGATAAAGAAACTGCCGTATTAACGCCACGCGAGAAAGAGGTTCTTGAGCAATTGGCAAAGGGTATGCTGTATAAAGAGATTGGTGATCAGTTGGGAATTAGTTTCAATACCGTTCGCCAACACATATCCAAGATTTACGAAAAACTACATGTGCAAAACCGAACGGAGGCGATCAACAAAGCCTATGGTTCTAATTGAATAAAAAAACCGGCTGAAATTCAAACCGGTCTTTTTTCAAAGGATTGTAGAATATCCTTTATTCTTTTATTCCTGCCAGATCAAGGATGAACGCATACTCCTGTGCAGTTTCCTTATACACTTTAAACCTTCCGGTTGTTCCGCCATGCCCTGTTTCCATATTCGTACGAAGCAGTAATGTATTGTTATCCGTCTTCATTTCGCGAAGCTTCGCTACCCACTTGGCAGGTTCCCAGTATTGAACCTGTGAGTCGTGTAAGCCGGTTGTAACCAACATGTTTGGATAATTTTGTGGCTTCACCTGATCGTAGGGCGAATACTCAAGCATGTACATGTAGGACTCCGGATTTTTCGGATTGCCCCACTCGTCAAACTCTCCTGTTGTTAACGGTATGCTTTCATCCAGCATGGTTGTTACTACATCAACAAACGGCACGGCTGCAATTACTCCTTTGAACAGCTCGGGACGCATGTTCACAACAGCGCCCATCAACAAGCCTCCAGCGCTTCCGCCTGAAGCAAAAAGATGTTCCGGTGTTGTGTACTTTTCTTCGATCAGGAATTCGGCACAATCAATGAAATCGGTGAATGTATTTTTCTTCTTGAACATCTTTCCGTCCTCATACCACTTACGTCCCATTTCCTGCCCACCACGGATGTGTGCAATCGCATACACGAAACCGCGGTTTAACAAGCTTAACCGTGTTGATGAGAAGGTTGGATCCATGCTGGCGCCATACGACCCGTAACCGTACAACATCGTTGGGTTTGTTCCATCTTTCTTAATTCCTTTTTTATAGACAATCGACATCGGAATTTTTGTACCGTCCTTGGCTGTAGCCCAAAGGCGTTCGGTTTGATAATCTTCCGGGTTGTATCCGCCTACAACTTCCTGTTGCTTCAACAGCTTGCGCTCCTTGGTTTTCATGTTGTAGTCGTACGTTGAGTTGGGCGTAGTCATGGAGGTATAGCCATACCGCAACAGATCTGTATCAAAATCAAGATTTGTTGAAGAGTAAATGGTGTATGCCGGTTCAGCAAACTCCATGTAGTGTTCGTCTTTTGATTTTTGATTCATGATACGAAGCTGGGTGCTTGCTTTTGAACGCTCACTAACTACCAGGTAATCTTTAAAGATGTCGATGCCTTCCAGTAACGTATCATCGCGATGTGCAATCTTCTCTTTCCAGTTTGCTTTGGCTGTTTTGGTATCGGGTGTTTCCATCAACCGGAAGTTCAACGCATCCCAGTTGGTTACGATGTAGAATTTGTCCTGGTAGTGATCGATCGAATATTCGTGACCGCGTTCCCGGGGCGAGAAGTTTGTCCATTTTCCGTCAGGCGTATTCGCATTCAGAATTTGATAGTCGCTTGTTAGCGTACTTCCGGAAACGATTACCAAAAATTTCTTGGACTTGGTCTTATAGATGCTCGTGTAAAACGTGTCGTCCTTTTCTTCATATACAGAAACATCCTTGGCGGGTGATGTTCCTAACTTGTGCTTCATAATCCAGCGCGGAAGCAGTGTTACCGAATCTTTACGGCTGTAGAATAAGGTTTTGTTATCATTTGCCCAGGTTACACCTCCGGTAGTGTTCAGGATTGGCTCGCCCACAAGCTTGCCCGTTGTGAGGTCTTTCACATATACCGTGTACCGTCTTCGGCTTACGGAATCTTCACCGTATGCTAACAGGTTGTTGTCCTCGCTCACGCTGAGGCCCGCAATGGAGTAGTAACTATGACCTTTGGCCATCTCATTAACATTCAGCAAGATTTCTTCCGTTGCTTCGAGCGTTCCCTTTTTGCGGCAATGGATTGGGTACTCCTGACCTTCCTGATAGCGGGTGTAATACCAGTAACCATTCTTTTTATAAGGAACAGATTCGTCTGTTTGCTTGATACGGCCCACGATCTCGGTGTACAGCTTCTCCTGTAAAGCCTCCGTGTGCTTCATTTTTGCTGCGAGGTAATCATTCTCGCTGTTGAGGTAGTTGATAACCTTGGTGGTAACCTCATCTTTTTGCTCAGCATTCTTTTGTACATCGCTCAGCTTCATCCAATAGTAATTATCGATGCGGTTACCGGTTAGGGTGTCGGCTTTCTTTTCGGCAGTGGGCGGAGCAATGTCGTCTTGCTTGGCTTCTTCTTTGGCTGGGTTACAGGCGTTCATAAGCAGGGCAGCACACGCGGCTGCATAAAAGTATTTGAATGGTTTATTCATAAAGGGAGTTTGAATCTTAAAGTTCAGAAATAACGTCCAAAGAAACTAAGCCATTCATAGAAACAATGTCTTTCGATCAATAAAGTAATGTGCCAACCCAAAGGAATTTTGGCTAATGCCAGGAGATTTGCTGATCTTGATAGTGATTTCAGGCCCCACACCATGAAGAAAGAAATAAGATATCTGGCGATAATCCTTATCGGTTTCAGCCAGGCCGTTTTTGCACAATCGGAAACTTTTGATTTGGCAACCTATCTACCACCTTCCGGGTGGAAGAAAGAATCAAACCAAACCGCGCTTTCATTTGTCGCAACCAATTCTGCT
>Ga0209175_10000329_pt1 | contig 30977 bp, 21 predicted proteins | sample JI91814C2DNA_FD_187506 | JGI IMG/M metagenome (GOLD analysis project Ga0209175, IMG submission 187506) | Wastewater effluent complex algal communities from Wisconsin, to seasonally profile nutrient transformation and Carbon sequestration -... | ecosystem: Engineered > WWTP > Effluent > Algae...
AATGCCCACGTCGCCATCGACCAGCCATGAGCCGTCCTCGCGCTGCAGCATGTCGCGATCTTCCGGCGCCTCAGGCACCGACAATTCACCGACGATGGCTGCCAGCACGTCGGTCAGCGTCACCAGGCCCTGCACATCGCCGTATTCGTCGATGATCAGCGCAAACTGCAGCCGGGCACGCCGGAAGCTCTCCAGCAGCTGCTGGGTCGTCACGGATTCCGGCACGTAGAGCGGCGGACGCAGCAGGGCTTCGATGTCGGCCAGCGTAACGTGGCCGCCGGGCAGCGCCTTTTTGAGCAGATCGCCCGTCTGCAGCACACCGAGAACCTGCTCCAGCCCGCCGCGGCACACCACCAGCCGCGAGAACGAGGTTTCGATGATGCGCTGCCACACGCCCGCTTCGTCCTCGTCCAGGTCGATCACGAACATGTCGCGCCGCGGCGTCATGATGGCCGAGATGCGCTGCTCGTCGAGGCGCAGCACGTTGGACACGATCTCCTGCTCGCTCTCGTGGAAAACGCCGGCCTCGGCGCCCTGCTCCATCAGCACCTTGATCTCGTCGTCGGTTACCGGCGGCTCATCCTTGCGCCGGGCACCCAGCAGGCGAAGGATCATCGAGCACGACCCCGACAGCACCACCACCAGCGGATGGGTCACGCGGGCGAGGATCATCATCGGCCGGGCCATCAGCGAGGCAATGCCCTCCGGCGCCAGCAGCGCCAGGCGCTTGGGCACCAGTTCACCAACCACCACCGAGAAATAAGTCAGGCCGATCACGGTGATCGTGAGCGCCACCGCCTTGGCATAGGGTTCAAGCACCGGAATGCGGGCAATCCAGGCGGCCAGCGGATCGGCCACCGCGGCCTCGCCGATTGCACCGTTGAGAATCCCCACCAGCGTGATGCCAACCTGGATCGTGGACAGAAAGCTTGACGGCTCATGGTGCAGCGAGAGCGCCGCCTCGGCCCCCAGGCTGCCATCGTCGGCCAGGTTCTGGAGCCTCGACTTGCGGGACGAGACGACGGCAATCTCCGACATGGCGAACACGCCATTGAGGAGAATGAGCAGGAGAATCAGGACTATATCCATCTATATGGCCACCCGAGGTCGGGAAACCCGTGGCCGAGGATTATTAACGGGGCGTATTGTAGCGCCCCGCTCCGGCCGGTATCACATCGGCAACGTCAAACGGGCCAGCAGCCCCAGCGCCGCGCAGCCCGCAATCACCTCGATCACGCCGCGTTTGTAGCGGAACAAGGCCACCGCAGCGGCCAGCGCAATGGCGCTGGAGATCCAGTCGGGGCTGGCCGAAAAGCCCTTCGGCCACAGCACGTGGTAGCCAAAAAACAAGGCCAGGTTGAGGATCACCCCGACCACCGCGGCGGTAATGGCGGTGAGCGGCGCGGTGAACTTCAGGTCGCCGTGGGTCGACTCCACCAGCGGCCCGCCAGCCAGGATGAAGACGAAGGACGGCAGAAAAGTGAACCAGGTGACGAGACACGCCGCCAGCGCACCGCCCAGGAAGAGGCTTTCCGGCCCGACAACCGCCTTCACGTAGCCGCCCACAAAACCCACGAACGCCACCACCATGATCAGCGGCCCCGGCGTGGTTTCACCCAGCGCCAGCCCGTCGATCATCTGCGTCGGCATCAGCCAGCCGTAGTGTCCGACCGCGCCCTGATACACATAGGGCAGCACCGCGTAGGCGCCGCCGAAAGTCAGCAGTGCCGCCTTGGTGAAGAACCAGCCCATCTGCGTCAGCGTGTGCGTCCAGCCCAGCACCGCCATCAAGATGCCCATCGGCACAAGCCACAACAGCCCCCCCGCCAGCCCCACCTGCAGCAGGCGGCGCCAGCTGAAGCGGGCATGTTCCGGCACCGGCGTGGCATCGTCGATGAGCGCCGGGCCAAAGGATTGGCCTGCCGCGCCGTGGCCGCCGCCCTGCCCGAAGTGCTGCGGCGCGATCTGCCCGCCAGCAAAACCCGCCAGCGCGGCGGCCGCAACGATTGCCGGAAAAGGCAGCTGCAGCGCAAAGACCGCCACGAAGGACGCAGCCGCAATCGCCCACAGCCAGTTGTTCTTGAGCGCCCGCGAGCCGATGCGGTGGGCCGCCTGCACCACGATGGCCGTCACCGCCGGCTTGATGCCGTAGAACAGCCCTGCCACCAGGCCCGTGTCGCCAAAGGCGATGTAGATCCACGACAGCACGATCAGGATCAGCAGCGAGGGCAAGACGAACAGCACCCCGGCGACGATGCCGCCCCGGCTTCGGTGCATCAGCCAGCCGATATAGGTGGCGAGCTGCTGCGCCTCCGGCCCGGGCAGCACCATGCAGTAATTGAGTGCATGCAAAAAGCGCCGCTCGGAGATCCAGCGCCGGCGCTCGACCAGCTCCTGGTGCAGGATGGCGATCTGCCCTGCCGGGCCGCCAAAGCTGATGAAGCCCAGCTTGAGCCAGAACAGCACGGCTTCGCGAAAGCTCACCGGCGCGGGCTTCTCCGCCGACGGTGAAGCCTTTTCGGGCGGTGTGGAATTCATCGGGCTTGTCCTGCTTTCTCGAAAGACGCCAGCAGGCCGGCCAGCTGCACCTCGAAGCTGACGCGGGCGCCGCCGGGTCGCCCACGGGCGGCCGCCAAAAGCCTGCACATCAAGCCGCGGAATCCGTATTCCGCCCGCAGCGATCGACGAGCGCCGCGCCCGACGTCTTGAGGCTGCGCCAGGCCCGCATCCGCGCCGTGGCGTTTTCAGTGGCCAGGCTGATGATCAGTACCATCCATTTGTTCATGTTGCATAAACTACCTATACGTATCGATCGCTACAACAAAAAAAGCCCGCATGAGCGTTCATCGACCGGACTAAAATTCGCCCGATGCGCCACCTGCCTACTGCAACCCCCTCGCGCACCCTCGGAGTTGCGCTCGCCATTTCGCTGTTGGCCCACGTGCTGGTGCTGCTGATCCAGTTCCAGAAGCCCGAATCGGTCGCACCTCCCCGGCTCGAAGCCCGCCTCGCGCCCCCGGCGCCGAACACGCCGCAGGCCGAGCTGCGTCCGGCTCTGCCGCCCAAACCCACCCCCAAGTCCACCCCAAAGTCCACCAAAGCGCCCAGGCCCGCTCCGGCACCGCGCATCCTCACCGCACGCACGCCATCAACGACAACGGCGCGGGTTGCAGAATCGACGCCCAAATGGAGCGTCGCCCAGAAGGAGGAAATGAACAATTTCCTCGACGAACTGGCCAGCGACGCCAAAGCCCGCCAGGCAAAGCCGAAACCCGACCTGGCCGAACGCTCCCTCGCCATGGCTCGCGAACACACCCGCGAAGCGCTTCGCGGCGACAGCCGCAACCGCCGGGACGCGCTCTCTGACCTGATCGAACGCATTCCCGACAGCCCGCCGGTAGACCCGTTCAGCCTCGAGTTCTACCTGGATTCGCTGGTCAAGAAGCTCAACCGCAGCGCCTCCTTCGTGAAAAACGACCCGCGTGCGCGCGGCATCCAGTCCGCCGCCATCGAAGTCCGCCTGAACCCGAACGGCTCGCTCAAGAGCTTCGTCGTCACCCGCAGCGGCGACCAGCAGGAGGAGATCGCCTTCGTGAAGTCCGTTGTCGAGCGTGCCGTGCCCTTCGCCGCCTTTCCGCCCGACATCACCAAATCGGCCCGTTCGCTGGCCCTGGTGATCTGCATCCAGCCCGCCAGCCTGGAAAGCGGTGGCTTCGGCTTCACCCGCAAGCCCGAAGGGAGTCGCTGCTAGCGACCTGAACGCACAAGAGGCAGCCCGATCCATGCTCTTGGACCGCGGATGAAGTAAATTGCGGGAAGTCGTTCCCGCTGGCGCTGCGGCGCCCTTTACGTTTCCTTCATACGCCACCCGCCATGCCCTGTCTTCTCGCCCTCGACCAGGGCACCAGCAGCAGCCGGGCCATCGTTTTCGACACCGATGGCCGGGCGCTGGCTACCTCCCGGCGGGAATTCCGCCAACACTTTCCCCAGCCCGGCTGGGTTGAGCACGACGCGCTGGAAATCTGGCGCAGCCAGCTCGACTGCGCCCGCCAGGCGCTGGCAGAAGCGGGCCTCGGCGCGCGCGACATCGCGGCCATCGGCATCGCCAACCAGCGCGAAACCACCGTGCTGTGGGATCGCAAGACCGGCCAGCCGCTGGCGCCGGCCATCGTCTGGCAGGATCGCCGCACCGTACCCGCCTGCGAACGCCTGCGTGCCGCCGGCTACGCCGGGCTGATCCACGCCCGCAGCGGGCTCGAGCTCGACGCCTACTTCTCGGCCACCAAGCTCGCCTGGCTGCTCGACACCGTTCCCGATGCCCGGCGCCGCGCCGAAGCCGGCGAACTGGCCTTCGGCACCATCGACAGCTGGCTTGTGTGGCAGCTCACCGGCGGCGCCCGGCACGTCACCGACCCCAGCAACGCCTCGCGCACGATGCTTTTCGACATCCACCGCCAGTGCTGGGACGACGACCTGCTTGCGCTCTTCAGGATTCCCGCCTCGCTGCTGCCGGAAGTCGTCGACACCAGCGGCGTGCTGGGCGAAACCCTTCCCGAGCTTTTCGGCGCTGCCATTCCCATCGGCGGGCTGGCCGGCGACCAGCAAGCCGCCACGTTCGGCCAGGCCTGCCTCGCCCCCGGCTCGGCCAAAAACACTTACGGCACCGGCTGTTTCCTGATGCAGAACACCGGCTCCCGGCCGGTCGCCTCGCGTCACCGGCTGCTGTCCACGATCGGCTGGCGCATCCAGGGGCGCAGCCACTACATGCTCGAAGGCAGCGTCTTCATCGCCGGCGCGCTGGTGCAATGGCTGCGCGACGGGCTCGGCCTCATCGAGCACGCCGCCGACATCGAGGCGCTTGCCGCCTCCGTTCCCGACAGCAACGGCGCGCTGCTGGTGCCCGCCTTCGCCGGCCTCGGCGCTCCCTGGTGGGACGGCTACGCCCGCGGCACCCTGGTCGGCCTCACGCGCGGCGTAAATCGCGCCCACATCGCCCGCGCGGCGCTGGACGCCATCGCGCTGCAAACCGTCGATCTCGTCGACGCCATGAACCACGACGGCGCCGGGCCGCTGGCCGAACTGCGGGTCGATGGCGGCGCATCGGCCAACAACCTGCTGATGCAGATTCAGGCCGATCTGCTCGGTGTGCCGGTGGTTCGCCCGCGCCAGACCGAAACCACCGCCCTCGGCGCCGCCTTCTTCGCCGGCCTCGCCGTCGGCATCTGGCGCGACCCAGCCGAACTCGCCAGCCACTGGCAGGCCGAACGCATCTTCGAGCCGGCCCGCTCCGCCGACTGGCGCCACGCCCGCCTTGAAGAATGGCACCGCGCGGTCGATCGCTCGCGAGGCTGGGCAGCACCATGAAACGCGAAGCCCTCCTCGATCACTTGCGCAAGGCCCCGCGCTGGGACGTGCTGGTGATCGGCGGAGGCGCCACCGGCCTGGGCTGCGCCGTCGATGCAGCCGCCCGCGGCCACCGCACCCTGCTGCTCGAAGCCCACGATTTCGCCAAGGGCACCAGCTCGCGCTCCACCAAGCTGGTCCACGGCGGCGTGCGCTACCTGGCGCAAGGCCGCATCGGGCTGGTGCGCGAGGCGCTGGCCGAACGCGCCACATTGCTCAGGAACGCCCCGCACCTTGTCCATCCCCAGCGTTTCGTGGTGCCGGTGTATCGCCAGTGGGATCGCCTTGTGCTGGGTCTCGGCCTTAGCGCCTACGACTGGCTGGCCGGCGCGCGCAGCCTTGGTGCCAGCCGCCTGCTCTCGCCCGCCGACACCCTGGCCGCCCTGCCCGGCCTCTGCCGCGACGGCCTCGTCGGCGGCATTGCCTACATGGACGCCCGCTTCGACGACGCCCGGCTGGCCGTTACCCTGATGCGCAGCGTGTTCGACCACGGCGGGCTGGCACTCAACTACCTGCCGGTCACCGCCCTGACGCACACGAACGGAAAAGTCACCGGCGTTGCCGCGCAGGATTCCGAAACCGGGGAAAACGTCGCCATCGAGGCCCGTGTCGTCATCAACGCCGCCGGCGTGTGGGCCGACGCCATCCGCCGCCTCGACAGCACCACCGCGTCCGGCCAGCTGGCCCCCAGCCAGGGCGCGCACCTCGTCATCGACCGGGATTTCCTGCCCGGCGACGCAGCGCTGCTGATCCCCAAAACCAGCGACGGCCGCGTGCTCTTCATCATCCCGTGGCAAGGCAAGGTGCTGCTCGGCACCACCGACACCCCGCGCCACGAAATGCTGCTGGAACCGCGGCCACTGGCCAGCGAAATCGATTTCATCCTCGACACCGCCAGCCGGTACCTCGCCCGCCCGCCGGGCCGCGCCGACGTGCGCAGCGCCTTCGCCGGCCTGCGTCCGCTGATCGGCGCAAGCCAGGGCGGCGCCACTTCGGCGCTGTCCCGCGAGCACGTCATTCAGGTATCCGGGAGCGGCCTCGTATCGGTGGCCGGCGGAAAATGGACCACCTACCGGCACATGGCCCAGCAGATCATCGACCGCGCCGAACTTGCCGGCGGCCTGCCCGCCCGCCCCTGCCCGACGGCCACGCTGGCGCTGCACGCCAGCCCCGCCGCAGCGTCGAACGACGTATTCGGCACCGACCGCTCCGCCGTCGATGCGCTCCCCGGCGCCGGCATCCCGCTGCATCCGGCGCTCACCCTGACCGAAGCCGAAGTCCGCTACGCCGCCCGTTTTGAGCTGGCCCGCGACGTGGAAGACATCCTCGCCCGCCGCAACCGCGCCCTGTTCGTGGACGCCGCCGCCGCCAGCACGGCAGCACCCGCCGTCGCCCGAATCCTTGCCGAAGAACTCGGCTGGAGCGACACCCGCCGCCGCGAACGGACTGCCGCTTTCGTCGATCTGGCGCAAGGTTTTATGGCTGGCCCGGATTGATCGGCAAGCGCTGATTCGTGCAAGCGGCTCAAAGCCGGATTACCCGGACGTAAACGCAGTAAAACCTTCCGTAAGCTACCGGAAGGTTTTACTGAAGCCTGCAGCGCGCGGGCCTGACCCGCGGCTGTTCAGGCCGGGATCAGCCCGCTTCGGCGATCCGCCTGGCGATGTGATCCAGCGCCTCCTCGACCTGGTCGATGAGGATCAGGCACAGGTCGCCGGGCTGCAGCTTGGCCAGCGCGGTGTCGATGGCCAGAAATTCACCGTGAATCTCGCACACATCCCTGGTTCGCGGCGCACCCACCAGGCCCTGCTGAAGCAGCGCCAGCACTTCGCCGTCGGAGCGGCCGCGCTGGCATTCGTCCTGGTAAAGCACCACGCCGTCGAAAATCGTGCCGAGGATGCGCGTCTGCTCGCGGATATCCTCGTCGCGACGGTCGCCCGCGCCGCTGATCACCACCGAACGCTCCCGCGCCGGCATGCTCTCGATGGCCTGGGCCAGCGCCAGGATCGCGTCCGGATTGTGGCCGTAGTCGGCGATCAGGGTTGCGCCCTTGTAGTCGAAGACGTTGAAGCGCCCCGGCGCGGTGGCCGCGTCGTTCACAAAAGTGGCCACGCCCCGGCGGATGGTGTCGGCGTCGATACCCAGCGCCCAGGCCGCGGCGATGGAGGCCATCGCGTTCTCGATCTGGAAGGAAATCGTGCCGTTGCGGGTGATCGGAATGCCGGCCAGCGGCACGCGGAAGGCTTCCGTGCCTTTCACGGCAACGATGTCGGCGCCATCCACAAAAACCACCGGACGCCCCTGCACCCGGTGGGTGGCGAGCACGTGGTTGTTCTTGTCGGCGGCAAAGAACAGCACCGCGCCCGGGCAGGCGCCGGCCATCTTGACGACCATCGGGTCGGCGGCATTGAGCACCGCGGTGCCGTGGGACGCCACGTTTTGCACGATGACCCGTTTGACGACCGCCAGATCGTCGACGGTGCTGATGTAGGACAGGCCGAGGTGGTCGCCCATGCCGATATTGGTCACCACCGCCACATCGCAGCGGTCAAAGGCCAGGCCTTCGCGCAGCACGCCGCCGCGGGCGGTTTCGAACACCGCGGCATCCACGTCCGGGTGCAGCAGGATGTTGCGGGCGCTGCGCGGGCCGCTGCAATCGCCGGTGTCGATACGCCGCTTGCCCACGTAGACGCCGTCCGAGTTGGTCATGCCCACGCGCTTGCCGGACACGCCGATCAGGTGGGCCGTGAGGCGCACGGTGGTCGTCTTGCCGTTGGTGCCGGCCACGGCCACCACCGGGATACGGCCGTTCTCGCCGGGCTTGAACATGTTCGCGACGATCGCCTCGCCCACCGGACGGCCCTTGCCGTACGAAGGCTGCAGGTGCATGCGCAGGCCGGGCGCGGCGTTGGCTTCCACGATGCCGCCGCTCTGCTCCTCGAGCGGCTGGAGCATGGTTTCGCAAACCACGTCGACGCCGCAGATGTCGAGGCCGATGTTCTTGGCCGCGGCAATGGCGCGCTCGGCCACTTCGGGGTGCACGTCGTCGGTCACGTCGGTGGCGGTGCCGCCGGTGCTGAGGTTGGCGTTGTTGCGCAGAATCACGCGCTTGCCCTTGGGCGGCACGGATTCGGCGTCTAGGCCCTGGCTGGCCAGGGTGGCGAGGGCAATTTCGTCGAAGCGGATCTTGGTCAGCGAGGTGGCGTGGCCGGTACCGCGGCGCGGATCGCTGTTCACGTGATCAACCAGCTCGCGGATGGTCCGCTTGCCGTCACCCACCACCAGCGGCGGCTCGCGGCGGGCTGCGGCAATCAGTTTGTCGCCGATCACCAGCAGACGGTAATCGTGGCCCGGCAGGTAGCGTTCGACCAGCACGTCGTCGCTGATCTCGAAGGCCACCTTGAAGGCGGCCGTCACTTCCTCCTTGGTGCGCAGCTTGACGGCCACGCCCTTGCCCTGGTTGCCATCACGCGGCTTGACCACGACGAGGCCGCCGATTTCGCGGGCGGCGAGCCACGCATCCTCGGCGTCGGTGACCGAACGTCCCAGCGGCACCGGCACGCCGGCAGCACGCAGCAGGGTTTTGGTGAGTTCCTTGTCCTGCGCGATGGCTTCGGCCACGGCGCTGGTCAGGTCGGTTTCGGCGGCCTGGATGCGACGCTGCTTGCTGCCCCAGCCAAACTGCACGAGGCTGCCTTCGGTGAGACGGCGGTAGGGAATGCCGCGGGCGACGGCGGCCTGCACGATGGAGCCGGTGGACGGGCCGAGACGCACGTCCTCGTCGAGTTCCTGCAGGCTGGCCAGCGCAACGGCGAGGTCGAACACGCCGTTTTCATCGGCGGCAGCGCGGATCAGCTGCATTGCCAGCTCGAACGCCAGGCGGCCGACTTTTTCTTCGGTGTATTCCACCGTAACCTGGAAGACGCCCTTTTCAAGCGTCGGCGCGGTGCGGCTGAAGGTGACCGGACATCCCGCGCAGGCCTGCAGGCCGAGGGCCGCGAGTTCGAGGGCCTGAGCCATGGAGATCGAGCCCTGGTGGCCGTCGGACTCGAGGAAGCCCATTTCGGGAAAGAGGTTGCGCAGGCGCGGCTCATAGCCGGGAATCGAGTCGATGTCGCTTTCGGCGTCGGTGCAGGACACGATGGCCTCGATCGCGGTGTGCCGGCTCCACAGATTGGGGCCGCGCAGAGCCCGGATACGTGAAACTTCCATGAATTACAGTCCTTGTCGTTGTTCCCGGCAGGCGCCCCGTCGGGGCGGCTGGCCGGCTGTCTCGTTTTGTGCTGGCAGGAAGAAGCGGACTCAGTCGGCGCGCAGCGGCGCAGACGGGTTGTACGGCTTGATGCCGGCCCGGATCAGGTCGGGCGCAACGCCCAGTGCCCAGGCACCCGCAACGGCACCGAGCAGGTTCGAAAGCACGCCCGGCTGCTCGGCGGCACCATCGGCCAGCATCGCGATCCTGGCGAGGCGAGCCACCTGTTCTTCGTTGTCGCCGGTGGCCAGCACGATGGCGCCGTCCTTCACATAAACCGTGCGCTTGCCTTCGCTGCGGGCGGTGGCGATCGCCTCTGCATTGCCGTCGACGCCGTAGAAAATCACTTCGCCGTCGGACAGCGGAGCCATTTCGACAACGGCCGGATCTTCCGCGTTGAGCACCGCGACGCCATACGACAGCACAAGGTCGACCTGGGTGCGGAACACGTTCCAGATTTTCTCGGCGGAATCCATGTAGAACTCGCCAAGGTGCATTTCCGGATCGACGTTGGTGACGACCCCCACCAGGCAGCGGTCGTACACCGTGCCGTCGGCAAGGATGCTGCGGCAGCTGTTTTCAAACACCGCGGCTTCGACCGAACGGTTCATCAGCACGCGTTCGGCGGCATCCCAGTTGGTGCCTTCGGCGGTTTCCACCTGGCGGCCGTCGAGGAACACCCCCTCGCTGCAGGCAAGGCCGGTGTACTGGCCGGAGAGGCGCAGCAGGTGGGCGATGAGGCGCGCCACCGGCGTCTTGCCGCGGCTGCCGCTTACACCCACCACCGGAATGCGGGAATCCTCATCCTTCGCAAAAAGGTGATCGACGATCGCCTCGCCCACCGGACGCGGCTGGCCGACGGCCGGCTTGATGTGCATCAGCAGGCCGGGGCCGGCGTTCACTTCGACGATGGCGCCGCGCTGCTGATCCAGCGGCTTGGAGATGTCTTCGCAGACGAGGTCGATGCCGGCGATGTCGAGACCGACGATGCGCGCAGCCAGACAGGCCAGCCCGGCGGTGTCGGGATGCACTTCGTCGGTCACGTCGAAGGCCATGTTGCTGGTGCGCACGATCATCACCTCGCGGCCTTCGGGCGGCACCGAGCTGCCGGTGAAGCCCTGGCGCTCGACTTCCATCTTCGCGGACGGAAAACGGTCGAGGCTGATGACGTAGAGCGGAAACTCGTGTTCGACGCCGCGGCGCGGGTCGGTGTTGATCTGGGTTTCGATGAGCTGGTCGATGGTCGACTTGCCGTCACCGGTCACCGAAACGGCCTCGCCCATGTTGGCGGCGACCATCTTGCCGCCCACCACCAGGATGCGGTGCTCGGTACCCTTGATGAAACGCTCGACCATCACCTCGGAGCCTTCGGCCAGCGCCAGCGGATAGGCCGCGGCCACTTCCCCGGCGGTGAGGATGTTGGTGAACACGCCACGGGCGTGGTTGCCATCGGTGGGCTTGACCACCACCGGGTAGCCGATGTCCTCGGCCGCCGCGATGGCTTCCTCGACGCTGCCGACCACCTCGCCTTCGGGCACCGGAACGCCGCAGGACGACAGCAGCATCTTGGTGAGATCCTTCTCGCTGGCGATGCTCTCGGCGATGGCCGGGGTACGGTCGGTCTCGGCCGTCCAGATGCGGCGCTGACGTGCGCCGTAGCCGAGCTGCACGAGGTTGCCCTCGGCCAGCAGGCGGATGTAGGGAATGCGGCGGCTCTTGTCGGCCGCGGCCTCGACGATGCAGCGGGTGCTCGGGCCGAGCATGTAGTCGTCGATCAGGTCACGCAGCTTGACAACGGCAGCATCCACGTCGTAGGGCCGATCCTCGATGCAGGCCATCAGCAAGTCACGGCCCATATGGAGGGCGGCCATCGACACGTCTTTCTGCCAGGCGCGGATCACCACTTTATAAACGCCGCGAATGGCGGTTTCGCGCGCCTTGCCAAAACCGCCCGGAATGCCCGCGAGGTTCTGCAGTTCGAGGGTGACGTGCTCGAGGATGTGGCCCGGCCAGGTGCCGTCGCGCAGGCGCTTGAGAAAGCCGCCACGCTCGCCGATGCTGCAGCGGTGTTCGATGAGCGTCGGCAGCATGGCGGTGATCCGCTCGTAGAAGCCGGGGATGACGTTGGACGGACAATCTTCCAGGTCATGAATGTCGACCCACGCTTCTAGAACTGCGCGGTACGTCCAGATGTTCGGTCCACGCAGGTGGAGCACATTGAGGAAGTCGATCGTTTTGTTGGTCATGGGCAAGGGTGTGGAAGTAACGAGCCTGCTAACGGCACTGTCTGGCACTGTTTGGCACTGTGTGAGACGGACTTGAGGCACTTAACGCGGCAGAGCCGATCTGGATTACCGGCGCAAAAAATATTCGACAAGCCGCTGATCCAGCCCCACAGCGGGTATACGCGCTTGTAACGAGTCAGTAAACTTCACTCGCAATTTTGCCCTACGCTGGCCGTTTTCTGTGGCCTTATCGCGTCCTTCGAGATGAACTCCGAGCACTCCGCCCACCCACCCGCATCCACCATCCCCGCCGCGTATTCCGACTACCTCGGCCCCGCCGTGCCGGACGAATGGCGTGTCCGCCTCGACAAGGCCCTCGCCCCCGGCGAAAAGCTTCTCGCCAGCCTCGTCCTCGACCTGGACACGCAACTGCAGTTCAGAAGCGGCTTTGTGGCCCTCACCGACAGCCGCCTGATGAGCTGGAATGCCGACGCGGACGAATGGCAATCGTGGGCTTTCCAGCCAGGCATGCAGCTGCGTCACCGCGACCAGGCCGGCGTCGCCAGCCTCGACCTCGTGAATGCCAGCGCAAAACTGGCCGGCTGGCGCTTCACGCTGTCCCAGGATCCGGCCGCCCACAACCTGTCCGACCGCTTTCATGCCCAGCTCGAATGCGTGCTGGCCGGCCGCGAACCGGCTCCGCCCGAACCCCTCACCTGCCCCACCTGCGACGCCGCGCTGCCGCCGGGCACCGACGAATGCCCCACCTGCGCGCGGGAAATCCACACCCCGCCATCCACCTGGACGCTGCTGCGCCTGTGGCGCTTCGCCAAGCCCTACAAGGGTCAGCTGCTGGCCGGTTTCCTGCTCACGCTGGCGTCCACCGCCGCCACGCTGGTGCCGCCCTACCTCACCATGCCGCTGATGGACGAGATCCTGATCCCGTTCCAGAACGGCGTGCCCATCGACACCCACAAGGTGATGCTGCTTCTGGGCGGCCTGCTTGCCGCCGCCTTCGTGGCCTGGAGCCTGGGCTGGGCCAAAACCTACATCCTGGCGCTGGCCAGCGAACGCATCGGCGCCGACCTGCGCATCACCACCTACGAACACCTGCAGGGCTTGTCGCTCGAATATTTCGGCGGCAAGCGCACCGGCGACCTGATGTCGCGCATCGGCGCCGAAACCGACCGCATCTGCCTGTTCCTGTCGATGCACCTGCTCGACTTCGCCACCGACGTGCTGATGATCACGATGACCGCCGCCATCCTGATCTCCATCAACCCGTGGCTGGCCGTCGTCACCCTGGTTCCGCTGCCCTTCATCGCCTGGCTGATCCACACGGTGCGCGACCGGCTGCGCTATGGCTTCGAGCAGGTCGACCGGGTGTGGTCCGAAGTGACCAGCGTGCTCGCCGACACCATTCCCGGCATTCGCGTGGTCAAGGCCTTCGCCCAGGAAAAACGCGAGGTCAATCGCTTCAAGGAAGCCAACATGCGCAACCTTCAGGTCAATGACCGGGTTAATCGCATCTGGTCGGTGTTCTCGCCCACCGTCACGCTGGCCACCGAAATCGGCCTTCTGATCGTCTGGGGCTTCGGCATCTGGCTGGTCTCGGACAGCGCCATCACCGTCGGCGTTCTGACCGCCTTCCTCACCTACATCTCGCGCTTCTACACCCGGCTGGACTCCATGAGCCGGATCGTCTCCTTCACCCAGAAGGCCGCCGCCGGCGCCAAGCGCATCTTCGACATTCTCGACCACGTCTCCAGCGTGCCCGAGCCGACCAGGCCGATGCACCTGCCGCAGGTGACCGGCGCCATCGAGGTGCGCAAGGTCGGCTTCCGTCACGGCAACCGCACCATTCTCAAGAACGTCGATCTGTCGATCCAGCCCGGCGAAATGATCGGCCTCGTCGGCCATTCGGGCTCCGGCAAGAGCACGCTGGTCAACCTGATCTGCCGTTTCTACGACGTGACCGACGGCTCGATCCGCATCGAAGGCATCGACGTGCGCTCGGTACCCGTATCGGAATACCGCCGCAACATCGGCCTCGTGCTCCAGGAACCCTTCCTGTTCTTCGGCACGATTGCCGAGAACGTCGCCTACGGCAAGCCCGATGCCAGCCGCGAGGAAATCGTCGCCGCAGCCCGCGCCGCCCACGCCCACGATTTCATCATGCGCCTGCCCCACGGCTACGATTCGCTGGTCGGCGAGCGTGGCCAGGCCCTGTCGGGGGGCGAGCGCCAGCGCATCTCCATCGCCCGGGCGCTGCTGATCGATCCGCGCATCCTGATCCTCGACGAAGCCACTTCGGCAGTCGATACCGAAACCGAAATGGAAATCCAGGCCGCCCTTGAAAACCTCATTCGCGGCCGCACCACCATCGCCATCGCCCACCGTCTGTCCACGCTGCGCAAGGCCGACCGGCTGGTCGTGCTCGATCGCGGCCAGATCGTCGAAATCGGCAACCACGACGCGCTGATGGAACAACAGGGCGCGTATTTCCGCCTCTACGAAGCCCAGTCCAGGAAGCTCGACGACAACGAAAAAGATGCCCCCCGCTCAATCGAGCACCGCGAACACGCCAACGCCTGAGGGTAAATTCATGACCAACGCCATCACCCTCGAGCGCAACGCCTTTGGGCAGCTCCTCTTCGTCGCCGCCGACGGCGTGCGCCACCCGGTCAGCCCGGTGCGCTCCTTTCCCATCGCGGCGCCCACCGAGGGCATCGGCCTGGTGAATGCCGAAGGCGAGGAAGTCGCCTGGGTTGCGCGCATCGCCGATCTCTCGCCCGAACCCCGCCGCCTGCTCGAAGAAGACCTCGCCAGCCGCGAATTCATGCCGGTCATCGAGCGCATCCGCTCGGTTTCCAGCTTTGCCACGCCGAGCAGCTGGGAAGTGGACACCGACCGGGGCCCGACCACGATGGTGCTCAAAAGCGAGGAAGACATCCGCCGCCTCGTGCGTCCGGCACTGCTCATCGCCGACAGTCGCGGCATCAATTTTTTGATCCGCGACCGCTACGCGCTGGACGCCCACAGCAAAAAAATGCTCGATCGCTTCTTGTAGAAGCCCGGCCGAGACGCGGCGGAGTCCATCGCCGCTGCACTCGCACCACCCCGCGCCTCAAAAACTCGCCGACCACACCCCCTTCAAAAGATAGCGCTCCGGCGTCTCCTTGAAACCCTGCCCCACGCCGAGATGCACGGCGCCGACCCGCGTTTCGAATTCGGTGACGAGGTACAGCGTCCGATCGCCCTCGCCTGGCCGCAACCGGCCAAGCCTGCCTCCGTCGGTATAGGCCTCGGCGCCCCAGGCGAAAGTCTCCGAAACCTTGTGCAGGGCTTTCAGATCCAGGTTGAGATCGGGTGCGCGCTCGCGGCCCGAATGCCCCCAGCCCCAGATCAGGTGCGGGTTGGCCGTTACCCGGAAGCGCTCGCTGTCGAGCCCGACAATGCCGCGGAACTCCGCACTGCGCGTATCGCCCACGTAACGCCCGGCGTTGATGTCGTACTCGGCATTGAAGCCGTAGAACCACCCGCCGCCGGCCTGCCGGATGTGCTTGAGGCGGAACATGATCGCCGAGGCACTCCACGCCCCGTTGTTCGACGTTTCGCCATCGACGCCGCCGCGCATCACCGGCAGGTGCACGCCGGCCTCCCAGCCCGGCGCCAGGCCGGTGGCAAATTCCGCCATCAGGTAGGTCAAGCGGTGCGCCGGCCAGGTTCCGTCGTCCTTCGCCCTGCTGCCACGCCAGGTGTGGTTGGCATGCAGCGTCGCGACCACCTCGCCCCGCTCGGCCAGGTCGGCTTCGTGAACCATGATTTCGGGATCGGCGTGGGCCACCAGGGCGGTGCAGCCCATGAGAACAATCGCCAGTCGGCGCAAGTGAGCAATCAATTTTTCAGCTTCCGGGTTTTTCAAATGATAACCATTATCAACATCGTTGGTATTGACGCCTGTCAATCCACAGGCAAACCACCAAAAACAACATTCCTCTCCATGGCGAAACGACTTATGAACATTGCTTAAGCCGTTCTTAAGAAAAGACGCTCACCATACCAGGACGATATTCGCCCGGCATTCTCCGGAATACAGCGCCGCCGTTTTGCCTGGAGCGAACCCGCTTTTCATGTCCCTGGGAACTTTCCATGTCAAAACTGCAATCCCCCCTCCTCTCCGCTGCGGTGCTTGCCGTACTGCTGGGCCTGTCATCCGCCGGCCAGGCTGCGCCCTCCACCGAACCCATCCAGCCGATACCTGCAGCCAAAGCCGGCAACCCTGCCACGGTCGAGCTCGGCAAGATGCTGTTCTTCGATCCCCGCCTGTCGAAGTCCGGCTTCATCTCCTGTAACTCCTGCCACAACCTGTCCATGGGCGGCTCGGACAACCTGAAGAGCTCCATCGGCCACGGCTGGCAGAAAGGCCCGATCAACTCCCCGACCGTCCTCAACTCGCGCTTCAACCTCGCCCAGTTCTGGGACGGCCGCGCGAAGGATCTGCAGGAGCAGGCCGGCGGCCCCATCGCCAACCCCGGCGAAATGGCCTTCTCCCACGAGCACACGGTCACCGCCCTGAAAACCATCCCCGGCTACGTGAGCGCCTTCCAGAAGGCTTTCGGCTCGCCCGAAGTGAACATCGACCGGGTCACCCAGGCCATCGCCGCCTTCGAGGAAACCCTCGTCACGCCTGATTCGCGCTTCGACAAATGGCTGAAGGGCGACAAGAAGGCCCTCAACACCCAGGAACTCGCCGGCTACAAGCTGTTCAAGGACAGCGGCTGCGTGGCCTGTCACAACGGCCCGGCAGTGGGCGGCAATTCCTTCCAGAAGATGGGCATCGTCGAGGACTACAAGGCATCCAGCCCTGCCGAAGGCCGGGTTGCCGTCACCGGCAAGGATGCCGACCGCTTCAACTTCAAGGTGCCGACCCTGCGTAACGTCGAACTGACCTATCCGTACTTCCACGACGGCGCCGCCGCAACCCTGTCCGAAGCGGTCGACACGATGGGCCGCCTGCAACTGGGCAAGAAGTTCACCGCAGCCGAGAACGCCAGCATCGTGGCCTTCCTGCGCACCCTGACCGGAAAGCAGCCGAACTTTGCGCTGCCGCAACTGCCTCCGTCGGCAGACGCCACCCCGCGCCCGGTGCCCTTCGAGAACTGATCGCTAGCGGGAACGAAAAAAGAGGACATCCATCAGGATGTCCTCTTTTAATTTGGTGCGCCCGGCAGGATTCGAACCCACGACCCCTTGGTTCGTAGCCAAGTACTCTATCCAACTGAGCTACGGGCGCATGACTTGCTTACATTCAGCCTACCGGCAAAACCGGCGAAAGCGCCACGCTTCCTGAAGCCGAAAAGAGCCGCATTGAAGCGGCTCTGGTAAAACTGGTGCGCCCGGCAGGATTCGAACCCACGACCCCTTGGTTCGTAGCCAAGTACTCTATCCAACTGAGCTACGGGCGCACAAAAACAGACTGCTGCAAAAACTCACACACGTCAGCAAGCGGCAAAACCGCTGGAAGCTCCACGCTCCCTCAAGCTGAAAAGAGCCGCATCGAAGCGGCTCTGGCAAAACTGGTGCGCCCGGCAGGATTCGAACCCACGACCCCTTGGTTCGTAGCCAAGTACTCTATCCAACTGAGCTACGGGCGCTACGTGAAGCCAAAGATTATATACACTCTGACAGAAATTGAAAGCCCTTCGTTGCATTTCGATGAAATTAGTCGGTGCCGACTTTTACGCGGGGGCTTTCCCCAAGAGAGCACGGCGAAGGTTTTCGGGATAATCGGGCCTTCAAACACTGACCCCGCCCGGAGCGTCCATGAAAACCCTGCGCATTCTCGACACGGAACTCGAAATCGTCCGCCTTGTTTCCGCTCACCCGCGGCCGGGCGCGCCGGCAATCGTATTTCTTCACGAAGGCCTGGGCTCCGTATCCATGTGGCGGGATTTTCCCCAGCGGGTGGCCGACGCCACCGGTTGTGAGGCGGTGGTTTTCTCGCGCTATGGCTACGGACGCTCCACGCCGCACCGGGGCGAGGCACGCACGCCCCGCTACATGCACGACGAAGCCCTTCAGGCCTTGCCGGCCGTGCTGGAAACCCTGGGCCTGGAGCGGCCCTTCCTGCTGGGCCACAGCGACGGCGGCTCGATTGCGCTGATCAACGCCGGCGCCACCCACCGCCCGCTGTCCGGAATCATGGTGATGGCGCCCCATGTGCTGGTCGAGGATCTCACCCTCGCGGGCATCCGCAAGGCGGTCGAGTTCCATGAGACGACCGACCTGCCCGCCCGCCTTGCCCGCCACCACCGCGACGCGGCGACGATCTTCCGCGTCTGGCAGAACATCTGGCTGGACCCGGCCTTCCGCAGCTGGAACATCGAGAACTATCTGGCCACCATCCGCTGCCCGGTGCTGGCGATCCAGGGCGAGGATGACGAGTACGGAACCATGGAGCAGATCGAGCGCATCGCCCGCCAGGTAGCGGACGTGGATCTGGTCAAGCTGGCCGACTGCCGCCATTCGCCCCACAAGGATCAACCCGAAGCGGTGATCGAGGCGGTTTCGGGCTTTGTCGCCCGCATCCTGGATGCGCAGGACAGCGCGGCCTGAACCTTCAAAGCCTGCCCTCAAGAAAACGCCGGGCCGCCCCAGGTTTTCTTCGGGCGGGGCGTAGCCCGGCCCTGGGGGTGCTCAAAACGCCATCCACCAGTCGCCGTTTACATCCGGCATGTCGCAGATGGCCTCAATCTCGTTCGCCGAGTCGCGGGCCAGGATGATCTTGTCGACGATGCCCATGAAGGCATCCACGATGCGCGGGTCGAACTGGCAGCCCCGACGTTCGCGGATCATCTCCAGCACTTGCTCGTCGGGCCGGGCCTTGCGGTAGCAGCGGTCCATCGTCAGCGCATCGAAGAAATCCGCCAGCCCGACGATCCGCCCGGAGAGCGGAATGGCGTCGCCCGCAATGCCCAGCGGGTAGCCGGCACCGCTGTAGTGCTCGTGGTGCGAAAGCGAAATTTCGGCAGCCAGTTCCAGCATGGGCAGATCGGAGCCGGACAGGATGCCGGCGCCGATGCGCGGGTGTTCGCGCATCAGCTTCCATTCGTCGGTCGTCAGCGCACCGGGTTTCCGCAGGATGCTTTCGTGGATGCCGATCATGCCGATATCGTGCATCTGGGCCGCCTTGTAGAGCAGCTCGCAGTATTCGTCCGGGTAGCCCAGCGCCTCGGCGATCATTCCCGCAAAGAGGCCGATCCGGCGCATGTGGTTGCCGGCCTCTCCGTTCTTGTGTTCGGCGGCGCGCGCCAGGCGGAACAGGGTTTCCTGATGCGCTTCCTCGAGCGCGCGGTAGGCCCGGTCGCGTTCGCTGCGCAAGGTCTGCACTTCGAGGCTCAGCTGGTTCAGCCGCGCCTCGGCGGCAACCCGCTCGCGGTGGTCCTGATCGCGGCGGCGGGTCAGCTCGTCAAGCTGGTCGGCCAGGTCCGTGCCGTGGGCAGGCAGCTTGACGGCGGTGAATTGATGCAGCTTGCCGCGACGGTTCGTCATCATGTGCTCCTTGTTCAGGCATTTTCGAGGACAGGCGCTGCGGCGCCCTTGTCCTGTGTTTCCGCGGATGCGGCGTCCCCGATGGGCGGAGCCAAGGGCAACCAGAGGGTGAGCGTCGTTCCGACGCCCGCCGCGCTGTCGAGGTCAACGCTGCCGCCATGTATCTCGATGATTTCCTTGACGAGGGACAGCCCGAGGCCGGTGCCCGGAATATTCCCCGAGCTGTCGGCGCGGTAGAAGCGCTCGAACGCCCGCGCACACTGTTCGGGCGTCATGCCCAGCCCTTCATCGCGAACCCTGAGGCCGATGCGGTCCTCCTGCAGTTCGCTCGACAGCGCCACGCGCCCGCCGCCCGGCGAATACTTGAAGGCGTTGGAGATCACGTTGATCAGGGATTGCTGGATCTTGGCGGCGTCCACCCTCACCTCGGGCAACTCGCCCAGCAGCTCGAGATCGATCGAACGGTTGTCACCGGGAATCATGAAAGCGGCCACGGTGTCGCGGACGATGGCCCCGAGAGGCTGGCGGACGAGCTGAAAATCCTTGGCGGCACGGGACTCGATGCGCGCCAGGTCGAGCAGTTCGTTGAGCAACGAGGTAAGGCGGGTGGACTGCCGGTTGATCGTGTCGAGGAAATCGCGGGTGCGGTTTTCGTCGTACTTGCGGGTCAGCAGCAGCTCCGAGAAACCCATGATGCTGGCCATCGGCGTGCGCAGCTCGTGGGCCGCGGTCGACAGGAACTCGCTCTTCATGCGGTCCACTTCGGTCTCGCGGGTAACGTCCCGGTAATACAGCACGAAGGCCGTGTTGCTGCTGCCCACACGGCGCACGCTCCGCGAGAGCACGCGCGGCGCCGGCAGCAGCATGGGCAGGGTGCGGCGACGGTGACGACGACGGGAGTCCTGATAGTTCTCGGCCAGGTCGACGCTGGCCGGTGTGTAAGGCTCGGCCGGATCGCCGAGGGCACGCATGCGTTCGTCGAAGTCGTCAAGGGTGAGCCCGACGATGTCGGCCACCGTAAAGCCGCTCATGCGCTCGAAGGCCGGGTTGGCAAAGGCCAGCAAACCATTGCTGTCGAAGGACACAAAACCGTCCGGGCTGAGGGTGAAGATGGTTTCGAGGCGCACGAACCACTCGTAGGTCTGGCGCTCGGCCTCGCGACGGGCGGTGATGTCGTGCTGGATTCCGACATAGTGGGTCAGCTTGCCGCTGACCGGATCGCGCACCGGCGACACTGAAAGCTCGTTCCAGAACGGCTGGCCGTCCTTGCGGAAATTACGCAGCACCACCTGGGTTTCGCGCTCGTTGGCAATGGCGTGGCGAAGGGCCTGCGCCTCGGGCGAATCCATGTCGGAGCCCTGTAGGTAGCGGCAATTGCGCCCCAGCGCTTCGCTGGCGGAATAGCCGGTGATCCGTTCGAAGGCCGGGTTCACATAGATGATCGGCGCCTCCGGCTGGGCCATGTCGGCAATCACGATGCCGTTGCAACTGGCTTCGAGGGCGCGATTCTTCATATTCAGGATGGTCTCCGTGCGCGCCTGCTCCTCCTCGGCCACGACCTTTTCGGTGACATCGGTGATGATGCCGTCGATGCGCAGCGGTTTGCCCTCCTCGTCCAGCACGACATGAAAGCGATCCCTGACCCAGCGGATTTCCCCGTCGGTCCTGACGATCCGGTAGCGCTGCTCGCCGTAGCCCTCCAGGAGCACCTGCAGATAGGCCTTGCGCGCGGCTTCGCGTTCGTCCGGATGGATAAAGTCGGTCAGGCCGAAGGGCGAATCCGGCGACTGGGCCATATCCGAGCCGGTCAGTTCGGTGACCGAAGGGCTGATGTAGAGCACGCTCACAAAATCGGGCGAGAAGGAATACACCACGTCACGCAGCGAATCGAGAATGGACGCGAGCCGGCCCTGGGTCTCGGCCAGTTGCCGGCTGCGGGCTTCAACGCGCGCCTCGAGCGCCTCATGGGCGCCGCGCATCGAAACCATCATGCGGTTCAGGGCCAGGGTCAGCGTGGCAATCTCGTCGCACCCCTGAACCGGCAGGCGATACAGGCGCGTGCTGTCGCCACCTTCCTCGATATCGCGGGCGGCACGGCTCAGTTCGCGCAACCCGCGGGTGAGCCGCTCGGCAGCCCGAACCGACAGCCGGTTCGCCAGGCCCAGGGTCAGCAGGCCGGCCACGACAAAACCCAGGGCCAGCAAACTCATCGACTGGTAGACCACCGTCGAATCGACGCCGATCTCGATACGGTAGCCCGTGAGACCACTGCCTTCGTCGAGTTCCAGCCTGATCGAATTCTGCTCGCCGGAGTTGTTGCCACTGCGCGCCACCTCACGCCCCTGCCCGTCGAGCAGGCGCACCCGGTGGTGCTTGGGCACATCGGCAAAGTAGCGGGCGAACAAGGCCGGCAGGTCGATTTCAACGCTGAGTGCGCCTTCCACCGAGCGGGTGGGCGCAAACACGATCGGGGCCGCAATCAGGAGCCGGGTGCTGCCGGCGTTGCTCCGAAGAGCCGCACTGCTCGACTTCTCGCCGATCATCACCCCCTCGATCAGCGGCTGGATCTCGTCTTCCAGCAGCTTGGCGCTGCCGACGGTGATCTGCGCGCGCCCCTTGTAATCGTGGATGCTGATTGCGGCGATGCGCGGTTCGGCTGCGACAAACTCGCGCAGGAAGGGCAGCAGGTAGGCGTCACGCCCTTCCGAATCGCCGATCGCGTTGGTCACCAGCGAACGCCGTGCCATCGAGTTGATGTCGCCGTTCAGCTCGCGCAGGGTTTGCTCCAGGCCATAGTGGCCCAGGGCCACCACGTTACGCAGCTCGGCCTCGATTTTCTGACTGAGCAGGTGGTGGATGATGCCGTAGGCCACGGCCCCCAGCGGCACGACGATGACCAGGGTGATCATCAGCGCCAGCGCCGAGAAGCGGTTGGCGAGGCTCTCGCCCAGCCACTCGGCAACCCTGCTGCGCAAGCGGGACATCGCTTTTCCAAACATGGCCTCAGCTCCCTGCGGACGTAATCCGGATGAGCCGCCCATCCGGGGTGTAGCGCGCCATGAACGGCTCGTCCGGGCCAAGGGCCTCGTGGCGGGTCGCGGTGAAGGCCGGTGCGTAGCGGCGGATCACGCCCTCGTAGGGCGGCAGGCTTTCAAGGGCCGTGCGCACGGCCGCCACATCGGTCGAAGCAGCGCGGTTGATCGCCCGCGCCACCAGGTGCAACAAGTCGTAGGCGTGCGCCAGGCCAACCACAGACGGAATGCGGGACGGATCGTCCTGTCTGAAAAGGGCCATCGCCCGCTCCGCCAAGCTCCGCGCCAGGGCGTTGCGAGGCGTCTCGAACGAATAGGTCTGCACCACCGCAAAATCCAGCTCGTTGAGGGCTTTGCCGGCAAGGCGGGGCAAATCGCCACCGCTGACACCCCAGTGATTGGCAACCGGCACGCGCTCGCCGGCCGGAATGGCGGCCAGTTCCTTGACGAACAGCGCGCCATCGCGCTCATTGCACACCATCAGCAGGCCTTCCATGCCAAGCCGGCGCAGGCTGACGTACTGCTCCATGAAACTCTTCGCGCCACCCCAGGCAAACCACTCGACCCCCACCAGGGCCGCATCGCGGTTGCTGTCGAGCACGGTTCTCGCCGCGGCGGCACAGCTGCGGCCCCAGGCGCTGTTGGGCACCAGGATTCCGACCCGCCTGCAGTGCCGGGCAAGCAGGTGGCGCGTCATCGTGCGGATGGCCCAGCTGTCCTTGAGGGACAGACGGAACACGTTGTTGGGCTGGGCGCCGCTATCGACGATGGCATCCGCCGCGGACCAGGGATTGAACATCAGGATCCGGTTTCCGTTCGCAACCGGCACCTGCTCCAGCGCCACCGGGCTGAACTTGCCGACGAAAAAGCCCACCATGTCCTTCATCGTTGAAAATTCGATGGCGTTGTCGACCCCGCGCGCCGGCACGGTGCGGTTGTCGCGCACCACCAGTTCGAGCGGGCGGCCGCCCAGCACGCCGCCGGCCTGGTTGATATCGGCCAGCGCAAAATCCAGCCCGGCACGAATCGCCTCGTCGGAAGTGCTGGTCAAGTCGCGCAGCTCCGCGTCGAAACCGATCAGCACCGGTGCCGCTGCGGCACGGGCGCTGGCCGGCAGGGCCACGCCGGCCCCCAGGGCGAGCGCGGACTGGATGAAGCGGCGACGCTCAGACACGGCGTTTTTCATGGGAATCCCAAATAAACAGAAGGCTTGTGAGCGTGCTCAGACAGTTTCCCGGGCCTGCTGCTCGAGCAGGCTTTCCACCTTGTCGATCAGTTCCAGCGGGCTGAAGGGTTTGGTGAGATAAGCGTCGGCGCCCGCGTCGCGCCCGGCGTTGAGGTCGGCCTGCTGACCGCGGGCGGTCAGCATCACCACCATCGTTCCGCCGGTTTCGCTGGCTTCCTTGATCTTCCGACACACCTGAAAGCCATCCAGCTCGCCCGGCATCATCACGTCGAGCAGCACGATGTTCGGCCGCACCGCTCCCAGCATGCGCAGCCCGCTGACACCGTTCTCGGCTTCATGAACTTCAAAGTCGCCGAAATCCAGGGTCATGCGAATCAGCTTGCGGATGTCCGGCTGGTCCTCGACCACCAATACGATCGATTTCATTGTTCAGCTCCTTCGGATTTGCGCTTGTTTCGATTCATCAGTCGTGCCAGATCCTGCGCATAGCGCTGGGCCTGGGCGAGATCAAGAGCCTTGGCGTCGCCAGTCGGCGCACCGGTAGGCAATTCAATTGTGAAATCGGTCGTGCCCTTCTCAGTCGAAGCAAGGGTCAGGTTGCCACCGTGCATCTGCACGATCTGGCGGGCCAGGCCAAGGCCGAGCCCAAGACCCGGCGTGTCCTTGCGCTCGGCGTTGCGTCCCCGGTAGAGCACCTGGAACAGCCTTTCGCGCAGATGAATCGGCACGAGATCACCGTAGTTGCGCACCGAGATCAACAGGAAGTTGCCGTTCTGCTTGAAGCTCACCAGCACATTGGAACGCGCCGGCCCGTACTTGACGGCGTTGTCGAGCAGTTCGCCAAAGGCCCGCCCCAGCCAGGCACGGCTGCCATAAACAGGCGGCATCTCGTCGGCGGGGCGCTCCACCAGCAGCGACATGCCGCGCACATTGGCTGCCGGACGCAGCAGGTCCACGCAGCCGTTGATCCACTCGGGCACCGTAATGCGCTCGTCGTCGGCAATCGGCTCGCCACCGGTGATGCGCGCCAGATCGGCAAGGCGACGCAGGGTATCGAGCAGCTTGCGCCCTTCGCTCACCGCGTCGCGGGCCTCGTCAGCCAGGCCCGGCGCACGCTCGCCGATGGCGTTCATGCTGAGCAGCAGCGCATCCAGCCCCACCTGAAAGCGCTCAAGATTCGCACCGCACTCCCGCTCCACCATGCCCGACAGGTTGGCAATGGCGCTGGCGTAAAAATGCTCTTCGGTCAGGTTATGCAGGATCACCACGTAATCGGTACCCACCGGGCTGGCCAGCAGGTGGGCGCGAATCGTGTCGGCGGCGGCCACCAGGCAATCCGCACCAATCTCGATATCGGCCGCGTGCGGCACAGCAGCATGGCCGCCATTCACCACCTCGATCATCCGCAGCAGCGCCGGGTTGGGCATCGCGGCCCCGACCCGGCACGGAATCAGGCACAGGGCGGCTTCGTTCCCGAAACGCACGACGCCGTCCCTCCCGACGATGAAAATTCCGTCGCGAACAGTATGGAAGAGGCGCTTCATCATCGGGTTCATTGCAATACGGGCGAAAATTGACTTAGATTATTCTATCGAAAATACTGTTTTTATCATTTTCTTCGTTTCTAATATTTATGTAAGAAATCGGCTTATTGCCCACAAAAACCGTGATTTCCGTCACAAATTCAGGCACATACCCAATCGTCACCGCAGGCACACGCCCGGAATGCGTAAAGGCGAAGAGATTCCGTCGCCGCCAGCCATGTAAAACGCAGGCGCGGGAAATCGTCGAATCGGGGCTTGCAGGAAGGGCTGGATCTTCTTCAAGCGACGCGGGCAGCGGCCCGGAACGGCTTGCAGCTCCGCCCGTCACTCGTGGCGCAGCGCGTCGATGGGGTCGAGCTGCGCAGCGCGGCGGGCCGGAAAATATCCGAACACCACGCCGATGGCGGCCAAGAAGCCGAAGGACAGCAGATTGATGCCCGGATTGAACAAGAAGGGCATGTGGCCCACGCGCTGGATGGCGGCCGGGAAATTGCGCCCCGGCCACGCCGCCACGGCAAAACTGGCCGGCTGACCGAGCTTCACCGTGCCCACGTCGGCTTCATCCACCTTCACCCGCAACTCCATGCGCGCGAGGTCTTCGGCCAGCGTGAACAGCACCCGGATGGTCATCGCCTCCACCACCGCCTGCCCCGGCTCGATCTTGCGCATCAGTACCACACCATCTACCGGCGAACGGATCGTGCCCTTGGACAGCTTGGTCTGGTCGGTCTTGAGCACCGCCTCGGCCTGCACCGCCGCGGCGCGGGTGGCCGCCTCGCTTGCCAGTCACGTAAACAAAAAAAGGCGACCCGGAAGGATCGCCATTTTCTGTTTTTCGCGGCGTGCAGAAGCACGCTCGAAAAGCTGGCACTTAGCCGTTTACTGCGTCTTTCAGCTTGGAGCCGGCCGAGAACTTGGGCTGCTTGGAAGCCGCGATCTGGATTTCGGCACCGGTTTGCGGGTTGCGCCCCACGCGGGCCGCGCGCTCGCCAACCGAGAAGGTGCCGAAACCGACGAGGGTTACGCTTTCGCCCTTGCCGAGTGCTTCGGAGATGATTTCCATGACGCCGTCAACAGCACGGCCGGCATCGGCTTTGGTCAGACCACTCTTGCCAGCCAGCGCATCGATCAATTCAGTCTTGTTCATAGCTCTTTGTGTGTAATGAAAGAAATGGGTGGATACAGAGAAGCCGCCACAGGTGACGCCTGGTGCCAGCTGCACACCTCACCACCCGCAGGGCGCTAGCTTACATGGCTCTTTTCAGGATGTGCCACGAATATCTACGTTTTGTGCGGCTTTCCGCGCCGCAGCACTGCAAAAAACCGTGACTCAGCCGTCCGCCAACTCGCGCAAACGCTCCAGCGCCTCGTCGATGCGCTCCACCGCCACCACGCGCATTCCCGGGATGTCGTGCCTGGGTGCGTTGGCCTTGGGCACCAGCGCCAGCTTGAAGCCCAGCTTGGCCGACTCCTTGAGGCGCTCCTGCCCGCGGGGTGCGGGGCGGATTTCACCGGCCAGGCCCACCTCGCCGAACACCACCAGCTCCCGCGGCAGCGGGCGGTTGGTCAGCGAGGAGACGATGGCCAGCAGCACCGCGAGGTCGGCCGCCGGCTCGGCGATCTTGACGCCGCCCACTGCGTTCACGAACACGTCCTGATCGAAGCACACCACGCCGGCATGCCGGTGCAGCACCGCAAGCAGCATCGCCAGCCGGTTCTGCTCAAGGCCAACCGAGAGACGCCGCGGACTCGGGCTGTGGGCGCTATCGACGAGCGCCTGGATTTCGACCAGCAGCGGCCGGGTTCCCTCCTGCGTGACCAGCACGCACGAGCCGGACACCTGCTGGCCGTGCTGGGAGAGGAAGATCGCCGACGGGTTGCTGACCCCCTTGAGGCCCTTCTCGGTCATCGCGAACACGCCCAGCTCGTTCACGGCGCCAAAACGGTTCTTGAAGGCGCGCACCAGCCGGAAGCTGGAATGGGTGTCGCCCTCGAAATACAGCACCGTATCGACGATGTGCTCCAGCACCCGCGGGCCGGCCAGCGTGCCGTCCTTGGTGACGTGGCCGACCATGATCAGCGTGGTGCCGCTCTGCTTGGCAAAGCGGGTGAGCTGGGCCGCGCATTCGCGCACCTGGGCCACCGAGCCCGGCGCCGAGCTGAGCGCTTCGGAATAAACGGTCTGGATCGAGTCGATCACCGCCACGTCGGGCTTGACCTCGCGCAGGTTGCCGAGAATGCGCTCGAGGTTGATCTCGGGCAGCAACTGCAGGCCGTGGGCGTCGAGTTGCAGGCGCGATGCGCGCAGCGCCACCTGTTCGGCGGATTCCTCGCCGCTGACGTAGAGGGCTTTCAGGTGCCCCGAGAGCAGCGCCAGGGCCTGCAGCAGCAGCGTTGATTTGCCGATGCCCGGATCGCCACCGATCAGCACCACCCCGCCGGGCACCAGCCCGCCGCCCAGCACCCGGTCGAACTCCTCGATGCCGGTCGGCACGCGGGCGGATTCCTGCGGCTTGATGTCGGCCAGGGTCTGCAGGCGGCTGGTCTCGCCAGCCAGCGCGGCAAAGCGCTTGGCCACCGGCGTTTCCGGCTCGACGACCGATTCGACCAGGGTGTTCCAGGCATGGCAGTGGGGGCACTGGCCCTGCCAGCGGGGCGACTTGCCACCGCATTCGGAGCACACGTGCACTGTTCTGACTTTCGCCATCAGGCCGCATCTCCCCGCACGCCAACCGGCACGCGGGCTGCAAGGGCGCAGAACAATTCGTAGCTGATGGTGCCGGCGGCTGCGGCCACTTCGTCGGCGGCAAGGCCTTCGCCCCACAGCGTAACCGGCGAGCCGATGCCGGCCTCCGGCAGGTGGGTGAGATCGCAGGCCAGCATGTCCATGGACACCCGGCCCAGTGTGCGCGTGCGCCGTCCGTCGACGAGGATGGGCGTGCCGGTGGGGGCGTGACGCGGGTAACCGTCGGCATAGCCGCAGGCCACCACCCCGACCCGGGTCGGGCCGGTGGCTTCGAAGCTGCCGCCGTAGCCTACCCGCTCGCCAGGGGCGATGTCCTGCACGCCGATGATTTCGGTCGTCAGGCTCATTACCGGACGCAGGCCAATGGCTTCGGCGCTCAGCAGGTCGGGCATCGGCGAAGCACCGTAGAGCATGATGCCCGGCCGCACGATCTGGCCGACGGCCTCGGGAAAGCGCAGCAGCGCCGCGGAATTCGCGAGACACAGCGGCAGCTCGAGCCCGGCGCTGATCTGCCTGAACACATCCATCTGGGCGCCGATGCCGGTCTCGTCGTCAGCCTGGGCAAAATGCGTCATCAATGTAATGTCGCGCACCGCGGGCATTCCGCGAAGTTGCGCCAGCGCGGCAGGAAAGCGGTCGGCGCTAAAGCCCAGCCGGTTCATGCCGGAGTTGATCTTGAGAAGCACGTCGATCGGCCCGGCAAGCCGGGCCCGCTCGAGCATCGCCAGCTGGGCGTCGCAGTGGATTGCCGGGGTGAGCTCGAGGGCAAGGATTTCAGCGATGTCGGCCGGTTCGAAGAAACCTTCGAGCAGCACAATCGGCTGGGTGATGCCGGCAGCGCGCAGCGCGCGGGCTTCGGCCAGATCGAGCAGCGCGAAACCATCGGCAACTTCGCCCAGGGCGCGCATCGCGCGGTCGAGACCGTGGCCGTAGGCGTTGGCCTTGACCACTGCGAAAGCCTTGGCGTGGCCGGCCCGGTTTTTAGCTAGAAGGTAATTGTGACGCAGGGCCTCGAGATCGATCGAGGCACGAATGGGACGGGGCATGGTGCGGAATTCAGTTTCTTTCAGACGACAAACGGGCGATTTCCTCGACGACGAAACCGGCAAAAGCGCTCACCAGCCGCGAGCGGAACTTGTCCTTGAGCAGGATGACTTCCAGCGGAGTGTAGAGCGGCGGCGCGAAGGGAACACCCACCAGCGCACCGCTGGCAACCTCGTTGCGGATCGCCGCGCTCGAGGCCACGGCGATGCCGAAGCCCTGGGCGGCCATGTGCTTGACCGACGACAGGCTGCCGAGCTCGGCGGTCACGTTGAGATCTTCGAGCGGAATGCCGGCCGCGATGAAAAACTGGTCCACCAGATCGCGAATGCCATTGCCGGGTTCCCGGTGCAGCAGCGGGTAGCCCACCATCTGGTCGGCGCGCACGGATTTTTCGGCGGCCAGCGGATGGCCGGGGGCGACGATCAGCTTCAGTTCGTCCTGCCCGGCGGCAACCCGGTCGAGGGTCGGCTCTTCGGTGACGATCTCGATCAGGCCCACATCGAGATTACGATCCATGACGCGGCTCTCGATCAGATGGGAGTTTCCCACTGATACCCGCGGCACGACCAGCGGATAGCGCCGCTTGAAGCCCTCGAGCAGGCAGGGCAGCCAGTAGCCGGCAATGGTGGTGCTGGAGCCCAGGTGGAGGATGCCCGACAGTTCGCCGGTCAGCTCGGACACCCGGGATTCGAGTTCCTCGCTCAGCCCGAGGATGCGCTCGGCGTAGGCCATGACCATGTCGCCAGCCGCGGTGAGCGTCACGCGACCGTGGCCCCGGTCGAACAGGCGGGTGTTGAATTGTTCTTCCAGTTGCTTGATCTGGAAGGTCACGGCCGGCTGGGTCATGAACAGCGCCTCAGCGGCACGGGTGAAGGATCCGTGCCGGGCAACGGCGTGAAAAACCTGGAGGCGGCGATCAGCCATCGTTCATAAATCCGGTTTATGCATAGTGCTATTGGAGCACAACATTGATCTTGTCGCCAGAAGCCTTGGTAGCCTTCGTGGTATAAAGCGCCCACCGTAAATTCACCGAGCTTCCGTCTCCCAGCGATGCCCTTCGGTTTCTACATGATCATGGCGGCGCAGTTTTTCTCTGCACTTGCCGACAACGCCCTGTTGATCGCATCCATCTACGTGCTCCGGGAGATGCAGTCGCCGCAGGAATACGAGCCGCTCCTCAAGCTGTTCTTTACGCTGTCGTACGTGCTGCTGGCGGCTTTTGTGGGTGCCTTTGCCGACTCGATGCCCAAGTGGCGGGTCATGCTGATCAGCAACGGGATCAAGATCGCCGGCTGCTCGCTGATGTTCGTCGGGCTGCATCCGCTGGCGGCCTACGCCGTTGTCGGGCTGGGTGCGGCGGCCTATTCCCCGGCCAAGTACGGCATTCTCACCGAATACCTGCCGTCCCGCCTGCTGGTGGTTGCCAACGGCTGGATCGAAGGCCTTACCGTCGGCGCGATCATCCTCGGCACCCTCGTCGGCGGCCTGCTGATCAAGCCCGCCATCGCCCAGTCACTGCTGGGTTTTGATCTTCCGCTGATCGAAACCGGCATCGACACGGTGCCCGAAATGGCCCTCTGCGTGGTCGGCGTGCTTTACATCCTGGCGGCACTGTTCAACCTCAAGGTGCCGGATACCGGCGTTGATCACAAGGCGCTCAAGTCCAACCCGATCTACCTGCTGCACGACTTCAGCCACTGCCTCAAGCTGCTGTGGCGCGACAAGCTGGGACAGATCTCGCTGGCTACCACCACCCTGTTCTGGGGTGCCGGCGCCACGCTGCAGTTCATCGTGATCAAGTGGGCCGAGCAGGCCCTGCACCTCGATCTGTCCAAGGCGTCGATGCTGCAGGGCGTGGTGGCCGTCGGGGTGGCCATCGGCGCCGTCCTGGCAGCCCGGATGGTGACGATGAAGTCTTCGGTGAGAGTGATTCCGCTCGGCATCGCGATGGGTGTCATCGTGAACGTGATGATCTTCGTCACCGACATGGG
>Ga0209175_10000338_pt1 | contig 30314 bp, 33 predicted proteins | sample JI91814C2DNA_FD_187506 | JGI IMG/M metagenome (GOLD analysis project Ga0209175, IMG submission 187506) | Wastewater effluent complex algal communities from Wisconsin, to seasonally profile nutrient transformation and Carbon sequestration -... | ecosystem: Engineered > WWTP > Effluent > Algae...
CAGGACCTGAACCGGCCTTCCCACAGCGTCCCGGTGCGTTCGCGGAAGAGGTTGAAGTACCTGACGTAGCGCCGACCGAGCTGCTGCATCATGCGGCTGGTTGCGCCGAGCGTGTCGGGCGTCACCAGCAGGTGCACGTGGTTGGTCATCAGCGCATAGGCATGCACGGTGCAGCCGTGCCGCTGGCTGGCGATGGCGAGGTCGTCGAGGTAGCGCCAGTAGTTGGACGCCACGTGGAAGCAGGGCTGGCGGTCCACGCCGCGCTGCACGATGTGCTGGGGAATGCCGGGAATGTCCAGGCGGGCGAGGAGTGGCATGGCGTAGGGTCGGCGGGCGGGAGCCCCAGATTAGGGCGCCGGCGCAGGCGCCCGCCCTATGTGATGCGGCGCGGATGGGGTAGGAAAAACGCCCGATCCGAAAACACGCCAGCCCAGTCTCATCCTCGAAGAAAATGTACCTGGTACATTTTCGTTGGATTCGCTCAGTCGCGATCGGGGGCGCCGAGTGGGAACAGGTGCCGGAACGGCCGGGCGCCATCCACGGCCCGCGCCACCGATGGCCGCGTCAGGAGGCGGCCGCGATACGCACTCAGCTTCGCGCAACCCTCGGGGATGCGGTGCACCCAGTCGGCGTAGAACAGCGCCGGTGCCGCCGCGCAATCGGCCAGCGTGAAGCCATCGCCGCAGGCCCAGCCCGCGCTGGAAAGCCGGGTTTCCAGCCAGGCGTAGGCGCGATCCAGCTTTTCGATCGAAAGCGCCATGCCGTCGCGGCGTTTCACGTCGTCGCCGCTGATCGCCCCGTTCACCGCATGCTGCGCGGCGTCCATCACGTGCAGGTCGAAGAAGCGGTCCATGAAGCGAACGTCCAGCGCCGCCATCGCATCGTCCGGGATCAGCCGCACTGGCCCCGGGCGGGCCAACTGCAGGTACTCGATGATGATGCTGGTCTCGACCACCTGCCGCTCGCCGTCCACCAGCAGCGGGAACTTTCGCAGCGGCCAGCGCTGCAGCCAGTCGGCGACGTTGTCGGGTGCGTCCGGCGACACCGCGCGGAACTCGAACGGCGTGCCGTTCTCGTAAAGCGCTATCAGCGCCTTCCAGGTGTAGGAAGAAAACAGGTGGCCGTAGACGATCATGGGCGCGCAACTCCGGTTCAGTGCAAACACGCCACCACGCCGGACGCATCTGCGCCGTCAGGTGGAAGCCGCAGCCAGGCATCATCGGCCAGCAGCCAGCGATTCTTGGCGCTTGACCTTCTCCGCCTGGGCCCACAAGGCGTCAAAGATGTCGAAGTAGGGTCCGCTTTCTTCGTCACTGAACGACGTGTTCGTGAAGAGGATGACACCGACCTCCTTGTCCAGATCGGACAGCATCATCGTTCTCACGCCGGGGTCGGAGCCGTTGTGCCCGATCCTCGTGGCGTCGAGCTTCGTGGCCCAGAAGATGCCGGAGTTGACCGAGTCGTCCCCGCTGGTGTTCACGTTCACGGGCTTGTTTGCACCCGTGTACTGGAACCGCAGCATCTGTTCCGCCGTCGTCCTGTCGAGGATACGGGCCCCTGCATACTCACCCTCGTTCAACAGGGCGATGAAGAACCTGGCGAGATCGGATACGGACGTGCGCACTCCGCCGTCAGGATAGGTCGTAAGTTCATAATTCGGGATCGGGATGCGTAGCCCTTGCGCGACGTACAGCTGGGCGTGCTTGCCGGGCGGGATCTCGGACAGGAGCCATCCCGAGTTGCCCATGCCCAGGGGGGCGAAGATGTGGCGTCGGGCATAGGTGTTCAGCTTCTCGCCGACGGCTCGCTCGACGATGTAGCCGGCCAGCCCAGCGCCGATGTTCGAGTATTCGCGGTGGGTGCCGGGCCTGGTCTTGAGGAAGTTGTCGGCCGAGTAGTGCCTGCCGGCAAGCGTGAAGTAGCTCTCCAGGAACTCGCCGAGCGCCTCCGGCGTGCCGTTGCCGAAGCGGTAGGTCCCTTCATAGACGGACTGTCGGTCCGTGATCCCGGAGGTATGCGTCGCCAACTGCCTTAGCGTGATGGCTTCACCCGGTTGATGCGGATTGACCACCTTGAACGGCAAATAGGCATTGATGTCCTCGTCGAGAGACAGCTTTCCGTCCTGCACCGCGCGCATGAGCGCTACGCCGGTGAAGGTCTTGCTGATGGAGCCGATGTTCATGACGGTGTCGGCGGTGAACGGCGTGGCGTTCTCCTTCTTCGCGAAACCATATCCCCTCGTGCAAACGATCTGCCTGTTGACGATGATGGCGGCCCCGACTCCCACCATCCCACCATCCGCCATCTTCTGCTGGACGAGTCCATCAATGGAGGCGCACGCGTCCACCCTGCGCGCTTGAGTCGCCTCGGCGGCGGCAGTGACGCCGGAGACGAAGGTTGCTGCAACGGCCACCGCCGCGACCAGCGCTTTCTTGATGATCATTGGAGTTCCGCCTTTGAACTGACGTCCGGTTCGCGCAACACGATGACCGCCAAGGCTTCGGGCCGCTCCTGAACGGTGCGCATCCGGTGGATGGTAGTCATGAATAGTCCGGCACTGGTCACGCCCCCGCCCCCGCGCGCCGCATCTGCGCTGCCAGGAAGGCCCGCAGGCTGGCGGGCTTCACCGGCTTGGTCAGCACCGGAATGCCCAGGTCGCGCGCGGCGCGCTTCACGGTGTCGCTGCCGTCGGCGGTCACCAGTACCGCCGGCGTATGCGCGCCGCAGACTTCGCGCAGGGCCTGCAGCGCGTCCAGGCCGTCGAGCTGGTCGTGCAGGTGGTAATCGGCCACCAGCACGTCGGGGCGATCGGCGCGGGCCAGGTCCACGGCGTCGGCCACGGTCTCGGCCACGCGCACCAACACGCCCCAGCGGCTGAGCAGGGCGTCCATGCCGTCCAGGATCTCGCGATCGTTGTCCAGGCACAGCACCTTCAGGCCGCCGAGGTCGCCGGTGGCCGCAGGAGCGCGCGGCGGTGCGGCCGGCGCGGCGGTATCGGCAATCGGCACGCGGATGGCGAACACGCTGCCGCGCCCCGGCCACGAGCGCACGCTGATGGGATGGTCGAGCATGCGCGACACGCGCTGGCAGATGCTCAGGCCCAGGCCCAGGCCGCGTTCGCCCCAGGGCGAAGGCTGCTCGAACCGGCGGAACTCTTCGAAAATCTGCGCCAGGTGGTGCGGCGGGATGCCCGGCCCGCTGTCCCACACTTCGATGTCCACGTGTGCGCCGCGCCGGCGCAGGCCGATCACCACGCGGCCTTGCTTGGTGTAGCGCAGGGCGTTGGCCGCGAAGTTCTGCAGCGCCCGGCGCAGCAGGCGGCGGTCGCTGCGCACCGACATCGCGCCGCCGTGCACGCGGAAGCGCAGGCCGCGGCCCGCCGCCAGCGGCGCGTACTGCGCGGCCACGCTGGCCAGCAGTTCGTCCAGGCGGAACACGTTGATCTCGGGCTTGAGCGAGCCCGCGTCCAGCCGCGAAATGTCCAGCAGCCCGTCCAGCAATTCCTCGGCGTCGCGCAGCGAAGCGTCCACGCGTTCGGCCAGCCGCCGCTGTTCGCCCGGCTCGCCGTCCGCATCGCGCAGCGCCGAGGTGAACAGGCGCGCCGCATTGATCGGCTGCAGCACGTCGTGGCTGACCGCGGCCAGGAAGCGCGTGCGTGACTGGTTGGCCTCTGCGGCCTCGTGCGTGCGCTGTTCGACGCGGGCCTCCAGCGTTTCGTTGGAATCGCGCAGCGCCTGTTCGGCCAGCTTGTAGTCGGTGATGTCGCTGTAGGTGGTGACGTAGCCGCCGCCCGGCAGCGGCTGGCCGCGCATCTCGATCACCTGGCCGTTGGCGCGCACGCGTTCGAACACGTGCGGCGAGCCCTCGCGCAGGTAGGCCACGCGCTTGCCCACCTGGCCCTCGATGTCGCCCGGGCCCATCTCGCCGCGCTCGGCGTTGTAGCGGATCAGGTCGGCCACCGGGCGGCCCACGTACAGCATGCCGTCGGGGTAGTCGAACATCTGCTGGTAGCGCCGGTTCCAGGCCACCAGGCGCAGGTCGCGGTCCACCACGCTGACCGCCTGCGACAGGTTCTCCAGCGTGGCCGACAGGATTTCGCGGTTGAAGCGCAGTTCGTGGCTGGCTTCGTCCAGCAGCGACATCACTTCGCCCAGCTCCATGCCCGAGCCGCGCAGCGCCGTGGTCAGCGTGAGCCGCGCCGACGCCGCGCCGATGGACGCGGCCAGCAGCCGCTCGGTGAACTGGATCATGGCGCGGTCGGCCAGCGCGCCCGGCGCCAGGTCGCGGCCCTGCGCCGCGGAGTGTTCGGCGAACGCGCGCGTGGCGTGGCGCTCGCCCACCACGCGCGAGGCCAGCTGCAGCAGGTCGCCCGCGCTCAGGCTGCCCTGCCAGCCGCCGCTGGCGGCCAGCGGGCGCTGCGCATACGGGTCGAGGAAGGGCGTGGCGCGCAGCCGTTCGTCCAGGCTGGGCCGCCGCCGCGCCGACACCACCAGCAGCGTGCCGATGTTCACCAGCAGCGACCAGAACGTGCCGTGCGTGAGCGCGTCCCAGCCTTCCAGCCCGAACAGCCGCTCGGGCCGCAGCCAGGCGATGCCCAGCGGGCCGTCGCTCAGCCAGCCCGTGTCGAACCAGCCCGCGCGCGACAGCGTCGGCAGCAGCAGCGTGTAAAGCCACAGCGCGAAGCCCGCCACCAGCCCCGCGAACACACCGCTGCGGCTGGCGCCGCGCCAGTAAAGCCCGCCGATCAGCGCCGGCGCGAACTGCCCCACCGCCGCGAACGCCAGCAGGCCGAACGCCGCCAGGCTGTCGCTGCCGCCGGCGCCGCGGTAGTACGCGTACGCCAGCAGCGCGATGGCGATGATGGCGATGCGCCGCACCCACAGCACGCGCGCGCCCAGGTTCTGGCGCTGGCGCGCGTCGGTCAGGCTGTCGCGCCACAGCAGCGGCATCACCAGGTCGTTGCTGACCATGGTGGCCAGCGCCACCGACGCCACGATCACCATGCCCGTGGCGGCCGAGAAGCCGCCCACGTACGCCGCCAGCGCCAGCGCGGTGTTGCCCTGCGCCAGCGGCAGCGCCAGCACGAAGGTGTCCGGCGCCGCGCCGGTGCCGGCCAGCGCGAACTGCCCCGCCGCCGTGATCGGCAGCACCAGAACACAGATGATCACCAGGTAGCCGGTGAACATCCAGCGCGCGCGCCGCACGTCCGCCACGTCGCCGCACTCCACCACGGCCACGTGGAACTGCCGCGGCAGGCAGACGATGGCCGCGAACGCCAGCAGCGTCTGCGCCACGAAGCCCTGCGGGATGCCGGGCGCGACGAAATCGCGCGTGGCCGCCTGGAAGCGCGACAGCAGGTCCTCGCTGCCCGGCAGATGGCCGAGGGCGTACACGCCCACCGCCACGAACGCCACCAGCTTCACCAGCGATTCCAGCGCCACCGCCAGGATCATGCCGTGGTGGTGTTCAGTGGCGTCGATCTGCCGCGTGCCGAACGCGATGGCGAACACCGCCAGCAGCAGCGCCACGTACAGCGCCGGGTCGGTGAGCGGCGTGCGCGGGATGTCGTGCTGCACGCCCGAAAGCACGTTGATGCTCATCGCCACCGCCTTGAACTGCAGCGCGATGTAGGGAATGGCGGCGATGACCGCGATCAGCGTCACCAGCGCCGCGATGTTCTGCGCCCGGCCGTAGCGCGCCGCCAGGAAGTCGGCGATGGACACGGTGCTCTGCTCGCGCGCCACCAGCACCAGCCGCTCCAGGATGCGCCACCCGAACACCATCATCAGGATCGGCCCGAGGTAGATCGGCAGGAAGCCCAGCCCCGACTTGGCCGCCGTACCCACCGCGCCGTAGAAGGTCCACGACGAGCAGTACACCGCCAGCGCCAGCGAGTACACGGCAGGCCGCAGCCAGTCGCGGCCCGGGTACAGCGGCTTGCGGTCGCCCAGCCAGGCCACGCCGAACAGCAGCCCGACATAGCCGACCGACACCAGCAGCAGGATCCAGCCTGGAATCACGTGCAATAAGGTCCTGCTTCCCAATTGCCCCGAGTCTAGCCCCGGCGGCGCGGGCCGTCGCGTGGCTCCGCCCGCCTTCGACCAAGGTCGTAGCCCTGTGGAATACTGGCCCCCGCAGACGCGCCCGACGGAGGCCGGCTTGTTGCCCATGCTCGGCCCCGAAGTTGTGATCGCCGCGATGATCCCGCTGACCTACCTCGCCATGGTGGCGGTCGAGCGGTGCGGCACGGGCCGGCGTTGGCCGGCCATCCGTGGCTGGCAGCTTGCCGGCATGGGCTTCTTCATGATGCTGGGCATCATCAACAATCTGTGCGCCTGGGTGCTGGCGCGGGTCTTCGACGATGCTTGGCTGGTGGACGGCCGCGGGCTCGGCGCGCTGGGCGGTGCGCTGGCCGGCTATTTGCTGCTCTCGCTGGGCAATGCCCTGCTGCATCGCGCTTACCACCGCTTCGACGGGCTGTGGCGCTGGGTGCACCAGCTGCACCACGCGCCGCCGCGGCTGGACGTGGCCGGGGTGATGGTGCAGACCCCGCTGGAGATGCTGGCCAATGCCGCGCTCTTTTCGCTGGTCACGGTGTTCGTGCTGCGGCTGGACCCGGTGGCGGCGATGGGCTGCGCCTACCTGGGCGCGTTCTATGGCATGTTCCAGCACTTCAACATCCGTACGCCGCGCTGGCTCGGCTATTTCATCCAGCGCCCCGAGTCGCACTGCGAACACCACCGCCGCGGCAAACACGCGGGCAACTACAGCGACCTGCCGCTGTGGGACATGCTGTGGGGCAGCTTCGAGAACCCGCGCGATTTCCACGGTGAGCTGGGCTTCGAGCCGGCGGCCGCGGGCCGGGTATCGGCGATGCTGCGCGGGCGCGATGTGAATGGCTGAGCGCCACCGGGTCCGCTACCCCGTCCTGCGCTGGTGCGCGCTGCTCTGGCTGGCGGTCTACGTGCCGGTCTATTACAGCGTGTACGGTGCCTGGCATTTCCTGATGCTTTGCAACCTGGGGGTGTTGCTCACCTGCGCCGGCCTGGTGACGGGGCGGCAGTGGCTGCTGTCGGGCCCGGCGGTGGCGGCGCCTTCGATCGCGCTGCTGTGGCTGGCCGACGCCGCGGCCCGCGTGTTCACCGGGGAGCACCTGCACGGCGGCACCGGCTACCTGTGGGACCCGCAGCTGCCGCTGGCCGCGCGCGTGCTGTCGCTCTACCACCTGGCGTGGCCGGTGCTGCTGGCCTGGTGCCTGCATCACCACGGCTACGATCGACGCGGCCTGTGGCTGCAGGCGTCGCTGGCCGCGACGGTGTTCGCGATCGGGCTTTGGCTGGCGCCGGCCGCCGAGAACCTCAACTACGTGCTGCAGTGGCCCGGCGCGCCGCGTCCGCATCCGCAGCCGCTGCTGCAGGCGGGCCTGTCCCTGGCCATGCTCGTGGTCGGGCTGTACTGGCCGACGCATTTGCTGCTGAAGCGGTTCTTCCGCGCCCCCGTCGTCGCGGCAATTGGTTAGACTCCCGTCATCGATCGCGGCCCGCCACGGATCAACGCATGCTCGCCACCGGCCAAACCCTGGCGTTGACCCTGGGCTTCCTGCCTTACCTGGTACTGTCGGGCTACGACGGCTGGCTGCATGAAAAAGCCCGCCGCGTGCCGCGCACGGAGCAGGCGCTGCATGCGCTGCTGTTCGCCTGCGTCGTGGCGCTGATGGTCGGCCTGTTCCGGCAGCACGGGCAACTGGCGTGGTCGGCGATCGCGGTATTCGCCGTCGCCGCGCTGGCGGACGAACTGGGCTTCCACGGCCACCTGCACCACCGCGAGCGCCGCCTGCACCACGTGGCCTACGCCTGTTTTGCCGGCTTCCTCGGAGTGGCGATCGCCTGCGGGGCCCTGCCTTGGCGCTAGACCTGCAGCTGGCCTATGCCTTCATGGTGCTGCTGGGCTTCGCCCTGGTGCTGCTGGTGAGGCCGGCGTCGGCGTACTCCAGCCGCGAGCGCCACCAGTACTACCGGCTGCAGGCCATCACTCTGGTGGGCGCCATCCTCGGGGCCAAGCTGGCGGTGGTGATGGGCGATGCGCTGTGGCCGCTGCAGCCTTTCCACGGCTGGGCGGAGCTGGCGCTGTCGGGCCGCTCGATCGTCGGCGCACTGCTGTTCGGCTTCATCGCCGCGGAAGTGGCCAAGCCGCTGCTGAACTACACGCTGCCGCCCAACGACCGGTTCGCAGTGGTGCTGCCGTTTTCGATCGCCACGGGCCGGCTGGGGTGCTGGATTTCCGGCTGCTGCCTGGGCGTGGAAATGCACGGACCGCTGGCCATGACCGCGGCCGACGGCGTGTCGCGTTTTCCCGCGGCGCTGGTGGAACTGGGTTTCCACCTGGCGGCCGGCGCCACGCTGCTGATGCTCTGGCGTCGCAAGCGGTTTGCCGGCCGGCTGTTCGCGCTGTACCTGATGGCCTACGGCGCCTTCCGCTTCGGCAGCGAGTTCTGGCGGGTCACGCCCAAGGCCTTCGCCGGGCTGTCCGCCTACCAGTGGATGTGCCTGGCCATGGTTGCGGCGGGCGCCGCGTCCTTCCACCTGCGTCGCCGCCCGTCCGCGCCGGACGAAACCAACGCCACCGCGAGCCGAGCATGAGCGAACGATCCGCCGACTACATTCCTTCGCCCGACGACGACAAGCCGGGCTGCGGCTCGCTGATCGTCAAGGGCGTCGTGGCGCTGGTGATCCTGGCCGGTCTGCTGTTTGGCACCTGCACCCTGATGCTGAGCAGATACTGATGATCACTGCCATCAAGAAGCGCCTGCACCGCGACATCGTCGCCGATCCCATCCTGCATGCGCGCGTACTGAATCTGTACCTGTGCGGCGAAGCCTACCCGCACGCCGTGGACGACTATTTCCCGGTGCAGCACGTGGACTGCCCGGAGCTGGCCGCCCTGATGCGCACGCACCAGCAGGACGAGGACAAGCACATCGCCCTGTATGCCAAGGCCATCCGAAAGCTGGGCGCCGAGGTGGTGGACCTGCCCGACGCCAGCATCTTCAACCACGTCATCCGCTCGCACACACCCGAGTCCTGGCGCGTGGACGAGGGGCTGGACCGCGATGCGCGCCTGGACCGGGTGGCCAACTTCATGGCGCATGCGCACTGGCTGGAAAAGCGCGTCGCCCGGTCGCTCGAGTTCCACCACGAGGCCTGCGCGCACGCCGCCAACGAGTTCCCCGGCAAGGCGGTGGCCGCGGTGCTGGCCGACGAGACGCGGCACGTCAGCTACACGCACGACGCCATCTTCGACCTGGTGTCGCGCCAGCGCGCTCTGGACATCCTTGAATCGCACCGCCGCGCCGAACATCGCGCCAACCTGGACTTCTCGTCCAGCCAGCTGCGCCGACTGCTGGTGGAAGAGGGCGACCGATGGCCCGCGGCGGGGCGACCGCTGTATCGCGCCTGCAGCTTCGTCATGCGCGGAGTGCTGGCCTGTGCTTAAGTACATCCCGCTCCGGCTCGACGGCGGAAGCGCGCCGAAGGAACCGTTCGACGATCGCCTCGAGCGCCTGGCGCGGCCCCTGCGCTCGCTCGACGAGGCGCAGGTGCGCATTCAGTTCAAGCTCGCGACCGGCGATAAGCTCATCAAGACCACCCTCAGCCTCTGCCCCGACTGTCTGGCGCACGTACCGGCCGCAGTGTTCGATCGCGACGGCAGGGTCTGGATCCGCAAGGCCTGCGACCGGCACGGCGCCACCGAAGCGGTGATCGAGAACGACGCCAACTACTACCGCGTCTCGAGCAAGGACCGCTGGGGCAAGGCCTACGGCGACAGCGCGCGCCAGGACTTCCCCGAGTTCGCCGGCAGCTGCTGCGGACCGGGCCAGAGCTGCGCCACCACGCCGGCCGGTGCCGCCATCGCCGATTTCGCCGACCAGTCGGGCAACAAGACCTGCACGGTGCTGGTGGAAATCACCGACGCCTGCAACCTGGCCTGCCGCGTCTGCTACTCCGACTCCAAGGGCGACCGCGTGCTGCCGCTGGAGGCGTTCCGCCAGCACGTGTCGGCGCTGATCGCGCTCAAGGGCCGGCTCGACTCCGTGCAGGTCACCGGCGGCGAAGCCAGCCTGCACCCGCAGTTCTGGGAGATGCTGGAGTGGCTGTGCGCGCAGGACGGCGTCGGCAAGGTCTACCTGCCCACCAACGGACTGCTGTTCAACAAGCCCGGATTCGCCGCGCGGCTGGCGCCGCTGCGCGATCGCGTGCTGGTGCTGCTGCAGTTCGACGGCCGCGACGAGGTGAGCAACGCGGCGCTGCGCAACGCCAGGCCGCAGAAGCAGCGCGAGCGCCTGATCCGCGAGCTCGACCGCGCCGGCATCGCCATGCAGCTCACCATGACCCTGACCCAGGGCGTCAGCGAAGCCGACATCGCCTGGGTGGTCGCCCAAGGCCTGCGCCATCGCAACGTTCGCCTGGTGGCGATGCAGCCGGCGTTTTTTTCGGGGCGCTACGAGCTGGGCGCGGAAGCGGCGGCGCGGCTCACGCTCAGCGACTGCGTCAAGGGCGTGGTGGCGGGCATGGCCGGCAAGGCGCAGGAGGCCGACTTCATGCCGATCCCGTGCAGCCATCCCAACTGCGGCTGGGTGACGCTGTTCGCGCGCCGCTTCGGCTTGGTGCGCAACATCGCGCGCAACGTGGACCTCGATGCCGTAATGAACGACGTCGCCTACAAGACCCTGCTGTCAAAGGACGAGATGCAGGACATCCTCGGCACCCGCGGTCCCTGGCACAAGCGCCTGCTGGCGCGGCTGGGCCGCAAGCTGGTGCGGCCGAAGGACGTGTTCGGCATCGCCATCAAGCCCTTCATGGACCGCTTCAGCTACGACCAGGACCGGGTGTCGAACTGCTGCCACCACATCCTCGATACCGAGGGCAACGCGGTTTCGTTCTGCGAGTACAACGCTCGCCTTCGCCAGGGCGACAGCTGGCGGCACTTTCCGCGCATCGATGCGCCGGAAACGGCGCTGGCGGCGGTCAGCAGCAGCCCGTAGGCGGCGTCGCGGCGCCGGCGCGCAGCTGGTCGAGCCGGGCCATCATCTGCACGCTGTGCACCAGCGTGCTGCCGGCGGCCAGGGCGCTGGCCACGTGCACGGCCTCGCTCATCCGCGCCTCGTCCACGCCCATCTCGAACAGCGCCTCGGTGTAGGCATGGATGGAGTAGGGGCACTTGAGGGCGTGCGCGAGGGCCAGCGCGATGAGCGCCTTCTCGGCCTTGCCCAGCACGCCATCGGCCAATACCTGGCGGTAGAAGTCGAAGAATGCGTTGCCCAGCGCGGGATTGACGCGCGTGATGTCCGCGAAGCGCTGCAGGTCGCGCGGCTGGAAATAGCCGGCGCCTGCCGCAAAGGCGCCATCCGCGGCGCCCGGTTGCGCGGACGCGGGGGCCGTGCAGCAGGCCGGGTCCGGCGCGATCGCGTTGCGTGGATCGCTGGGCCGCAGGTCGCAGCCGCTGCGGCCCGGCGTCAGCTTCAGCGGGCCGTATGAAAACTCCAGCGGGATGCCGGCCTGGCCGGCGTCGGCGCCCGGGTAGAGCCAGTGTTTCTCCCCTACCTCAACGTGGCAGCACTGCACGGGCTGACCCGGGCCGCCTTGGGCGGCATGCGCCCAGCCCAGCGCGGCGGCCTGGCCGGGCAAGGCATCGAAGGCGGCCCGCACGTCGGCCGATTCGCGGCGCAGATCGATGCCGATGTGGTCGACGAAGGGCCTGGGCCGGCGGTTGGCTGCGGTCTCGCGCTGTTCGTCCTGGGAGACGGGGATGTGTGAACAGATCAGGTTGAGCCCGCCGGGGAAGCGGAACTTCACGAAGCCGTCCTTCTGGTGGTCCAGCCGCGCACCGGCGTCGAAGAAATCGTTCAGCGGCAGCGCGTGGGTGTCGTCCACCTTCAGGTGCAGGTGCACACTATCGGCCAGCGCCACGGCGTCCGCGAAGCGGCCCGCCGGCGCCAGCAGCGCCTCGACCGCGGCCGCTTCGGCCCCGCTGAGCAAGCCGCAGCGCGCGAGCACCTGGAGCGTGCGCGAACCTTCGTGGGTACCGTCCATGCCGTCTCTCCCGTGGGTGCCGGGATGCTAGCGCGCTGCCGTGCGCAGCCGCCAGCGCGGCAATGCGCTAGATTGCCTGCGGGACCCCTCACACGCGGGATGCGCCATGCTGATTCCATCCTTCTGGGCCGAGGCGTCGGCCCGGCATCGTGGCCAAGGCAAGCAGGTGACCGTGCGCCGCTTTGGCTGGTCGCTCGTCAGCGACGAGGAGGCGACACGCAGCGCCCAGGCCCGCGCCGACGAAGCCCTGGCCCGCATCCTCGCCGGCGAGCCCTTGGTGCGGCGAGAGCCCAAGGTGCCCTACAACGGCGCCGACGGCGTGCCGATCCGCGAACAGGTGCTCGAGCGCCACGGCGACACGGTGATCACCCGGAATGCCTACGGTGCGCGCTGCCTCAACACGCCCGACGTTTTTTTCGCCGACATTGATTTTGAACAAGAGCCCGGCCCCGCGCTGCTGGTGCCGGTGGTCGGCCTGATGGTGCTGGGTGCGGCCTGGGCCGGCAAGGCTTATGGCGGCTGGGGCCTGGCGGCCGTCGCGATGCTCGTGGCGCTGGCGCTTGGCTGGACGGTGTCCAAGGCGCTGCTTGCGCTGCGCGTGCGCGCCAGCGGTGGCCCGGAACAGGCGGCGCGCCGGCGCGTGGAGGCGTTCGTAGCCGCTCATCCGGGCTGGCGACTGCGCCTGTACCGCACGCCCGCCGGCCTGCGCACGCTGGCGATGCACCGGCGCTTCGACCCCGAGGATCCCGAAGTGGCGGCGTTCTTCAGCGCCGTGAAGGCCGACAAGCTCTACGTTCGCATGTGCCAGCGCCAGCGCTGCTTCCGCGCCCGCATCAGCCCAAAGCCCTGGCGCATCGGCGTCGGGACACATATCAAGCCCAGGCCCGGCGTGTGGCCGGTGAACCCCGACAGCCTGCCCGACCGCGAAGCCTGGATCGCCATCTACGAGCTGGTGTCCCAGGACTACGCGTCCTGCGGCCATGTCGCCGACCTGGGCGATGGCTCCGTGGACGCCGGCGTGGATGCCGTGCGCGAACTTCACGACCAGGCCTGCCGCGCGGACAGGACGATGCCGCTTGCCTGACGCGTCGGCTCAGCCCGCGCGCAGCGTCTTTTGCATGCGCGCAAAGTCGTTGCGGTATCTCTTCGCCAGCGACACCTTCTCGCGCGTGCCGAGGATCTTGCCCGACACCTGGAAGAACTTCTTCTCTTCTTCGCGCAGGTGGTGGTGCACCTTGTGCGACAGCGCCTTGGCGGTCGCCATCCAGCCGCGGTCGCCGGGCTCGCCTTCCTGCAGCTTTTCGACCAGTTCGTCCATCTGGTGGTGTTCGTGCAGCGCGTGGCGCGACACGTCCAGGCCGGCGTCGAACATCAGGATGGGCGCGTACAGGAAGCGTTCTTCGGACGCGGCGTGCGCGGCCAGCTCGATCCGCAGTTCGCGGAAGAGTTCGGCGCGGCGAGGGTCGCCGGCCTTCGAGCGCAGCAGCCTGCGGCAAAGCGAGCGCTGGGTTTCGTGGCTTTCGCGCAGGGCGTCGTAGATGGTTTCGCTCATGGTGCGTTCTCCGTTGGAGGGAAACGAATCACGCTAGCGACGACTCTGCCTCGCCCGCGGTTTTTTCGCCAGCGCGGCGCGATAGGATTCGTTCAGCTCCAGCACGTTGGCGACGTACTGCTGCGTCTCGGCGTAGGGCGGCATGCCGCCGTATTTCGCCACGGTGCCGGCGCCGGCGTTGTAGGCCGCGGCCACGCGCGCGAGATCGCCGTTGTACGCCAGGCGCAACTGGCGCAGTTCGCGCGCGCCGGCCTGGATCGACTGGTTGGGATTGAACGGATCGGTGACCTGCCACGCGGCGGCGGTGTCGGGCATCAGCTGCATCACGCCCTTGGCGCCCTTGGGCGACAGCGCGTTGGCATCGAAGCCGCTCTCGACGTGGGCGATCGCGCGCAGCCAGGATTCGTCCACGCCGGTGAGCTTGGACGCGGCCTGGAACTCGGCGCGGAACACGTCCAGCCGCGGCGGCCCCAGCCGGCCCAGGCCCGCGTGCGCCTTCGCGCCCGGCGGGGCCGGGATGCTGAAGGCCAGCACCGGCGTCGAGCCGGGGAGCTTGCGCGTGCTGTACACCGTGCGGCCGTCCTGCTGGCGCTGGTAGAGCTGGCCGCGCTGTGCACCGGGCAGGCGCCACAGGTCGGGCAGCCTGGCGGCGTTGGCGTCGTAGGTGATCGCCGTGCAGCGTGAGCCGGGCTCGGGCGCCGAGGCCAGGCTGACGCTGCCGTCGCGCACGCAGCGGTACACCGTGCGCGTGGCCGCCGGTTCGGCGGCCGACAGCGCGGTGGTCACCAGCAGCACGCAGGGCAGGAGGATACGCAGGCGCATGGCGCAGTGTAGGCCGACCGGGACGTCGCTGCCGTGGACACCCGGCCTGCCGTGCGGCGAAAATCGGGCCATGAAAGTTTCCTGCCACGCCGAACGCAGCCTGCCCTGCCGTCCCGAAGTCGCGTTCGCGATGGCCACCGACGCCGATCGTTTCCCCGGCCTGTTCACCGGCTTCGGACCCATCCCGGCCATCCGCGGCGTGCGCCTGCATTCGCCGCTGGCCGTGGGCAGCCGGCGCAGCGTGCACAACGCCGACGGCACGGTGCTGGAGGAAACCATCACCGCGCACGACCCGCCGGTCAGCCACGCCTACACGCTCTCCGGGTTCACGCCGCCGTTCTCGTGGCTGGTGGCGCGGGGCGAAGCGAACTGGACCATCACCGGCCACGAGTTCGGCGCACGCGTGAGCTGGGACTACGAGTTCACCGTCACGCGCCGCTGGCGCTGGCCCTTTGCCGCGCTGCTGGTGAAGCTGTTCATGACGCCGGCCATGCACCGCTGCCTGAAGAACATGGAGCGCGCCCTCGGGCCATAATCCCCGCACGCCCGCAACGACGGGCGCGGCGAACGGTCGGGTCACGGGGCAGGCATGAAGGGCGAATGGGTGCTGATGGCGATGGCGCCGGTGTTCCTGGGCTTCGTGGCCTGGGAGGCCTGGCACTGGCATCGCCGCGGCCGCGACCACTACACCCTGCGCGACACGCTTTCCAACGCCAGCCTGGCGCTGATGCACCAGGCGGCCGACGCCGTGGCCTGGCTGCTGGTGATCGGCGTGTACTGGTGGGTCTACCAGTACCGCGTGTTCGACCTGCCCACGGCGTGGTGGACCTTCGCGCTGCTGTTCGTGGCGCAGGATTTCTTCTACTACTTTTTCCACCGGGCGCACCACCGCGTGCGCTGGATGTGGGCTTCGCACGTGGTGCACCACTCGTCGGAGCGCCTGAACTTCTCCACCGCGTTCCGGCAAAGCCTCACCTACCCGGTGTCGGGCATGTGGCTGTTCTGGCTGCCGCTGGCGTGGCTGGGCTTTTCGCCGCCGCACATCGTGGTGGTGGTGGCGATCAACCTGGGCTTCCAGTTCTTCGTGCACACCCAGGCCGTGGGCAAGCTGGGCTGGCTGGAGAAAGTGTTCAACACGCCCTCGCACCACCGCGTGCACCACGCGCGCAACCCCAAGTACATCGACCGCAACTACGCGGGCGTGCTGATCGTGTGGGACAAGCTGTTCGGCAGCTTCGTGGAAGAAGACCCGGCGGTGCCCTGCGAGTACGGCATCGTCAAGCCGGTGCGCACGCACAACCCGCTCACGCTGACCTTCCACGAATGGGGCGACATGCTGCGCGACGCGGCCCGGCCGCAGACGCTGCGTTCGCGCCTGGGCCAGCTGTTCGGGCCGCCCGAGCGCGGCCATTCGCAGCAGGCGCCGGGGGGCGGGGACGGCCGCTGACCGTGGCGTCTTGACCCCGGTCAAGGGCCGCCGCGCGGGTCCGGCCTACGCTGGGAACCTGTTTCCACCGGGACCCCGCCATGACCCCGCGCAATGCGAGCTCGCCCTCCGCCGGACGGCCGGCGGCCGCGCCACCCGGCAAGCCTCACCGGACTGTCGCCGGATCCCGCGCCAGGAAAGCCGCCCCACCCGCGACCGAAACCCCCGAAGCGCCGCGCGCCCCCCTGGGGCTGCGCCTGAAGGCTTTCGCCATGACCGAACTGGCCGACGCCCAGGCCCTGCTGGCCAAGCCCGGCGACCAGCGCCATGAAGGCGTGCACCAGGCCCGCAAGCGCCTGCGCCGGGCGCGCGCCGCGCTGGCCCTGGGCCGCAAGGCGCTGGGCCGCGAAGGCCAACGGCTGGATGAAGACCTGGGCCGCCTCTGCCGCGGCCTGTCGCCGCTGCGCGATGCCCAGGCCCTGATCGAAGGGCTGCAGCGCCTGCCCGCCGGCGAGGCCGATCCGCTGGCCGCCGCACTGCCGCAGCTGCTGGACCTGGCGCGCGCGCGCCGCGACCAGTGCCTGGCGCGCACCCTGGTGCTGGACCCCGATTTCCAGCGCCGGCGCCGGCGGCTGCAGTCCATGGCCACCCGGCTGGAGGCCCTGGACTGGCAAGGCGTGAAGCCGCGCGCCGTGTCGAAGTCGGTCGCGCGCAGCGAGGAGCGCCTGGCCAAGGCCCGCCGCCGCGCCACCCGCCAGCCCGCCGACGAGGCGCGCTGGCACGCCATGCGCCGCCGCCTGCGCCGCCTGCGCCAGCAGGACCATCTGCTCGCCGCCCTCGAGCCCGACCTGCGCCCGGTGGCCAGCGTGACCGCCGAAGAGGCCACCGTGCTCGGCGAGGCCCAGGACGACGCCCTGCTGCTGCGCCACTGCGGCTCGCATTCGCCCTTCCCGCCGCCGCTGCGCAGGCTGCTGCGCGCCGAGGCGCGGGCCCGATTGGGCCGCGTGCGCACGCCGCCGCCGGCTGCAAAGGGCTGACGCAGGCCACCGGCCATGGCCGACATCGAACTGCGCCTGCAGCACCTGGACCAGCTGTTCGACACGCTCGATCCCGCGCCCTTCCACGCCAAGGCGCTGGACCGGCGCGTGGAGGCCTGGCTGCTCGACAGCGCCGGCCAATGCCTGCTTCCGCTGGCCTTGGCGGAAACTCCACGCAAACGCAGCGCAAAGGGCTGACGGCGCTCCGGCCCAGGCATGGGTTCAACTGCGCCATGCTCGTTCCCTCCGTCACTCCAGAACTTCCACGGCCGTCGCCTGAACCTCAGGGCACCGCGCCCCTTGGGCCGTTTTCCCGCCGCTGGTTTGCGCCAGTCCCAAAATGGGACTAGGCTGCGCCGTGAGAGTCATCGCCCTCGCCACGCTCCGCCTTTTCTGGATCCGGCACCCGAACGCCGAGCAGCCTCTCCGGGCCTGGCTGGACGAAGCCAGGCAGGCCCGCTGGAAGTCTCCGCAGGATGTGAAGTCCCGCTACGCCAGCGCCAGCTTCATCGGCCGCAACCGCGTGGTCTTCAACATCAAGGGCAATGACTACCGGCTGGTGGTGGCCGTGGCCTACCGTTTCCAGGCCGTGTACATCAAGTTCGTCGGCAGCCACGCTGACTACGACCGCATCGACGCCACCACCGTGGAGGACGCATGAACATCCGCCCCATCCGCACCGAAGACGACCATCGGGCTGCGCTGCGCGAACTGTCCGGCTATTTCGTCCGCGAGCCCGAATCGGGCACCGACGAAGGCGATCGCTTCGAGATCCTGCTCACCCTGGTGGAGGCCTACGAGGCAAAGCACTTTCCCGTTGCGCCCGCCGACCCCATCGAAGCCATCCGTTTCCGCATGGAGCAGGGCGGGCTGACGGTGAAGGACCTGGTGCCCTCGATCGGCCAGCCCAACCGCGTGTACGAGGTGCTCAACCGCAAGCGCGGCCTGACGCTGGACATGATCCGCAACCTGCACCGCAACCTGGGCATCCCGCTGCGCAGCCTGGTCGGCGCCTGAGCGCGGCGCCGCGGCCAACAAAAAACCCGCCACGAGGGCGGGTTTTCCAGATCCTGTAGGAGGCCCTTCAGGGCCGACCTGCGGAGAAGCATCGGGCCTGAAGGCCCTCCTACAGAATAATCCGCATGCGGATTATTTGATCTTGCCTTCCTTGTACATCACGTGCTTGCGGACGACGGGATCGTACTTCTTGATCTCCATCTTGGCCGGGGTGGTCTTCTTGTTCTTGTCGGTCGTGTAGAAATGACCGGTGCCGGCAGAAGACGTCAGGCGGATCTTGTCGCGCTTGGATGCCATGGTTCAGTCCTCCTCAGATCTTTTCGCCGCGGGCGCGGAGGTCGGCAAGCACGGCGTCAATGCCGTTCTTGTCGATGGTGCGCATGGCGTTGGCGGAAACACGCAGTTTGATCCAACGGTTTTCCGAGGCTACCCAGAAGCGGCGCTCGTGCAGGTTGGGAAGGAAACGGCGGCGGGTCTTGTTGTTGGCGTGGGAGACGTTGTTACCCGTCATCACTTTCTTGCCGGTAACTTGGCAAACTCGACTCATGGTTCAACTCCTGGGTCAGGACTGGCCACCCATAGCCCGGGTGGCGACGGCCCCTCGCGGCTGGCCCGGAGGCCGGCAGGCGCATGCGATACGGGATGCAGCAGACGCTCCGCCAAGGGCCGGAATCGCACTTCCGGGGCCGGGGCCGTGGGGCAAGGTGCGGAGCGAGCCGCGCATTATGCCCACCTTCCCCTTTGCGGGCAATCACTTAGGGCTTTTTTGCCGCGGATTTACGCGGATAAACGCGGATAAAAACAAAGCATTGCCTGTTAATTCAATGCGTTATCCGTGTTTATCCGCGTAAATCCGTGGCCAAAAGCCCTGCTAGTGCTGGGCGCGGTCGCGGTGCCAGCCGCGGTGCTTGATGTCCAGGTACAGGCTGTAGGCCGCGGTGAAGCTGGGGAACAGGTTCTGCAGCACGCCCACCGAGTCCTGCTTGGCCGACAGGGTGAAGTAGGCCAGGGTCATGAAGCTGCCCAGCAGGCTCATGTACCAGAACACCCGCGGGATGACCGGCTTGCCGGCCCGCTTGGAGGCCACGAACTGCACCAGCCAGCGGCCGCCGAACATCAGGGCGCCGATGTAGCCGATCAGCTTCCACGGCGTGACATGCAGGCCGGACCAGGCCAGCCAGACGATTTCCTCATTCATGGGGGGTCACTCCAGTTCGCGGGTGGCGGTGAGCTTGCTGCGCTTGATCAACCAGGCCACGCCCATCAGGTCGCGGACGCCGACCAGGGCCCGGCCCAGGTTGGTGTACTTCGAGGCGCCGGCGCCGCGCTGGCGGTGGTTCACGGGTACCGACACGGTCTGCCAGCCGGCGCGCTGCATCAGGGCCGGCAGGTAGCGGTGCATGTGGTCGAAGTAGGGCAGGTCGAGGAAGGCCGCGCGCTCGAACAGCTTGGTGCCGCAGCCGGTGTCGGGCGTGGCGTCGCGAAGCAGGCGCGAGCGGATGCCGTTGGCCCACTTCGAAGCCCACTTCTTGCTGCCGGTGTCCTGGCGGTTCACGCGCCAGCCGGCGTAAAGCTTCACGCCGGGGGCGCCGGCGTCGCGGGCGGCCAGCAGCCTGGGCAGGTCGGCCGGATCGTTCTGGCCGTCGCCGTCCAGCGTGGCCACCCAGGCGCCGCGCGCGGCTTTCACGCCGGTGCGGATGGCGGTGCTCTGGCCGCTCTGGGTTTCATGCGCGATCACGCGCAGCTCGGGCGTGTTCGCCTTGGCCGCCTGCAGCACGGCCAGCGTGCCGTCGCGGCTGCGGTCGTCCACGAAGATCACTTCGAAGTCCACCACGCCGCGCAGCGCGGCCACGCATTCGGCCAGCAGTGCGGCGATGTTGCCCTCTTCGTTGAAGGCGGGGATGACGACGGAAAGCTGCGGCGTGGCCATGGCTCAGTTCCCGCGCAGGCGCTCGAGGATGCCGTCGAGCGTGTCCAGGCCGTGGTAGCTGATGACCAGCTTGCCGCGGCCGCCGCGGCCGTGCTGCACGGCCACCTTGGCGCTGAGCTTTTCCGACAGCTCGCGCTCGAGCGCGGCGATGTCGGCGTCCACTTTCTTGCCGTTGGGCTTGGCCGCGGCCTTGCCCGGGATCTGGCCCTTGCCGAGCATCTGCGCGCGGCGCTCCACTTCGCGCACCGACCAGCCCTCGGCCACCGCTTCGCGCGCCAACTGCAGCGCGGCCGCCGGGGCCAGCGTGAGCAGGGCGCGGGCGTGGCCCATTTCCAGGGCCTTTTCCTCCAGCAGCTTGCGGATGCCGTCGGGCAGCTCCAGCAGGCGCAGCAGGTTCGACACGGCGGCGCGCGAGCGGCCCACGGCTTCGGCGGCCTGCTGGTGGGTGAGGCTGAATTCGTCGATCAGGCGGCTGAGCGCCTGTGCTTCTTCCAGCGGGTTGAGGTCTTCGCGCTGGATGTTCTCGATCAGCGCCATGGCGATGACGGCGCGGTCGTCCACTTCGCGCAGCACCACCGGCACGTCGCTCAGGCCGGCCTGGGTGGCGGCGCGCCAGCGGCGTTCGCCGGCGATGATTTCGTAGCGGGGCTGGCCGTCCTTGCCGGTGCCGATCTCGCGCACCACGATGGGCTGGATCAGGCCCTGTGCCTTGATGGACTCCGCCAGCTCGGTCAGCTTGGCCGGGTCCATGCCGGTGCGGGGCTGGTACTTGCCCGGCTGCATGGCCTGGATGGGCAGGAAGCGCAGGCCTTCGCCCGACTCCGCCGCTTCGGCCACCGGTGCCGCGCCTTTGTTGCCCGTGCCCAGCAGGGCCTCCAGGCCGCGGCCCAGGCCGCGCTTCTTGGTGCTCATGCCGACTCCTTCAGCTTCTTCTCGCGCCGCACTATCTCGCCGGCCAGTCCCAGGTAGGCGATGCCGCCGCGCGACGCCCGGTCATAGCCCACGATGCTCTGGCCGTGGCTGGGCGCCTCGGCCAGGCGCACGTTGCGCGGGATGATCGAGCGGAACACCTTGTCGCCGAAATGCTTGGTCAGTTCGCCCGACACGGCGTTGGCCAGGTTGTTGCGCACGTCGAACATGGTGCGCACGATGCCTTCGATTTCCAGCGCCGGGTTGAGCTTGGCCTTGAGCGCGTTGATGGTGTCCACCAGCGAGCTCAGGCCCTCGAGCGCGAAGTATTCGCACTGCATGGGCACGATGACGCCGTCGGCCACGGCCAGGGCGTTGAGCGTGAGCAGGCTCAGCGAGGGCGGGCAATCAATGATGATGTAGTCGTAGTTGCCGCGGAGGGGCAGCAGGGCGTTCTTGAGCCGCTGTTCGCGCGCGCTTTCGTCCATCAGGCGGATTTCGGCGGCGGTGAGGTCGATGTTGCCCGGCAGCAGGTCGTAGCCTTCGGCCGTGGTGACGATGGCGTCGCTGGCGGGGCATTCGGCCAGCAGCACTTCGCAGCTGGAGTTCTCGACTTCGCGCTTGTCCACGCCCGAGGCCATGGTGGCGTTGCCCTGCGGGTCCATGTCCACCAGCAGCACCTTGCGCGGCACGGCGGCCAGCGCGGCGGCCAGGTTCACGGCGGTCGTGGTCTTGCCCACTCCGCCCTTCTGGTTGGCGATGGCGATGATGCGACCCATGCAGACTCCTGGCGCCTGGCCCTGCGGCCCGGTGGTTGATGAACGAACGGGAGTCGGCGATGCGTCGGCCCGGACCGGGGATTATGCCGCCTGCGAAGGCTCGCGGGTGACGGTGACCAGATGCCGGTCGCCTTCCAGGCCCGGCACGGCCAGTACCTTCAGGGCTTCCACGCGCCAGCCGGGGGGCAGGGCGGCGATCTCGGCGTCGGGGCGCTGGCCCTTCATCGCCAGCAGCCGGCCGCCGGGCGCCACCAGGTGGCCGCCCACGGCCAGGATGCCGGCCAGGGTGTCCATGGCGCGGGCGGTGATCTGGCCGTAGGCACCGGGTTCGTCGACGTTTTCGGCGCGCGACTCCAGCACGCGGACGTTGGCCAGGCCCAGGCTGCGCACGGCCTCGCGCAGGAAGCGGGCCTTCTTGCCGTTGCTTTCCACCAGGGTGACCTGCAGGCCGGGGCGGGCCAGGGCCAGCGGGATGCCGGGCAGGCCCGGGCCGGTGCCGAGGTCGGCCAGCGGGCCGTCGCCCACGTGCGGCCACATGGACAGGGAGTCGAGCAGGTGGCGGGTCAGCATCTCGCGCGGGTCGCGCACGGCGGTGAGGTTGTAGGTCTTGTTCCAGCGGTCCAGCAGCGCGAGGTAGTCGAGCAGCCGCCCGGCCAGCGGCTGCGCCGGCAGGCCCAGGGCCACGAGGCCCGACTCCAGCTCGGGCAACAGATGCGATAACGGATTCATCCCGCCATTGTCGCCTGAAGAACGGGGTCAGGTTCACTTCTTTTCACTAACCGTTGGTTAGCGAAAAGAAGTGAACCTGACCCCGTTTGTCACGCCGCGTGGAGGCTGCAGCGGATGACGCGCAGGCCCATGCGGCTGACGCGGTGGTTGAGTTCGGCCTTCAGGGCGTCGGCCAGGGGGCGGGCGCCCAGGGTGGCCAGGGCGGCGCGGGTCTGGTCGGTGACCAGGGCGTCCACGCGGTCCAGGGCCTCGCCGGCCTGGGCCGGGTCGAGGATCTGGTAGTACAGCTCGGCGTGGGCGCCGGTGGCGTCGGGGATGTCGAGATGGTGGCCGATCAGGCACACCGGCTGGCCAAGCTGGTCCAGGCCGGGCAGGGTCCAGCGCCAGCCGGCGCCGAGGGCGCGGATGAAGCGGCCGGACCGGTGCACGGTGACCACGCAGTGGTCGGGCACCCGGCACAGGCCGATGGCGCGGGCCAGGGTAGCCAGCGCGGCGGACAGCGGCGTGTTCGAGTTCGCCATATGCACCAATTACTTATGCCTGATTGCTAAAGCATAGTCTAGCAATCGGGTCGGGACCTTAATGCAGGCAAACCCGTTCGGGGCCGCCTGCCGCCCCGACCATGTCCGCCATCGGACGCCCCCGCCCTGGCGCTGGCCGAGCCCCCTGCGGTTACCCGTTCTAGATGGCGATAAACCCTCCCAACCCATGGAGCGCTCGCCATGTCCATCGCGAAAAAGTCCCCGCGTTCTTCACGGCTCCCGATGCTGCTGATGGCCGCCGTTGTTTCCTGCGCGGCAGCGATGTCGCCGGCCCTTGCCGCCGGCACACCGAATGCCGCGGGACCCGGCGCGAGCGCGCAGGCAGGCCCGCTCAAGCCCGGCGAACGCCGTGCCCTCATCAGGCAGTTCGTGATCAAGTGGGGCGGCTACGTCGAACGGGTGTACGACGTGCCGGTGGGCCAGTGGGCGGAGCGCATGGTGCCCACGTTTGTTGCCGCCGACCCCCTGAACTTTCGCAACGCCGTGGAGCGCGACACGTTCGAAGGCGCGCTGGCCGAACTGACCGGCACCGGCCATCGCCTGTCTGACGACGCAGTGATCGACCGCTACGCCTCGGGGCCCGCGCAGTTGTCCACCGTCGAAGCCGCGGCCATTGGCACCCAGGCGCTGGGTTCGACCACCGGGGACCTGGTGTTCACGGCAGTCACTCCCTGCCGCATCGCCGACACCCGCGTCGCGGGTGGTCCGATCGCCGCCAACAGCAGCCGCGCCTTCCTCGCCCTTGCCGTCGACGCCGGGGCGAACTTCACCAGCCAGGGCGGCAGCGGCACGAACTGCAACGTGAGCGCGGTCGGTGCGAGTGCCGTCGTGCTGAACGTCACGGCAGTGGCCCCGTCGGGCGCCGGATTCGCCACCGTCTACAAATCCGGTGAATCCCGGCCGCTGGCGGCCAGCGTGAACTACACCAGTGGTGCAATCGTCAACAACTCGGTGGTGGTCGGCGTGCCCAATCCGCTCGCTATCACCGATTTCGTCATCTACACGTTCGCGCAAGCCAACTACGTCGTCGACATCATCGGGTACTTCTCGCCGCCGCAGGCCACCAACCTGCAGTGCACGCAGACCACCCTCCAGTCCTTCACGATCGCGGCCGGCGCCTCCACTTTCTTCAACAACCCGCTTTGCCCGTCCGGGTACCACGAGGTCATGCCCTACTGCTACTCCAGCGACGCTGGCGTCAACAGCGCGGGCAGCGGCGTCAACAGCAACACCGCGGGCCTGGCGACGTTCTGCGCCTGGCACAACACGACCGCGGGCTCGCGGACCGTGTTCGGCGGCAGCATCTGCTGCCGCGTCCCGGGCCGCTGAGGCGGCACCACGGCAGGCCGGTGCGCGTCGGACCCGGCGCGCACCGGCGCAATACGACGATCTTCCGGCCCGGCCCCGGCGACGGGTTTGCCATCGCCCGCCCGGGCGCGTAAACCTTGTGGCCCGTCCCCTGCCGAGCCGCCGCCATGCCCACCGTCCTCGTCACCGGCGCCACCGGATTCCTTGGCCAGCACCTGGTGCGCGAACTGGTGGCCGATGGCGTGACGGTGCGCGGCCTGTCGCGTTCGGAGAAGGGCGACGCCGCGTTGGCGGCGCTGGGCGCCCAGCCGGTGCGCGGCCATCTGGGCGAAGCCGATGCGCTGCGTGCAGCGGTGGCCGGCTGCGAAGCGGTATTCCACACTGCCGCCGACACCAACAACTGGGGCCCCGGCGACGCCGCGCAAACCGAGACGAACGTGGGCGGCACCGCGCGCCTGCTGGCCGCCGCCAAGGCGGCCGGCGTCTCGTGCTTCGTGCACACCTCCAGCGTGTCGGCGTACTCGCACCTGGTGCACGAAACGCTGCGCGAGGACGTGCCCCAGCGCGGCGCCGAATCCTGGATCAATTACGAACGCACCAAGTACGCCTCCGAACGCCTGGTGCGCGAATCGGGCCTGCCTTTCCTGGTGTTCCAGCCCTCGCACATCCTGGGCCCGGGCGACTACAACAACTGGTCCAACCTCATCCGCCTGATTGACGCAGGCAAGCTGCCGGGCTCGCCGCCCGGCTCGGGTGCGTTCGCCGACGTGCGCGAGATCGCGCGGGCGCAGGTGCGCGCCTGGCGGCAGCCGGCGCGCGACGAAACCTGGCTGGTGGGCGGCGAACACGCCACCTTCCTGGCGCTGATCCAGGAAGCCGGCCGCCAGCTGGGAAAACCCACGCCGGCCAAGGCCATGCCGGCCGCGGCGCTGCGGGTCTACGCGCGGGTGCTGGACCTGGTGTCGCGAGTGACGCGCAAGCCGCCCGAACTCACGCCCGTGGCCGCCACGTTCACCTGCAAGCACCTGCGCGTGGATTCGTCCAAGGCCGAACGCGAGCTGGGCTACCGCAGCACGCCGCTGCCGCAGCTGCTGGCCGACACCATCGCCTGGCTGCGCGCCGAAGGCCTGCTGCCGCCTCAGTCGAGCGACTCGACCCCGTAGCGCCGCATCATGGTGCCGATGGAGGCCGGCCGCGAGAACAGATAGCCCTGGCCCAGGCTCAGGCCCAGCAGGCGAAGCTGGTAGCGCTGGTCTTCGGTTTCGATGCCTTCGGCGATCACTTCCAGCCCCAGTGAATCGGCCAGCAGCCGGATGGCGCGCACGATGGCCGTGCTGCCGCCGCTTTCGCCGCTGCGCAGTTCGGCCACGAAGCTGCGGTCAATCTTCAGCCCGTGCAGCGGGAAGCGGTGCAGGTAGGACAGCGACGAGAAGCCGGTGCCGAAATCGTCCAGCATCGTCGCCACGCCGGCGTCGCGCAGCCGGCCCAGGCACAGCTGGACCAGGTCGGGCTGTTCCAGCAGCGCGCCTTCGGTGACCTCCAGCCGCAGCTGGCCCGGCCTGACGCCGTTGCGCGACATCAGCTCCAGCAGGCGTTCGCAGAAATCCGGGGCGCGCAGGTGGCGCGGCGCCACGTTCAGGCTGGTGTAGGCATTGCCCGCGGCCAGGCGGCGGATGTCGCGGCAGACCAGTTCGTACACCTGCCAGTCCATCTGTTCCAGGCTGCCGGTTTCCTCGGCGATGGCGATGAAATCGCCCGGCGCGCACAGCCCGCGCGTGGGATGGTGCCAGCGCATCAGCGCCTCGTAGCCCATCAGGCTGCCGTCGGAGAGGTTGATGATGGGCTGGTAGTAGGGTTCGAACTCCTGGCGCTGCAGGGCGCGGCGCAGGTCGCCTTCGAGCTCCAGCAGCTTGAGCGCGGCGTCGTGCAGCTGTTCGTCGAAGATGGCGTAGCGCTGGCGGCCGTTGGCCTTGGCGCGGTACATGGCCACGTCGGCGTCGCGCAGCAGTTCTTCCGGGCTGCGGTAGCGCGCGTCCACCAGCGCGATGCCGATGCTGGCCGAGGTGTACAGCTCCTTGCCGGCGATGCGCATGGGTTCGGCCAGCGAGGCGATGACGCGGTCGGCCACGGCCACGGCGTCGTCGGCGGTGTGGATGAAGTCGAGCACGATCGCGAATTCGTCGCCGCCCAGGCGCGCCACCATGTCCGGGTCGCGCACGCAGCGGCCGATGCGGCGCGCGGCTTCCTTCAGCAGTTCGTCGCCCACAAGGTGGCCCACCGAATCGTTCACCACCTTGAAGCGGTCCAGGTCCAGGAACAGCACCGCGAACAGCTGCTTTGGGTCGTGCCGGAAGCGCGACAGCGCCATGCCCATGCGGCCCAGCAGGTGGCTGCGGTTGGGCAGGCCGGTGAGCGTGTCGTGCAGGGCTTCGTGCTTGAGCTTGTGCTCCATGCGCTCGCGCACCGAGATCTGGTCGAGCAGCTCGCGGTTGGCGTCGGCCAGTTCGCTGGTGCGCGAAGCCACGCGCTGCTCCAGTTCGGCGTAGGCCTGGCGCAGCGATTCGTTGGCCCGCCGCCGCTCCAGGGCCTGGGCGATGTGGAAGGACACGAAGCTCAGCAGCTCCTGGCCGCGCCGGGTGTAGAGGTAGTCGGGCGTGTAGCTTTGCACCGCGATGACGCCGGCGGCCTTGCCCTCCAGATGCAGCGGCACGCCCAGCCAGCACACCGACGGCGTGCCGAACGACTGCACCTTGCCCTCGGACACCAGGTCGTGGATGGCGTTGCGGTCGGCCAGCAGCGGCTGGCCCGAGGCCAGCACGAACTCGGTCAGGCCCTTGGCGAGGCGGCGGCGCGGGCGCTTCTGGTCGCGTTCGTCCACCGAGTAGGGGAAGGCCAGCTCGTTGCCGTCGTCGGTGAGCAGGGCGATGAAGAAGTTGCGGGCATCGAGCAGCGCGCTGACGATGCCGTGCACTTCGGCGTAGAACACCTCGATGCTTTCGCTGCGGCCGGCCTGTTCGGCAATGCGGAACAGCGCCGCCTGCAGGCGTTCGCTGCGCTCGCGCTCGGTCACCTGTTCGCGCAGCTCGCGGGTGCGCTCGTCCACGCGCCGCTCCAGTTCCTCCTGGGCGTCGCGGCGGGCCAGCGCGGTCAGGATGTGCTGGGCCACGTAGGCCAGCAGCACGCAGTCGTCGTCGCTGTAGCGGGCGGTGGGGTCGTAGCTCTGCACCACCACGGCGCCGCGCACCACGCCTTCGTCCACCATGGGCACGCCCAGCCAGTCTTCGCTGTCGGGGCCCAGGGTGTCGTCGCGCACCACGCCCAGTTCGCGCCGCACCTGGCTGGACGGGCCCAGCACCGGGCGGCCGTGGCGGATCAGGGCCAGGGTGAGGCTGTTGCCCATGCTGGAGGCCGGGATTTCCTCCCGCGGGTCGGGCAGCACCGGGTCCATGCTGTCGGCGAAGTAGATGAAGCGCATGGACTCGGTGTCGGGCGAATAGCGCACGATGTAGAAGTTCTCGGCGTACATCAGCCGGCCGACGATTTCGTGCAGGCCGCGCAGCACCACCGACGTTTCCTCGTCCGAACTGGCCAGGTCGGAGATGGCGAACAGTGCGCGCTGCAGGCGCTCGGCCCGTCCCAGGCGCTCCACGTCCACCCGCAGGCGGCGGATCTCCGCGGCCAGCTGCGCCGGGTCCTCGCCGCGCGCGGGCGCGGGCAGGTCGGGCATGGCCAGGTTGGGCGACATCGGGCGCTGCGGCATGGCTTCTCGTCTACCCCTCCCCGGGGGCGCTTGGAGTGTATCAGCCAGTCCGGGCGGCGCCCGCCAGCATCATTGCCGTTGGTCCGCAGGCCGTGATGCGTCCGTCGGCGATGATCGCCGTGCGCTCGGCCAGGGCCCGCGCGGCGGCGAAGTCGTGGGTGATGAACAGCAGAGCCAGGCCGCGTTCGCGCTTGAGCCGGGCCAGCAGGGCCAGCACGCCGGCGCGGTGGTGGGTGTCCAGGGCCGACACCGCCTCGTCGCACACCAGCAGGTCGGGGTCAGTGGCCAGGGCGCGGGCGATGGCCACGCGCTGGCGCTGTCCGCCGGACAGTTCGTGCGGCCAGCGCCGGGCCAGGGCCGGGTCCAGGCCCACGTCGGACAGCAGGGCGCGGGCCTTGGCCTGGCGCGCGTCGCCATCGCCGATGCCGTGGATGCGCAGCGGCTCGGCCACCAGGTCCAGCACGCGCATGCGCGGGTCGAGCGAGGCGTAGGGGTCCTGGAACACCACGCCGATGCGCCGGCGCAGCGCGCGCAGGCGGCCGCGGCCGGCGGCCAGCAGGTCTTCGCCGTCCAGCGCGATGCGGCCCGCGGTGCCGCTGCGCGCCAGCCGCAGCACGGCGCGGCCGAGCGTGCTCTTGCCGCTGCCGCTTTCGCCCACCAGGGCCAGGCATTCGCCGCGGTGCAGCTGCAGGCTGGCGTCGCGCAGCGCGGGCGCCGGCGCGCGCGGGTAGGCCACGCTGAGCGCGGCGATGTCGAGCAGCAGCGGGCCGGGCGCGGCCTGCGGGGGCGGCGGCAGGTGTTCGGCGGCCAGCAGTTCGCGGGTGTACTCGTGCTGCGGATGGGCGAACACCGCCGCGGCATCGCCGCGTTCCACCAGTTCACCGCGGCGCAGGATGGCCACGCGCTGGGCGTAGGTGGCCACCAGCGGCAGGTCGTGGCTCACCAGCAGCACCGACAGGCCCAGGTCGCGGCGCAGCTGGTCGAGCAGCTGCAGGGTTTCGCCGGCCAGGCGCGGGTCGAGCGCCGACGTGGGTTCGTCGGCCAGCAGCACCATCGGCGCGCCGGCCAGCGCGAGCGCCAGCAGCACGCGCTGGCGCTGGCCGCCGGACAGCTGGTGCGGGTGGCGCTGCAGCATCGCCGCCGGTTCGGGCAGCTGCAGCCGCTCGAACAGGGCGATGGCTTCGCGCTTGGCCGCGGCGGCGTCCAGGCCGCGCAGCGCGCGCAGGCTTTCGCACAGCTGGGCGCCCACGGTGCGCAGCGGGTGCAGGCTGGCCTGCGGGTCCTGCGGCATCCAGGCAATGGCGCGGCCGCGCAGCGCGCGGTGTTCGGGCGAATCGATGGCGATGGCGCGGCCGTCCAGGCGCAGCGTGCCGGTGGCGGCGAGCCCCGGCGGCAGCAGGCCCAGCAGCGACAGCACGGTGAGGCTCTTGCCGCTGCCGCTTTCGCCCACCAGGCCCAGGCACTCGCCGGCGCGCAGGTCCAGGTCCACCGGGCCCAGCAGCGTTCGCGTGCCGGCGCGCACCTGCAGCGCGTCCAGCGCCAGCCGCGGGGTCATGCGTTGGCCCCGCGCACGTCCATCCAGTCGCGCAGGCCGTCGCCCAGGAACTGGAACGCCGCCAGCGTGGCCACCAGGAAGCCCGCCGGGAACAGCAGCGACCACGGCGCCACGTCCAGCTCCTGGCTGCCCTCGTGCAGCAGCGTGCCCCAGCTGGCGGAAGGCTCGTCCAGGCCCAGGCCCAGGAAGCCCAGGAAACTCTCCACCAGGATGGCCTGCGGCAGGATCAGTCCCAGGTACACCAGGGCCAGCGGCAACAGGTTCGGCAGCAGGTGCCAGCGCAGCACCTGGTCGAAGCGCGCGCCGGCCGCACGCGCCGCCAGCACGAAGGGCGCCTCGCGCAGGCGCGCCGCTTCGGCGCGCACCACGCGCGCCAGGTCTATCCACACATAGCCGCCGATCGCCAGCAGCAACAGCCAGAGCGAGCGTCCGAACAGCGCCAGCAGCAAGATGACGATCAGCAGGAAGGGCAGCGCCGACAGCACGTCCAGCAGCCGCACCATGGCGCGCTCCACGCGACCGCCGGCGTAGCCCGCCACGGCGCCGTAGGCCAGGCCGATGGCCAGCGCCACCACCGTGGCCAGCGCGCCCACCGTCAGCGACAGCCGGCCGCCGGCCAGCGTGCGCGCCAGCACGTCGCGGCCGATGGCGTCGGTGCCGAACCAGTGCTCGCCGGCCAGCGAAGGCGCGGCGGACAGCGCGTTCCAGTCCGGCCGGTGCGGGTCGTGGCCGGGCAGCAGCAGCGCCAGCCAGCAGGCGGCCGCCAGCACGGCGATCACGGCCAGGCACAGGCGGGCGGAGCGGGGCAGCGGGCGCGGCGAATCCATGCCTGCATCTTAGCCGCGGCGCGGCGGGCGTA
>Ga0209175_10000340_pt1 | contig 30220 bp, 30 predicted proteins | sample JI91814C2DNA_FD_187506 | JGI IMG/M metagenome (GOLD analysis project Ga0209175, IMG submission 187506) | Wastewater effluent complex algal communities from Wisconsin, to seasonally profile nutrient transformation and Carbon sequestration -... | ecosystem: Engineered > WWTP > Effluent > Algae...
ACTTCCGAGCCGAGCCGGCCCGCAATGCGCATCTTCTCGATTTCGTCCGGCGTTTTTATGGTTACGCTCATGGAGGCTTGATCTGCTGGGTTTTTTGAGCCCGTTAGGCTAGCTCATGCAGCCTGTTCGGGCAATGCACGATGTGCCGCCCAGTCTGGGAATGGTGGCCCGGTCTTGAGGGGCGCGGTCGGATACTGCTACAATCTGCGGCTTGGCTGGCAAGGGTGCCAGTCAAAATACACACGTCCGGCCCATTGGGGTCCGGTGGGCGTCTGAAAGGGTGCCTGCGGCGTAGCCTGATTCTGCACTAGCGGGGTCGGCAGGCCGGGCGGCGGTCAAACCTCAGTATTGGAGTCAAAAATGTCTGTCACCATGCGTCAAATGCTCGAAGCGGGCGTCCACTTCGGTCACCAAACCCGTTTCTGGAACCCGAAGATGGCGCCGTTCATCTTCGGTCAGCGCAACAAGATCCACATCGTCAATCTGGAAAAGACCCTCGTCAAGTACAACGAGGCGACTGCCTTTGTGCGCAAGCTGGCTTCCAACCGCGGCAACATCATGTTCGTCGGCACCAAGCGTCAGGCTCGCGAAATCGTGGCTGAAGAAGCCCGTCGCGCCGGCATGCCCTACGTCGACGAGCGCTGGCTCGGCGGTATGCTCACCAACTTCAAGACCGTCAAGGTTTCGATCAAGCGTCTGAAGGACATGGAAGCCATGGTGGAAGACGGCTCCATCGAGCGTCTGTCCAAGAAGGAAGCCCTGATGGCCTCCCGCGAACTCGAAAAGCTGCAAAAGAGCCTTGGTGGTATCAAGGAACTCGGCGGCCTGCCGGATGCGCTGTTCGTCATCGACGTCGGCTATCACAAAATTGCCATCACCGAAGCCAACAAGCTGGGAATCCCGGTTGTGGCCGTGGTCGATACCAACCACACCCCGGAGGGCGTCGATTTCGTGATCCCCGGTAACGACGACTCCTCCCGCGCCATCCGTCTGTACGCCCGCGGCATCGCCGACGCCGTGCTGGAAGGTCGCAACCAGATTCTCCAGGAAATCGTGGGTGCCGGCTCCGACGAATTCGTCGAAGTGGAAGACGGCGCCGAAGAGCAAGCCTGACTTTCCGGGCGGGCGCCAGGTGCGCCCGCCATGCATTACGACTGAATCCGATTCAATAGAGTTAACTAGGAGCAAGCATGGCGGAAATCACCGCAAGCATGGTCAAGGAGCTGCGCGAGAAAACCGACGCGCCGATGATGGAATGCAAGAAGGCGCTGTCCGAAGCCGCTGGCGACTTGGCGAAGGCAGAAGAGATTCTGCGCGTCAAGCTGGGTAACAAGGCTTCCAAGGCTGCTACTCGCGTGACCGCAGAGGGCATCGTCGGCATCTATATCTCCGCCGACGCCAAGCTTGGCGCGATGGTGGAAGTGAACTGCGAGACCGACTTCGTGGCCAAGAACGACGAGTTCCTGGCTCTGGTCCAGAACGTTGCTGAACTGGTCGCCACCAAGAATCCTGCCGACGTGGAGGCGCTGTCTGCGCTCGATATCAACGGTCAGAGCGTCGAAGAAACCCGCAAGGCGCTGATCGGCAAGATCGGTGAAAACATGTCCATCCGCCGCTTCGTGCGCGTAGATGCCAAGGGCGCTGTCGCCAGCTACATCCACGGCGGTTCCAAGATCGGCGTGCTGATCGACCTCGTGGGCGGCGACGAAGCTCTCGCGAAGGATCTGGCCATGCACATCGCCGCGTCCAAGCCCAAGTCTCTCGATGCCTCCGGTGTGCCTGTCGAACTGCTCGAGGTTGAGCGTCGCATCGCCATCGAGAAGGCTCGCGAAGCCGGCAAGCCGGAAGCCATGCTTGAGAAGATTGCTGACGGCACTGTCCAGAAATTCCTCAAGGACGTGACCTTGCTGGATCAGGTCTTCGTCAAGGCAGAAGACGGCAAGCAGACGGTCAGTCAGCTTCTGAAGGCCAAGGGTGCATCCGTGGCCGGCTTCACGCTGTTCATCGTCGGTGAAGGCATCGAGAAGAAAGTGACCGACTTCGCTGCTGAAGTGGCTGCCCAGGCCGCTGCGGCCGCGCAGAAGTAAGAGGTAGAGCACAATGAGTCAGCCTGCCTACAAGCGAATTCTCCTCAAGCTCTCCGGCGAAGCCCTGATGGGCGCCGACGCCTATGGTATCAACCAGGATGTCGTTGGCGGGATTGTCCGGGATGTGGTCGAAGTGACCCGTCTCGGCGTCGAGGTCGGAGTCGTTATTGGAGGCGGGAACATCTTCCGTGGAATGGCAGGGGCGGCATCCGGTATGGATCGCGCGACTGCTGACTACATGGGGATGCTGGCCACCGTGATGAACGCCATGGCCCTTGCGGATGCATTTCGCGCCGCGGGGGTCAATGCGCGTGTCCAGTCTGCATTGCGGATCGACCAGGTGGTCGAGCCCTACATACGCGGCAAGGCAATTCGTTACCTCGAAGAGGGGCGTGTCGTCATTTTCGGTGCTGGAACGGGTAACCCGTTTTTCACGACCGATACGGCAGCGGCGCTGCGCGGCTCCGAGATCGGTGCGGATATCGTGCTTAAAGCCACCAAGGTGGATGGCATCTACACCGCTGATCCAAAGAAGGATCCTGCAGCGACGCGCTTTCAGCGGATTTCCTTCGACGAGGCAATCAGTCGGAATCTGGCGGTGATGGACGCGACGGCGTTCGCTTTGTGCCGTGATCAGCGTCTGCCGATCAATGTCTTCAGCCTCTTCAAGAGCGGAGCGCTGAAGCGCGTCGTGATGGGCGAAGATGAAGGTACACTGGTTTATTGCTGAGGATGAACCGATGATTTCGGAACTCAAGAAAACTACTGAAGCCAAGATGCAGAAGTCCATCGAGGCGCTCAAGCTGGATCTCGCAAAAGTGAGAACCGGACGGGCGCACACCGGAATTCTGGATCACGTTACGGTTGATTACTACGGTAGTCCCGTGCCGATCAGCCAGGTCGCCAACGTGACCCTGATCGACTCGCGCACGCTGGGTGTCCAGCCGTGGGAAAAGCCGATGGTCGGCAAGGTTGAAAAGGCCATCCGTGACGCTGATCTGGGGCTGAATCCTGCGTCCCAGGGTGAAATTATTCGCGTGCCGATGCCTGCACTGACCGAAGAGCGCCGCAAGGAGCTGATCAAGGTGGTCAAGGGTGAAGGCGAAGGTACCAAAGTTGCTGTGCGCAATCTGCGTCGCGACGCCAATGCTTCGCTCAAGGACGCCCTCAAGGCGAAAACGATTTCAGAGGACGACGAACGCCGGACTCAGGACGAGATCCAGAAGCTGACCGACAAGGCTGTCATTGAAATCGACAAGCTTCTCGCACAGAAGGAACAAGAGCTGATGCAGATCTGACACGCGTGTCAGTAGCTGCTTTTACGGTTCTTGTCAGGCGGAGATAACATGGTGCGATTGCCGTTTACGAGCTCCACGCGGAGCGTGCCCGAGGCCGTTCAGGTCCCGCGGCATATCGCGATAATCATGGACGGCAACGGGCGCTGGGCGCGAAAGCGTTTTATGCCGCGGGTCGCTGGTCATGCGAAGGGCGTCGACTCCCTGCGTGAGGTTATCCGGACCTGCCTCGATCGGGGCGTCGAATACCTCACCGTCTTTGCCTTCAGTTCCGAAAACTGGCGTCGCCCTCAGGACGAAGTGTCTTTTCTGATGCAGTTGTTCGTGAAATCCCTCAAGGCGGAAATCGAGCGGATTCACCGAAACAACATTCGTCTGCGCGTGGTGGGTGAACTCGAGCGTTTCGACAAGGCGCTGGTGGATCTCATTCGCGACGGGGAGGCGCTTACCGCCGGCAACACCAAGATGCATCTGACGATCTGCGCGAATTACGGCGGACGCTGGGACATCATGCAGGCTGTCGGCAAAATGATCGCTGCGGGTCCGGGTGTCGGTAGCGGGTTCTCGGAAGAGGACCTGGTGCCCCATCTCGCTCTGGGTTTCAGCCCTGAGCCTGATCTCTTCATCCGAACGGGGGGCGAGAAGCGGATCAGCAATTTCATGCTCTGGCAGCTCGCCTATTCCGAATTGTATTTCACCGACAAGCTGTGGCCGGAGTTTGGCGAAGCCGAACTCGACGAGGCAATTGCGTCTTACCGGGGACGCGAGCGTCGCTTCGGCAGAACCAGCGAGCAACTGGTCAAGGACGAATCCGACCCATCAGCACCAGGCCATGCTTAAGGCGCGGGTCATCACCGCGCTGTTCCTTCTTGCGGGCCTGCTTTCCGCTGTATTCCTGCTTCCGGCCTTTGGCTGGCTTGTTTTCGTGTCGGTCGTGTGTGGCGCGGCGGCTGCGGAGTGGGGCGGAATCGTCGGTTTTTCGGTTGTCCGTCGCCGTGTTTATGCGCTGTTGCTTGGATTCATCTGCCTGGCTGGTGGATTGGTTGCAGGTTTGAACCGCGAAGAAACCGTGGCTCCGTTCAGCCTGGTTCCAGTTTATGCAGTCAGTGCATTGTTCTGGATACTCTGCGCTCCGTTCTGGTTGCGGGCTCGCTGGGCCTTGTCTGGCAGCGGAGCGTCGGCCATCGTCGGTGTCGTCCTGTTGCTGCCTCCCAGCCTGGCAATGGCTCACCTGCGACTGCTCAGCCCGTGGCTCTTGCTTGGCGTTATGGCGGCAGTGTGGGTCGCCGATATTGCTGCCTACTTCACCGGTCGTGCTTTCGGGAGGCGCAAGCTTGCTCCTTCGATCAGTCCTGGCAAAAGTTGGGAAGGTGCTTACGGTGCGGTGGTTGGCGTGGTGATTTATGGCCTCCTGTGTCTTTCATTCACAGGTCACGGCACGACCGATGCCGGCACGATTGCTGTCATTGTTGGCGCCTTGGTTGCGTTCACAGCGATCAGTATCATGGGTGACCTGTTTGAATCGATGCTCAAGCGTCAGGCCGGAGTCAAGGACAGCGGAACCCTTCTTCCAGGCCACGGTGGAATTCTCGACCGAATAGACAGCCTGACGTCGACCTTGCCTTTTGCCGGTCTGCTGGTGCTCTGGTTCGCACGATAAGTCATGGCTCACGACAAAAAATTCATCACTGTTCTTGGCGCGACAGGCTCCATTGGCGTCAGCACCCTTGACGTAGCGTCACGTCACCCTGAGCGCTACGGGGTTTTTGCCTTGACGGCTCACCGTCAGGTGGACAAGCTTTTCGAGCAGTGCATGACCCATCGTCCCGCCTATGCGGTGCTGGATCGCAGCGAAGACGCGCAGCGCCTGCAGTCGCGCCTCGATAGTGCCGGATGTTGCACCGAAGTGCTTGCCGGAGCCGGTTCGCTTGCTGCGGTGGCGTCTGCGCCTGAGGTGGATATAGTGATGGCGGCGATCGTGGGTGCCGCCGGTCTCGTGCCGACGCTCGCCGCTGCGCGTAGCGGAAAGCGCATCCTGCTGGCCAACAAGGAGGCGCTTGTGATGTCGGGAGCGCTGTTCATGCAGGAGGTTGAATCCAATGGTGCAATCCTGCTGCCCATCGACAGCGAACATAACGCGATATTTCAGGCCCTGCCGGCTGGCTTCCGGCAGAAGGTCGACGGAACCGAAGTCACCCGTATCCTGCTCACCGCTTCAGGCGGGCCGTTCCGTTGCAAGCCTGTTGAAGAGCTCGCTGCCGTGACGCCGGAAATGGCCTGTGCTCATCCGAACTGGGTCATGGGGCGAAAGATCTCTGTCGATTCGGCGACGATGATGAACAAGGGGCTGGAGGTTATCGAGGCGCACTGGTTGTTCAGTGCGCCTGCCGAACGGATCGAGGTCGTCATCCATCCCGAGAGCGTGATCCACTCGATGGTGGCTTACGTGGATGGCTCCGTTATCGCGCAGCTCGGTAACCCGGACATGCGCACGCCGATTGCACATGCCATGGCCTATCCGGAGCGTGTGGACGCTGGAGTTCGGCCGTTGGACCTCTTTGCGGTAGGGCAGCTCAACTTCGAGCGCCCCGACCTGGAGCGTTTTCCTTGTCTTGCGCTCGCCTATCGAGCGCTCAAGGTGGGCGCCACGGCACCGGCTGTGCTCAACGCAGCCAATGAGGTGGCGGTAGGGAGTTTCCTCGAGGGGGGGCTGGGTTTCGACCGGATCTCGGACGTTATCGCTGCAACTCTCGACGCTGTGGAAATGCAGCCGGCCGACTCGCTGGATAGCGTGCTGGAGGCTGATCGGCGCGCCCGCCTGGTGGCGGCGAATTTCGTTCGCCAGTTCTGTCAGTGACGGGTATGCGTCCGGCGTTTCCGAAGGGCGCGCGTCGCCTGTGGCGTGAGGTCTCCCGATGAGTCTGCTGGATTACGTCCTGCCCTTCCTGCTGGCGCTCGGCATTCTGATCGTCGTGCATGAGTTTGGTCACTATCTGGTGGCCCGCTTGTGTGGTGTCCGCGTGCTGCGTTTTTCCCTGGGTTTCGGAAAACCCCTTTTGGTGTGGCGTGCCGGCGCCGACAAGACGGAATGGGTGTTGGCGATGTTCCCGCTGGGGGGCTACGTAAAAATGCTCGATGAGCGCGAGGCGCCCGTGCATTCCGATGAGCTGCATCGGGCATTCAACAGGCAGAGTGTGTGGCGCAGAATTGCCATCGTGGCCGCGGGGCCAGTTGCCAACCTCTTGCTGGCCATCGCGCTTTACTGGGGCCTGTACGTAAGTGGAGTCGAGGAGTTGCGGCCGCGCCTCGGTGCGCCCGTGGCGGGGAGCCAGGCGGAGCGGGTTGGTTTCCGGGATGGTGAGCTGATTCGTTCAGTGAATGGACGGGCGGTTGAAACGTGGCAAGAGTTTCGCTGGCGCCTGCTCGACGATGCGCTTGAGCGCCGCGGAGCGCGCATAGAGACGATCAACGATGCCCGGGAAATCGTGATTCGAGATCTGGACCTGATGGCCGTCGACGTGGATCAGAGCCAGACTGATGTTGCCAGCCAGCTGGGCCTGCAGCTTTACCGCCCCAATCTGCCGGCGGTGCTCGGCAAACTGACTCCGGACGGCCCCGCTCAGGCAGCCGGCATGCGATCGGGCGACCGCGTGTTGCGTATCGGCGAAAAGCAGATCAACGCCTGGGGAGAACTGGTGGCCACCGTGCGTGATGCGCCGGGACAGTCGCTCGAGGTGGAGGTCGAGCGCGACGGTCAGTCGGCGGTCTTTCGCCTGGAGCCCAGGGGTGTCGAAGAGAACGGTCGCACGATCGGCCGTATCGGTGTTTCGATGGCCAATGCCGAAGCACAGCGCGAGTTGCTCTTCGTGACCGTGCGCTACGGTGCTGTCGATGCGCTGATGAAGGGATTCGACCAGACGTGGGATACGGCAGCCATGAGCCTGAGGGTGATGGGGCGCATGATAACGGGTGACGTTTCCGTAAAGAATCTCAGTGGCCCCGTGACGATCGCCGATTTTGCAGGACAGTCGGCGCGTATGGGTTTGTCCCAATACATCAAGTTTCTTGCGCTCATCAGCATCAGCCTGGGGGTTCTCAATCTGCTGCCGGTGCCTGTGCTTGATGGTGGGCACTTGCTGTATTATGTGATCGAGATCATCAAGGGCGGCCCGGTTTCCGAGCGGATTATGGAGATCGGTCAGCAGATTGGAATGGCTCTGCTGGCGGCGCTAATGGCTTTTGCCTTCTACAACGACATCAACCGCCTTGTTGCTAGCTGAAATCGGATGAAATCCAAGCTCCTCTCCGGGGCGATCGCTGCGCTTTTCGCTGCGTCGCCCGTCTTGGCCTTCGAGCCATTCGTCGTCAAAGATATTCGTGTTGAAGGAATCCAGCGGACCGAAGCCGGGACGGTGTTCAGCTATCTTCCTGTCAAGGTGGGCGAACGCTTCTCCGAGGACAAGGCGTCCCAGGCGATCAAATCCCTGTTTGCGACCGGCTTCTTCAAGGATGTGCGAATCGAAGTCGAAAGTGACGTGATCATCGTGCTGGTTGACGAGCGACCCGCCATTTCCCAGGTTGATTTCGTTGGCATCAAGGAATTCGACAAGGACGCCTTGAAAAAGGGTCTCAAGGAAGTGGGTCTGGCGGAGTCCCGCATCTTCGACAGAGCCGTACTCGAGCGCGCCGAGCAGGAGTTGAAACGCCAGTATCTCTCCAAGGGCTTGTACGGCGTCCAGATCACCACCACCGTCACGCCGCTCGAGCGAAACCGGGTTGGTGTGAACTTCAATGTGGTCGAAGGTGATGCGGCGAAGATCCGGCAGATCAATATTCTCGGGAACAAGGTCTTCAAGGAAAAGGAACTCATCGAGCTGTTTTCCTTGACGACGCCGGGCTTCATGACCTGGTATTCGAAGTCCGATCAGTATTCGAAGCAAAAGCTTTCGGCTGACATCGAGGCGCTTCGCTCCTTTTACCTGAACCGCGGCTATCTGGATTTCAGCATCGACTCGACCCAGGTGTCGATCACGCCGGACAAGAAGGACATCTACATCACCCTCAGCATCACAGAGGGCGAAAAATACACTGTTTCCGACGTGAAGCTGGCGGGCAACATGGTTCTGCCCGAGGCTGAGTTGCAGAAGCTCGTCAAGCTCAAGGCGGGCGAAACCTTTGTTCGTGACGATGTGACCGCGACGACCAAGGCGATCAGCGACCGGCTTGGCAACGAGGGCTACGCTTTTGCAAACGTCAATGCGGCACCCGAAGTGGACAAGATCAAGCGTGAAGTGGCTTTCACCTTTTTCGTCGATCCGGGTCGTCGCGTGTACGTGCGCAAGATCAGCTTTGCAGGCAATGCCCGTACCCGCGACGAAGTGCTGCGTCGCGAGATTCGCCAAATGGAAGGTGCCTGGTACGACGGAGCAGCCATTAACCGATCCAAGGTGCGCCTCGACCGCCTCGGCTATTTTGAGGACGTGGCTATCGAGACGCCCGCAGTCGCTGGCGTTAGCGACCAGGTCGATGCCAATTTCACGGTCAAGGAGCGCGCGACGGGTAACCTGATGCTTGGCGCGGGTTTCTCCAGTGCGGAAAAGGTCATCCTGTCGGCCTCGATTGCCCAGCAGAACCTGTTTGGTACCGGCAATGCAATGACCCTGCAGATGAACACCGGCAGGATCAACCGGACAATCGCTCTGTCCTTCACCAATCCTTACTGGTCGATCGACGGCGTCAGCATGGGCTGGGATATCTATCAGCGGAACGTTGATCCGACTTCCCTGTCCGTGGCCACCTACAAGTCGTCGTCAATTGGTGCCGGGGTGCGGTTCGGTTATCCGATTGCCGAGGATGACCGGATCAACTTCGGTCTGTCGGTCGATCAGACCACGATCAAGGTCTACGATACGAGCCCGGCGCCGTATATCAGTTTTGTGAATACTTTTGGCGATACCGCCCGGAGCCTTGTGGCAACCGCAGGTTGGGGTCGGGACCGGCGCGACAGTTTTCTGTACCCGACGTCCGGCGTCTATCAGCGCGCCTCTGTCGAGGTGGCTACGCCGGTGCTCGACATGCGCTATGCGCGCGCCAGCTACCAGCATCAGCACTGGTTCCCGTTTGGTGGCGGCCATGCGTTGATGCTGAACGGAGATGTCGGCTACGCGCACGGCTATGACGGCAAGGAGCTGCCGTTCTACAAGAATTTCTATGCAGGTGGTATCGGCTCCGTGCGTGGCTACCAGCAAAGCACGCTGGGTCCGCGCTACACGGATAGCTCTGGTTACGTCCGCTCCCTGGGGGGTAACCGTCGTGCTATTGCCAACGCGGAATACTATTTCCCGATGCCGGGGGGCGGCAAGGACAAGTCGATGCGGCTGTCCTTGTTCGCCGATACGGGCTACGTGTGGGCGGCGGACGACAAGGTTCGTGCCTCGGATTTGCGTTACAGTGCGGGGTTGGCGTTCAGCTGGAGCTCTCCGGTTGGTCCGCTCAAGTTCAGTCTTGGGCATGCGCTCAAGAAGGAAGAGGGCGACAGGACGCAAAAATTCCAGTTCCAGTTGGGTACGGTTTTCTGATTGCTGCCGTATTGCATGAAGATGGAGGTTTCAATGAAGGGTATCGGTTTATCTGCGCTGGCAGCAGTCATGCTTGCCGCGTTTGCTCAGACGGCAGTTGCCGAGGTCAAGGTCGGCTTTGTCAATTCCGATCGGGTCATGAAGGAAGCACCGCCGGCAAAGAAGGCCCAGCAGAAGCTCGAGAAGGAATTCGAGAAGCGTGATCAGGAGCTTCAGCGTCTGGCCAAGCAGCTACAGGGCATGCAGGAAGCGCTCGAGAAAAACGGCATGACCATGGCCGAGGGTGATCGCCGGAACAAGGAGCGCGAGTTCAATGAACTGAACCGGGATTTCCAGCGCAAGCAGCGGGAGTTTCGCGAAGATCTGAACCAGCGCCGCAACGAGGAACTTGCGGGTGTACTCGAGCGTGCCAACAAGACGATCAAGCAGATCGCCGAGGCCGAAAAGTACGACATCATTTTCCAGGAAGCTGTTTATGCCAGCCCGCGCATTGATATCACCGACAAAGTGATCAAGGCGCTGATTGAAGCCAAGTAAGCGTTCGCTCCGATGGAATTTTCCCTTGGCGAACTGGTGTCCCGGCTGGGTGGAGATCTAGTAGGGGATCCGTCTTTACGCGTACGGCAGATTGCAACGCTGGAGAAGGCGGGGGAGGGCGACCTGGCTTTTCTCGCCAATCCCAAGTATCGCTCTGCACTTGAGTCGAGCCAGGCTTCTGCATTCATCCTTTCGCCAAAGTCTGCCGCGTTGACTGATCAGCCGAGGATCCTGACGCCTGATCCTTACCTGTACTTCGCACGCGCGGCTCAGTTGTTCAACCCTCCGAAGCGTCCGGTGCCTGGGATTCATCCGTCTGCGGTTGTGGCTTCAAGCCTCCCCGCATCGGTGTCGGTGGGGCCGAATGCCGTGATCGGCGAAGGCTGTGTGATTGCCGAAAACTGCGTGATCGGCCCGGGTTGCGTTCTCGGCGACGGAGTCGGGCTCGGTGCCGATTCGTTACTGCATGCGGGGGTCCGGATTTACGCCGACTGTGTCGTTGGTGCCCGCGCGATCATTCATTCGGGTGCCGTAATCGGCTCCGACGGTTTTGGTTTCGCCCGCGACCCGGACAAGCGCTGGGTCAAGATTCCGCAGATCGGGCGTGTCGTGATCGGCGATGACGTGGAGATCGGTGCCAACACGACCATTGATCGCGGCGCCCTCGACGACACCGTGATTGGCAACGGGGTCAAGCTGGACAACCTGATTCAGGTTGCCCACAACGTGCACATCGGCGACGACTCCATCATGGCAGGCCATTCGGGCATTGCCGGCAGCACTCACGTCGGCAAGCGCCTGATGATGGGCGGGCAGTCGGGAATTGCAGGGCACCTGTCTGTGGCTGACGATGTGGTTGTGTCGGCGGCTACCGTGATCACCAAGTCGATTGACAAGGCTGGCGTCTATACGGCGATGTTGCCGCAGATGCCCCATGCTGACTGGATCAGGAATTTTGCTCATCTGCGTCGCCTCGATGCGATGGCGGACCGGGTGCGCGAGCTTGAGAAACAACTCGCGGCCAAGGAATCATGAGGACAAAGGAATCATGAGCATCATTGATATCAACGAAATCAAGAAGTACATCCCGCATCGCTACCCGTTCCTGCTGGTGGATCGCATCATCGAGCTGGAAGTGGGCAAGCGTGTGGTCGGTCTCAAGAATGTGACGGTCAACGAGCCTTTCTTCCCCGGTCATTTTCCGCACAGCCCGGTGATGCCCGGCGTGCTGATCATCGAGGCGCTCGCCCAGGCGGCTGCTGTGCTGGCGTTCAAGACCGAAGGCACGGTGCCCGACGAAAATTCGATGGTGTATTTTGCCTCCGTGGACAATGTCCGTTTCAAGCGGCCCGTGGTGCCGGGTGATCAGTTGATCCTCGAGGCCGAGATCGTGCGCACAATCCGCAATATCTGGAAGTTCAAGGCGGTTGCCCGTGTAGAAGGCGAAGTGGCGACCGAAGCTGAATTCATGTGTGCGATCAAGCGATGACCATTCACCCGACTGCCATTGTTCATCCGGGCGCGCGCCTTGCTGAAGGCGTGCAGGTCGGGCCGTATTCGGTTATCGGCGAGCACGTGGAAATCGCTGAAGGGACGACGATCGGGCCGCATGTCGTTGTCGAGGGCCATACCCGAATCGGCAGCAATAACCGGATTTTCCAGTTCTGCTCGATCGGCTCCGAGCCGCAGGACAAGAAATACGCTGGCGAGCCGACACGGCTCGAGATCGGCAACGGCAATACGATTCGCGAGTTCTGCAGCTTCAGCACCGGCACCGCGCAGGATGGTGGCCTGACCCGCGTCGGTAACGACAACTGGATCATGGCCTATGTGCATGTGGCCCATGACTGCATGGTCGGCAGCAACACCATCTTTGCCAACAACGCGACCCTGGCTGGCCACGTGAGCGTGGGCGACTGGGCAATTCTCGGCGGCTTTACCGGCGTGCATCAGTTCGTGCGGGTCGGTGCGCACAGCTTTTGCGGTGTCGGCACCGTGCTGCTGCAGGATTTGCCGCCGTTCGTGACGGTGTCCGGTAATCCGGCTTCGCCCCACGGGATCAACAGCGAAGGTCTCAAGCGGCGGGGATTCAGCAGTGCCGGGATCATGGCCATCAAGCGAGCCTATAAAATCCTGTACCGCAGCGGCCTGACCCTCGACGAGGCGCGGCGGCAGATTGCCGAGACGGTCGCCGAGGCGCCGGAGTTGCAGCAGTTTTCAGACTTCATCGCCGAATCCGGGCGTGGCATCGTTCGTTAATCCATGGCTTTGCGCATCGCCATGGTGGCGGGCGAGGCGTCCAGCGACCTCCTCGCCAGTCATCTGATCCGGGCGCTCAAGCGCCATTTGCCGGATGCGGTGTTTTTCGGTATCGGCGGGCCCAAGATGCAGGCGGAAGGCTTCGAGGCCTGGTGGCCTGCAGAGAAGCTTTCGGTTCACGGCTATGTGGATGCCCTCAAGAATTACCGGGAGCTGTCGGGCATCCGCCGCGATCTGCGTGACCGGCTGATTGCCGATCCGCCGGCCGCCTTCATCGGCGTGGATGCTCCCGACTTCAGTTTGTGGCTCGAAAAGCGCCTGAAGGACAAGGGCATTCCGGCAATCCACTTCGTCAGTCCGTCGATCTGGGCCTGGCGCAAGGGCCGGCTGAAGGGTATCGCCCGTTCGGTCAGCCACATGTTGTGCCTGTTTCCCTTCGAGCCTGAGCTCTACAAGACAGCCGGCGTGCCGGTGACCTATGTCGGGCATCCGCTGGCCGACGTCTTTCCGCTGGAGCCGGATCGGGCCGGAACCCGCGAATTGCTGCAGATTCCTGCAGGTGGACCGGTGTTTGCCTTCCTGCCGGGCAGCCGTCAGTCCGAGGTGCGCAATCTTGCCGACACTTACATCGCGACTGCAGCCATTCTTCACGAGCGCCATCCGAAGGCCCGTTTCCTCGTACCGCTGGCGACGCGTGAAACGCGGCTGCTTTTCGAGGACGCGCTGCGTCGTCATGCCAATCTCGATTTGCCGATCCGCATCCTGTTTGGTCACGCCGTCGAGGCAATGATCGCCGCCGACGTGGTGTTGGTGGCGAGCGGTACGGCCAGCCTGGAAGCGGCGCTTCTCAAGCGCCCGATGGTCATCACCTACAAGATCGGCAAGTGGTCGTTCAAGCTGATGCGCCGCATGGCCTACCTGCCGTGGGTGGGGCTTCCCAATGTGCTGGCGGGGCGTGAAGTGGTGCCGGAGATCCTGCAGGACGCAGCCACGCCCCAGACTTTGGCTGAAGCGCTGGATGGCTGGCTGGCCGATCCCGAGCGCAGCGCCGAGGTCGTCCGGATATTCACCGACATGCATCTGCTATTGCGCCAGAACACCGCCGACAAGGCCGCCGCTGCGATCCTTCCGTATCTGCGGGAGAGTCGGCGCTGATGGAAAAACTGTGTGGTGTCGACGAGGCGGGTCGAGGGCCCCTCTGCGGGCCGGTGGTCGCGGCGGCGGTGATCCTCGATCCCGCACGCCCGATTGTGGGACTTGCCGATTCCAAGAAGCTGAGCGAGAAGCGTCGCGAAAAGCTGGCCATCGAGATTCGCGAAAAAGCCCTGGCCTGGTGCATCGCCGAGGCCAGCGTCGAGGAGATCGACCGACTCAATATTCTTCATGCAACGATGCTCGCGATGCAGCGCGCAGTGGCCGGGCTGGCGCTGGTGCCTGACCGGGTACGGGTGGATGGCAACCGCTGCCCGCGGCTCGAGGTGCCCTGCGAAGCGGTGGTGAAGGGTGATTCCCTCGTTGCAGAAATCTCGGCAGCGTCCATTCTGGCCAAGACGGCGCGGGATGCGCAGTTGCTCGAACTGGACAAGCTTTATCCCCAGTATGGTCTCGCCGGCCACAAGGGCTACCCGACGGCGGCCCATCTGGCTGCGCTGCGGGCCCACGGGGCCTGCGACATCTATCGCAAGAGTTTTGGCCCGGTGCGGGACGTGATCGCCAATCCGCCGCTGTGGACCGACGAGGACTGAACGTGAAATTCCATCATGTGTTGTTGTTCGTACATCTGGCTGGCGTGATCGTGTGGGTCGGCGGCATGAGTTTTGCCCATTTCTGCCTTCGTCCGGCGGCGCTCGCCCTGCCGCCTGCCCAGCGTCTCGTCCTGTGGAGCGGGGTGTTCAGGCGATTCTTTCCGCTGGTCTGGCTGGCAATTGGTGCGATTGTGCTGTCCGGTTTCGCGATGCTGATCGAAGTCGGCATGGCTCGCGCGCCGCTGGCGTGGCATGCAATGGCCGGAACCGGGCTGCTCATGACCGCGGTTTTTGCGAGCATCTGGTTTGGTCCCTGGCGCGCTTTGCAGCGCGCGGTGGCCGCCGAGAGCTGGGCGCAGGGTGCCCAGGCCCTCAACCAGATCCGCCAGCGAGTGATGTTCAATCTTGTTCTCGGCGCATTGACCGTGTTGCTGGCAACCCTCGGCCTGGCCTTCTGAGTCGTGAAGCCGATCAGCTCACGCGACAACGCCACGGTCAAGCACCTGCACGCCCTCGCCACCTCGGCGCGGGAGCGGCGCGGGAGCGGTGAAACCCTGATCGATGGAGCCCATCTGCTTGGCGTCGCGCTGGAGCGGGGTGTTCAGCCGAAGATGGTGGTGGTGAGCGAGAGCGGTCGTGGGCAGGCGGAGATTGCCGCGCTGCTCGAGGCTTGCTCCGCTTTCAACTGCATCGAGTTGCCGGATCGCCTGTTTGCGCACGTGAGTCCGGTGGATGCGCCGAGCGGCGTGCTGGCGGTCATCACGATTCCGCCGCCCGCGCCGGAGCTTTCAGTGACCGGCAGCTGCGTCGTGCTGGATGGCGTACAAGACCCCGGCAACCTGGGTAGCATCCTGCGCACCGCTGCGGCGGTCGGCGTGGCTGACGTGCTGCTTGCGCCCGGCTGTGCCCAGGCCTGGTCGCCGCGGGTGTTGCGGGCGGCGATGGGTGCGCACTTCGGCTTGCGCATCTTTGAGAACGTCAACGCCCAGGCGGTGCTGGCCGGTTTTTCAGGAGCGATTCTGGCGGCCGATCTGCAGGATTCGGTCGAGCTTTACGAGCTGGATTTGCGTGGCCCGGTGGCCTGGCTGTTTGGCTCGGAAGGCCAGGGACTTTCTTCGGCCATGGTGGCGCTGGCCACACAGCGGGTGCTGATCCCCATGCCGGGCGGCATGGAATCGCTCAATGTGGGCGTGGCGGCTGGCGTGTGTCTTTTTGAGCAGCTGCGCCAGCAGCGTGGGTTGGCTCAGCAATGAGGTTTTTTTGGGGGCTTGCGATTCGACTGCGTTTGATGAATACTATAGGTATCATTTAATTTAATTACCCTATAAGTAATATTTAAAACAGTCGCCCACCAAAGGAGAGCAGCAATGCCGAGCTACGTTCTGTTGAACAAGTTGAGCCCCACTGGTTTTGAAACACTGCATAAGAACCCCGATCGTCTCGATGTGGTTCAGGCCGAGATCGAAAAAATGGGTTGTAAGGTCATCGCCCAGTACGCCTTGCTCGGCGAGTATGACTTTCTGACAATCATCGAGGCGCCGGACAACGAGACGGTTGCCCACATGTCGGTTGACCTGAGTTCCCGTGGCACGTCCACTCGAGTGACCATTCCGGCGATTCCTGTGGATGTCTTCAAGGCCACGCTCAAGGGGCCGGTCCATTTGGCCAAGTAGGTAGCAGATAGTCGCAAGTTTCTTGATTCTTGAAGGCGCCGCGAGGCGCCTTTTTCACGACGTACGTGCGGGCTGGACTGGAAATTTCAGAGAGTGGGCGACCGCGGCGGCGTCGCCGCCTGGCTGGAAGGGCACGACGCCAAGCAGCGGTGCTGACAGGCGTCGCGTGAGGGCTTCCAGGTTCTGGTCGAAGCGCAGCATGGCCGGATCGATCTGGTTGGCGACCCAGCCCGCCAGGCCAAGGCCGCGGGCTGCAATGGCCTCGGCGGTAAGCAGCGCATGGTTGATGCAGCCGAGGCGCATGCCCACCACCAGGATCACCGGCAGGCCCAGGTCGCGGGCCAGGTCGGCGGTGTCGTAGTCCTCGCCCAGCGGCACGCGGAATCCGCCCACGCCTTCCACCAGCACCACATCGGCCTGCTTCTTCAGCGCCGCAAAAGCCTCTCGAATCTTGCCGGGCTCAATCACCACGCCATCTTCGGCTGCGGCAATGTGCGGCGCGATGGGGCTGGCGAGGCAGATCGGGTTGAGCAGCGCGAGGCCGGGGTCGAAGCTGCCGGCTGCGCGCAGGCGGGCGGCGTCTTCGTTGATGAATTCACCCTTCACCATTTCGGCACCGGCCGCGACCGGCTTCATGCCAAGGGCCGAGAGCCCCTTTGCGCGCACGGCGTGGAGGAGGGCGCAGGTGACGAAGGTCTTGCCGATCTCGGTATCGGTACCGGTGATGAAGAAGGCGGTCATTTCGAATTCCGATTCAGATTTTTTCGGCAATGAGCCAGAAGGTGTCGTAGGAGGCCGGGAGCCCGTTGGGGTCGCGGTAGGCCTCGTAGGCGGCGACGAGGCGGAGCCAGGCGGATTTGCCGAGGGGGGCCCGATGCGCTGCGCCGGTTTGGTGGGCGCCGAGGGTCTTGATGTCGGAGAGCAGGTTGCGCAGGTCGGGCGCCCAGGCGTGGAGGGTGCGACGTTCGCTATTCAACACGCGAAGGCCGGCGGATTCGGCGGCCTTGATAATGGCTTCGGGGGGCTGAAAGCTCAGCACGTGTTCGTTGTTGTCCACGTGCAGGAAGGCTTCGCGCAGCTCGCCGAGGGTGCCGGGGCCGAGGGTGGCGAGCCATAGCTGGCCGCCGGGACGCAGGCTGCGCGCGAGTTCCGGCAGGGCTCGCTGCGGGTTGCACCACTGCAGCGCGTAGCTGGACCACAGGGCGTCGAGGCTGGCACCGGCGATCGGCAGGTGTTCAAGGTCGGCGCACAGGGGGCGGGCGAGGCCCGGTGCGTGCTGGCGGAGCATGGCCGGGGCGAAGTCGAGGGCGAGAAGATCGGCGGCCGGGAAGCTGCGCTTGAGGCCGGCGAGCGCGTAGCCGGTGCCGCAGCCAGCGTCCAGAATGCGGTCGGGCGAAAAATCCTGAGATGAAACGAGGGCGAGCAGGTGATCGCAGGCGGTGCGCTGCACCGAGGCGACGGCATCGTAATGACCGGCGGCCTTGTCGAAGGCGGCCCGGACGGCGCGCTTCGGGGCGGGCGTTTGAGTCACCGGAAAACCTCGTGAGCGAAGCTTTCGATGAGCGTGGCGCATTCGGTCGGGCGGGAGACGAAAGGCGCGTGACCGGTGTGTTCGAGCACCGACATGCGGCCGAGCGGTAGCGTATCGGCCAGCCATTCGGCGGCCGCGACGGGCATCAGTTTGTCTTCGCTGCCATGCAGCAGGCGCACGGGCTGGGTGATGCTGCGGGCGAGTGCGCGCTGGTCGGTTTCGGCGAGCAGACGCAGACCGGTGGCGAGCGCCGGCAGATGGGTGGTGTCGGCGGGGGTGAGGGCCTCGCCCAGTTTTGCGGCGACATTCTTGCGGGCGGCGTCACCGAGGCTTTGGAGTGCGACGAAGCGGCGCTGGGTGGCGGCCGGATCGAGTTCGAAATGGCTCCGGAATTCTTCGAGCGTGGCTTGTGGCAGCGCGGCAGGCCAGTTGTCGGCCTGTACGAAGCGGGGGCTGGCGGCGATCAGCACGAGGCGGGCGATTTTTTTTGGGGCGTGCACGGCGAGGTGCATGGCGAGCTGGGCGCCGAGGGACCAGCCGACGAGCATGCTGTCATCCGGAATGTGCTTGAGCAGGGCTTCGGCCCAGCTCTCCAGCGTGTCGCCGGCGGGGGCGGCATTGCCGTGGCCGGGAAGATCGGGGGCGAGGACCGTGAGTTGCGGGTCGAGCTGTGCTTGCAGCGGCGCCCACACGGCGGACGACAGGCCCCAGCCGTGAAGGAGAACGATGGGCCGGGTCATGGGTGCTGCGCCTCCAGCCGCTTGAGGGCTTCGACGAGGCGGTCGACCTGCGCAAAGCTGTGCGCCGCCGACAGGGTGATGCGCAGCCGTGCCGCGCCCCTGGGCACCGTGGGCGGGCGAATGGCCGGCACCCACAGGCCTTCGGCTTCGAGGGCGCGGGAGACGGCCAGGGTTTCGTGGTTGTCGCCGATGACGACCGGCTGGATCGGGGTGTCGGAGGGCAGCAGTTGCCAGCGCTCGAGGCGCAGGCTGCTTTTGAGGCGCCCGATGAGGGCCGCGAGATGGGTGCGGCGGGCGTCGCCGTGTTCAATCAGGTCCAGCGCGGTGAGCAGGGTGTCGGCCAGCAGTGGCGGGGCGCCGGTGGTGAAAATGTAGCTGCGGCTCTTGTTGACCAGCCATTCGATGAGGCTGCGCTCACCGGCGACGAAAGCGCCGGAAACGCCGGCGGCCTTGCCGAGGGTGCCCATGTAGATCAGGCGCTTCGAGTGCAGCGCGAAATGTGCGAGGCAGCCGCGCCCCTGCGGTCCGAGCACGCCGAAGCCGTGGGCGTCGTCCACCAGCAACCAGGCCTTGTGGGCCTCGGCGAGGGCGAGGAGCTCGGGCAGCGGGGCGAGGTCGCCGTCCATGCTGAACACGCTGTCGGTGACGATCAGCTTGCGCGGTGCGCTGGATGCAGCCAGGCGGGCGGCGAGGGCGTTGAGGTCGCAGTGCGGATAGCGGATGAAATCGGCGCGGGAGAGCAGCGCACCGTCGACCAGCGAGGCGTGGTTCACCTTGTCGGCGAAGATGGCGTCGCCGCGCCCGACCAGCGCCGGCATCACGCCGATGTTGGCCATGTAGCCGGTGGAAAAGTACAGCGCGTCGTCCATGCCGGTGAAGGCGGCGAGGCGGGTTTCGAGGGCCTGGTGGCTGGCGTAGTGGCCGCTGACGAGGTGCGAGGCGCCGGATCCGACGCCCCAGTGGCGGGCGCCCTGGGCAAGGGTGTCGATCAGCGCCGGTTCGGCGGCAAGGCCGAGGTAGTCGTTGGAGCAGAAGGCGAGGACGGGATCGGGACGATCGGCCACATGTACATCGGGTGCGCAGGGCGTGGTGACGATGCGACGGCGGCGACGCAGACCGGCTGCGTCGAGATCGGCAAGGCTTGCCTGGATTTCGTCCAGCGGGTCTGCGCTTTCAAATGGCGTGGGCTCAGCCAAGGCTGGCCTCCAGGGCGGCAGCCGTCTGGCCGGCGAGGTGGGCGATCTCGTCGTCGGAGACGATGTAGGGCGGCATGGTGTAGACGGTGTTGCCGATGGGGCGCAACAGGAGTTCCCGCTCAAGGGCGGCGCCGAAGAAGCGGCGGGCAAAGCCGGTGGCGGCGCCGTCCACATCGAAGGCGAGGATCATGCCCTGCTGACGCAGGTTGCGAACCTGGGGGTGGGCGCCTAGCGCGGCGCTGAAGGCGTCCTTGAGGCGAGCGGATTTGCTCTGGTTGGCTGCAATCACATCGTCCTGCCCGAAGATGTCGAGAGTTGCCAGCGCAGCCCGGCAGGCCAGCGGGTTGCCCGTGTAGGAGTGGGAGTGCAGGAAACCTCGGGCAGTGTCGTCGTCGTAGAAGGCCTTGAAGACGTCGTCGGTGGTGAGCACGATCGAAAGCGGCAGGTAACCACCGGAGATGCCTTTGGAGAGCAGCAGGAAATCAGGCCAGATGCCGGCCTGCTCGCAGGCGAAGAAGGTGCCGCTGCGCCCGCAACCGACGGCGATCTCGTCGGCGATGAGGTGCACCTGGTGGCGCCTGCAGATATCACGGGCGAGGCGCAGGTATTCCGGGTCGTACATGACCATGCCGGAGGCGCACTGCACCAGCGGTTCGACGATCAGTGCGGCGGTCTGGCCGGCGTGCTCGGCGAGGTGGGCGTCGAGCGCGGCAGCGGCGCGGCGGGCCACGTCGGCGGCGCTTTCAAGGGGCTGCGCGTTGCGGGCGTCGGGGCTGGGTACGCAACTGCCGGCGCGCACCAGCGGCGCGTAGGCGTCGCGGAAGAGGGCGACATCGGTGACGGCCAGCGCACCCACGGTTTCGCCGTGGTAGCTGCCCTGGATGCTGACAAAGCGGTTTTTTTCGGGCTGGCCGTGGTTGCGCCAGTAGTGGGCGCTCATCTTGAGGGCGATTTCGGTGGCCGAGGCGCCATCCGACGCGTAGAAGGCGTGGCCGAGACGGTGGCCGGTGAGGGCGGCGAGGCGTTCCGAGAGTTCGACGACCGGCTCATGGGTGAAGCCGGCCAGCATGACGTGTTCCAGCGTGTCCAGTTGCTGCTTGAGGGCGTTGCCGATGCGCGGGTTGGCGTGGCCGAAGAGATTGACCCACCAGGAGCTGATGCCGTCGAGGTAGCGGCGGCCATCCATGTCGTAGAGCCAGGCGCCTTCGCCACGCTTGATCGGTACCAGCGGAAGTTGCTCGTGGTGCTTCATCTGGGTGCAGGGGTGCCAGACGGCGGCGAGGGAGCGGGCGAGGAAGCTGGGGTTGACTGAGCGGTGCGGCATGGGCAATCCGGATGCAGGCTGAAAGCGACAAGTGGAGCGGCCGGGATTCGGCGGCTCCACTTGTCGGGCCGGGCAGGTTTTAGTACGAGTAGATGCTGAGGCTGTTGCTGCCGACCGCGGTGTAGGTGTTCTGGGCGTTGAGCAGGCCGAAGATGGTTTCGGTGGTGGCGGGCTTGGTTGGCGGCACGACCCAGCTCACGCAGGGGATCTCGCAGGTGAAGATGGCGCCGTTGGTGCCCGCGGCAACCAGGCGAGAACCCGCGGATGCGGCATGGAACGAGCCGGCGAGGGTCTGGGCGCTCCAGGCGTTGTCGTCGGTGCGGGTGAGCACGGTGCCGTCGGATCCCACCGCGACGAAGGCGTAGGTGATGATGCTGTTGGCGACATGGGTAACGGCGGCAACGCTTTTCAGCGCACCCGACTGGGTGGTGGCCGTCCAGTTGCTGCCGTCGGTGCTGGTGAGCACTGTGCCGCCGTCGCCGACCGCAACCCATTCACCCTTGGCGGAGTAGGCCACGCCGTAAAGATTGGCGCTGGTGGCCGGGGTGATGGCATTGGCTGCGCTCCAGCTGGTGCCGTCGGTCGAGTAACGGATCGTGCCGTTGTCGCCGACCGCGACCACCAGGCTTGAACCGTTGTTGGCGACGGCGTTGAGGGTGTTGCTGGTGCCGGTGACGGTGCTGTCGAGGGTGGTCCAGTTGTTGATGTCGGAGCTGTAGGCCACGCTGCCCGCCGTGCCGACAGCGATGTATTTACTGGGGCCGACGGCGTAGACGATGCCCTTGAGGTCGATGCCGCCGGAAACCTGCGTGCCGGTCGGGCTGATCCAGTTGAGGGGCTGGAGTACGCCGGAGTCGATGGCGCCGTAGCTGCGTTTGCCATCGATGTCGGGCGTTGTGTAGATCTTGCCGCCATGGCCGACTGCGACGTAGGAGTAGGTGCTGGCGCCGCTGGTGGTCAGGCCGTAGGCAACGCTGCGCATGAGGGTGCCGCTGCTCACGGAGTTGCCGGCGAGCCATGCGTTGCCTGACAGGCGGGGTGTTTTCGGGCTCAGGCTGGCCACCGGGCCGCCTTCGCCACCGTCAATGCGGCCGTTGAGCAGGAAGTCGTAACTCTTGTCGTTGGTGAGGCCGGTGATGATGTAGGGCGAGGAGATGCCCTTGCCCTTGTCGCCGACCCTGGAGAGGGCGCCGGTGGTTTTCCTCCAGACTTCGACCGTGGCGATGTCGGTGGTGGTCGGCGCGTAGAAGAGCCAGTACTGCACGCCGGCTTCCTGCTTCCAGGTGATCGTGACCTGCGAATCGCCTTCAACGACCTGGAGGTTCTCCGGCATGGCCGAGGAGCTTCCGCCTCCGCCGCCGCAAGCGGATACGAGGGTGGCGGCAATGAGGGCGGGGAGGGCAGCTTTGAGTCGGTTCGGGAACATGGAATGGGCCGGCAATGAACGGATCGAACCGGAATTCTACAACACCGCGGCTGTCCGGCCCGGCTCCAGTGTGCGCTGGAGCGGGGGCCGGATGTGTGGCTCAGTGGGTGATTACGCCGGAGAGTTCCTTCAGCAGGATTTCCTGCGCTGCGCGGCGGGTGGTGCGGGGGTTTTTGCGACGGTAGTGGTTGTCGCCTTCCAGTTCCCAGGCCTGGCAGTTGTCGCCGAGGTAGGGGCGGAGGCCTTCCTTCATGACGCGGCGCTTGACCTTCGGGTCGAGGATGGGAAAGGCCACCTCGATGCGCTTGAAGAAGTTGCGTTCCATCCAGTCGGCGCTGGAGAGGTAGAGCTTCTCGGCGCCGTCGGCGTGGAAGTAGAAGATCCGGTGATGCTCGAGGAAGCGTCCGACGACGGAGCGCACGCGGATGTTTTCCGACAGGCCGGGGACGCCGGGCTTGAGGGCGCACACGCTGCGGGCGATGACGTCGATCTCGACGCCGGCCTGGGAGGCTTCGTACAGGGCTTCGATGGTTTCGGGTTCGAGCAGTGCATTCACCTTGACGATGATGCGGCCCTTGCGGCCGGCCCGGGCAATTTCGGCTTCTTCGCGAATGGCCGCCACGACGTTGGGCTGCAGCGTGAAGGGGGCCTGCCACAGGTGCTTGAGTCGGCCAGCCTGGCCGAGGCCGGTGAGCTGCTTGAAGAGTTCGGCCACGTCGGCGCCGATTTCCTCGTTGGCGGTGAGCAGGCCGAAGTCGGTGTAGAAGCGGGTGGTGCGCGGGTGGTAGTTGCCGGTGCCCAGGTGGACATAACGCCGGAGCGCGCCTTCTTCCCGGCGCACGATCAGCAGCAGTTTGGCGTGGGTCTTGTAGCCGAAGACGCCGTACACCACGTGGGCGCCAACCTCCTCGAGCTGGGCGGCCCAGCTGATGTTGGCTTCCTCGTCGAAGCGGGCCATCAGTTCGAGCGCGACGGTGACTTCCTTGCCCTTCTGGGCCGCGCGCACAAGATGTTCCATCAGCACGGAGTCGGTGCCGGTGCGGTAAACCGTCATCTTGACGGCAACCACCTGCGGATCGTCGGCGGCGGCCTTGAGCATTTCGATAACGGGCTCGAAGCTCTGGAACGGGTGGTGGAGCAGGATGTCCTCGCGGCGGATGGCGGCGAAGATGTTCTCGCGCTTGTCGAGGCCTTTCGGGCGTGCCGGCTGGAAAGGGCGGTATTTCAGGTCGGGGCGTTCGACCCAGTCAGGAACCTGGTTGAGGCGCACCGGATTGACCATGCCGGGCACGCGGTAGACGTCTTCCGGGCCGAGCCCGAACTGCCGCATCAAGAAGCTGGCCATGGCGCTCGAGCAGTTGTCGGCCAGCTCCAGGCGCACGGCGTTGCCGAAGTGACGTTGCTGTAGTTCGCCCTTGAGGGTGGCGCGCAGATCTTTCACCTCTTCCTCGTCCACGAACATGTCGGAGTTGCGGGTGACACGGAACTGGTAGCAGCCGAGCACGTTCATGCCTTCGAACAGCTCGCCCACATGGGCGTGGAGCAGCGAGGACAGGAACACGAAACCGTAATCGACGCCGGTGAGTTCCTGCGGCAGGCGGATGACCCGCGGCAGGGCGCGCGGGGCCTGGACGATGGCAGCGCCGGAGTTGCGTCCGAAGGCATCGCGCCCTTCAAGTTCGACGGCGAAGTTGAGGCTCTTGTTGAGCACCCGCGGGAAGGGGTGGGCCGGATCGAGTCCGATCGGCGTGAGGATGGGCATCACCTCGCGCAGGAAGTAATCGCGGGCCCAGGCGTGCTGGGCTTCGGTCCACACGCTGCGGCGCAGGAACACGATGCCTTCGTCGGCCAGGGCCGGCAGGATGGTGTTGTTGAGCAGGTTGTACTGCTCGGTGATGATGCCGTGCACTTCGCGGCTGATGCGCCCCTGCAGCGCGGCCGGCGTGAGTCCGTCGGTGGTCAGGACCTGGCTGCCGAGGAGCTGCTGCTCCTTGACCCCGGCCACGCGGACTTCAAAAAATTCGTCAAGGTTGCTCGACACGATGCACAGGAAACGCAGTCGTTCCAGCAGCGGCACCGATGGGTCGGCGGCCTGGGCGAGCACGCGGCGCTGGAATTGCAGCAGCGACAGCTCGCGGTTGATGAAGTGATCGCTGCTGAAGTGGCGTTCGTTGGGGAGCTGTGGCATGGACTTTCCTGTCGAATTTCCCGATGGACCGATAATTATGTGACGTATTTGTTACCGCTGCATGACGCCGTTCATTGAGTTTGATCAACGTCGGGCCGTCACCGGCGGGTGCTAGAATTCGCGGCTCCTGCGCCATCCGGCGCCTTTCCCGCCGCATCCATGACTCGTGAGTTGATCGCCGCCATTGATCTGGGTTCCAACAGTTTTCGCCTGCAGATCGGGCGAATCGTTAATGACCAGATTTATCCCCTCGATGGCATCAAGGAGGCCGTGCGTCTTGCCGCCGGCTTGTCCCCTGACCGAATGCTCGATGCTGCGTCCCAGTTTCGCGGTATCAGCGCGCTGCGCTGCTTCAACGAGCGCATTCGCGACTATCCGCTCGAAGCGGTGCGGGCCGTGGCCACCAACACCCTGCGCGTGGCCAAGAACGCGCCGCACTTCCTGGTGCAGGCGGAAGCCGCGCTGGGCTTCCCGATCGAAGTCATCGCCGGACGCGAAGAGGCGCGGCTGATCTACGTGGGCGTTGCGCACACCCTGCCCAATCCTCACAAGCAGCAACTGGTCGTGGATATCGGCGGCGGTTCGACCGAGTTCGTGATCGGCAAGAGCTTCAAGCCCATCGCGCTGGAATCGCTCTACATGGGCTGCGTCAGCTTTTCGATGCGCTACTTTCCCGAAGGCCGCATCGACAAGCGTGGCCTGCGTGACGCGGAGCTGGCCGCCCAGAAGGAAATCCAGACCATCACCCATGCCTATCGCGAAGTGGGCTGGGACGAGGCGGTGGGCTCCAGCGGTTCGGCCAAGGCGCTGGTGGATATCCTCGAGCTCAACGGCCTTTCCGACGGCGGCATTACCCGCAGTGGTCTCGAGCGCCTGCGCAACCTCATGCTCAAGGCCGGCAGCCTGGACAACCTGCACCTCGAAGGCCTGCGCCCCGATCGCCTGCCGGTGCTGACCGGTGGTTTCGCCATCATGTGGGCGGTTTTCCAGGAGTTCGGCCTCGAGCGCATGACTTTCTCGGAAGGCGCCCTGCGCCTCGGCGTGCTCTACGATCTGCTCGGCCGCTATCACCACCACGACCTGCGCGATGCCACCGTGTCGGCCTTCGTCGAGCGCTACGGTGTCGACCTCGCCCACGCCCGCGAAGTGGCCGAAACGGCGCGGGCCTTCCTGCTGCAGCTCGACCCTTCCGCGGCCGACGACGAGAGCACCGATCGGCGCTTTCTCGAATGGGCGGCAATGCTCCACGAAGTGGGCGTTTCGGTTGCCCATTCCAGCTACCACAAGCACAGTGCCTACATCCTGGGCAACGCCGACATGCCGGGCTTCTCGCGCATGGACCAGGGGCGTCTGGCGCGCATGGTGCTGGCCCACCGGGGCAAGTTGTCGCGGCTCGGCCCCCTCGACCCCGAAAGCCAGGAATGGCGGTTGATCTTGTGCCTGCGCCTGTCGGCCGTCGTTCACCGGGCCCGTGACGGGCGGGGTGTTCCGCCGCTGCGCCTCAAGCGCGAAGGGCGCGGGTTCGTGATCGTGGCCGATGCCGAGTGGTTGCGCAACCTGCCGCTTACCGCCGCAGCGCTGGACGAGGAAGAACGCCAGTGGCAGACGATCGGCCTGCCCGTGAAGATGCGGGTCGAACGTTCCGCGCCGCGCAGCCCGGCCGGCACCTAGCCGTTCAGCCATGTCCACCCAGCTCCGGGGGGCTCGTCCGCAAGCTGCGATAGACGTCGAAGGGGCGGGGACCAGGGTGGTGTTGTCCGGCGACTGGACGCTGAGCGTGTTGAACCCCCGTTGCGTCGACATCCGTCGGCAGCTCGAGGCGGTTTCAGGCGCACCGGCCTGGGATCTGGCCGGCGTGAGCCGTCTCGACAGTTTTGGCGCGCTGCTGCTGTGGCGCGCCTGGGGCCGCCGGCGACCGCCGCAACTGGTGCTGCCCGAAGCACTGGAATCCGTCTTCGGCCGGCTGGCCGATCTCGGCGATGCCAGCCTGCCGGTCGAGCCGCCTTACCGTTTCCTGGATGCGACCGCCCATCTCGGCCGGCTGCTGCTCGGCCTGGTGCGCCATCTGGGGCAATTCGTGGTTCTCGTAGGCCAGTTGCTGCTCGATCTGCTCTACCTGCTGCGCAACCGGGAGCACTGGCCCGTGCGCGAAATGTCGGCCAATTTCTACAAGGTGGGTGTCAAGGCGATGCCGGTGACGGCGCTGGTCGGCTTCCTGATCGGCGTCGTGATGTCGTATTTGTCGGCCTTGCAGTTGCGGGCCCTCGGGGCGGATACCTTCATCGTCAATATCCTCGGACTCGGCATCATCCGCGAGCTCGGCCCGGTGCTGGTGTCGGTGCTGGTGGCCGGCCGTTCGGGCTCGGCAATGACCGCCCAGCTCGGCGTGATGCGGGTTACCGAGGAGATCGACGCGCTGACCACGATGGGCGTCTCGCGCTACGTGCGCCTGGTGCTGCCCAAGGTGGTGGCGCTCACGCTGGCGATGCCGCTGCTCACCCTGTGGGGCTCGTCGGTGGCGATCTTCGGCGGCATGGTGTCGGCCTATGTGCAGCTCGACATGAGCTTCGATTATTTTCTGAACGCCTTGCCGCGGGCCGTGCCGGTGGCCAATCTCGTCATCGGCCTGGTCAAGGGCGCGGTGTTCGGCTTGCTCATTGCGCTGGTGGCCTGCCACTTCGGCCTGCGCGTCAAGCCCAATACCGAAAGCCTGTCGGCCAACACGACGGCTTCGGTGGTCACGTCGATCACCGTGGTGATCCTGGTGGATGCCGTCTTCGCCATCGTCACCCGGACCATCGGGCTGCCTTACCGATGAACGCCGCGAGGAACACGCTTCCGGTCGAGCTGAAGGGCTTGTCGACCCGCTTTGGCTCCACCTGGGTTCACCGCAACATCGATTTGGCCGTGCCGGTCGGCGAAGTGGTGGCGCTGGTGGGCGGATCGGGCACCGGCAAGACCACGCTGCTGCGCCAGATGGTGGGCCTCCTGCGGCCGGCCGAGGGCGAGGTGCGTCTCTTCGGCGAGCCGCTGTTTGCCGGCAGCCGCGCCGAGCAACTGGCGCGGCGGCGGCGCTTTGGCATGCTCTTTCAGCAGGGCGCGCTCTTTTCGGCGCTCAATGTGTTTGCCAACGTGGCCTTTCCGCTGCGCGAATTCGGCGTGAGCGACGAAGCCATGCTGCGCGATCTCGTGCTGCTCAAGCTGGCCATGGTCGAGCTTGGGCCTGAGGTGGCCCTGCGCATGCCGGCCGAACTTTCGGGCGGCATGATCAAGCGGGTGGCGCTGGCCCGCGCGCTGGCGCTGGAGCCCGAGTTGCTGCTTCTCGACGAACCGACCGCCGGCCTCGACCCCGACCGCAGCGCCGGTTTCGTGCGCCTGATCCGCGCGCTGCAGAAGGCGCTCGGCCTGACGGTGGTCCTCGTCACCCACGACCTCGACACCCTGGCGGCGCTGGCCACCCGCGTGGCCGTGCTATCCGAAGGGCGTATACTCGCCTTCGGCCCCCTTGACGAAATCATGACTGTGCAGGATCCCTTCATCGAACGCTTTTTTCACAGCGAGCGCAGTCAGGCGGCGCTGGCCCGCGGTCGTTCTGAAATCTGATGGAAAGCCGTTCCCACGCGCTTGCCGCTGGCCTTTTCGCGATTTTCCTCAGCCTTGGCATTGCCCTTGCGCTGTGGTGGTTTTCCGACGGTCGCGAGTCCACCCGCGAAGTGCTGCTGGTGAGTTCCGGCAGCGTGAATGGCCTCAATCCGCAGGCCACCGTGCGCTACCGCGGCATCATCGCCGGCAAGGTTGCGTCGATCGCCCTCGATCCGGCCAACCCCCACGACCTGCTGGTCACCGCGCGCATTCGTACCGATCTGCCAATCACCAAGGGCACGCGGGCTCGGCTGGCCTCCCAGGGCGTGACCGGGCTGGCCTTCATCGCCCTCGACGACAGTGGTGACAATCCCGAGCCTCTGTCTGGCGAGGCGGGCGGCCCGCCGCGGCTGCGCCTGGCGCCGGGCATTGTGGATGAAGTGACCGAAGCCTCCCTGCAAACCCTCAAGCGGGTGCGCGAACTGGCCGAGCGGCTGGCGCTCCTGGCCGCGCCGGACAACCTGGCCCGCGTCGAGCGAACCCTTGCCCATCTCGAATCGTCCAGCCAGGGCCTCGACCGCAGCCTGAAGGAAGTGCCGCAGACGCTGGCCGCCGTGCGCCAGGTTTTCAGCAAGGACAACCTCGCGCACATCACCCGCTCGCTGGACAACATCGAGCGCCTGAGCGCTGACGCCGTGCCGCTGGCCCGGGAAGGACGCAGCCTGATCGTCAAGCTGCAAACGCTTGGCGAGCGCGTTGACAGCCTGGCCGGCACCACCGGCGAAGGCCTTGTCACCAATACCCTGCCACGCGTCAACGTGCTGCTGCAGGAACTCACCGTCACTTCGCGGCAGCTCTCCGATCTGCTCGACGAAATCGACAACTCTCCGCAACTCCTGCTTCTCGGCCGGCGCAAGCCGCCTCCCGGGCCCGGCGAGGCCGGCTTCCAGGCTGGCGAGGGCAGGCCCTGAGCGGCAGCCAATCCGGAAACCCCAGCCATGCCGCGAAAGCTCCTATCCCGAACCCTGATGGCCGTGATCTGTGTGTTCGCACTGGGCGCCTGCGGTAGCGTACCCAGGGCCGCTCCGGGCTATTCCGTGCATGATTTCGGCCCCCTGGGCACCGCGCCGGCGCGGCCGCTGGCCATGCCGATCCGCAATACCGAGGTGGTGCCGGCGCCCTGGCTCGCGTCCACCTCCATGCATTACCGGCTGATGTATGCCCAGCCGACCCGTCGCCAGGTTTTTGTTGAAAGCCGCTGGGCTGCCCAGCCGGGGCAATTGCTCGAACTGGCCGTCAAGCGCGCCATGAAGGCCGGCGACTCGACGCCGACGGCCAGTGGCTGCCGGCTGCGCATCGAGCTTGACGAGTTTGCCCAGGTTTTTGCATCCGAGCGCGAGAGCAGCGGCGTCCTCGAGGCCCGCGTGTTTTTGTTCGCGCCGCGCAGCGACCAGCTCGTCGCCTCGCGCAGCTTCAGCCTTGTCCGCCCGGCGCCGTCGGCCAATGCGGCGGGTGGCGTGGCGGCCCTGCGTGAAGACGTCGAACAGTTCAACCGCGAACTCATCGGCTGGCTTGACGCCCTGGCTGCCGAAGGCGCGGGCCCGCGCGGGCGCTGTGGCACCTGATTCTTACGACCGGCCGACACTTGCCGGCGCTTTCATGACCAAGGAGGAGGACACAATGAATGCAGTCGTCGATACCAACACCGACCCCATGCTGCTGCGGGAGGACGCCAACGGCGTCGCCACGCTGACGCTCAACCGTCCGGGCCAGTTCAATTCCTTGTCCCGCTCCATGCTCGAGGTGCTGCTTGCCGAGCTGGAAAGCATCGCCGCCGACAAATCCGTGCGTGCCGTGGTGCTCGCCGGCGCCGGCAAGGCTTTCTGTGCCGGACACGACCTGAAGGAAATGCGCGGCAATCACACCAAGGCTTTCATGCAGGCGCTGTTCCGCCTGTGCGGCAAGGTGATGATGCAGATCGTGAACATGCCCCAGCCGGTGATCGCCCGCATCCACGGCATCGCCACCGCCGCCGGGTGTCAGCTGGTGTCCATGTGCG
>Ga0209175_10000345_pt1 | contig 29828 bp, 20 predicted proteins | sample JI91814C2DNA_FD_187506 | JGI IMG/M metagenome (GOLD analysis project Ga0209175, IMG submission 187506) | Wastewater effluent complex algal communities from Wisconsin, to seasonally profile nutrient transformation and Carbon sequestration -... | ecosystem: Engineered > WWTP > Effluent > Algae...
ATCGTGGATGAGGGTGGCACGCCCATCGACAGCATCGCGATAACAACGCCGGAGGAGGAGGCCATCACCGTGTGCTTGAACGCGATCGATCCCGATGGTGACGCGGTGGACGTGACCGGCTTCCTGAACGGCCCGGCCTTCGGTACGATCAGCGGACTGAACGACAACGATACCTGCTTCACCTACACACCGGACGTCAACTTCTTCGGCACGGACAGCGTGCTGGTGGTGGTGTGCGATGTGAACGGCGGCTGCGATACGCTCTACGTGGGCATCACCGTGACGCCGCTGAACGATGCGCCGCTGGCGGTGGATGATGCAGCAAGCACCGATGAGGATACCGCCATCACCATCGATGTGCTGGGCAACGACAACGATGACGCGGACAACAGCGGTCTCGATGCAGGCTCGGTGAGCGTGATCGACGGACCGAGCAACGGCACGGCCACAGTGAACGGCGATGGCAGCATCACCTACACACCCGACCCGAACTTCAACGGCACCGACACGCTGACCTATGTGGTGTGCGACCTCGGTGTGCCGCTGCCCGCGCTGTGCGACACAGCGATCGTGGTGATCACGGTGAACCCGGTGAACGATGCGCCCATCATAACCGATGGCAACAACAACCCCACCGACACGCTCTTCACCAGTACGGATGTGAACGTGCCTTTGCTGGTGTGCGTGAACGTGAGCGATGTGGATGGTGACGACCTGGACATCACCAGTGTGCTGCTGGCCCCACTGAACGGCACCCTGAGCGGCCTGGCTGATGGCGACACCTGCTTCACCTACACGCCTGACCCCGGCTACACCGGTGGCGATACGCTCACGATCAGCATCTGCGATCCCTTCGGCCTGTGTGACACGGTGGTGGTGGTGATCAACGTGATCCCCGACCTACCGCCCATCGCGGTGGATGATACCGCGAGTGTGGTCACCGGCAACACGGTCGATATCGATGTGCAGGGCAACGATAGCGACCCCGAAGGTGGACCGCTCACCACCACCAGCGCCACGGCCGACAATGGAACGGTGGTGATCAACGGCAACGGTACCATCACCTATACTCCGAACGAAGGCTTCTGCGGCACGGATACCATCACCTACACCGTCTGCGACGATGCGGGCTTCTGCGACAGCGCCATTGTGCTCGTGCAAGTGCTCTGTCCGCCGGTGGCTGTGGATGACGCGGTATCCACCAACGAGGATACCTCCGTGGTGATCGACCCGCTGGATAACGACACCGATGGCAATGGCGATGTGCTCGACATCACCTCCGCCACCGCAGGCAACGGTACGGTCACCATCAACGACGATGGCACCATCACCTACGTGCCCAACCCCAACTACTGCGGTACGGACACCATCACCTACACCGTGTGCGACGGATCCGGCTTGTGCGACACGGGCATCATCGTGGTGACAGTGGTGTGCGTGAACGACCCGCCCATTGCGGTGGATGATGTGGCCAACACCGGCGAAGGCGATCCGGTGCCCGTGGACGTGACGGACAACGACACGGATGTGGACGGTGACATCCTCACGGTGACCAACGCCACGGCTGGCAATGGAACGGTGGTGATCAACGGCAACGGCACCATCACCTACACACCGAACCAAGGCTTCTGCGGCACGGACACCATCACCTACACCGTGTGCGACCCGGGCCCGCTGTGCGATCAGGCCATCGTGGTGGTCACCGTGGCTTGCGATCCGGATGAGGTGTTGATCCCGCAGGGCTTCTCGCCCAACGGCGACGGCATCGGTGACACCTGGGTGATCGCCGGGCTGGAGCTGTATCCGCAGGCCAGCGTGCAGATCTTCAACCGCTACGGCAACGTGGTCTACGAGGCCACACCCTACGCCAACGATTGGGACGGCACCAATACCAACGGCCTCTCCGTGGGTGACCAGCTGCCCATCGGCACCTACTGGTACATCCTTGATCCCGGCACTGGTGATGAACCATGGTCCGGCTACGTCTACCTGAACCGCTGATCGGCCACGAACAACGCAGAACCATGAGCAGCTTCCGCAACCTCTGCACGGCACTGGCCCTCCTTGGCGGCGCCACCGTGACCTTCGCCCAGCAGGATCCGCAGTACACCATGTACATGTGGAACATGATGGCCATCAACCCCGGCTACACCGGCAGCGCTGACGTGCTGAACATCACCGCCCTCGCCCGCCAGCAATGGACCGGCCTGGACGGTGCACCCAGCACCCAATCGGTCGCTCTGCACTCGCCCCTGCGCAACGAGAACATCGCCCTGGGCTTCTCCGTGGTGAACGACCGCATCGGACCCGTACACACCACCCTGTTCAACGGCAACTTCGCCTACCGCATCCGCACCGGCGAGAACACCCGCCTCTCCTTCGGGTTGCAGGCCGGGGTGAACATGCTGCAAGCCAAGCTGGGCGAACTCGCCAACGTATCGGCGAACGACCCTGTCTTCGCGCAGAACGTGGCCAATGAGCTGGCGCCGAACTTCGGCTTCGGGGTGTACTACTGGGGCCACAAGGGCTTCCTCGGCCTCAGCGCACCCAAGCTGCTGGAGAACAATTACGGTACGGTGGTCACCGCCACCGGCGATGCATCCACCCTCACCGAACGCCGCCACTACTTCCTCTCCGGCGGCTACCTCTTCCGCCTCTCCGATGCCCTTCACCTGCGGCCCATGTTCATGACCAAGGTGGTGGAAGGAGCCCCGTTGAGTGTGGACCTCAACGCCATGTTCATCCTGCGCGAGAAGCTCTGGCTCGGTGCCGCCTACCGCAACCAGGACAGCTTCGCGGCCATCGCCGCCTTCCAGATCACCGACCAACTGCGCGCCGGCTATTCCTACGACATGACCACGAGCAACCTGCGCCGCTACAACAACGGCTCGCACGAGCTCATGCTCAGCTACGACCTGCGCTCCAACAAGGACCGCATCCTCACCCCCCGATTCTTCTGACCGCGATGCGCCCACTGCACACCTTCCCGGCCAAAGCCACCCTCACCTTGGGTGCCTTCCTGTCGCTGTCCATCGCCGCGGTGGCCCAGAACGGAGCCCTGCGCCGTGCCGATGCCCGCTACGAGGCCCTCGCCTTTGCACAAGCCGCACCGCTCTACGAGGAGGCCGCGCTCAAAGGCGCACCGCTCGATCGTGTGGCCCCCAAGCTTGCCGACAGCTACTGGCGCATGCGCGACCTGTCCCGCGCCAACACCTGGTACGCCCGCTTGGCCGCCCGCCCCAACCCCGAACCACTGCACCTGTACCGCTACAGCGAGACCCTCCGCAGCATGGGCCGCTTCAGCGCCGCCGACTCGGTGATCCAGCGCTACGAAGCCCTCGCCGCCACGGACTCGCGCGCTGAACGCCAGCGCAACGCACAGGCCTACGCGGCACGCCTCGAACAGGCCAACGCCTTCGGGGCACGTCTGCTCAACCTCAACATCAACACCGCCCGCTGCGACATGGGTGCCGCCTACCTCGGCGACCGCGTCACCTTCGCCTCCGCGCACCGCCAGGCCGCCGCCGACCGCCAGCACACCTGGAACGGCGAGCCCTTCCTGGACCTATACAGCGGCAAGCCCTCCAGCAGTGGGGCGCTGGCCGATGTCAGCTCCCTCGGTGCACCCTTCAACACCCGCTACCACGACAGCAACACCAGCGCCACCTCCGACGCGCGCGAAGTGTGGTTCACCCGCAACAACTACGAAGGCAGCAAGCGCCGCACCGACGACAAGGGCGTGACCCGCTTGAAGATCTTCAGCAGCACCCGCGATGCCCAAGGTGCCTGGGCCGATGCCAAGCCCTTCCCCTACAACAGCGACGCTTACTCCGTGGGCCACCCGGCCCTCAGCGCCGATGGTAAGCGCCTCTACTTCGCCAGCGACCGTCCGGGTGGTGTGGGCGGCACCGACATCTGGTACTGCGAACGCACGGCCACCGGAGGCTGGGCCGAACCGATCAACGCCGGTCGCGCCGTGAACACCGAAGGCAACGAGCTCTTCCCCTTCGCCGCGCAGGAAGGACTGCTCTTCTTCGCCAGCGATGGACATCAGGGCCTGGGCGGGCTGGATGTGCTGATGACCACCGTGAAGGGCTCCTCCTTCGGTGCAGCGCGCAACCCCGGCGCACCCATCAACAGCCGCAGCGACGACTTCTCCTTCGTGCTGGCCGCCGATGGGCTCAGCGGCTACCTCACTAGCGATCGTCCCGGTGGCAAGGGCGATGACGACATCTATGCCTTCACCCTCACCGACCGTCCCGGCGTGCGCCAACGCATGGAGGGTGTGGCGCAGGACCCCGTGACCCGTGCGCCGCTGGCCGGTGTGCGCGTGCTGCTCACCAATGCCCAAGGCACACCTGTTGATTCGGTCGTCACCGCTGCTGACGGACGCTACAGCTTCGACGTGGAGCACAGCACCGCCTACCGCATCAACGGATCGCTTGCCGACCGCCGGCCCGGCACCGCCGAGCTGCCCGCACTGCCCGAGGCTGACACCCTGGTGGTGCGCGACCTGGAACTGCTGGAGGCCCGCATGTACACCCTGCTCCTGCGCGTGACCGATGCGGCCACCGGCAAGCCCCTCGAAGGAGTACACACCATCCTGACCAAGAAGCCGGTCGGCACGGTGCTGGTCGATGCCAACACCAGCGCCACCGGTGAGCTGCGCACCACCCTGGACAATGCCGCCAAGGGCGATGCACTGAACATGACCGTGCGCCTGGAGCGGGAAGGTTATGTGAGCAAGACCCTCACCTACAGCGAGTACATCGGCGCCGATCCGGAGATCAAGGTACATGGCGCGCTGGATCTTTCCATGCAACCGCTGGAAGTGGGTGCCGACCTGGGCAAGCTCATCGACATCAAGCCCATCTACTTCGACCTGGGCAAGCACGCCATCCGCAAGGACGCGGCCGCCGAGCTGGACAAGATCGTGGCGGCCATGAAGGAGTATCCCACCATGATCATCGAACTGGGCAGCCACACCGACTGCCGCTCCTCCATCGCGTCCAATGCCGCGCTCAGCGACCGCCGCGCCAAGAGCAGCGCCGCCTACATCGTCGGTAAGGGCATCGTCGCTGATCGCATCTCCGGCAAGGGCTACGGCGAAAGCAAGCTGATCAACGGCTGTGCCTGCGAGGGCGCGGTGAAGAGCACCTGCTCCGAAGCCGAACACCAGCTGAACCGGCGTACGGAGTTCATCATCGTGAAGATGTGATCGCTGCGTGAGTCCGGTAGCCGAATGCCACTGCTTGCTGCATCCGGTAGGTATGGCGATGCGGACAAGCGCTTAGCTCGTTCCTTTGTGCCGTGCTCTTCTCCAAGGTCATCGGACACGCCACGCTGAAGGCGAAGCTCATCGGTAACATCCGCGAGGGGCGCGTGGCCCATGCCCAGTTGTTCATGGGGCCCCGGGGTGGCGGCAACCTGCCCATGGCCCTGGCCTACGCCCAGTACCTGCTCTGTGAACGGCAGGGCGAGGCCGATAGCTGTGGGGAATGTCCCAGCTGCTTGCAAACGGTCAAGCTGGAACACCCGGACCTGCACCTGACCTTCCCGATCTTCCTGGCCGAGAAGCAGAAGTACTGCGAACCCTTCGTGTCCGATTGGCGCACTTGCGTGCTGGACCAGCCTTACCTGGACGCCGACCGCTGGCGCGATCACCTGGAAAGCGACAACAAGCAACTGCGTATGGGGGTGGACATCGCCCAGGAGATCCAGCGCAAGTTGAGCCTGAAGAGCTTTCGCGGAGGCTACAAGGTGATGCTCATCTGGCTGCCCGAGTTGATGGACACCGCCGCCGCCAACAAGCTGCTGAAGGTGCTGGAGGAGCCCGAGCCCAACACCGTGTTCCTGCTCGTGAGTACCGATGCCGACCAGCTGTTGGCCACTATCCTTAGCCGTGCCCAGTTGGTGAAGGTACCCGCCCTACGGCCCAAGGACCTGGCACAGGCCCTGCGCGAGCAACATCCCGAACTGGGGGAGGAGGAGGCCTTCGCATTGGCCCTGCGCAGCGAGGGTGATCTCCTGGAGGCCTTGGACATGGCCGAGAAGAACGAGGAGGAACTCTTCATCTTCTTCCGCGATTGGCTGCGGGCTTGCTATCGCAAGGAGGTGGTGAGCGTGGTGGACTTCGCCGATGGCTTCCAGAAACTGGGGCGCGAACGCCAGAAGGGTCTTATTCGATACGGCCTCTTCCTCATCCGCCAATGCGCCTTGCAATGGCAGAACGTGCCCGAACTGGTGCGCGTGGTGGGGCAGGAGGCGGAGTTCGTGCAGAACTTCAGCAAGCTGCTCACCGACCGCAACGTGGACCGCATCCGCCAGGAGCTGGAGACCGCCCATGTGCATGTGGAGCGCAATGCCAACCCCAAGGTGCTCTTCGTTGACCTGAGCTATCGGCTCATGGGGCTGTTGCGGGGGAAGGGGTAGGGCCTACGCCATGGTACGTACATTGTGATGTATCTTTGTACGTATGGACGCCAAACTCACCTTGCTGCTCGACAAGGCCACCATTGAAAAGGCCAAGAAATACGCAGAAGCCAATCACACCAGTCTGGGTAGATTGATCGAGAACTACCTGGCCTTGCTTGTGGGTCGATCGACCAAGGAGAAGGAGATGGACATTTCGCCATTCGTGCGCAGCCTAGGAAGCAAAGAGGACCTGCCTAAAAAGTTTGATGCCAAGAAGGAGTACCGCGACCACCTTGAGCGCAAGTACCGATGAAGAAGGTCTTCGTGGACACGGATGTAGTGCTCGATCTGCTCTTGGAGCGGGAGCCCTTTTGGCAGCAGAGTGCGGCGCTCTTCACCTTGGCCCATCGACGTGCTGTGTCGGTCCACCTCAGCGCCGTCACCTTTTCCACGCTCTACTACTTCTTACGAAAATACAAAGGCGCCGCACAGGCACGTGCCAAACTCTCCGGGCTACGATCCATTGTTACCGTCCTCCCAACGGACGTTATGATAGTGGACCAGGCCATCGCCTCCCGCTTTGCTGACTTCGAGGACGCCGTTCAGTATTACACCGCATTGGGGTCTGATATGGATGTGCTCGTGACCCGCAACACCAGCGACTTCAAACAAGCGGAGCTTCCCGTGAACACGCCCGATGCCTTCCTGAAGACGTTTACGGATCGTTGAGGCCTCTGGGTCCATGGTAGCCCAGTACCTTTCGGTATCCCACGCATCCCCCGCCCGCCCTATCTTCGCCCCAAGACCCCAGGTGATAACGGGCACAGGTACAAGGACATGGCGTGTACAGGATGCAGCAGTGGAGCGGATGGGAAACCCGCCGGGTGCAAGAGCAATGGCTATTGCAGCTCCAGCGGCTGTAACAAGCTCGGGGTCTTCGATTGGCTCGCTGGCGTGCCCATCGCCGCCGGTCAACAGCCCTTCGATGGGGTGGAGGTGCGCTTCAAGAACACCCGCAAGGCCTTCTACCGCAATACCAGCGGTCTGCAACTGATGCCCGGCGACCTGGTGACCGTGGATGCGGCGCCCGGACACGACATCGGCATGGTGAGCCTCACCGGTGAACTGGTGCGCGCCCAGATGGAACGCCGCAACGTGAGCGGCGAGACCTACGACCTGCGCAAGGTGCTGCACAAGAGCACCCAGGAGGAGATCGATCGTTGGCACGCCAGCCGTAAGCTGGAGGACGAGACCATGTTCGCCGCCCGCCAGATGGTGCGCGATGCTCGCCTGGACATGAAGGTGACCGACGTGGAGTACCAGGCCGATGGGACCAAGGCCGTGTTCTACTACGTGGCCGAGGAACGCATCGACTTCCGCGGCATCATCCGCAGCATGAGCGACCGCTTCAAGGTGCGCGTGGAGATGAAGCAGATCGGTGCCCGCCAGGAGACCGGTCGCATCGGTGGCATCGGCAGCTGTGGCCGCGAACTGTGCTGCAGCACTTGGCTCACCGACTTCCGCAGTGTCACCACCAGCGCGGCGCGTTACCAGCAACTGGCCCTCAACCCCCAGAAACTCGCCGGGCAGTGCGGCAAGCTGAAGTGCTGCCTGAACTACGAGCTGGACATGTACATCGAGGCGATCAAGAGCTACCCCAGCCAGAACGCCAAGCTCAAGACCGCTCAAGGCATCGGCGCGCACATCAAGACCGACATCTTCACCGGCAAGATGTGGTACGGCTTCAAGATGCCCGGCAGTCCCTTCATCATGGCCGGTTTCCCGGTGGATGTGGTGCGCGATATCCTGGCCCAGAACAAGGAAGGCATCATCCCGGAGGTGGACCTGAACATGGCCGATGCGCCCGTGGAGGTGGAGAAGAAGCCCGATTACGAGAACGTGGTAGGCCAGGACGACCTTACCCGCTTCGACAGCAAGGTGAAGACCGGTAAGAAGCGCAGCAAGAGCAAGGGCCGCAGCGGACGCGATGGCGAGCGCCGTCCACAAGGTGCTGCTGGTGGCCAGCAACCACGCCCCGCTGGCGACCGCCCCGCGCAGGAGAACCGACCCCGCCCGGAGCGTGGGCCCCGCCCAGAAGGCGCTGGTGCGCCCCGCCCGCCCCGCCCCCCCGGCGAGCAACGGGCCGAAGGTGCCGGTGGTGACCGCCCCCGGCGCGATCGCGGACGTGGCAGGGGACGTGGACGCGGCGGTGACAAGGGACCCGGTGGTGCCCCGCCACCCAGCGCATCCCCGGCGGCCTGATGCGATACGTGTTCCTCTTCGTGCTCCTCGCAGCGCTCCTGGGCTGCACCCCCGAAGGTGTGCTCTTCCAGGCCGATGTGCCCGTGCCCGACGGCGCTTGGGACCGCAGCTTCACCCCTGAGTTCAGCTTCGCAGTGACCGACACCGTGTCCACCTACGACCTGGTGATCGACATCCGCCACACGGGCGACTACCCCTTCAGCGACCTCTACCTCTTCGTGGACATGTACGGTCCCGACGGCCGCCATGCGCGCGATACCGTGGAGTGCCGCATGGCCGACCCCACCGGCCGCTGGTACGGCAAGGGCACGGGCTTCATCTTCGCCGGCCGCACCGTAGCCGCGCGGGTGCTCTACCGCCACGGCAGCCGCTTCCCCGCCGCAGGCGACTACCGCATCCGCCTGGAGCAGGCCATGCGCACCGAACGCCTGGAGGGGGTGCTGGATGTGGGGGTGAGCTTGGAGCGGGGGGAGTAGCACGGCCGTTCCGGAACAGGTAAGGGTGCGAGACACGCATGCCTGTTCACACTTCACCCCCACCCCCCACCGTTCTCCTCCCGGCCGCACCGATAACTTCGCCGCCCGATGGCCGCAGCTACCCAACCGCCGAAACGCAGCCGCTGGCTCTATGCCTGGTGGGGCTTGGTGCTCGCACCCGTGCTCGGGCTCTTCCTCATGCTGGTGCTCGCGGCCTTCAGCGACCTGCCCGGTACCGAGGACCTGGAGAACCCACGCAGCGACCTGGCCACGGCCATCCTGTTCAGCGATGGTAGCCAGATGGGCCAGTACTACCGGGAGAACCGCATACCGGTGGACTATGAGCGCATCAGTCCGCATGTGGTGAACGCGCTGATCGCCACGGAGGACGAGCGCTTCCGCGAACACAGCGGCATCGACGTGCGCGGCACGTTGCGCGCGGCGGTGTACCTGGGCAAGAAGGGCGGTGCCAGCACCCTCACCCAGCAGCTGGCCAAGATGCTCTTCACCGATCGCTCGCCCAACTTCGTGAAGCGCACCTTCCAGAAGTTCCAGGAGTGGATCATCAGTGCCCGACTGGAGCGGCAGTACACGAAGAACGAGATCATCGCCATGTACCTCAACCGCTTCGATTGGATCAATCAGGCGGTGGGCATCAACAGCGCGGCCCGCGTGTACTTCAACACCACCCCCGATTCCCTGCGCATCGAGGAGGCCGCCCTGCTGGTGGGCATGTGCAAGAACCCCGCGCTCTTCAACCCGCTGCGCAGACCGGACACCACGCTCACCCGCCGCATGGTGGTGCTGGACCAGATGCGCAAGAACGGCTTCCTGACCACCACGGAATACGATTCGCTGAAGTCCATGCCCATCGGCCTGCGTTTCCAGCGGGTGGACCATACCGAAGGCCCCGCGCCCTACTTCCGCGAAGTGCTGCGCGCCAAGCTGGTGGCCCTCTTCGCCGAGAAGAACGAGGACGGCAGCTACCGCTATGCCAAGGCGGACGGAACGCCCTACGACATCTACACCGACGGCCTGAAGGTGTACACGACGCTGGACCGCCGTATGCAGCAGTATGCCGAATGGGGCCTGCAGGAACACCTGCGCAACGAACTCCAGCCCGACTTCTTCAAGGACCTGGCGAAGAAGAAGAACCGGCCCTTTGACTTCCGTGTGAGCGAGGAGGAGATCGCGGCGATCCTGAACACCGCGATGAAGCGCAGCGTGCGATACAAGGTGCTCACGGGCAAACAGTGCGGCAACTGCGAACGGCCGGCGAAATACATCGAGACCAAGCAGCACGAGGGCCGCAAACACTATCACTGCCGGCCCGACCTGGGTGGTTGCGACACGTACTGGCCTGTGGTGAAGGAGTCGGAGATCCCGGGCATCTTCGATACGCCCACCAAGATGCGTGTGTTCACCTGGAAGGGCGAGCGGGACACGCTGATGAGCCCGATGGATTCCATCCGCTATTACAAGGGCTTCCTGCAAAGCGGTCTGCTGAGTATGGATCCACACACCGGCTTCGTCAAGGCCTGGGTGGGCGGCATCGACTTCAAGCACTTCCAGTACGACCACGTGGAACAGGCGCGGCGTCAGGTGGGCTCCACCTTCAAACCCTTCGTTTACGCCACCGCGCTGCGCGAAGGCATGGACCTGTGCCGCGAAGTGCCCAACCAGCGGGTGTGCTTCGATATGCCGCCCGGCCAGCCCGACTGGTGCCCCGAGAACAGTGACGCGGTCTACGGTGGCATGGTGACCCTGGAGTACGCCCTTGCCAACAGTATGAACACGGTGACCGCCTGGCTGATGAAGCAGTACGGTCCGCAGGCGGTGACAGTGCTCGCGCGCCACATGGGCGTAAAGAGCCCGCTGGAGGCCGTACCCTCGCTCTGCCTAGGTGTGGCGGATCTGACGTTGATGGAGATGACCGGTGCCTTCTCCTCCTTCGCCAACCAAGGCGTGTACATCGAGCCGATCACCTTCACTCGTATCGAGGACAAGAACGGCAACACGGTGTACGATGTGACGCCCAACACCTATGAGGCGTTGGACGAGATCACGGCGTACAAGATGTTGAAGATCCTGAAGGGTGTGACCGATGGTGCCTACAACCCGAGCAGTGGTCGCGTGGTGGGAACGGGCTTGCGCCTACGCACCAGCTGGGGCAACCGCGCACGCTACGCCAACATCAAATTCCCCACGGCGGGTAAGACGGGCACTACGCAGAACAACAGCGACGGCTGGTTCATCGGCATCACCCCCGACCTGGTGACCGGCGTGTGGACGGGTGCCGACGACCGCAGCGTGCGCTTCGCCAGCACCGACAAGGGACAGGGTGCTAACATGGCGTTGCCGGTCTATGGTTATTACATGAACCGGGTGTATGCCGATACGTCCATCACCATCAGCACAGGCGACTTCGAGGTGCCTGCCGGATTCGATGCGAGCAGCCTGAACTGCAGACAGCGCAGCGGAGAGTTGCGCAAGCCGGAGGAGCCCTTGTGGGAGTAAGGGTCGTGCATTACGGCATGCAACAACCCAGCTGCAGCCATCCCGGGCCTGGTCGGTATTCATTCCCGTTCATGCCCGTCCGTTCCCGGTCGAGGAGGGGAGGTGCCAGCGGAGATGCGGTCATGACCGTGTTCGCCGTTACTTCGCATTCCAAGCAACGACGACGATGAACAAGGTGGTGGCCAATGCCGAAGAAGCGCTGCGCGGCATCGCGGACAATATGACCCTGATGGTGGGTGGCTTCGGCCTGTGCGGGATCCCGGAGAACAGCATCAACGCGCTGGTGAAGAGTGGTGTGAAAGGCCTCACCTGCATCAGCAACAATGCGGGTGTGGACGACTTCGGGCTGGGACTGCTGCTGCAGACCAAGCAGATCCGCAAGATGATCAGCAGCTACGTGGGCGAGAACGCCGAGTTCGAACGCCAGATGCTGAGCGGTGAACTGGAGGTGGAGCTGATCCCCCAGGGAACACTGGCCGAACGCTGCCGTGCAGGTGGTGCGGGCATCCCCGCCTTCTTCACCCCGGCCGGCTACGGCACCGAAGTGGCGGCGGGCAAGGAGACACGCGAGTTCCACGGCAAGATGTACGTGATGGAGGAGTGGCTCCGCGCCGACTTCGCGCTGGTGAAGGCCTGGAAGGGCGACCGCCTGGGGAACCTGGTCTACAAGCGCACGGCCCGCAACTTCAACCCCATGATGGCCATGGCTGGTACCATCACCGTGGCCGAGGTGGAGCACTTGGTGGAACCCGGCGAGCTCGATCCGGACGAGGTCCACACCCCGGGCATCTTCGTGCAGCGCATCTTCCAAGGTAGCAGCTACGAGAAGCGAATCGAGCAACGCACGGTGCGCAAGCGCTGACATGAACACCCTGCGCCGCCCCGGAACGCTGTACGCGACACTGGCGGTGCTGGTGGGCCTCTTGGTATGCTGGCGCGCGTGGCACCTGCCCCTGGTCCACGATGAGGCCCGCACCTGGTTGGTGTACGTCCACAGCGGCGACTTCCTGCCCTTCCGCGCCCAGTGGGATGCCGGCAACCATGTGCTGGTGACCGCAGCGGCCTGGTGTGGCCAGCGACTCTTCGGTGAAGCCCCGTTCGTATTGAGGCTCTTCCCGGTGCTCTCCTTCGCCCTGTATGCGTGGTACGGTTGGCGGCTCAGTACCCGGCTGAAGGCAACCGCGATCGCCTGGTCCTTCCGCGCAGCGTGGATCGGCACGCCGTTCCTGCTCGACTTCTTCTCCCTGTTCCGCGGCTATGGTCCGGCGCTGGCCTTCCAAGCGCTGGCCATGTACCACTTCATCACGTTCATCTCCGCGCCTCGCGACCATCGGTTATGGCCCTTGCTGTTGGCTGTTGCGCTCGGCACTTGGTGCTCCCTCAATGGTACCTTGTTGGGCCTGGTGATGCTCATCCTGGTGTTGCCGGGTATCGTTGTCCAACCTGGTAAGCGGCGCGCGGTGATGGCAGTACAGTGGCTGGTGATCGGTCTGCTTCCACTGCTGATCGCGTTGCTCTATGGACAAGGTCTTGCGGAACGCGGAGCGCTCTACTACGGCAGCGATGTGGGCTGGGTGGATGGCACACTCACCTCGCTCACCCTTCCGCTCTTGGGCACCGACGAGCCTGCCGCGAGTTGGTTGTTGCTGGTGCCTGTGCTGCTGGCTTTCATGGAGGTGGTGTGGGCGCTTGTGAAGGGCAGGATGGATGCGCTACGCACGCCGCTGGCAGGGGTGGCCATGTTGCTCGCGGCGGAGGTGGCCGGCCGCACGCTGATGCATCTGCTGTGGGGCACGCTCTTCCCGGTGGATCGCACAGCCTTGCACCTGATCCCGCTGGCTCTGCTTCTCTTCGCCTTGGCGGCGGACGGTGTTGCGGCGCGGCGCTCATGGACGAGTTGGATCGCGGCCTTGTTGCTTCTTGCGCCGCCAGTACTGGCGCTGCGGGGATGGCATCCGGCACGCACCATGAGCTGGCCCGAAGAGTCCGCGGAGCTGGCCCAATACCGTGTCGTGGCCGAACGCGCTGCAGCCACCGACGAGATCTTGAGCGTTGGCGCGTACCGGCAGATGGTTCCCATCTGGGATGTACAAGCGCGTATGGCGGGCATCACGGTACCACCGCTGGATCCGAACGGTCACCCTGCCGCGTACCACGATCTACTGCTGTTGGATACCGGCTACTTCGACGTGCCCATCGGCTTTCGGCCGGTGCTGGGCAGCAGCGCAGGCAGGCAGGTGTTGTTGGAGCGCAGTCCACCAGTGGAATTGACCAGCTTCGCTGACAGCACGTTCAGCGCTGCCGCTAGCGACGCTGAGTTCCAGGACCTGTGGAACGAGCCGGCTGAACGCTTCAACCCCGGCCTCCGCTGCATGGAGTTGGACCTGGCGCTCCGCTGCTCGGATGATGTGCTTTCGGCAGAGGTCGTGATCGAACTGCGCGGTGCTGATGGTCAGGCTGTACAAGTGGACCGCGTGGAATTGCGAGCGCGCCATGCCGCGACAAGCTCCGAACACATCCGCTTCAGGCGGTGGATCCCGGCGGCGGATGCGGCCCGCTCGATCGTGGTGTACCTCTACAACCCTTCCCGCCAGCTTCTGGAACTGCAGCAGGTGCACTTGCGCATGCTCCGGATCTCCACCGATGACGAACTTCGCACACCTGAACCCTATTGATCCATGGCCCTGACGAAGGAACAAATGGCCCAGCGCATCGCGCGCGAACTGAAGGACGGCTGGTATGTGAACCTGGGCATCGGTATCCCGACGCTGGTGGCCAACTACATCCCGGCCGGTATCAGTGTGGAGCTGCAGAGCGAGAACGGCATCCTGGGTATGGGGCCCTTCCCGTTCGAGGGCGAGGAGGATGCGGACCTGATCAATGCGGGCAAACAAACGGTGACGCTGAAGGATGGCGCCGCCATCTTCGACAGTGCCACCAGCTTCGCCATGATCCGCGGGCAACACGTACAACTCACGGTATTGGGCGCCATGGAGGTGAGCGACAGCGGCGACATCGCCAACTGGAAGATCCCCGGAAAGATGGTGAAGGGCATGGGCGGCGCCATGGACCTTGTGGCCAGCGCGGACAACATCATCGTGTGCATGCTCCACACCAACAAGGCCGGCGAGAGCAAGTTGTTGAAGCAATGCACACTGCCGCTCACTGGTGTGGGGTGCGTGAAGAAGATCGTCAGCGACCTGGGCGTGTTCGATGTGACCCCCGAGGGGTTCCGCCTCTTGGAGCGTGCGCCGGGGGTGAGCGTTGAGGAGATCAAGGCGAAGACCGAGGGACGGCTGGTGGTGGAGGGCTTGGTTCCGGAAATGCAGGTGTGATCCGATGCGGACACCATGAACCTGCGACAGCCGCAATTGAACACGTGGCACCCTTGGTCGGTGACCTTGGTGGCCCTGTTCTTCGCGGTCTTCTGGATCTCCAGTTCATGGAACCACCATGCGAAGATCCCCGGCAACGATTGGAGGTCCGATCTGCGTGTGGATGGCGCGGGCTATTACATCTACCTGCCCGGCATGTTCCACTATGGCATGCGGGCGAAGGGCCTTCCGCTGGACCTGACCGAAAGGACCGCTGATGGATTCATCGTGCATTACGCTCGTGATCGGATCATCACCAAGTACACCTGTGGTGTCGCCCTGCTCGAATTGCCATTCTACCTGATCGCCGAGTCGATCGTCGGATGGGGTGCTACCGACGGATTCACGGATACCCATCGACGCGCAGTGGAAGCTGGTGCCATCCTTTATTGGATCATCGGCCTGCTCCTGACGGCCTTGGCCCTGCAACGGCTGTTGCCTGCACCTCCCTGGGTACCCGTGGTGCTTCTACCATTGATCGCATTCGGTAGCAGCCTGTTCTATTATGCGTTCAGGGCGGCGGATTTCTCGCACGTATACTCCTTCGCCATGGTGGCGCTTGCCCTGTACCTGTTCGTCACCCGTATACTGGACGCGGAAGCGGTGCGACCGCCCAGTTTGTTCGGTTTCGGCATCACCTGTGCCTTGATCGTGCTCATCCGCCCTACGGATGCAGTGATCGTGCTCGGATTCATCGCGTGGATAATGGCGGAGCGTCCGGCATTGCTCCGTCGACCTGCATTCTGGGGCATCATGGCCTTCACCGCGCTGGTGGTCTGGTCTCCCCAACTGGCCTATTGGAGGTTCGTTCACGGCCGTTGGTTGGCGGTCTCCTACGACAATGAGGCCTTCACGAACCTGCTTTCGCCTCACGTCCTGAAGTTCCTGTTCGCAGCGGAGAACGGCTGGCTTCCCTATGCCCCGGCGATGCTGCTGCTACCCGCAGGATCGTTCGTGTTGTGGAAGCAGAGGCCCCATGTGGTCATCATCCTCTTCGCTGTTCTTGCGTTCACGGTATACCTCTGTTCTGCCTGGCACATGTGGAACTTCGGGTGTGGGTTCGGTTCGCGACCCCTGGTCCAGTACCTGCCCTTGCTGGCCATTCCGATCTGGGCATGGCTTCGTTCGCCAGGGCCCACAGCCAAGCTTTGGCGCGCAGCGCTGCTCCCGCTCCTATTCCTCCTGGTATTCGTGAACTATCGCTTGGCCTTGCAATACGACGGGTGTTTCTTCGGCAAGGACCCTTGGGACTGGGACTATTTCGGTCGTGGTATCGCGCATGCCTTCCTTGGGTAGCTGCGTTGGGCAGGAGTTACTTGTGCTGATGCGTGTTCCCCAGGGGATGTCGATCTTCGCTGGTGCTTCATGGCCCCTTTGATCCACATATACCACGGACCATGGCGGCAGGTCTGAAGCTGATCCAGCGCATCCATCCGCTCGGGTGGTTGCTCCTCGTATTGCTGGTTCTTCATGGTGTGTATGGAACATACGACGTGCTCTTGCTGCGTCCCCAGGCCCACCACCTCTGGCGTCAAGCGGATTGTATCTCGCTGGCCTGGAACTATTACGACACCACATGGAACCTCTTCGAACCGGCTGTCCACAACCAGTTCGCCAAGGACAACCTCAGTGGCCGTTCGGCCGGGGAGTTCCCTTTGCTGTACTGGTTCGTCGGCTTGCTTTGGCGCATCACCGGACCCAGTGAGCTCCTTTACCGGTCCTGCCTGTTCGTGTTCCATGTCCTGGGGACCATCGCCCTTTTCGATGCCGTGCGTCGTATCTCCGGCAGTGCATTTTGGGCCGGGTGCATAGCCCTTCTGGTGCATGTGTCCCCCGTGCTGGTCTACTTCAGTGTGGCTTTCCTCACTGATGTACCCGCTTTCGATCTGGTGTTGATCGGTTGGTGGTGCGTGGTCCGGTATGGCGAGGAGCACCGTATTGGATGGTGGTGGAAGGCCGTGACCTGCTTCGCGCTGGCCATGCTGCTCAAAATGACGGCGGGCATGAGCCTGGTCGCCCTGACGATCGTCCTGCTCTCAGCCACCATATGGCGAACACGACCCGGCACGTTGTGGTCCTTGTTCGCCGGTTCCATCCGCGAATGGAGCCCGGTCCTTTTTGGGTATGCGGCCGTTCTGGCCTGGTATGCCTATGCGGCTCACTATAATGCGTTGTATGAAGCGAAGTACACGTTCAACGCGCTCTGGCCGATCTGGGACCTGGACGCGGTCTCCCGGGAGCGTGTATGGCGTGTGGGCGTTGACATCGTACTTCCCCAACTCCTTGACCGTTCCTTGCAAGTAGTGATGCTGTTCGCCGCTCTCGTATTCCTGCTGCGGATCCGAAGGCAACATCGGCAGATCGTTCTGTTCGTAGGCGCCTTGCTCATGGGAGTGCTGCTGTATATCCTGTTCTGGTTCCAAGCGCTGGACAACCATGACTATTACTTCATCAATCCGATGATCCTGGTCGTGGTGATCGCCGTGTTGGCCGTCCACACGCTGCAGCGGGACCATCCGGGTGCTGCACGTTCCCCTTGGGTGCGTGCCGCTGCGATAGGCCTACTGCTCTATAACATGGCGTACACGAACACCAACATGGCGATGCGCTATGATGGGAGCGGCCAACTGAGCGTGATGGAATTATGGCCACGCCCATCCACCAAGGAGGTGGACCATTGGAACGGCGTTGGGCTAGGCCCGCTGAAAGAACTGGTCCACATCCGACCGGCATTGGCGGCATTGGGTATCTCACCTGGTGACAAGGTGATCTTCCTGGACGATGGCACCATCAACGCCTCATTGGTCCTGATGGGTAATCGGGGATGGACCAGCTTCGGTTGGGGCGTGTTGGACCCCGGGGTCATCGAACGGTTGATCGAGCGTGGTGCACGGTACCTGCTCTTCGCGGATGACCAATGGTTCAGCGACCCGCGCCTCTTTCCATACCTGCGCTCGCCCATGGGACCTTTGGGCAAGGTGCATATCATGGACCTGCGATCCGAGGAACGAGCAGTGACCTGTGTCGCGATCCTGGACCAAGGCGCCAGGACGATGGCGGAACCCATGATGCGGCTTGATACGATGGCTTGCTCCTTGGGGTCGAACACATGGTGCTTCAACGGTGGTGAGTATCCATTCGAGGTGGTACATCCAGTGGCTCCCGAACCTACCGCCCTGTTCTCGGAGCTTTTCGTACAGGCCCGATACGAATGGGACATACCGCCGAACGGGGATGCGGAGCTGGTGTTCACGGAGGATGGCCCGGACGGCTCGGTGAGCTATCAGCAGGTCGAGCTACAGGAAGGCCTGGTCGCTGCCCGATTCGTGGTACACGCCGCTGACCCCAAGGTCACCAACAAGCTCTACATCGTTCACCGATCAGCGGGTGGTTTCCGCATCCGTGATCTGCGTATTGAAGTGGTACACTATCCGGGTTCCGGGCGAAAGAGCCCCGGTTGATGTCCGGGTATCTCCCGGCCCGAGCGTCTGTCATAGGGAGCGTGCATCACGCTGTGCCGTTCCGTTCTCGTATGTCGATACCAACCAGTGGCCGGACCTGTCCATCATGCGATGGATGACACGATCATGAAGCGCAGTTCCTGGAGGCAGACCCCGAGGTCCGTATCCTTGCCGGGGCTTTCCACGGCGAGCGATGGAGGTTTTCCTTGATTCGCTCCAACCCTCAGCACCGGCACAGCAATACCGAACTTGTGAACCGGAACCTACTGGCGCTCCATGAACCGCTGTTCGTGGCACATTGAACCCGATACACTACTCCGGCCCACAATGACCATCTTCGCAGTACCTCTCCTGGTATCCTATTGTTAGTGTGATATCCGGAGGTCGAACCACATGGGCCTAAAACGTCTTTTTCAGCTCATCCCCCTCCGCTCCTTTGGATACTACCTCATAACGGGGCTCATAGTCATCGCACCTGCGTTGATGAACAACTATCCGCTCGTTTACGCCGACAGCAATACTTATGTAGCCTCTTCACGGAACCTCCTGCCGCCTATCGACCGACCGATAGGATATTCCCTCTTGATACGAGCGGTCACCTGGCAAAGTACGCTTTGGACGATCATTCTCTTCCAAGGGATGGTGATGAGCTGGTTGATCCACGAAGTGCTTCGATCGCTCTCCCCGAACTCACGTGCGACTTGGCGTAAGCATGTGCTTATGCTCACCTTTCTAACACTCTTCACCAGCCTACCCTGGTATGCCAGTCAGATAATGCCCGATGTGTTCAGCGGAGGGATGGGGCTTTGTGTGTTCCTACTTCTACTGGGAAGGAACAGGTCGATCCTTTCCACCTGTTTCCTCTGGGTCTTGCTGTTCGTTCTTACCACCTGTCACCTCAGCTTCTTGGCCATGCTCTTCCCCTTGTGCTTGGGTTTGATCGTGTTGGCCTTCGTGCGCCCTTGGTTCCGCTTTTCCCGTCTGGCACCTCGTAAGACACTTGTCGGGCTACTTCTTGTACCTATCCTCGCGAGTCTCTTCATCGTCGGTTACAACGACCGGAATGGTCACGGCGCGGTGCTCTCTCCGACCTCGAGCCTTTTCCTTGCTGGCAGATTCGCGGAATCGGGCGTGTTGCGCACCTACCTGTCCAAGACATGCGCCTCTTCACCCCATGAGCTGTGCGACCACTTGGATCAACTCCGGGCGACAGGCATGTACTTCGTGTGGGATGCGGGAGCTCCAACCCGGCAGCACCGCGGTCTTGTGGAATCGAGCGGGCGACTCGACACAGTGGTTCATGATATCCTGACCGATCCTTCGATGTGGCCAATGCTCGCCTGGACCTCGGCGGTCTCAACGCTCACTCAGCTTGCTCAAGTGAACATCGGATCCGGAATTGAGCCATATCAACGGAACCCGGATTCCTACGCAGCCATCTCACGTGGCATTCCACATGAACTTCCTGCCTATTTGACAAGCAGACAACAGCGGGGTGGCTGGAATTTCGAGTTCATGAATGCGCTCGCCATGCCCCTGTACCTCGCCGCATGGATCACCATCGTCATGTTCTTTCCGCCGAAGAGCAAGGTCCGATGGGTGATGTTCATCCTGATCATGTTGGCGACCGTGATCCTGAATGCCTTTGCCACGGGTGCGATCGCCAACGTATATGATCGTCTTCAAGCTCGCGTGACCTGGTTGGTCATCTTCGCTGCCCTGGCCATTCTGTTCGAGCGTTTTGCATTAGTCCACCAGTTCTTCCTTTCTTGGCGCAGGGTCGTTCATCGCACATCCTGATCCCCTTAACCTTTGCCGGTCGTTCCAATGCTCATTCGCACGCTCAGTATCATCATCCCCGCCTACAACGAGGAACGGACCATCCATCGGATCCTCGATAAGGTGCGCGATGTACGCTTGATCAACGGCATCGCCAAGGAGGTGATCATCGTGAACGATGGCTCCAAGGATGGCACCGCCCAGGCGATCGAGCGCTATATGGCCGCCAATCCCGAGATGGGTATCCGTTTCGCCGAACAGCCCATGAACATGGGCAAGGGTGCAGCCATCCATCGGGGGATCACGGAGGCGTCCGGGGAATACCTCATTGTTCAGGATGCGGACCTGGAGTATGACCCGCGCGAGTACAACGACCTCCTAAGACCGGTGGTGGAGGGCTTTGCCGACGTGGTCTATGGCTCGCGATTCATGGGCCATCACCCCCATCGCATCCTGTTCTTCTGGCATAGCCTCGGCAACAAGTTCCTGACACAATTCTCCAACGCGTTCAACAACTTGAACCTGACCGATATGGAGACCTGCTACAAGCTCATGCGCAGCGATATCGCGAAGGGCTTGGACCTCAGGGAGAGACGCTTCGGCTTTGAGCCGGAGGTCACGGCCAAGTTGGCGCGTGTGAAGGGTATCCGGATCTATGAGGTCGGGATCAGCTATTACGGACGTACGTATGCCGAGGGCAAGAAGATCGGTTGGAAGGATGGTTTCCGGGCCATCTGGTGCATTCTGAAGTACGGTATCGACAGGGACTTCGATCGTCCGTTGCGCGCGGCGCATTCGTAGCAGGATGAGCAAGCGCTGGCCCGTTCACACCTTCGCGTTGTTGACCTCCCTGATCGTGGTGGTGGTCCGGTTCATCGGTGAGGGACAACCGGAGATCGGCGATGGTGCCCTGCACTACTCCCAAGCCCGATGGTCATGGCACCACCCCTGGTTGTTCTTTGAGCATTGGGGTAAGCCGCTCTTCATATTGCTTGCATCGCCTTTCGCCCAGTTCGGCTATCCGTTCGTGGCGGTGTTCAATGCGCTTGTTGCTTTCGCCTCGCTGGTCGCCATCAATTCCATGGTGGTGGACAGGGTCCGGTGGGTCGCCTTCTTCGTTCCTGCTTTGTTGCTCACCGCTCCCCAGTACTTGTATACGGCCGTATCGGGCATGACCGAGCCCCTGTTCGGCATGTTGACGGTAGTGTCCGTCGTGTTGGCGTTGCGCGGCCATGTGGCATGGGCATTGGCCATCCTTTCGTTCAGTCCGGTGGCGCGTCCGGAGTTCGTCATGGTGCTCCCCGTCCTCGTCCTATGGGCCGCATGGGAACGACGGTATTCCGCTCTGCCATGGGCTCTCCTGGGTTCGGTGGTCTATGGTCTGGCCGGATGGCCGGTACATGAGGACCCGTTCTGGATCGTGACCAAGGACCCTTATGTGAGCAACACCTATTATGATCAGCATGGCGATGCCCTTTACTTCGTCCATCGCTTGAGGGACATCCTCGGTGTTCCGTTCCTCACTTTGCTGAGCCTGGCCCTTGTGGCGATGCTGGTGCTCATTGTCAGGGACCGTACTGGTCGAAAGCGGCACCTGGAAGTGCTCTTCCTATGCCTTGTCCCGGTAGTGGGTATCTGGGCCATACACTCCTTCGCTTACTGGAAGGGAGGGGTCGGGTCCATAGGACTCCTTCGCGTCTTCGCCACTGCCATCCCACTGGCTGTGCTGTTCATTGCTCATGTGCTCACCCGATCGGCCCAGCGCGCTTCCTCATTACCGGCTGGATGGGTCCTACCGGCTTTCGCGCCGCTCTATGCCGTCTGGGCGGTGAGCGAAGTGCCTACCCGTGTACCCCTGCCGGCCATCATGGTCCCCGAACAACGCGAGTTGGACCACGCGGCGGAGTTGGTTAAGCAGCGGCTTTTGGAGGGCATTGTGGTGGTCTACATGCACCCGTATATCGGGGCCACCTGTGATCTGGATATCTGGGACCCCAACGTGGCCAGGGCATTCAGCACCCTGCCGCCAGGCCCTGTGGGACCTTCGCTCAAGGAGGGCGACCTGGTGCAGTGGGATTCGCATTTCGGACCCAATGAATCGGCTCTTCCTCTTGAAGGGTTGATCCTGGACAGCACGTTGTCGGTTGTTGCTGTCCATGAAGGAACAGCAGGCTGGCAGGAGGGGCAGTCACCCTTTACGACCTGGCTTTTCCAACGCACTGGAAAAAGTGTGCATCGCGAATGGGTGGTCGACACGCTCTTCCATCGTGGCTCACCGACCGCCAAAGCAAAACCGGAACTGCTCACCGTGGACAAGGATGGTGGTCGTTTCCTGGTATTCTGGCCATTGGAGTTCGGTGGTGAGGAACAGGTGTATATGGAACTGGAGATCGTTGCCAACGGTTCCCTGCAAGGCCGACCGGATGAACGGGTGAGCTTGCAAATGCTCCATGAACCAGGCGGAGTGTCCGAGCAGCGTTGGCGCTATGCCGATGAAGGGTTCGCACATCGCTTCCCGATGCCCCGCAGGGAACCCGTCAATGCGGGGTCGTTGCGGATCGATGGGTCAACGACATTGGACCCTGGGCGGATCACTATCATCAGGCATGCACTGGTTCAGCGCCCTTGATCGTTGCCGTGTCCTTGACAATTCGTTCCTACGGTAGTCGGTGACCGTTCCACCAGATCGGCCCTGTGGGCCGTTCATCGCGAACCACGTCAACATCGGCCTTGCGGACGAGCAATTCGTCCACGAAAATGCTGTCGCGGTAGTAGGGTTCGCCTTGCACGAACAACTTGACCCGGCTCCTGGGGTCACGCACGCGGAACAGGAGTTCCACCAGGCTCCAATCCCCATCCATGGTGCGTACGAAACGCGGGTCGGTGTAATGGTCCCAGTAACCCTTGCCTTCGATCTCATTGAACTCATCCACACCGGCCAAGGCATGACAACGCATGGGACCCCGATTATAGATCCAGTACGAGGCCATGTAGGTGCTGCTGCTGTCGAAGGTGTTCGGAGCGAACTCGGCCAGTACGTTGAACGTGCCTTTCGGACCGCTGAAGGCCCCTGCGCCGTGGTAGATGTTCTGCACGGGCGTGCCTTCGAACCCGTTGTAATGGACGAAGGTGTCAGGCACGCTGAAGTGCCAACCTCCGCTGCGATACGCCGTGTCCAGCGAGGCGACGACCTCGTTCCGGGTACGTGCGCGGTCATCGCGGAGCAGGTCGCCCACGGCCAACATGCCCAACTGGACCCTGCCTTCTCTGTGGAATGGACGTGCACGCGCCCATACCGCCTTGTCATAGGGAGAGCTGGCATCGTCATACGCGATGACCAATAAGGAATCGGAGATGGCCCAGTGCGGCAATTCGGGTCGCGCGTACCAGGAAGGTCCGAATGCTGCGATCCCTGCACGCACCTCCTCAAGCCCTGTCCGCGTCAGTGAAGAGGACATCATTGGAGATCCGGTGTGGTATGCCATCACCTGGCCCATCATCAGACCTTCGTCATGGACAGGTATCAGGAATTCCTCGGACCCATTATGGAAGTAGGGGATGCTGGCGATGCCGACCGCCGTTCGCCCGCGCGCACGTTGGATGAGACCGCGCTGTTCGTCGGTCAGTTGGTCCTCACGGAACAGGTTCGGGCTCTTGACGAACTCCCGGCTGATGAATGTCTGGATGTAGGCACCTTCATAAAGTTGTAGCCCCAAGCCCATGAACAGCCCGGCCCATGCGATCCAGCGGAAGGCTCCTCCCGCCCGCGTCAGTCGCCAGGTGCTCGCCACCACGAACAGTCCGAGCGCATAGATGAATACCCAAGCGAATCGTCCGGGTGCTCGGAACTGCCGGAACACAGGTACGTCCCACAGCAGAACCTCATTGCCATCGTGAAAGGGATATCCCATTGCGATCAAGAGGAAGGGGATCGAGACCAGGAACAGTCCGCCAATGCCTCGCATTTCGAAGGTCTCCTCCACCGCCCCGCGCAACCCTCTTCCTTTGCGCATCACTGTAAGTGCAAGGCCTTCGAATACGATCAGGAGTCCCAGCAACAAGGTCCCCAATCCCAGATAGGCCCAGTTCTCCGGCTCCTCGTGAGAGGGTGCACCGGGAAGCGCCTTGGCCAGTGGTGATATCCATTGGTGGTCAGGCAGGAACAGGGTACGTTCATTCACTTGGTATTTGAAGTAGCCCGTGGGGTGCTCGGTGCGGTGCAGATGGTGATCCGTTAGTGTTGTCCCTACTTGGAAGGTCATCAAAGCCACCATCGGCGCTGCCAGAAGTGCCAGCTTCGTCGATCGGGCGGCTCTGCTGAACAAACCCAGGAGCGCCCAAGCGAGCAGCAGCACACTTCCGATGAATCCGAGGTAGACGTGGATCATGAGCAACCCGAGCAGGGCGAGGGTGATCGTCACACCCGATACCCAAGGCCGAGGATGCTGCCAATGGCGAAGCCCCAGCCAGATCATCATAGGGATGCTCCAGGTGTAGGCCAATGCGTAGTGCGCCTGCACCGATCGAAGGCCCTGTACGGTGAGCATGGCCATTGCCACACCAGCTGATGCGGACAGGCCCCAAGGAAGGCCGGAGCGCTGAAGGATGAGATAGAGGAACAATGCGCAGAGCGGCAGGCTGAGCAACATGAGCAGGTTGACCACCCCCACGCTATACCGGTCGCTCGATCGCCAGACACCGTCCACGGCGCGATGGATGGAGCTGAGCAAGGGCTGTGCGTCCGGATAGTTGATGTGCTCCCCGAAAGGAGCGTTCATGCCGCTGAACACCGTGGTCGCTGTATCGTGCTCCACGTGCCAGGCATAGGAGAAGTAGTTCTTGAGCCCGTCCCCCCCCACCGCGGCCATGTAGCTGTTGGGGGACAAAAGGACCGTACGGTGAAAGGTCAGCAGGGCACACGCTCCAAGCAGAAGTGTCAGGAGAACGCCGCGAAAGCGGGAGGAAGCGTGCTTCATTCGATGATCACCTCCATGATCTCGCCGACCAGGTCCTTGGAGGGGAAGGGGATGAATCCTTGGTCGTAAGGCGTGCCTGGCCACCACCGTGTGTTGTGGTACTCCTGGGTCACGATCAGGTGCATCTGCACATTGCTGATCTCCGTGATGCTGCGGTCCATGTACCCTACCACGCGGAGCTGGTCGAGCTCCGGGCCGATGCGCCACGTGATCTCCTCGGGCCGCCAGTCGATCTCGAACCAGTAGTGATCACCCCCGAAAAGCTCCGCGTCCAATTCCTCCACCTTCTGGGTCACCGCCCGGTAGTCCTTGCTCCAGCGGTGGTTCAGGTAGGTCCTGCCGTCCTTGGTCAACGGGTGGCATCCCACGCCGAAGGACTCCGGGTCATGGCAGGCCATGTCCCAATTGGTACAGGCCACGGTGATGGCGCCCGGCTTGTCCATCCGTGCATCACTCGTACTGTAGGCCCATGCTGCACGATCATCGCTATCGGCTATCGGCTGAGGGTAGGTGGGAGGGAAGGATACCTCCGGACAATAGGCGGGTGTCTTCAGGATCTCGAAGTCGATCTCTGAATACGCTACGCGGGGAGCTCGAGCATCATCATCACCGCCGTAGTAGTTCTGCATGTATCCATCCTTCTCACAGGGCCTGCGCATGCATCCCGGTGCGCCATCGTAGATCAACCAGATGGCATTGGTCAGGCCCACCCACATGTCCGAGTCGTTCAGCAAGCGGGTGAGTTTGCATTTCACGCGGTAGCGACCATAGGCGAGACCATGTCGGGAACGGATCCCCACGTTCTCCTTGCGCAGGTCTCCCGGCCGACTGGCCGGGTTCCTAAGGATGATGCGGTCACGCTCCGGATCGCTCTCGACGGTCGCACACGGGGTCGGTGTGGTCATGGGGCGTAGCGTCACCATGTCCTCCGCACGGAAGAGGGCCTTGTACCGGTCGTGGTCCTTCGGGGTGTATTCGTTGGCCAGTACATCCGCGATCAACGGGATGTTGGCAAAGCGCGTGGAGGGGTCCACATAATGGATGAACTGCTCGAACGGGGCGGTCCTGGATAGAGCGGACGTATTGCCGCACGTGTTGGTATATCCCGCGGAGTTGGTCGGTGCCGTGCTCGGGATGTGGATACCGCCGCCCAGGTCGGGCCGTGCCACCACCTGGAGCTGTGCTTCCGGAACGATCACCTGAACGGCCTTATCCGTGGAACCGGGACCGTGCAACCAATACCAGAACGGGTCGATGAACCGCCCATCCTGCTTCGCGCTGATGTCCATCACACCTTGCGGAAGCTCCAACTGCTGGAAGTGTTCCTCGGTCATGATCACCACAAGGAAACCGTACCTACCCACCCTCGGATTCCTTGCCCAGCGTAACGAGCGTCCCTGATCGTCCTTGAACTCGGCCTCCTCGCGCGGATCGCCATGGATGCGGAACCGCTCCTTCACTTCCAACCCTTCCGCTGGTATGGGTCCGGTGGAACGGAATGCCTCCGAGGAGCGCTCGAAGCTGCCGTAGAAGTTCTCATGCGCCAGCGGATGTTGCGCCCCATCAGGCCCCATGGCCGGGAAGCGGTAACTGGTGTTGACGTAGTAGAACTTGTACCGCAGGCCCTGTGCCGAAGTCCCCGAGGGCACCTTGAACGACCAATCGTACGCTCCGCCGGGCGCTTGTCGGGCACTGGGGATCACGAAGCCGCTGTCCAAAGCATCCGTGTAGTCCAATTCGACCGTGGCCACACCATCCACCAGGGTCGCGGCATCGCCCATGACCCGCAGGTCCTCCACCAGTATGACCCCGGGCTGCTCGTCATGCGTACAAGCGACCAGTGACCACAGGAGGACCGAAAGCCAGGCAGCCGTTCTCATCGGACAGGGAGCGTCAGGTGGAGCATGGCCGATCGGGGGGCGGGCGATGCCGCGATGGTGCGCATGCCATTGTTGCTGTCCACGTCGATATCGAAGCCGGTGATGATGGGGCCCTTGGGGCCGTCCATGACCATCACCTGCTCATGGTCCAACAGGTCTGCGGCGAGCGTCGGATGCCAGGCCCGCACCAGCGCCCGCACCTCGCCCGTGGGGGATGAAAGGCGGGCCACGGCGTCGCCCGGTCCATAGGAGAATCGCATGCCACCCAATGCGCGGATGGTGATCTCATGCCGGCTATCGGGAGGGGCCTCCTTGCCCACGTGAATGCCTTGTTCACGAGGATCGAGCAGTGTCACATCGGCCACCGTGGCGAAGGGTAGTGCGGCCGCTCCTCCTCCGCGTTCAAGGTCGGGACCATGGCCCGATCGCTTTCCCAATACTCCAGGACCAAGGAACACCAGGTCCACATCGTCGACAAGGATGGTGCTTGCGTTGCGGTTCCACAGGAAGCAGCAGATCCTGTCCTGGCCCATGAGCTTGATCTCCTTCATGGGGTGTTGCACGTTGAACCGCATCCACTCCCCTGGATGGTTATCGGTCGCCCGGAGGTCCTTGCCATACCACGCTAGTTGCTCCTCTCCCCGATGCACAGTGGTCACCACGGTGAGCAAGGGGTCCGGGTCACTGCTGTGCATCCAGAAGCCCATCCCAACAGCGACCAGGGTATCCGCCACTTCGTTGACCTTACGGCATATCGACGGTCCATACTCCATGTCGGTTCCCATCACCATGGAGGAGCGGCCGCTATGTGCGAAAGTCGTTGTCAAACGGTCAGGACCAGCGCTCTCCTCCATGTCCCAGTGCAGGACTGGCCTGATGATCCTGTCCCTCCGTTGCCAAGCCACTTGTGACCGCACCTTGCATGGTCGATCGAAGGGCGGCGGGTCCGTGGTCACCATCACGGCCAATTCGAGTTCAGGGACCGGCGGTACACCAGCAGCGGCCGGTTCCGGGCTGTTCGGAGCGGAACAACTGAAGAGGAGCAGTATCAATACCGCTGCGGGGCCATGGTGCCCGGTCATCCGCGGAAAGATCCTTGCCCTCATGCGCTTGGGTGGCGAAAGTAACCCATGCCTTGTTCGCATCGTTCCGTTCGCTGCGCCCTCACCCGATCATCACACCCTTCTTGTTCATCAAGGGGATGGTGGTGAAGTTGTCCTCCTCGATGCTGCCGGCCACGAAGATGTACTTCCTGTCGTAGAGTGCTTGGCCCACATAGAAGCTGAGCCAGTATTGGTTGTTGAGCCCGAAGACCTCCTCCACGATGCGCTCGATGCGGGCCCAGCTCCGCGGTTCAAGCGTGTCCAGGAAGTGGCGCAATTCGCTGGTACGACGCACCTCGCCTTCCAACTCGCCGAAGCCGCGCGAGCTCACCAACACGTTCTCAAGGGTCTCGTCACGCTGGTTCACCACATAGACGTACCAGGCCTCCTCGCCCTCCTCGTCGGGCTCGCGCACCACGGCCATGGCCACGCCCTCCACCTTCGGTGCATCGATGTCCTTACGCATATCGGTACCGCTGCTATGCGGGTATGCAAAGATGATGCTCCGGCGCTCACACCCGCCGCGCCGCCAGTTCCCGGGCGATGGCGATCCACTCGAACACGTCCTGTGGATGACCCGTGGCGTTCACCTCCTCGCGCTTCATGCCTGTGCGTACCAGCACGAGGTCCTCGTGAGGGATCACTACCACATATTCACCATGGAAGCCTCGACAATAGTGGATGGGCCTGCCGTCCACCTCCGCCAACCACCAGAAGTAACCATAGCGTTGATTGGGTGATCCCTTGTCCTGGATGGCGGCCGGTGTGATGGAGGCCTGCCAGTATTCGCGGGGAACGAGCTGCTTGCCGCGCCACATGCCGCTATCCAGGTACAACTGCCCGATGCGCCCGAAGTCGCGCGCCGTGGCGTACAGGCAGCAGAAGGCTTTCAGATCACCATCGGCGCGGTCCTTGCCCCAGTAGGCATCGTGCTCGCATCCCAGCGGGGTCCAGATCTTCTCGCGCACCAGTTCGTCCAAGGGCTTACCATACGCGGCCTCCAGCACCTCGGCCATGACCTGCGTACTGCCGCTGATGTAATCGAGCTCCTTGCCCGGCTCTTCGCGGCAGGGTTGCATCAAGCTCAGCTCGCGCACGTTGGTCCCGTAGTACCCCTTGGCATTGTCGCTGAAGGGGTCTGCCCCGCTTTCGCTCCAGTCCAACCCGGTGCTCATGGTCAACAGGTGCCACAGGGTGATCTTTGTATAGCACCCCTCCTTGTATTCCGGTAGGAAGTCGCCCACCGGCTGGAACACGCTGTTGATCCTTCCCTCCCCCATGGCGATGCCCGTGAGCACGTTCACGTAGCTCTTGGCCACGCTGAAGCTGTTGCTCACGCTGTCGGCATCCCAGCCGTTGAAGTATTGCTCGAAGATGAGGCTGTCGTGCTGGAACACGGCGAAGCCCACGCTGTGTAGCTCCTGCAGCTTCGCTTCCTGTTCGGTGCTAAGGGCGAGCTTGCCGTAGCGTGCGCTCTGTGGCCAGGGTTGCGGTGCGGTGGCCGGTATGGTCGCATAGGGGAAGAAGTCGCGGTCATCGATCTCCGGGCTGCTGCGCCCCATCAGGTAGGTGAAACGCACGCCACG
>Ga0209175_10000353_pt1 | contig 29155 bp, 25 predicted proteins | sample JI91814C2DNA_FD_187506 | JGI IMG/M metagenome (GOLD analysis project Ga0209175, IMG submission 187506) | Wastewater effluent complex algal communities from Wisconsin, to seasonally profile nutrient transformation and Carbon sequestration -... | ecosystem: Engineered > WWTP > Effluent > Algae...
GCGGCCATGCTGCGGCTGTCGCCGCTGCTGGACGTGCCGATCACGGCCCTGGCCTGGGGCGTGCTGGCGGCGGGCGTCACCCAGCTGATGCTGCTCTGGCCCGCCATGGGGCGGCTGGGCCTGCGGCCGCGGCTGCGGCTCAAGATCAACCATCCGGGCGTGCGAAGGGTCGGCAAGCTGATGCTGCCGACGCTGTTTTCCTCGTCGGTGGCGCAGTTGAACCTGATCGTGGGCACGGTGTTCGCCTCGCTGCTGGTGGACGGCAGCCAGAGCTGGCTCTACTACTCCGACCGCCTGGTGGAGTTCCCGCTGGGGCTGTTCGGCGTGGCCTTGGCCACCGTGATCCTGCCGCACCTGTCGCGCCGCAGCGCCGACGGCGACGGCGCCGGCTACGCCGAGGCGCTCGACTGGGGCCTGCGCACCGTGCTGCTGCTGGCGGTGCCTGCGGCGCTGGGCCTGGCCCTGCTGGCCGAGCCGCTGTCGATCACCATGTTCGAGCGCGGTGAATTCGCGGCGGCCGACAGCCGCATGACCGCCCTGAGCCTGATGGCGATGAGCCTGGGCATCCCGGGCTTCATGGCCAGCAAGGTGCTGCTGTCGGCGTTCTACGCCCGCCAGGACACCCGCACGCCCATGAGCGCGGCCATCAAGACCGTCTTCATCAACGTGGCCCTGACCGCGCTGCTGGTGACGCCGCTGTGGCTGGGTGCGGTGCCCGGCGCGCACGCGGGCATTGCCCTGGCCACGGGCCTGGCCGGGCTGGCGAACGCCTGGCTGCTGTGGCGGTCGCTGCGCAAGGACAGCGATTTCACGCTGTCGGCGGGCTGGGGCCGGCACGTGCTGCGCATCCTGGCCGCCTGCGTGGCCCTGGCCGTGGCGGTACTGGCCGCCAATCATGTCATCGGCGACTGGCGCGCCTGGTCGGGCGCGATGCGCTGGCTGCTGATGCTGGGCGTGGTGGTGGCGGGCGCCGGTGCCTTCGGCCTGGCCCTGCTGGTGGCGGGCTGGCGGCCGCGCGAGCTGCGCGGGCCGTGAGCGGCACCGGCTATAATTTGGCCATGAGCAAGCTGTTCCGGGACGTCGAGGGCAAGTCACCTTGCCCGCAGGGCAGCGTGGTGTGCATCGGTGCCTTCGACGGCCTCCACGTGGGGCATCGGGCGCTGGTGGGCCACGTGCAGCGCCGTGCGCGTGCGCTGGGCGTGGCGGCCGTGGCGCTGAGCTTCGAGCCGCTGCCGCGCGAGTTCTTCGGCGGCGAACGCGCGCCGCCGCGGCTGCTGCTGCCGCGCGCCAAGTTCGAGGGCCTTCGCGGACTGGGCATGGACGTGGTGGGCCTGCTGCGGTTCAACGCGGCGATGGCGGCGATGTCGGCCGAAGAGTTCGTCGAGCACGTGCTGGTGCGCCGGCTGGCCGCGCGCGAGGTCTGGGTGGGGCCCGAGTTCCGCTTCGGCCACGCCCGCCGCGGCGACATGGCCCTGCTGCAGGCGCTGGGCGCGGTGCACGGATTCACGGCGGGCTCCATCGAGGCGGTGCAGGCGGCGGGCGAACGGGTGTCCAGCACCGGCCTGCGCCAGCAGCTGGCCAGCGGCGACCTGGACGGCGCGGCGCATGCGCTGGGCCAGCGCTACGCCATTGCCGGCAAGGTGGTGCGCGGCAAGCAGCTGGGCCGCAAGCTCGGCTACCCTACGGCCAACATCCGCCTCGCCGGCAAGCGTCCCGCGCTGTCGGGCATCTACGCCACGTGGGTGCACGGCATCGGCCCCGAGCCGCGCGCCAGCGTGTCCAGCCTGGGCACGCGGCCGACGGTGCAGGGCGTGGAGCCGCTGCTCGAGGCGCATGTGTTCGACTTCGAGGGCGATCTCTATGGCCGCCGGCTCGGGGTGGAGTTCGTCGCGAAGCTGCGCGATGAAGAAAAATTCGATGACTTGCCCGCCCTGGTCCGACAGATGGACCAGGATTCGGAGCAAGCCCGGCGCGTCCTGCGCCACGACAGGGAAAAAAGCGGAGTGATGGCGTGACCGAGAACGGCGGCAAGGACTACAAGCACACCATCAGCCTGCCGGACACGGCATTCCCGATGCGCGGCGACCTGCCCAAGCGCGAGCCGGCCATGCTGGCCGGCTGGCAGCAGCAGGGCCTGTACCGGCAGGTGCGCGCCAAGGCCCAGGGCCGCCCGCTGTTCGTGCTGCACGACGGCCCGCCGTATGCCAACGGCTCGATCCATATCGGCCACGCGGTGAACAAGATCCTCAAGGACATGGTGGTGAAGTCGAAGCTGCTGTCGGGCTTCGATGCGCCCTACGTGCCGGGCTGGGACTGCCACGGTTTGCCGATCGAACTGGTGGTGGAGAAGAAGCACGGCAAGGTCGGCGACAAGCTCGACGCCGCGGCGTTCCGCGCCAAGTGCCGCGAGTACGCCGCCGAACAGATCGCCGGGCAGTCGAAGGATTTCCAGCGCCTGGGCGTGCTGGGCGACTGGGACAACCCCTACCGCACTATGGACTTCGCCTTCGAGGCCGACATGCTGCGGTCGCTGGCGAAGACCGTCGAGCGTGGCCACCTCACGCGTGGCGTGAAGCCGGTGCACTGGTGCTTCGACTGCGGTTCGGCCCTGGCCGAGGCCGAGATCGAGTACGCCGACAAGGTGTCGCCGATGGTGGACGTGGCGTATGACGCGTTCGAGCCGGCGGCGCTGGCGGCGAAGTTTGGCGTCACGTTGGAACCCGACGCCATCGTCGCCGTGCCCATCTGGACAACCACGCCCTGGACGCTGCCCGCCAGCGTCGCGGTGACGCTGGGCCCCGAGATTGATTACGTGCTGGTCGAAGGCCCGGCCCGCAATGGCCAGCGCCGGCTGCTGGTGCTGGCCGAGGCGCTGTCTGAAGACGCGCTCAAGCGCTACGGCATCGACCAGGCCACGGTGCTCGGGCGCGCCGCCGGTGCGGCGCTGGAAGGCGTTTCCCTGCGCCACCCGTTCTACGACCGCGCCATCGAAGTCATCCTGGGCGACCACGTCACCACCGACGCCGGCACCGGCGCAGTGCACACCGCGCCCGGCCACGGCCAGGAAGACTTCCAGGTGGGCGTGAAGTACGGCCTGCTGGACAAGTTCAGCCCCGCGCAGATCAACCCGCTCGGCGGCAACGGCGTCTACCTGCCGGGCACGCCGCTGTTCGCCGGCCAGTACATCTGGAAGGCCAACGACACCATCACCGCGCTGCTGGCCGAGCGCGGCGTGCTGCTGTCGTCGGGCAAGCTCACGCACAGCTACCCGCACTGCTGGCGGCACAAGTCGCCGGTGGCCTTCCGCGCCACGCCGCAGTGGTTCATCTCGATGGAGCAGGCGAACCTGCGGCGCGACGCGCTGGACGCCATCAAGGGCGTGGGCTGGGTGCCCGAGTGGGGCGAAGCCCGCATCGCCGGCATGGTCGAGGGTCGCCCCGACTGGTGCATCAGCCGCCAGCGCACCTGGGGCGTGCCGATCGCACTGTTCGTGCACCACGTCACCGGCGAGCCGCATCCGCGCTCGGTGGAATTCATGCGCACCGTCGCCGACCGGGTGCAGCAGCATGGCACCGACGCCTGGTTCTCGCTCGACGCCGCCGAACTGCTGGGTGCCGAAGCCGCCGACTATTTCAAGGTCACCGACATCCTGGACGTGTGGTTCGATTCGGGCGTGACGCACGAGGCGGTGCTCGCCGCGCGCGGCGCCGACGGCCTGCACAAGCCGGCCGACCTGTACCTGGAAGGCTCCGACCAGCACCGCGGCTGGTTCCAGAGCTCGCTGCTCACCGGCGTGGCGATGGACGGCGTGGCTCCCTACAAGCAGGTGCTCACGCACGGCTTTACCGTGGACGCCAAGGGCTTGAAGATGTCCAAGTCCATCGGCAACACCGTGGAGCCGCAGAAGGTGAACGACGCGCTGGGCGCCGACGTGCTGCGCCTGTGGGTGGCGTCCACCGACTACCGCAACGAGATGTCGGTGTCGGACGAGATCCTCAAGCGCACCGCAGACGCCTACCGCCGCATCCGCAACACCGCGCGCTTCCTGCTGGGCAACCTGCACGGCTTCGACCCGGGCGTGCACCTGTTGCCCAACGACCGGCTGCTGCTGCTCGACCAGTGGGCCGTGCACCGCGCGCACGCGCTGCAGGAAGAGATCATCGCGGCCTACGAGCGCTACGACTTCGCCGCCGTGGTGGCCAAGGTGCAGAACTTCTGCACCGGCGACCTGGGCTCGGTGTACCTGGACGTCACCAAGGATCGGCTGTACACCATGCCGGTGGAAAGCGTGGGCCGCCGTTCGGCGCAAAGCGCCATGTTCCGCATCGCCGAGGCCTTCACGCGCTGGGTGGCGCCGGTGCTGTCGTTCACCGCCGACGAGCTGTGGCAGCACCTGCCGGGCCAGCGCGAGGGCAACGTGCTGTTCGCCACCTGGTACGACGGCCTGGTGCCGCTGCCGGCCGGCGCGGCGCTGTCGCCTGATGATTTCGAGCACCTGCTGGTGCTGCGCGAATCGGTCAGCAAGGTGCTTGAACCCATGCGCGCCGACGGCGCCATTGGCGCGTCGCTGGAAGCCGAAGTGGACCTGTACGCCGACGAGGCCATGCTGGCGCGCCTGGCGCCCGTGGCCGACGAGCTGCGGTTCTTCTTCATCACCTCGCGCTTCGACCTCAAGCCCATCGCCTCGAAGCCGGACGCGGGCGCCGGCCCGTGGATCCACGCCTTGTCCACCGTGCACGCCAAGTGCGTGCGCTGCTGGCACTACCGCGCCGACGTGGGCAGCCACGCCGACGACCCGGAGCTGTGCGGCCGCTGCGTGGACAACATCAGCGGCGCCGGCGAGCAGCGGCGGTGGTTCTGATGGGCCTGCGCGATTCGCTGTCGGCGGTGCTGCGCGACCTGCGCTCGCCGCCGCGTCCCAACGCCACTGCCTGGCTGTGGCTGTCGCTGCTGCTGATCGCCGTGGACCAGGTGACGAAGTGGCTGGCCGTCGCAAACCTGGAGTACCTGACGCCGGTGCCGGTGATCGAAGGCTTCTGGAACTGGACCCTGGTGCACAACTACGGCGCCGCCTTCAGCTTCCTGTCGGACGCGGGCGGCTGGCAGAAATGGTTCTTCGCCGGGCTGGCCACGGTAGTCAGCGTGGTCATGACGCTGTGGCTGCGCCTGACGCCGCGCGGCCACTGGCGCGATGCGCTGCCGCTGGCGCTGGTGATTGCCGGCGCCGTCGGCAACCTGATCGACCGCGTGCGCTACGGCTACGTGGTGGACTTCGTGGACTGGTACGTGGGCAAGCACCACTGGCCGGCCTTCAACGTGGCCGACTCGGCCATCGTGGTGGGCGCGGTGCTGCTGGTGCTGTTCAGCTTCAAGCCGGCCACGCCGGCCCCGAAGGCGGGATAATCGCGCCATGGACGTCCTGCTCGCCAATCCCCGCGGTTTCTGCGCCGGCGTTGATCGCGCCATCGAGATCGTCAAGCGCGCCATCGATTCACTCGGCGCGCCCATCTACGTGCGCCATGAAGTGGTGCACAACCGCTTCGTGGTCGAAGACCTGCGCCAGCGCGGCGCGGTGTTCGTCGAAGAGCTGGACGAAGTGCCGGCCGGCGCCACCGTGATCTTCAGCGCCCACGGCGTGTCCCAGGCCGTGCGCGCCGAAGCCGAGCGCCGCGGCCTGAAGGTGTTCGACGCCACTTGCCCGCTGGTGACCAAGGTGCACATCGAAGTGGCCCGGCACTGCCGCGCCGGCCGCGACGTGATCCTGATCGGCCACGCCGGCCACCCCGAGGTCGAGGGCACCATGGGCCAGTGGAAGCGCGAGTTCGGCGAAGGCCGCATCTACCTGGTCGAAGACCTCGCCGGTGTGGCCACGCTGCAGGTCAACCAGCCTGAGCTGCTGGCCTACACCACCCAGACGACGCTGAGCGTGGACGACACCCGCGACATCATTGCCGCCCTGCAGGCCCGATTCCCGGCCATCCAGGGGCCCAAGCACGACGACATCTGCTACGCCACCCAGAACCGCCAGGACGCCGTGCGCCTGCTGGCCGGCCGCTGCGAGGTGGTGCTGGTGGTGGGCTCGGTGAATTCATCGAACTCCAACCGCCTGCGCGAGCTGGCCGAAAAGCAGGGCGCCCGCGCCTACCTGATCGACGGCGCCGAGCACATCGCGCCCGATTGGGTGGCCGGCGCGACCCGGGTGGGCGTCACGGCGGGCGCCTCGGCCCCGGAAATCCTGGTGCAGGGCGTGGTCAACCGGCTGCAGGAACTGGGCGCCGGCACGGTCGAACACCTCGAGGGCGAGCCCGAGAACGTGGTGTTTGCCCTGCCCAAGGAACTGCGCATCACCCTGGTAAATTGACCCGGGCGCCCGCTGGCCCTAGAATTCGCGGCTTCCGCCGGAATAGCTCAGTCGGTAGAGCGGCGCATTCGTAATGCGTAGGTCGCAGGTTCGACTCCTGTTTCCGGCACCACGTAGTGGTATGGACGGCAAGCCCGCCCCTACCGCAGCCGCGAAGCCCCTGATCCCGCATGCGGGCAGCGGGCAGCGGCAAGTAAGCCCGCCCCGCGCGGGCTTTTTTTTCAGCCCCGGCGCCCTCCAGGCACGCCATTCCCCGACGCGCCATCGCTCCCCGCACCGTCTCACGCCCTGCGATGCACTGCCGTTACAGTAGCGGCTGTTGAATTCCCGGAACGTCCCCGATGGCCAAGGCCAAGACCGCCTACGTCTGCAGCGAATGCGGCGATTCGTCCAGCAAATGGCAGGGCCAGTGCGGCGAATGCGGCGCCTGGAACACCATGAGCGAATTCGTGATCGAACCCGCCAGCGCGTCCAAGGGCGGCGGCGCGGCGCCGGCGGCGCGCCAAGGCACCTGGGCCGGCCGGCCCGAGGCTGCCGGCGTGGTGGCGCTCAAGGACGTCAGCCAGGACGCCGAAGTGCGCGTGTCCACCACCATCGGCGAACTCGACCGCGTGCTCGGCGGTGGCCTGGTGGAGGGCTCGGTGGTGCTGGTGGGCGGTGACCCGGGCATCGGCAAGTCCACCCTGCTGCTGCAGGCCCTTGCCCTGATGTCGGCCAACATGCCCGCGCTGTACGTCACCGGCGAGGAAAGCCTCGCGCAGGTCGCCGGCCGCGCCCAGCGCCTGGGCCTGCCGCTGGACAACCTGCACGCGCTGGCTGAAACCTGCGTCGAGAAGATCCTGGGCCAGGCCGCGTCGGCCAAGCCGTCGCCCAAGCTGCTGGTCGCCGACTCCATCCAGACCCTCTGGAGCGAACTGCTCACCGCCGCGCCCGGCTCGGTCAGCCAAGTGCGCGAAAGCGCCGCGCGGCTGGTGCGCTTCGCCAAGGAAACGGGCACCAGCGTCTTCCTGGTCGGCCACGTCACCAAGGAAGGCGGCATCGCCGGCCCTCGCGTGCTCGAGCACATGGTGGACGCGGTGCTGTATTTCGAGGGCGAATCGGGCAGCCGCTTCCGCGTGCTGCGCGCGTTCAAGAACCGCTTCGGCGCGGTGAACGAACTGGGCGTGTTCGCGATGGGCGACAAGGGCCTGCGGGAAGTGCCCAACCCCTCGGCCATCTTCCTGTCCGGCAGCAGCACGCCCCAGCCCGGCAGCGCCGTGATGGTGACGCGCGAAGGCACCCGCCCGCTGATGGTCGAAGTTCAGGCGCTGGTCGACAAGAGCCCGCTCGCCAACCCGCGCCGCGTCGCCCTGGGCCTGGAGCAGAACCGCCTGGCCATGCTGCTGGCCGTGCTGCATCGCCACGGCGGCGTCGGCGTTTACGACCAGGACGTGTTCGTCAACGTGGTTGGCGGCATCCGCGTGCAGGAAACCGCCGCCGACCTGCCGGTGCTGCTGGCCGTGCTGAGCTCGCTGCGCGACAAACCGTTGGCCGAAAAAACCGTGGCTTTCGGCGAAGTCGGCCTCAGCGGCGAAATCCGCCCCGTGCCCAACGGCGAGGAGCGGCTGAAGGAAGCCGCCACGCACGGCTTCAAGCGCGCCATCGTGCCCAAGGCCAATGCGCCCAAGAAGGGCGCCTTCGGCGGCATGGAGGTCATCGCCGTGGAGCGCTTGTCGGAGGCACTTGAGGCAGCGGCCCAAGGCTAGCCCTGTTCGATGGAAAAGATGTGGCTTATCGCTAACCGCGCGGGCACGCACTGCTCGGAAAGGCGCTGCCCATCGATGCGGTAACAGCAGGAATGGGCCGCCGCGCGGCGGCATCTGCGGCGGGCGCGTTTTTTTGCTGCCTATACTCCCCGGCGTTCAAACGATCAGACATGGGGAAAGTTGTGCAGCCATCGGATATCCGGAATATCGTCGTCGCCGTGGTCGGCCTTGCGGCCCTTGGCGCCGCGGGTGAAGCGGCCACGCAGTCGGTCAACATCGGCGGCCAGACCTGTTCCAACAATTATTCGCTCTACGACTATTTCAGCGACGGCAAATATATCGGAAGCTCGTGGGAGGTCGACGGCGTCAGCTGCATTTCCATGCCCGGCAGCGGCTACGATGACGGCGGCTACTTCGACGGTAGTCTCCCGGGCGGTCCCGGCGATGGTTCAACCCTGGCCTGCCGCTCCACTGATCCGACAACGGCCAAGGATTACGCCGATGCCCTTTCCGTCCTTGCCGCTACGGCGATCCGTGCTCGCACGGACTACCAGAGCCGTGAGTACGGGGCGATCATCCATCGGGATGCCACCGGCGCCATTCGCGTGACGGCACTGACGGAGAGTACGGCTGTTTCGGTGTCGTTTAATTACACCGCCCTGGGCGTCAACCAGGCCAGCATCATCGGAATCGTGCACAACCATCCGCAGAACAGCTACAACTCCAGCGCCCAGGAGCTACAGATCAACCTCAACCCGTCCCCCACGGACTGGAACACCGCCGCGACCATCGTCGGCAATGGTGCCAGCGCGGACCTGATGCAGCTGTTCGTGGTCGGCACCGATGGTGTGCTGCGCGAGTTCAGCTACAATAATCGCAGCTCGTACGAGCCACGACGCACCCCGGGGGGCGGCTACGGCGTCACGCCCGGCGACGTGGTTCCCACCACGCTTGTCGCGTCTCCCTGCCTGTGAGGCCTTTACCGATGAACAGCAAGCCCCTCGTATTCCTGGCCGCCTTGCTCGCCACTATCCCGGCGCTTGCGTCCGCCGTCGATCAAGTGGAAATGCAGAGCTTCCTGCCCGCCAGCCGTGCGGTCACCGAAGTTTTCCAGTGCGTCCCCGGTTACGGTCCGGCTGCGAAGATCGTCGTCGAGTACGAGATGGTTTCGACGGGTCCAGGCAAGAGGACGTCGCGGCTCAAGGCGCTCTCGGTGGGCGGCAAGGCCCTGGCGCCGATGCAGGTGGCGGAAATCAACGTCTTCGTCGGTACCGATACGCTCACGGCGGCGTCTGCCGGCTGCGCCGGCAAGGACGTGAGGGTGTCGCTGCAGGTCTTCCGTCCAGGAAAGATCCAGCCGGGCGGTTGCCTCGACAGCGCGCACGAGTACATGTCTGTGCTGTTCGAGGGCAAGGCCGGCAGGCTGCGCATCCTCTGAGCACTTTCCCGTGAACAGGACGGGCGCTTGGACCCTTGCTGGAGCCTGCGTGCTGGCGCTGGCAGTAGGCGCCTGGTGGTGGCGTGGGGGCGGCAACGACACCCCGCCGTCGCGCCCGGCGTCGCAGGACGGCAGGACGCCCGCTCCCGGGCCCGATACTCCCGACCCCGTTCCAGGCCAGGCGACCGCTGCAGAGGCGCTGCCGGCGCTCTCCACTCCTTTCGCGACATCCCAACAGGAACTCGAGCGGCTTGCGGACCGCGGGCATTCCCTGGCCGCCTGTCGGCTCGCCGCCGAAATCGAACGATGCGCCGCCGTGCCGGTCCTGGTGCAGGAACACGACCGCTGGCTGGCCGAGCGCGGCCGCGCCCTCGAACTGTCGCGGCGTGACGACAACCCCAACGCCGCGCGAAATTTTTCCGCCGAGTTCGAGGCAGAGCTCGCCCGCCGTGAGCAGGTGCTCGCGGGCATCGACGCCCACTGTGCCGCCGTGGACGTGGCTGCGCCGATCGAGCGCATCAACCGCTGGCGCGCGGCGGCCCGGCTGGGCGACCCGATTGCGATCCGCCAGTACGCCAGCGGACGCGTCTTCTCGTGGAGCGACATTGTCTCCACTTCCACCGCGCTGCCAGACTACAGTCGCGAAGCCGAGCCGATGCTTCTCGGTCTTGCGGCAACGGGCGACCTCGAGGCGACCCTGCTGCTGGCATCGGCCTATTGGCCGCTGCCGTCGTCGCACCGGTCGCTGCTGGGCCAGGTGGTTGTGCCCGACGGCGCTCGCTCGCTCGCGCTGTATCGGCGAGCCCTGGAGGCGGTGCGCCAGGTCGATTCACACGCCGCGCGGACGCTGGCGTCGGAAATCGGCCAGCAGCTCGACCAGCTCGAGAACAACCTTCCGCCGGATGCGCAGAGCCAGGCCGTCGCGTGGCAGCTGGAGACCGGTGCGCAATGGGCCAAGGTGGATCCGGGCGAGATCGGCCAGCGACCCATCGCCGCGTTCGGCACCGTCCGTCCTGCGCCGCCGGCGGGGCCTGCCAGTAGTCGGCCAGCGACGAAGCCACCGGAGGATTCCCGCGCTCAACCGCGATGCAGCACCAGCTCGTAAACGAACTTGCTGCCGAAGAACGCCAGCAGCAACAGCGCCATCGCCACCAGCGTGAGCTTGGCGGCCCGGGGGCCGCGCCAGCCCCAGCGCCAGCGGCCGAACAGCAGCAAACCCAGCACCGCCCACGACAGGATCGACAGCACGGTCTTGTGGCCCAGGTCCTGCGCGAACAGGTCGTCCACGAACACCACGCCCGTGAGCAGGGTCAGGCTGAGCAGGGCGAAGGCGGCGCCCAGGCTGCGGAACAGCAGCGTTTCCATCTGGGTCAGCGGCGGCAGCACGCGCAGCCAGCCGCTCAGGTGGCGCTGGCGCAGCGCCCGGTCCTGGAACCACAGCATCAGGGCCAGCAGCGTGGCCACGGCCAGGGTGGCGTAGGCGAGCAGGGCGAACAGCGCGTGCATCTCCAGCTGCCAGCTCAACTCGGCGCGCGCATGGCCGCCGCCCAGCAGCACGTAGGCGGCCAGCACCATCGCCGCCAGCGGGAACACGATGATGCCCAGCGCCTCGATGCGCTGCGCCGGACCCATCGCGGTGGTCAGGCTGGCCATGCCCAGGCCCACCAGCGACAGCGCGGCGTAGAAATGCAGCTCCGGCCCGCCCAGCGCGCGCCAGGCCACCCCGTGCACGGCGGCGTGCAGCAGCACGGCCGGCACCGCCAGCAGCAGCCAGCGGCGCGGAATGGGGTTGGGCCCGCGCGCGTGGCCGGCCAACTGGTGGCTGGCCAGGCCATAGAGCACGAGGGCGAGCAGGGCGGCGATCATCAGGGGCATTCCCCGAGTTTGGCACAGGCGCCACCGGCCCGAGAACCGCCCGGGCCGGGCCCGGCAACCGCAGGCGCTATACTTGCCGCCCCGTTTAGCAAGATCCCCAGACCATGTTCGAGTCGCTGACCCAGCGCCTTTCCGGCACCCTGCAACGCCTGCGCGGCCGCGGCCGCCTGACCGAGGAAAACATCCGCGAGGCCACCCGCGAAGTGCGCATTGCGCTGCTCGAGGCCGACGTGGCGCTGCCGGTGGTGTCGGCCCTGATCGAGCGCATCAAGGTGCGCGCGGTGGGCCAGGAAGTGCTGACCAGCCTCACCCCGGGCCAGGCCCTGATCAAGGTGGTGCGCGACGAGATGGCCGCCGTGATGGGTTCGGCCGCCAGCGACCTCAACCTCAACGTGCCGGCGCCGGCGATCATCCTGATGGCCGGCCTGCAGGGCGCGGGCAAGACCACCACGGTGGGAAAGCTTGCCAAGCTGCTGAAGGAAAAGAAGAAGAAAAAGGTGATGGTGGTGTCGGCCGACGTCTACCGTCCGGCCGCCATCGAACAGCTGCGCACGCTGGCCCAGCAGGTGGACGTGCTGTTCTTCGCCTCCGACGCCTCGCAGAAGCCCGAGGACATCGTCCGCGCCGCCATCTCCGACGCCCGCAAGAGCTTCGCCGACGTGCTGATCGTGGACACCGCCGGCCGCCTGGCGGTGGACGACGCGATGATGGCCGAGATCAAGGCCCTGCACGCGGCCGTGAACCCGGTGGAAACGCTGTTCGTGGTGGACGCCATGACCGGCCAGGACGCCGCCAACACCGCCAAGGCCTTCAGCGAGGCGCTGCCCCTGACCGGCGTGGTGCTCACCAAGACCGACGGCGACGCCCGCGGCGGCGCCGCGCTCAGCGTGCGCTACATCACCGGCAAGCCCATCAAGTTCATCGGCGTGGGCGAAAAGCCCGACGGCCTGGACGTGTTCCATCCCGACCGCGCCGCCAGCCGCATCCTGGACATGGGCGACGTGCTCAGCCTGGTCGAGCAGGTCGAGCAGCAGGTGGACAAGGACAAGGCCCAGAAGCTGGCCGAGAAGGTCGCCAAGGGCAAGAAGTTCGACCTCAACGACATGCGCGACCAGTTCGAGCAGATGCAGAACATGGGCGGCCTGTCGGGCCTGATGGACAAGCTGCCGGGCATGGGCCAGGTGCCCGACCACGTGAAGGCCCAGGTCACCGGCAAGGAAATGCCGCGCATGATCGCCATCATCAACTCCATGACCAAGAAGGAGCGCCGCAACCCGGGCCTCCTGAACGGCTCGCGCCGGGCCCGGGTGGCCCGCGGCTCGGGCACCACCCCGGCCGACGTGAACAAGCTGCTCAAGCAGTACCAGCAGATGGAAAAGATGATGTCCAAGCTGTCCCAGGGCGGCATCAAGGGCATGATGCGGGGCATGAAGGGCCTGATGGGCGGCGGCTTCCCGGGGCGTTTCCCCGGCCGCTGAGACGCGGCGGCCCGGCCTGGATTGTCGCCGCGGGGTTTCCTTCGGGCGGACAAGGGGTTAGAATTCGCGATTCCCCCGGCCGGTATGCGGCCGGGATAACTGATACAGAACTGCAGAAAAGAGTGAATTCCTAATGGTCAAGATCCGTCTGGCCCGCGGTGGCGCCAAGAAGCGTCCCTTCTATCACATCGTCGTGACCGACCAGCGCAACAAGCGCGATGGCCGTTCTATCGAGCGCGTGGGTTACTACAACCCGATCGCGACCGCGACCGAGCAGCGCGTGGTGCTGGACACCGAGCGCGTGAAGCATTGGGTCTCCAACGGCGCCCAGCTGACCGACAAGGTCCGCGTGCTGCTGAAGGAAGCCTCGGCCAAGGCCGCGGCCTGAGCCCCCGGCCTCGCCCCGCGCGAGGCCTGATGCCATGAGCACCGATCGCCGCATCCTGCTGGGCAGGGTCGCCGGCGATTTCGGCGTCCGGGGGGAGCTCAAGCTCCTTTCCTGGACCGACCCCCGCGACGCCATCTTCAAGTACCAGCCCTGGATCCTCCGCTCCGGCCAGGCCGAGCGCGAGGTTTCCGGCGTGCGCGGCCGCGACACCGGCAAGCTGCTGATCGCCGCGTTCCCCGGCATCGAAAACCGTGAACAGGCCGAGGCGCTCAAGGGCGCCGAAATCTGGGTGTCGCGCAGCCAGCTGCCGGCGCCCAGGCCGGGCGAGTACTACTGGGTGGACCTGGAAGGCCTGGCGGTGCAGACCGTCGAAGGCGTGGCCCTGGGCACCGTTTCGCACCTGTTCGACACCGGCGCCAACCCGGTCATGGTCATTTCCGGCGACCGCGAGCGGCTGGTGCCGTTCGTCACCGACCAGTACGTCAAGTCGGTGGATTTCGACGCCGGCCTGATCGTGGTTGATTGGGATCCCGATTTCTGAGCCGCCGCCAGGCCCCGCCCGTGCGCATTGACGTCGTCACCCTGTTCCCCGAGTTCATCCGCGACAGCGCCGCCCTGGGCGTGGTCGGGCGGGCGCAGGAGCGCGGGCTGCTCTCGGTGCACGGCTGGAACCCGCGCGATTACGCCACCGACAACTACCGCCGGGTGGACGAACGCCCGTTCGGCGGCGGCCCCGGCATGGTGATGCTGGCCGAACCGCTGTCGGCCTGCCTGGCCGCCGTGCGCGCCGCCGACCCGGCCCCGGCGCGCGTGGTCTACCTGAGCCCGCAGGGCCCGCGCCTGACCCAGGCCAAGGTCCGCCAGCTGGCGGCCGCGCCGCGCCTGGTGCTGCTGTGCGGCCGCTACGAGGGCCTGGACGAGCGCTTCGTGGACCGCGAGGTGGACGAAGAACTTTCCATCGGCGACTACGTGCTGTCGGGCGGCGAACTGGCCGCGGCCGTGGTGGTGGACGCCGTGGGCCGGCTGCAGGAAGGCGCCCTGAACCACGCCGATTCGGCCGTGCAGGACAGCTTCGAGGACGGCCTGCTCGACACCCCGCATTTCACCCGGTCCGAGGCCGAGGGCACGGCCGGGGTGCCGCCGGTGCTGCTGTCGGGCGACCACGCCGCCATCCGCCGCTGGCGCCGCCAGCAAAGCCTGGGCCGCACCTGGCTGCGGCGCCCGGACCTGCTGGCCCGGGTGGCCCTGGACAAGGCCGACCGGGCCCTGCTGGAGCAGTTCATCGCCCAGTGGCGGGCCGACCATCCCGCCGGCGGCTAACCCCTTCCACTTCAAGGGCTTGGCGGGCTATACTTGCGAGCTGATTTTTCGTTGCACAAGAAACACCCAAGCCAAGCACGGTCACCGGGCCTCTGGCGCGCATACCAAACAACTATCAAAGGCGTGTAACCATGAATTTCCTCCAGCAGTTCGAAGTGGAACAGTCGCAGCGCCAGCTGCCCGAATTCGGCCCCGGCGACACCGTCGTGGTCAACGTGAAGGTCAAGGAAGGCAACCGTGAGCGCGTGCAGGCCTTCGAAGGCGTCGTCATCGCCATCAAGAACGCCGGCCTGAACTCCGCCTTCACCGTGCGCAAGATCTCGCACGGCTTCGGCGTCGAGCGCGTCTTCCAGACCCACAGCCCGGTCATCGACTCGCTGACGGTGAAGCGCCGCGGCAAGGTCCGCGCCGGCAAGCTGTATTACCTGCGTGGCCTGGAAGGCAAGAAGGCCCGCATCAAGGAAGACCTGGCCGCCGGTCGTTCGAAGGACTGACCTGCTCCAGCTTCCCAGCGAACGGCCGCCCCAGGGCGGCCGTTTTGCTTTCCGGCCCTGCGACCCCATGTCCCGGGGATGGCCACCATCGAACACCACCGCATGACCCACGCTCCCGACATGCCCGGCGTGCGCCTGGACCTCTGGCTCTGGGCGGCGCGCTTCTACAAGACCCGTGCGCTGGCCAAGGCGGCCATCGAGGGCGGCAAGGTGGACGTGCAGGGCCAGGCCGCCAAGGCGTCGCGCCTGCTCAGGACCGGCGAAACGCTGCGCCTGCAGCGCGGCGAGGACGTGTTCGAGGTGCAGGTGGTGGCGCTGAGCAGCAAGCGCGGTCCGGCCGCGGCCGCGGCGCTGCTTTATCTCGAATCGGACACGTCGCGCGAAACGCGGCTGCGCCTGGCCGCCGAACGCCGCGCCGCCAACGCCGGCTACCGCGCCCCGGCCGGCAAGCCCGACAAGCGCGCCCGTCGACTCATCCAGGCCCTGGGCGACATCGACGCGCTGTGAGGCCGCACCCGCGGCCACCGACCCGGGCAGCGCAACCTGGCGCGCTCAGCGCAGCAGCTTGAGCCGGTAAAGCGCCTCGAGCGCCTGCTTGGGCGTGAGTTCGTCGGGATCGATCGCGGCCAGCGCATCCAGCGCCGGTGACGCCGGTGGCGCGAACAGGCCGAACTGCTGCGGCGTTTCCAGCGCCGCCGGGCTCATCTGCGCCACGGCCTGCGGCGCGCCGCGGCTCTCGAGTTCGGCCAGGGTGCGCCGCGCCTGTTCCACCACCACGCGCGGCAGGCCGGCCAGCGCCGCCACCTGCAGGCCGAAGCTGCGGTTGGCGGGGCCATCTTTCACTGCGTGCATGAACACCAGCTTGTCGCCGTGTTCAATCGCGTCCAGGTGCACGTTGGCGATGCCGCTGCCGGGCTCGGCCAGCGCGGTGAGTTCGAAGTAGTGGGTGGCGAACAGCGTGTAGGCGCGGTTGTGGTGCGCCAGGTGGCGCGCGCAGGCCTCGGCCAGGGCCAGGCCGTCGTAGGTGGACGTGCCGCGGCCGATCTCGTCCATCAGCACCAGCGACTGCGCGGTGGCGTGGTGCAGGATGTAGCTGGTTTCGGCCATTTCCACCATGAAGGTGGACTGGCCGCGGGCCAGGTCGTCGCCGGCGCCGATGCGGGTGAGGATGCGGTCGACCGGGCCAATGACCGCGCGCGACGCCGGCACGAAGCTGCCGATGTGCGCCAGCAGCACGATCAGCGCGCTCTGGCGCATGTAGGTGGACTTGCCGCCCATGTTCGGGCCGGTGATGACCAGCATGCGCCGGTCTTCGCCCAGCACCAGGTCGTTGGGTTCGAAGGGCTCGCTGCGCACGGCTTCCACCACCGGGTGGCGGCCGCGTTCGATGTGCAGGCCGGGCGCGTCGGTGAGTTCGGGGCGCGACCAGTCCAGGGCCTGCGCGCGCTCGGCGAAGGCCGCCAGCACGTCCAACTCCGACAGGGCGGAGGCGCAGCGCTTGAGGGCCTCGAGGCGTTCGTTCAGCGCGTCCAGCAGGCCTTCCCACAGCACCTTCTCGCGCGTGAGCGATCGGTCGCGCGCGCTCAGCACCTTGTCCTCGAAGTTCTTCAGCTCCTCGGTGATGTAGCGCTCGGCGCCGGTGAGCGTCTGCCGCCGCGTGTAGTGCGTGGGCGCGCGCTCGGACTGGCCCTTGCTGATTTCGATGAAGTAGCCGTGCACGCGGTTGTAGCCGACCTTGAGGGTGGCGATGCCGGTGGCGGCCTTTTCGCGCGCTTCCAGGTCGACCAGGAACTGGTCGGCGGTGGTGGACAGCGTGCGCAGTTCGTCGAGTTCGGCGTCGAAGCCTTCGGCGATGACGCCGCCGTCGCGCAGCAGCACCGGCGGCTGCGGGATGATCGCGGCCGCCAGCATGGCCGCGTCGCCGGCGTGTTCGCCCAGCTCGGCCGACAGCGCGGCCAGGCGCGGCGAATCCAGCGGCGCCAGCAGGGCGCGCAGGTCGGGCAGCATGGCCAGGCCGTCGCGCAGGGTGGACAGGTCGCGCGGCCGCGCCGAGCGCAGGGCCACGCGCGAAAGGATGCGCTCGATGTCGCCCAGGCCGCGGAAGCGCTCGCGCAGGCTTTCGTGCGCGCTGCCGTCCATCAGCGTGGCCACGGCGTGGTGGCGCTGGCCCAGCACCGCGCGGTCGCGCAGCGGGCGGTTCAGCCAGCGGCGCAGCAGGCGCCCGCCCATCGGGCTGACGCTGGCATCCAATACGCCCAGCAGGGTGTGTTCGGTGCGGCCGTCGGTGCGGCTGTCGAGCTCGAGGTGGCGGCGTGTGGCGGCGTTGAGCGCGATGCCGTCGTCGGCCGATTCAAAGGCGATGGAGGTCAGGTGCGGCAGGCGCTGCTTCTGCGTTTCCTCGACGTAGGCCAGCAGGGCGCCGGCGGCGGAGATCGCCAGTGGGCGGTCCTCGAGGCCGAAGCCGGTGAGGTCGTGCAGCTGGAAAAAGCGCAGCAGCTGGCGCCGGCAGGCATCGGCGTCGAAGCCCCACGGCGGGCGGCGGCGCAGGCCGGGCAGGGTGGTGACGGCGGTCGGCCAGCCGTCTTCGTCGGGGAGCAGCAGTTCGGCCGGGTCCAGGCGCGCGAGCTCCGCGGCGAGCTGGTCTTCGTTGGCGACTTCCGACACCAGGAAGCGGCCGCCGGCCAGGTCGGCCCAGGCGATGCCGTAGTGCGATTTGCCTCGCGACACCGCCACCAGCAGCGTGTCGCGGCGCTCCTGCAGCAGCGCCTCGTCGGTGACGGTGCCCGGCGTGACGATGCGCACCACCTTGCGCTCCACCAGGCCCTTGGCCAGCGCCGGGTCGCCGATCTGTTCGCAGATGGCCACCGATTCGCCCAGCGCCACCAGCCGCGCCAGGTAGCCTTCCATTGCGTGCACCGGCACGCCTGCCATCGGGATCGGCGCACCGGCCGACGCCCCGCGCTGGGTCAGCGTGATGTCGAGCAGGCGTGCGGCCTTGCGGGCGTCGTCGTAGAAAAGTTCGTAGAAATCGCCCATCCGGAAGAACAGCAGGATGTCCGGATGCTCCGCCTTGGCGGCGAAGAACTGTTTCATCAGCGGGGTGTGGGCGGGGGTTTCCGAGACGGACATCCGGATGGCAAAGGCGGGGGTGGCCCTATAGTCTAGCGGCCATGGATGCCCAAACCCTGCCCGACGACAGCGCGCTGCATGCCTTGGCCGAACAGGTGGCCGTGGCGCTGCAGGCCCGCCACCTCATGCTGGCCACCGCCGAAAGCTGCACCGGCGGCTGGATCGCCAAGACCATCACCGACATCCCGGGCTGTTCGGCCTGGTTCGACTGCGGCATGGCGGCCTACAGCTACGAGGCCAAGCAGGCACTGCTGGGCGTGCGCCCCGAGACGCTCACCGAACACGGCGCGGTCAGCCGCGAAACCGTGATGGAAATGGTGTCGGGTGCCCTGGTGACGTCCGGCGCCAGCATCGCCGTGGCGGTCACCGGCATCGCCGGCCCGGGCGGCGGCACGGCCGACAAGCCCGTGGGCACGGTGTGGATCGGCTGGAAGCGCCGCGGCGGCTATCCCAAGGCCGAACTGTTCCACTTCGACGGCGACCGCGAGGCGGTGCGCCGGCAGACCGTCGAGGCCTCCCTGCAGGGATTGCTCAAGCTCGCCGCGTAGGGGCTTGACAGGCGGGGTGGGGTCGTTAGTAGTATTACTACTAATGAACATCACCGACACCCAGCAAGCCATCCTGGCCATGATCGCCGAGCGCATCGACGCCGACGGCGTGCCGCCCTCCCAGGTCGAAATCGCCCACGCCTTCGGGTTCAAGGGCGTGCGCGCGGCCCAGTACCACCTCGAAGCCCTGGAGCAGGCCGGCGCCATCCGCCGCGTGCCTGGCCAGGCGCGCGGCATCCGTCTTGTATCGTCCCCGGCCGCCGACCTCGTCCCGGCGACCGGGGACGATCTCCTCCGCCTGCCGGTCCTGGGCCAGGTCGCCGCGGGCCTGCCCATCGGCGCCGACGCCGGCCTGCACGACATGGTCCTGCTCGACCGGGTGTTCTTCCAGCCGGCGCCCGACTACCTGCTCAAGGTGAAGGGCGACTCGATGCGCGACGAAGGCATCCTGCACGGCGACCTCATCGGCGTGCACCGCACCAGCGACGCACGCAGCGGCCAGATCGTGGTGGCCCGCATTGACGACGAAATCACCGTCAAGCTGCTGAAAATCGGCAAAGACGCCATCCGCCTGCTGCCGCGCAATCCCGATTTCGCGCCCATCGTGGTCAAGCCCGACCAGGATTTCGCCATCGAGGGCCTGTACTGCGGCCTGGTCCGGCCGAACCGTTGAGTCCGGCTGGGGAAAATCGCCCGCCTGCCGGTCGTTTTCCCTACAGCGCAACGAGACGGCTCCGGCTGTCGCGGCGCCGCCGGAGCAGGCAGATTCAATGTCCCGTGCCGCTTCTCAGCCCGTGAGACACGCACCCACTAACCTAGCGGCAACCCAACACGAACCCCGAGGAACAAGACCATGGATGACAACAAGAAGCGCGCCCTCGCCGCGGCCCTGAGCCAGATCGAGAAGCAGTTCGGCAAGGGCACGGTCATGCGCATGGGCGACAAGAGCACCGAGCCGGCCGAGGTCATCGGCACCGGTTCGCTGATGCTCGACATCGCGCTGGGCATCGGCGGCCTGCCCAAGGGCCGGGTCATCGAAATCTACGGTCCGGAGTCCTCGGGCAAGACCACGCTTACCCTGCAGGCCATCGCCGAGTGCCAGAAGGCCGGCGGCACGGCGGCCTTCATCGACGCCGAACACGCCCTCGACCCCACCTACGCGGTCAAGCTGGGCGTGAACATCGACGACCTGCTTGTCAGCCAGCCCGACACCGGCGAGCAGGCGCTGGAAATCGCCGACATGCTGGTGCGCTCGAACTCGGTGGACATGGTGGTGGTCGACTCCGTGGCCGCGCTCACCCCGCGCGCCGAAATCGAGGGCGAGATGGGCGACCAGCTGCCGGGCCTGCAGGCCCGCCTGATGAGCCAGGCCCTGCGCAAGCTCACCGGCAACATCAAGCGCAGCAACTGCATGGTCATCTTCATCAACCAGCTGCGCATGAAGATCGGCATGATGATGCCGGGCCAGAGCCCGGAAGTGACCACCGGCGGCAACGCGCTCAAGTTCTACGCCTCGGTGCGCCTGGACATCCGCCGCATCGGCGCGGTGAAGAAGGGCGAGGAAATCATCGGCAACCAGACCAAGATCAAGGTGGTCAAGAACAAGATGGCGCCGCCGTTCAAGGTCATCGTCACCGAGATCCTGTACGGCTTCGGCATCAGCCGCGAGGGCGAGATCATCGAGATGGGCGTGGACGCCAAGCTGATCGAGAAGGCCGGCGCCTGGTACAGCTACAACGGCGAGCGCATCGGCCAGGGCAAGGAGAACGTGCGCCAGTGGCTGAAGGAGAACCCGGCCATCGCCCAGGACCTGGAGTCCAAGCTGCGCGACAAGTTCGTTCCCGGCCTGGTGATCGGTGAAGAGAACTCCGACGCCGCCGTCGAGGCCTGAGCATGCGCCGGCTGGGCGGGGCGGGTTCATGAGCCACGGCGGGCGATCCCCGCGGGCTGTGCCCGACCCCACCCAGAAGGCCATGGAACTGCTGGTCCGGCGGGAGCACTCCCGCCGGGACCTCAAGCGAAAGCTCGCACTCCGGGGTGCCGACCCGGCCGAGGCCGAGGCCGCCGTCGAGAAGCTGGCGGGCCTGGGCTACCAGAACGACGACCGGTTCGCGGCCTCGTTCGCCCGCGACCGCGCCGCCTCGGGCTATGGCCCGGTCCGTATCCGCCAGGAGCTGGCCGGGCACGGGCTAAGCCGCGACCAGGTGGAGGCTGCGCTGGAGCAGTGTGAGACCGACTGGGCCCAGTCCGCCCGCTCGCTGGTGGACAAGCGCTTCCGGCCCGAACAGTTGGCCGACCCGGCCCGGCGCCGCAAGGCCGTCGATTTCCTGCTGCGCCGGGGCTTCGACCAAGGCTGCACCTACGCGGCCGTTCGGGTCCGCCCGGACGATGGATTCGACGCGGACGACTGAGCCCGGGCGCGCCGTCGGCGGCCTGCGGGCTGGTAATCTTGCACCCTGAGATTCCAGAGCCCCTCGCCGTCCATGACCAAGACCAGCAACGCCATCCGCCGCGATTTCCTCGAGTTCTTCCGCTCCAAGGGCCATGAGGTCGTCCCCTCCAGCCCGCTCGTTCCGGGCAACGACCCGACCCTGCTGTTCACCAATGCCGGCATGGTGCAGTTCAAGGACGTGTTCCTGGGCGCGGAAAAGCGCAGCTACAGGCGAGCCGTCAGCTCCCAGCGCTGCGTGCGCGCCGGCGGCAAGCACAACGACCTCGACCAGGTCGGCTACACCGCGCGCCACCACACGTTCTTCGAAATGCTGGGCAACTTCAGCTTCGGCGACTATTTCAAGCGCGACGCCATCGCCTACGCCTGGGGGCTGCTGACCGGCGTCTGGGGCCTGCCCAAGGAGCGCCTGCTGGTCACGGTCTACCACACCGACGACGAAGCCTTCGACCTGTGGCACAAGCAGATCGGCCTGCCGGTGGAGCGCATCATCCGCATCGGTGACAACAAGGGCGCGCCCTACGCGTCGGACAATTTCTGGCAGATGGCCGACACCGGCCCCTGCGGTCCCTGCACCGAAATCTTCTACGACCATGGCGACCACATCGCCGGCGGCCCGCCGGGCAGCCCGGACGAAGACGGCGACCGCTTCATCGAGATCTGGAACAACGTCTTCATGCAGTACGACCGCCAGCCCGACGGCACCCTGGTGCCGCTGCCGGCGCCCTGCGTGGACACCGGCATGGGCCTGGAGCGCGTGGCGGCGGTGCTGCAGCACGTGCACAGCAACTACGAAATCGACCTGTTCCAGCACCTGATCAAGGCCGCCGCCGCGCTCACGTCCACCACCGATCTCGAGCACAAGTCGCTGCGCGTCATCGCCGACCACATCCGCGCCTGCAGCTTCCTGATCGTGGACGGCGTGCTGCCGTCGAACGAAGGCCGCGGCTACGTGCTGCGCCGGATCATCCGCCGCGCCGTGCGCCACTTCTGGAAGCTCGACGGCCTGAGCGCCGAAGGCAAGTTCTGGCGCATGGTGCAGCCGCTGGTGGACGTGATGGGCGAGGCCTATCCGGAGCTGGTGGCCCGCCGCGGCCTGGTGGAACAGGCGCTCAAGGCCGAGGAAACCGCCTTCGGCCAGACCCTCGACGCCGGCATGGCGCGCCTGAACGATTACCTGGCGGCGTCGGCCAACCGCATCCGCGGCGACCAGCTGTTCCAGCTGCACGACACCTATGGCTGCCCGCCCGACCTTATCGCCGACCTGCTGCGCGAGAACGCCGACAAGGGCTGGGCGCTGGCCGACGGCGCGATGGCCGAGTACGACACGCTGATGGGCCAGCAGCGCGACCGCGCCCGCGCGTCCAGCAAGTTTGCCGGCGGCACCGCGCTGCCGGCCGACCTGGTGGCCACGCTCAAGCCCACGGAGTTCCGCGGTTACGAGGCCCTGGAGGCCGACGACTGCCGCGTGGTGGCCCTGCTGCGCGACGGCAAACCCGTGGACGCGATCACCGCCGGCGATGAAGCCCTGGTGCTGCTCGACCACACCGCGTTCTACGCCGAGTCGGGCGGCCAGGTCGGCGATACCGGCCTGCTGGTGGAAGCCAACGGCACCACCTTCGAGGTGCGGGACACCCTCAAGCTGGCGGGCGCATTCCACGGCCACGTCGGCCGCCTGGCCAGCGGCGTGCTGAAGCGCGGCGACCGGCTTTCGGCGCGAGTGGATGGCGATCGCCGCCAGGCGGTGGTGCTCAACCACTCGGCCACGCACCTGCTGCACGCCGCGCTGCGCGACGTGCTGGGCGAACACGTCACCCAGAAGGGTTCGCTGGTGGCACCCGACCGCCTTCGCTTCGATTTCTCGCATTTCCAGGCCATCCCCGCCGCCGACATCGCGCGCATCGAGGCCATGGTGAACGCCGAGATCCGCCGCAACGCCGAGGCCGAAGTGCACCACATGGGCATGCAGGAGGCGCTTGATTTCGGCGCCATGGCGCTGTTCGGCGAGAAGTACGGCGAACACGTGCGCGTGCTGAAGATGGGCGACTTCTCCACCGAGCTGTGCGGCGGCACGCACGTGCACCACACGGGCGACATCGGCCTGTTCAAGATCGTGGGCGAGGGCGGCGTGGCCGCCGGCGTGCGCCGCATCGAGGCGGTCACCGGCGCCGGCGCGCTCGAATACATCGCAGGCGAAGAACGCCGCCTGGAAGAGGCGGCCCAGCTGCTGGGCGGCAGCGCCGGCGACGTCGTGGACAAGCTGCGCCAGCTGCTCGACCGCCAGAAAAAGCTCGAGCGCGAACTGGAATCGCTCAAGGCCAAGGCGGCGTCCGGGGCCACTGCCGACCTCGCGGCGTCCGCGCCGGAAGTCGCGGGCGTCAGGGTGGTTGCCGCGCGCATCGAAGGCCTGGACGCCAAGTCGCTGCGCGACGCCGTGGACCAGCTCAAGGGCCGCCTGGGCGACGCCGTGATCGTGCTGGCGTCGGCGCAGGACGGCAAGGCGTCGCTGGTGGCCGGCGTGCAGGGCTCGGCGTTGGGCAAGGTCAAGGCGGGTGAACTGCTGTCGCACGTGGCCGCGCAGATCGGCGGCAAGGGCGGCGGCCGCCCGGACATGGCGCAGGGCGGCGGTCCGGACGGCCCGGCGCTGGTGGCCGCGCTGGCGGGCGTGCCGGCCTGGGTGGCCGACCGGATGGCGTGACCGGGTGTCGCGGCGGGGCGGGGCGCGTTTGCGCCCCGGTCTGGCCCGCACTACCATCGGGCAAGCCGCGATCGTGCGGCGGGGAACCGCGTCGTGCCGCGTGCACGCGAGGGCCGGTGCAAGGATGTATCGGGAGGGAAGGCGATGCTGATTCTTACGCGACGGGTCGGTGAGACCCTCATGATTGGCGACTCGGTCACGGTCACCGTGCTGGGCGTCAAGGGAAACCAGGTGCGCATAGGCATCACGGCGCCCAAGGATGTCGCGGTGCATCGCGAGGAAATCTTCCAGCGCATCCAGAAGGACGACGCCCCGTCCGCGGGCGACGAAGGCGTGGGTTTACCGAAGCCCGACTGAGGCGCTATCCTATGCGGCCGGCAAGCCTCGAAAGCGGTTAGCCGGGTCCAGTTCCGGAGTGATGCCCGAGTGGCCGAAGGGGCTCCCCTGCTAAGGGAGTATCGGGTCAAAAGCCTGATCGAGGGTTCGAATCCCTCTCACTCCGCCAGGACTGGAAAGGTGTGCAAGGGTCGTGTCGTGAAATAGTTTTTGCGAAAGCATTGACGATTCAGGCAACGTCCCCCATAATTTCGCTTCTGCGCGCCCGTAGCTCAGCTGGATAGAGCACCAGGCTACGAACTTGGTGGTCGGGAGTTCGAATCTCTCCGGGCGCGCCACTAATGCAGACAGGGTGCTTCGGCACCCTTTTTGTTCGGCGGCAAAGTTGACCGGCGCGGCATGCCGGAATCCCGAGCCGCCGTACATTTGGAACTCGTGCGGCGCGCCTTCCCGGGTGCCGGGCTTCACCGCCGGGGTATAGCTCAGCCTGGTAGAGCGCCAGCTTTGGGAGCTGGATGTCGTGGGTTCGAATCCCTCTGCCCCGACCAGGCTGGCGTCATCCCGGGCAACACCGCCACCGCGCATGGAAGCAGGCGGGCACGGCCGGTATCATCCCGGCAGGCGCCCGTAGCTCAATCGGATAGAGCACCGGCCTTCTAAGCCGGCGGTTGCAGGTTCGATTCCTGCCGGGCGCGCCAGGCGGGCAAGGTGGGGCGGGGTGGTACGATTCACAATGTGGTGGATGTAGCTCAGTCGGTTAGAGCATCGGATTGTGATTCCGAGGGTCGCGGGTTCGAGTCCCGTCTTCCACCCCAGTTCCAGACAGTTCAATGTTGCGGCATAATGCCGCGTCGCAAGCCGCTTCTGCGGGAAGATTACGGGCCGTTAGCTCAGTTGGTAGAGCAGTTGACTCTTAATCAATAGGTCGAAGGTTCGAATCCTTCACGGCCCACCAATCTTCCCGATTGAATCGAAACCGCGCGGCGTTGCGAAAGTGGCGGAACTGGTAGACGCGCTGGATTTAGGTTCCAGTGGGGCAACCCGTGAGAGTTCGAGTCTCTCCTTTCGCACCATCCGGCAACGGAGGCGCGGGGATGATTCGGGGCTCTGCGGGTTTTTTCATTTCTAGCGCCCGAGAAACGGCGCGGTCGCAGGAGTTGACATGCAAGTTTCGCTCGAGAACACCGCCAATCTGGAACGCCGCCTCACCGTCAGCCTGCCCGCCGAGCGCCTCGAGGGCGCGGTCGGCAAGCGGCTGCAGGAAATCGGCCGTACCGCCAACATCAAGGGTTTCCGCCGCGGCAAGGTGCCCGCCAAGGTCATCGAACAGCGCTTCGGTGCGCAGGTTCGCAATGAAGCCTATGGCGACCTGATCCGCGAGAGCCTGGGCGAAGCGATCGCCAAGGAAAACCTGCGCATGGCCGGCAACCCGGACGTCAAGGCCGAACCGGCCGGCGACGCCGGCGAAATCCGCTACAGCGCCACCTTCGAAGTGGTGCCCGATTTCGGCAAGGTCGACCCGGCCCAGCTCAAGATCGTGCGCGCCACCGCCAGCATCGGCGAAGCCGACATCGACGGCATGATCGAAACGCTGCGCCAGCAGCGCCGCACCTGGGACGTGGTCGAGCGCGGCGCCGAGCCGGGTGACCTGGTGACGGTGGAAACCTTCGCCGTCACGGCCGCCGGTCGCTACCCGGCCGAAGGCGCCGACCGCGGCGCCACGGTGCTGGGTTCGAACGTGATGTACCCCGAGCTCGAGTCGCAGCTGGCCGGCATGAAGGCCGGCGAACAGCGCGAAGTCGACATCACCTTCCCGGCCAACTGGCGCGTGGCCGAACTGGCCAACCAGGCCGCCAAGGTCACCCTGGCGGTCACCAAGGTGTCGGCCCCGAACCTGCCGGCCGTGGACGAGGCCTTCGTCAAGAGCTTCGGCATCAAGAGCGGCAAGGTGGACCAGTTCCGCCAGGAAGTGCGCTCCAACCTCGAGCGCGAGCTCAAGGGCAACCTGATGCAGCGCCTGCGCGCCGAAGTGGCCGAGAAGCTGGTGGCTGCGTTCGCCAGCGTCGAACTGCCGCCGCGCCTGATCCAGTCCGAAGCCCGCCAGATGGTCGCCGCGGCCGAGCAGCAGGCGCGCCAGCAGGGCCAGCCCAACGCCCGTTTCGAGGCCGAAGCGTTCATGCCCGCCGCGCGCAACCGCGTCGCCGCCGGCCTGCTGGTGGGTGAAGTGGCCCGCCAGAACAACCTCAAGCTCGACCCGGCGCGCCTGAACGAGACGCTGCAGCTGATCGCTTCCACGTATGAAGATCCGCAGCAGGTCATTGAACTCTACCGCAACGACCCCAACCTCATGTCCAGCCTTCGCGGCCGGGTGATGGAAGAGCAGGTGATCGACTGGATCGCCGAGCGCGCCGAAGCCACCGAGAAGGCGATGACTTTCGCCGAACTGATGCGCCCGGCCGCCTGAGGCGGCCACAACGGAGGAACGCTGGCATGGATCCGATCAAGGGCTTGAACCTGGTGCCGATGGTGGTCGAACAGACCAGCCGCGGTGAGCGGGCGTACGACATCTATTCGCGCCTCCTCAAGGAGCGCGTGATCTTCCTGGTCGGTCCGATCGACGACTACGTCGCCAACGTCGTTGTTGCCCAGATGCTGTTCCTCGAGGCCGAAAACCCCGAGAAGGACATCAGCCTGTACATCAACTCGCCCGGCGGCATCGTCACGTCCGGCATGGCGATCTACGACACGATGCAGTTCATCAAGCCCGACGTGAGCACCATCTGCGTCGGCCAGGCCGCCAGCATGGGTTCGTTCCTGCTGGCCGCCGGCGCCAAGGGCAAGCGCTACATCCTGCCCAGCGCGCGCGTGATGATCCACCAGCCCCTGGGCGGCTACCAGGGCCAGGCCAGCGACATCGAAATCCACACCCGCGAAATCCTGACCCTGCGCGACCGCCTGAACAGCGTGCTGTCCAAGCACACCGGCCAGCCGATCGAACAGATCGCCAAGGACACCGACCGCGACAACTTCATGGACGCCGAGGCCGCCAAGGCCTACGGCATCGTGGACGCGGTGCTCGACCGCCGCCCCGACGACACCGTCCAGGCCGCCTGATCCACGCCCCGCACGCCGTTCTTCACGCCCCGTCCCGGCTCGTCCGGGCCGGGGCTTGACGCCTTCCGGCCTGTGATATTCTCGATTCCGACCCATTCCATCAGGGCAGCGAAAGCATGACCGAAGACCGCCAGGGCCGAACCGGCGACAGCACCAAGATCCTCTACTGCTCCTTCTGCGGAAAGAGCCAGCACGAGGTGCGCAAGCTGATCGCGGGCCCCAGCGTGTTCATCTGCGATGAATGCGTGGAGCTCTGCAACGACATCATCCGCGAAGAGCTCGAGGAGAAGGCGCACGCCGCCCGCAGCCACCTGCCCAAGCCGCGCGAGATCCTCGAAGTCCTCGACCAGTACGTGATCGGCCAGCAGCGCGCCAAGAAGACGCTCTCGGTGGCCGTGTACAACCACTACAAGCGCATCGAAAGCCGGATCAAGAACGACGACATCGAACTGTCGAAGTCCAACATCCTGCTCATCGGCCCCACCGGCTCGGGCAAGACCCTGCTGGCGGAAACGCTCGCGCGCCTGCTCAACGTGCCGTTCACCATCGCCGACGCCACCACGCTCACCGAAGCGGGCTACGTGGGCGAGGACGTCGAGAACATCATCCAGAAGCTGCTGCAGAAGTGCGACTACGACGTCGAGAAGGCGCAGTCGGGCATCGTCTACATCGACGAAATCGACAAGATCTCGCGCAAGTCCGAGAACCCGTCCATCACCCGCGACGTCTCGGGCGAGGGCGTGCAGCAGGCGCTGCTCAAGCTGATCGAGGGCACCGTGGCCTCGGTACCGCCGCAGGGCGGCCGCAAGCACCCGCAGCAGGAGTTCCTGCAGGTGGACACGCGCAACATCCTGTTCATCGTCGGCGGCGCGTTCGCCGGCCTGGACAAGGTGATCCAGGCGCGCAGCACCGAGTCGGGCGGCATCGGCTTCGGCGCCAAGGTCAAGTCCAGCGAACGCAAGATCGAGATCGGCAAGCTGCTGGCCGAGGTCGAGCCAGAGGACCTGATCAAGTTCGGCCTCATCCCGGAGTTCGTCGGCCGCCTGCCGGTGGTCGCCACCCTGGAAGAGCTGGATGAAACCGCGCTGGTCAAGATCCTCACCGAGCCCAAGAACGCCATCACCAAGCAGTTCAAGAAGCTGTTCGAGATGGAGGGCGTCGAGCTGGAGGTTCGCCAGGACGCCCTGCTGGCCATCGCCCGCCGCGCGCTCAAGCGCAAGACCGGCGCCCGCGGCCTGCGCACCATCATGGAATCGGTGCTGCTCGACACCATGTACGAACTGCCGTCGCTGGAAAACGTCAGCAAGGTCGTGGTGGACGAGTCGGTGATCAACCATGCCACCGAGCCCTACCTGATCTACAGCGCACCGGCGCAGCCGGCCCCCAAGGCCGCCTCCGGCGACTGAGGGCGGGACGCAAGTGGTTGATAAACGGGCCGGTCTTTCCGGCCCGTTGCTTTTGCGCCGGAAAAACTTGCAAGCCACCCCCGCGGACCCCATAACCTGACACTGGAGGGGCAATGGCCCCGGAGGAGTCCTCCATGAACGAAACCCATCCCATCCCGCACCGCCTTGACCTGCCCGTGCTGCCGCTGCGCGACGTGGTCGTGTACCCGCACATGGTGATCCCGCTGTTCGTGGGCCGCGACCGGTCCATCAAGGCGCTGGACCTGGCCATGGCCGGCGACAAGCAGATCCTGCTGATTGCGCAGAAGAGCCCCGACACCGACGACCCGGTCGCCGACGACCTGTACGCGGTCGGCACGCTGGCGCAGGTGCTGCA
>Ga0209175_10000354_pt1 | contig 29126 bp, 31 predicted proteins | sample JI91814C2DNA_FD_187506 | JGI IMG/M metagenome (GOLD analysis project Ga0209175, IMG submission 187506) | Wastewater effluent complex algal communities from Wisconsin, to seasonally profile nutrient transformation and Carbon sequestration -... | ecosystem: Engineered > WWTP > Effluent > Algae...
TAGCCTGCGGCATCAATCACCAGCACCTGGCCATGCAGGTCTAAGAGGTTGTCGAGTGAGGTATCGCGCGACGGCATCATTTATCAGTATCACATACTGATAATCAATACAAGCGTTTCGGCAAAAATCATTGTGGTCGCACCGCCTCGCGCTTGATCATCGTCGCTACACCTATTAAGGAACAGCAAATGCTTATATGGCCTCAAATTGGAGCTTCGCCCCCACTGGGCCTCCTTGGCAAACGTTGCCGGGACAGAATGGCTTGCACCCCTTCCCGGTTGGCGTGATACTTGTATCACACGCCAATCCTAGGAAATAGTGCTATGGCCCTCTCGATCCGCCTGCCTGGCGACGTGGAAGACAGGTTGAAGAACCTGGCCGCGCAGACCGGGCGCACCAAAAGCTATTACATCATCGAGGCGATTTGCGAACATCTCGACGACCTTGAAGATTTGTACCTGGCCGAGCAACGCATGATCGACATTCGCGCCGGGCGTACTCAGACCGTGCCGCTTGAGGAAGTGATGAAACGCTATGGCATGGAAGGTTGAACTTGACCCGGCAGCCGAGCGCGAACTAGGCAAGATCGACCCTCAACATGCCCGCCGAATCCTGGCCTTCCTGCATCAGCGTGTCGCTGTACTGGATGAACCGCGCAGCATTGGCGAAGCCCTCAAGGGTTCGCGCCTTGGCGTCTACTGGAAATATCGCGTGGGGGATTACCGCGTGATTGCCAACATCGAGGACGGCGCTTTGCGCATCCTCGTTGTGCGGATCGGCAACCGCCGCGAGGTGTACCGATGAGCAGCAAAGCGAACGGCAAGGGGCGCAACTCTTGCCGTTCTAGCCACGAAACCACCTGAGTTCCGTTCTACTGCATCTCAACCCTCAATCACACCCGCCAAATGGAAAGCGGTGCTGCCGTGGTGAGGGCCTTCACCGTTTTGACGGACACCGTCGCATGCAAACTACGCAGTCATGACCAAGCGATGCATCCAGTCGAGCAACACGGCCGGCAGATTCGAGGGCTTCGCCAACAAAGCGTATTGGTTTACCCCGAAAACGCCTGGCAAGTAACCGGCAGCGTGTCGGTCCACGGTCAGGCAGAAGGGCGCGATGCCCTGCAGCTTCGCCTCGATGACGGCACGCCGCATGTCTTCGACCCCGTAGCGACCCTCGTAGACATCGACATCGTTGGGCTTGCCATCGGACAGCAGAAGCAGCAGGCGCTGCGAGGCGGGCTCGCGCATGAGTGTTGCGGTGGCGTGGCGGATCGCGGCGCCTGCACGCGTGTACTGTTCGGGTTCGAGCGCCGCGATGCGCGTCGCAACCTGGTTGCCGTAAGGCTCGTCGAAGCGCTTGAGGGTCCGCACCGAAACCGCCTGAGGACCGTAGCCTGAGAACGCCTGCACGGCGTACGGTTCGCCGAGTGCGCCGAGGGCGATGCACACCAGGAGCAGGGCCTCGCGTTCGACGTCGATAACGCGCCGGCCACTGGAGACCCAGCCGTCGGTCGAGCCGCTGATATCGATGAGCAACAGGATGGCCATTTCGCGCTTCGACCGCTTCTGCGATCGATAGAGCGCCTGCGCCATCGGAAGCCCCGCGCGGAGGTCGGCCTGAGCGTCGATGCAGGCTTCGAGATCGACATCGTCCCCATCGAGTTGTCGGCGCAGCGGCATGCGCCGTCCTCGCAGCATCTCGAAGCGCCGTCGGATCGCGTCCAGCATCGAGCGGTGTTCGGCCAGGGTGTCGTCCACCCACGACTGCGGGCCTGCGAGGGGCGGCAGCAAGCGGACGGTGGCGCCTGGCTCACGGTAGGCCTGGATGCGGTGGTCCCATTCGGGGTACTTGATGTGTCCTGATCCGTTGGCGCCACCGCCGGCACCGTGTTTCGCGGCTCCGTCTGGCGGGTCGTCGGACACCAGCACCTCCTTCGGTGCACCGGGTGTCGAGACGAGTCGTGCCTGCTCGAGTTCGGCGAGTGATTCGGCAAACTCATCGGCTGCCGTCTGGGCATCGCGGTCGGTGGGCCGCTGCAGTCCGAAGGGATCCTCGGCGACTTCATGCGGCGCCGAGGCTTGGATCATCCAGGCTCCCTGCCGTGCATCGTCTTCCTCCTCCGTTGCTTCGCGCACCTTCGGGTGGCGCGTCAACCGGGCGCTGCGGGTGGGGCTCGCCGGATCGAGGTCAGATGCGCTGTCGCCTTTTACCGCCGGTCCAGACGGTGCGCTCGGCGCATGGAGTTCGCCGGTCCACCAATCCTTGAACAAGGGCTGGGTACCCAGCCGCATGGCAATCGAAGCATCTGGCTGGACTTCGTTCGCAATCTGGCGCGCCATGTGCCGGGATCTCTCGGGCGATGGGCTGCACAGGGCATCAGTGCCCAGCGCCAGGCTTGGTGTGGCCATCAGCCGACGCACCCAGGTTTCGAGTGGCTGGCGCCCCACAGGGAAACTCGACATCGCCGGGCGCGCGCTCAGCGCTGCCGCTCGCAAGGCGTCCAGCGGCTCCTGCAAACCCGGCAGCAGTTGTGCCAATGCCGTGTCGGCGGCATGGGCCTCGATCAACAGGTAGAGGTCACGGACCAGCGGCGTGGCGCCGCTGCCTGCGCCTGCAGCGCTGCCCCGGTACGCGCGCATTGCCTGCTGCAAGGCCACCGTGCGAAACCGTTCCAGTGCCAGTGCCGCATCGGTCAAGCCGGTCTCGGCCGGCAACCAGATGCAGGTGCCGTCCGTGGCCGGGATTGCGCCTTGCGTGCGGGGGCGGTGCTGTCGCTGGAACGTTCTCGCGAGGAAGGTGGCGCGTGCGGGAACCTGTGCCGTACGCAGACGGTAGCTGCGACCGAAGGCGGCTACGATCAGCAGGTCGAGGCGTTGCGCGATATCGGCCAGTGTGAGTACGGATGTCGCTGGTGCGTTGGCGCGGTGTCGCCGCCACACGCCCTGGACGAAGTTCGTCGCATGAAGCGCCGCATCGGTGATGACGTCTTCGGCTTCGGCCATGCCCGGCGCCTCTCAACCTTTCAAACGAAGGTGGCGTCGACCAGGTCGCGCATCGCGCCGACCAGCGATTCGTCGTCGGACAGGGGAGAGACGATGGCGGTGTAGCAGGCCTGGCGTGCGCTGATGCCACTGGCGACCAGGCCGGCGGCGGCGATCAGCAGCCGCGTGCTCGGCACTTCCGCCAGGCCCCGGTCACGCAGGCCGCGCAACCGGCGCCCCAGCGACACCAGTGCCATTGCGGTCGCATGGTCGGCGGCAGCTTCACGTTCGATGATCGCCGCTTCCTGCTGCGCCGGCGGGAAGTCGAAATCCAGCGCCACGAAGCGCTGACGCGTGCTCGGCTTCAGGTCCTTCAGCATGCGCTGGTAGCCTGGGTTGTAGGACACGACGAGTTGGAAGCCTGGTGCGGCTGCGATCGTCTCGCCGGTCTTGTCGATCGGCAGGAAACGCCGGTGGTCGGTCAGCGAATGCAGCACGACCATTGTGTCTTGGCGCGCCTCGACGACTTCGTCCAGATAGCACAGGGCGCCCTCGCGCACGGCGCGAGTGAGTGGGCCGTCCTGCCAGGCCGTGCCGTCGTGTCGGATCAGAAACCGGCCGATCAGGTCACTCGCCGTCAGATCGTCGTGGCACGAGATCGTCACCAGCGGGCGCTTCAGACTCCATGCCATGTGCTCGACGAACCGCGTCTTGCCGCAGCCGGTGGGACCCTTCAGCATTACCGCCAGACCGCGGGAGTGACATTGCTGGAAGATAGCGACCTCGTCGCCGGCCGGCAGGTAATACGGCTCTTGGTCCGGCGGCACCCAGGCGGTCACCCCGATGCAGGCGTCACCATCGGCTTCTGGCCGTCATCGACGTCGAAGCGTGGCGCATGGCGGAAGAAGTCGTAGATGAACAGGCCGACGCCGGTGGCGAAGATCGATGCGGTGATCACGAGCATCACGAAATGCACCTGTATCTTTAGTTGGGCGTCCAGATAACCCATGCCGAGAATGCGCTCCAGGTAGACCTGAGCGATTCCCGCGGTGGCGAAGGACAGGGTCATGCCAAACATGCCGCTGATTTGTAGCCAGAACGACCAGTAGCCGATGCTGCTGCCCTGCTCGGACCTTCCGGGCGTCATCGCCGGCAGCGCGAAGCTGATCATCGCCAGCGTGATCATCGCGTACGCACCGTAGAACGCGGCGTGGCCATGCATCGCGGTGATCAGCGTGCCATGGGTCCACTTGTTGACGTCCGGGAAGGTGTGGGCCAGCCCGAGCAGGCCTGCGCCGAACAAGGTGAACACGGCGCTGCCCAGCGTCCAGTGCAGTGCCAGCGTGTTGGGGTGCGACATGCCCGAGCGACGCATCGCGGAGTAGGCGTAGATCGCCATTCCCACCAATGCCAGAGGCTCCAGCGCACTGAAGATGCCGCCGATCGGCAGCCAGTAGGCTGGCACGCCGACCCAGTAGTAGTGATGCGCCGTGCCGAGGATGCCGGCGATAAAGACAAGGCCGACGATTACGTACAGCCATTTTTCCATCACCTCGCGGTCAGCACCCGACAGGCGGATCAGCAGATAGGCCAGGAACCCGCCCTGGATCATTTCCCACACCCCTTCGACCCACAGATGGATGGTCCACCAGCGGTAGAAGATGGCCACCGTGTAGTTCTCGTACTCCAGCAGGGCGGGCAGGTAAAGCAACGCGGCCAAGAGCAGGCCCAGCACCAGCACACCTTCAGTCGTGGTGAAGCGTTTCGACTTCCAGATCGTCATGCCGATGTTGTAGAGAAAGATCAGCATGCAGATCACGATGACGATCTTGGACGGCAAGGGCTGCTCGAGCAGCTTGTTGCCGGTGCCGTATCGAAACAGGTAGCTGATGACAGTGACCAAACCCATCAGGGTCCAGAGCACCAACTGCACATAGGCGAGTTTGACGCTGTACAACTCGGTGCGCGATTCGTCCGGCACCATCCAGTAGGTCGCACCCATGAATCCGGTCAGTACCCACACGATCAGCAGGTTGGTGTGGATGACTTTCGTCACATCGAAGGGCAGGATATAGAGCAGCGGATCCGGGCCGAGGTACTTGGCAGCTGACAGCAGGCCGAACACGAGCTGCAGACCGAACAGCACCATCGCGACGGCGAAGTACCAGTAAGCAACCGATTGAGACCTGTAACGCATTGCGGGATTCCTTGAGACGGGCGCCGGACTACTTGAAGGTCGTCAAGTAGGCGATCAAGTTGGCAATCTGGTCGGAGGTAAGATCCTTGCCGTAAGTTGCCGGCATGAACGACACCCCGCTCGCCGAATACATGGCACCGGCGACCGTGTATGCACTGGGCTGAGTGATGGATTCGCGCAGGTATGCGGCTGCATCCTTCGCCTGGCCCTTGTAGTCGGCTGATTCGATCGTTTGCTGTGCGCGTGTGGCCACGCCAGCCAGCGACGGCCCGGCCATGTTGACGCCAGGTACCAGCGAGTGGCAGGCGGCGCACGCGGGGGCCGACGTCCTGAACACGATCTCGCCCAGCGCAATGGGATCCTTGCCAACGGCAGCGGGAGTGGATCCGGGGGGCTGTGCCGCCTTGACGACAGCAGCTACCTGGCCAGCCGGCAGGGCGCCCATCGGCCCGATGCCAGCGCCCGTTACCAGAATCGGCCGCGGCGGCCAACCCTGGTTGTCCACCTTGCTCACCCAATCGAGAAACGACACCAGGTCGGCGATCTCGACATCGGTCATGTCCTGTTTGGGCATGAGCCGCCGGTGGCGCTGCTCGTCGTAGAACTTCGACGGATCCTTCAGGTAGGCCTGAAGATACGCGGCGCCACGATGCTGCGCGATCTTGGTCAGGTCAGGCGCGTAGTAGGCGCCTTCGCCAAACAGCGTGTGACAGTTGATGCAGTTGTTCTTGTGCCAGACATCCTTGCCATGGGTGACGGCGGGCGTGATGTTCTGTGCATTCGTGAGTTTGGGGAATTGCCGGTGGCTGTCGATGGTCAGCCCCAGGAAAACCACTACAGCCACGACCGTCGAACCGATCGCGAAGAGTCTAGCTTGTCGCTTATTCATGGTTTGATCGGCAGCGTCAGACGCTGATGCCGGTCCAGTAGGTGACGGCGATATAGCTGGCGTAGGCGATGCCGGCCAGCATCATGGCGAGCACGACATGGCTGAAAACCTTGAATCCCTGGTACGTAGTCATGGGCGAGGCGTCATCGGATCGGCCGGAGAAGTGCGGAGAAGTGCGGGGGACGTTGCAGACATCAGGATAGGAAATCCAATCGGCTTTCGGGAAATGTAGCGGACGCCGGGTGAGGCCGTCAATCGCTGATTTTTGGCCGGCATGCGTTGCGATTTGCAGAAAGTCCCGCCGAATAGAGCACCCCAAGCACTGACTGAGCACTGCCTGATGCCTGGAGAGTGGCCGCCGCCGGCCACTCTCCAGGCATCAGGAACGAGCCTTCCCACCCACCTACCAAGCGATGCGCCAGCGGTTCCCTGTCCCAGCAGCTTGGTCTGTGAGCACGGGAAGCTGGTGATCGAGCGCGGTGGCGGCGATGAGCGCATCGCCCATCTGCAGCCCGTGGCTCAAGGTGAGCGACTCCATCAACTCGGTGGCGCGCAGCGTGATGGCCTCGGTGACAGGCAGCAACTTGGCCGAGCGCTTGTCGAGCATCTTCTTCACGGCCAGCAGTTCGGCCTTGTTGCGCATGCCCTGCAGCACTTCGAGATAGCTCACCGCTGATAGCGTGAGCGCGCCGAGTTGATCCAGTCGGCGCGTGGTCTGCGCATAGCCGCGCAGATGCCAGATCAGCACATCGGTATCGACCAGCATCATCAAGGTTCGTTACGCGAACCGTCGCGGTTGTAGCGCGGCTGGCGGATCTTGCGCACATAGGCCGCCACGTCGGCCATGTTCTCGCGATCTCGCCAGATGCCGAAGGCCGGATCGTCGGTCGTGAACTCCTCGGCCGGCGCGGCTTGGGCTTCCTCCTCAATGCGCACGGTCACCAGTGCGCCGCTGCCCTTGGCCAGCTTCGCGCGCCAACTCTCCGGCAACTCGGCCACCGGCACATGCTCGAACACGACTGCATTCATCAATCCTTCCTCATGTGAGTGGCGGCATCACGTCGCTGCATAAGCGCGCCGGGCGCGTGCATCACGCAGTAGCCCGTCGACTACGTACAGCAGCTTGTCGCACTCGTTGGGCGATAACTCGCCGATGGCGCGGATGCGCTCGATCATCGAAGTGTCCTGCAGAAAGGCGCTTTGCTCTTGCTGTGATACCAGCAAATCCAGCGTCACCCCGTCGTCACGGCGCTTGCAGCGCCGTGTGTTCTGTCGGCCAGCCCTCTCTCAAGCGGGCAAGCTGCGCATCCATCCGGGCCATGACTTATTCATGCGGGATGCTTGGCCGGGGGTCGTCGATAGCCACCTGAATATCGGCGGCCAGCCAGCGGGTGTAGTTCTCTTGGGCCGTGGTCATTGCACCGCCCCCCATGGATTGATGACGTTCATCCCGGCAGCCTCAAAAGGGCTGGTGTCACGGGTGGCGACGGTGAATCCGTTGGCAAGGGCGACGGCCGCAATGAAGGCATCGGCTGTTTCGACCGCCAAGCCAGCAGCGCGGGACTTGGCCAGCAGCTCGGCATAAGCCTTTGTGCAAGCCATATCGAACGACAGCACCCGATTGGCAAACATCGGCAGCAGGTGCTTTTCCAAGTTTTCATGCAGGCTGTCCCGGTGCTTTCCGGCCGGCATCAGCGCGATACCCGCACGCAGCTCGGCTACCGTGATCGCGGACAGGTAGAGCGTTTCCAGCGCTTGCGCGTCGATCCAGTCAAGGACGCGGGCATTGGGCTCCCGGCGCTGCGGTTCCGAAATCACGTTCGTATCGAGCAGGATCATTCGAAGCTCACCGCACGGGCCGGAGACTTGATGCGCACGCTCTCAAACAAGGCGTGTTCTTCATCGGTCAGGCCGCCAGCCTCGCGGGCGATGGAAGCCAGGAACGAGCCGAGTTTCACGCGGCCCTCGGGCCTCGCTGCCCTCTCTAAGATGGAGCGGATTTCGGCCTCGGTGCTGCGGCCATGCTGGGCGGCTTGGATTCGGATGGCCCGATGCACCTCATCGGGCAGATTTCTTACATTCACGTTTGCCATTTGGTATATCTCCAGCAAAAAATAGCAATGCACCCATTTTATAGAAATAGCACCAAACTGTAAGCATTTCATGCTGCATGGTCATTTGCAGAAGGCGACTGCACCAGTTCACGGGGCTGACCGCCCCGTGCGCCTCAGACCCCTTGAACGCGCGCTGCATTTGCAAACCCTGGCACGCTTCCCGAAGTCGGCAAACGTTCAGTGACTCATTGTTATCGGCTACGCCCATGGTTCTTGGGAACAGCCCATTGACGCCCTATGACGCTATGCCTATAGTGCGCTAGTTTTATACGACTCGCGGAGGCGATTCATGCCGAATTTAACAAGCGCAAAGGTGCTGGCCGTCATCGGTCAGAAAGGCGGGAGCGGCAAGACGACGACCGCACTAGCCTTGGCCGTTGCCGCGACGATGCACGGCAAGTCCGTTGCGGTGCTTGACCTTGACCCACAGGCGACCGCAACAAGTTGGGGCGACCGGCGCGGCACGGATTCCCCCGCCGTTGTTTCTTGTCAGGTTTCGCGCTTGGGCCAAGTGCTGGAAGCGGCAGCGCGTGAGGGAGCGCAACTGGTCATCATCGACACGCCGGGGAAAAGCACGGATGCCGCGATAGCCGCCGCCAAAGCAGCAGACTTCGTTTTGCTTCCGATCCAGCCGCAGATTTACGACATTGAAACGCTAACGAGCGTCAAAGACGTTCTGACATTAGCCGGATTGCCGAGCGCCGCCGTTATCGTCAATCGCGCACCGATCCAAGGCACGCGCCACACGGACACGCAGGATGCAGCGCGGGAGCTGGGCTTCCACGTTATGCCTGTCGTCATTTTCGAGCGTATCGCCCACGGCGACGCCGGAAACGTGGGGCAGACAGCCGCCGAACATGACCCCAAGGGCAAGGCCGCGCAGGAAGTCGCGGCGCTATATTCATATATTCATAGCGTCCTATACGAAGGAGAGCAGCAACATGGCAAGCAATCTAAGCGCAGGGCTTAAACGCGCTGCCGCAGTCAAGCCGGGGCCGATTTCAGCCAAAACCAACGCCACGCCGCCGAAGCGCCTGGAACCGGGAGCGCGCACCGTTCTTATCGGGGCGCACTATCAATCCGAAGTGCGCCGCGCGTTGCTGATGGTTCAGGCGCACCCGAAGAATGACGGGCGCAACCTCAAGCAGCTATTAGGTGAGGCGATCAACGATCTTTGCGCCAAGTACGGCCAGCCGCAGCCCTATAACGGCGAAGAATGACGTGTTTGCTATAGGGCTATATTTATATATGTGTATAGTCCTTTAGCCCTAGAGTGGTTTATTCGTTGTATTTTCATGCAGGGCTTGCCACGCGCTGGCCTGCTCCGTTAGCGTCTGAAGGCAACCGAGAAGGGGAGGCCATGAGCGAGAGCAATCTAACCCGGCAAATCGACACGTTGCGCCAAACCCTGATGGAGAGGCCAAGCGGGGGAAAAACATGACCGACGCGCAGCCGCAAGAAATATTGGCAAGTATTGAACGCATGAGGGAAATCGCGCGACAGCGCGAGAGCGCCGAAATTATCCAGCTTCCGCTATGGCCCGAACCAAAGCGCGGAACGCCGAACAGCTTTATCCGTTCTGCTTTGTTTTCAGCAATCCAGAGTAAAGACCGCCAGTTTATCGACGGGAAGACTTTAGACAGTCAAGCCGGAATCACAATTAAATACACCGGCCAGCAACTCAACCAAGAAGATTTAACCCTGTGGGAAACCTTGGTGCATCTGGCAAAGGGACACCCACTAGGCAATGTTTGCAGTTTCACCGCACACGGATTGCTAAAGGCTATGGGGTTGAATACCGGAGGCGATGAACACGCACGCTTACATAAAGGGATAACCAGATTGATTGCTTGCGCTGTCGAAATCACACACGAAGGGCGCATTTACACGGGATCATTACTTGAAGGCAGTACGAAGGACGAAATAACAACTCGTTACGTCGTGCGATTGCACCGCGAATTGATCCGGCTTTATGGTGAAACCCAATGGACTGCCATCGACTGGCAGCAACGCCTAAACCTGCGGCGCAAACCGCTTGCGCAAGCCCTTCATGCCTACTACAGCAGCCACAGGATGCCGCACCCCGTGAAGCTGTCGACCTTGCAACGATACACAGGGAGCAGAAATCAACAGGCGGCAGGGTTCAAGGTGAAATTACGCGCAGCCCTCGATGAACTGGTCAAGCTGGCTTTCTTGCAGAGCTACAGCATCGAGGGTGACACTGTGGCAGTGAGGCGCACACCAGCCCTGCCGCGAGGCGGCGACTAGGCACGGGGTTCGAGACACATTTGCGGAGCAGCTGCGCCATCGTGTTGCTGCTTTGTCGCTGTTTTCGCCCATGAAGTGGCGCAAACGCCACGCCAAAGGCACGGGGTTCGAGACACATAGGCACGGGGTTCGAGACACATAGGCACGGGGTTCGAGACACATGGCACGGGGTTCGAGACACACGAGGCACGGGGTTCGAGACACATAGGCACGGGGTTCGAGACACATTTGCACTTGTTGATAAGTGGTTTTTTTCTTGTTATGTCAGATGTTTACATAGCACAAGCCGAGTCAGCTAATCTTTCTTTAATCTTATTTTTAATAAAAGAAGGGGCACGGAGTTCGACACATGAAGGGCAAAAAAACAACACGTGGCAACGAGCTATCCCAAGTGATCGCGCTTCGCACTCACGAAAAATGCAAGAGCGGCTTACAGCCGCACACCTCAAATGCCCCATGAGCAACACGCAGTGCGCGGCAAAGATCATCTCTCAAAAAGTGATCGGCCTAGGGGGTGTAAGCCGGAACCCCCGAAAATTTTGTCACCCAAGATCGAGCCCAGCAACTATGGCATCCAGGTCGATCATCTTCCCATCCGCGTGGAAGGTGTAGTGCCCGTTCAGCAGGCAGGATGTGCCGCCACCGAGCGCGGCCAACAGAAGGCCAAGGAGCGCGACCGCCAGGCCCAAGAGCAGGCCCGCGAGCGCAAGAAGCAAAGCCTTCTGTCGGATAAGCAGCTCACCCTATGGGTGGACGCTGTGCGCGGAGCGCCAAACGAGATCGTTCGTTCAGCCTTGTTTACGGCCAAGAATCGTAAACAAGTCCGCGAAGACCTCAAACAGGCGGTGGTGGCCGTGATCGGGGAGGGACAAATCACCTACACCGGTGAGGAGCTGCGCCAGGACGATGAAACCGTTTGGCTTCAGCTCATCCACCTAGCCCGCGAAAACGGACTCTCGACGGCATTCGAGTTCACGCCCTACAGCTTTTGCAAGGCGATCAACTGGCCTATCAACGGGCAGAGCTTCGACCGGCTCGACAAGTGCATGACGCGACTACAGGCTACGTCGCTGAAGATCGCCAGCAAGCGCCTGGGCGATGAAGTTTCGCTTTCCATGCTGCCGGGCTACACGGCGAAGCGACGCAAGAACGGCGGCGACGGCGGCTTGTGGAGGATTCGCATGCATGACGAGCTGGTTTTCCTGTTCTCAGAGTTTCAATACACGCGGGTGGAGTGGCAGCAGCGCCTAGCGCTGCCGGAGGGCCTTGCGACATGGTTGCATGCCTACTACGCCTCGCACCGCGAACCGTTCGCGGTGAAGGTGGAGACGCTGGCCGTTGGGGCAGGCCTGATGACTGAAGCGCCTGAAGATGCCCAGCTGGATACCGCTGACCGGGATGTCAAACGCAAGGAGCGGCTTCGAGGGGTCAAGAAGCTGATCGTCAAGGCGCTGGAGGCCTTGGCAGAAACGGGCTTTCTGGTTGACTTTGAGGTGACGCGCAGCGGGCTGGTGAACGTCCGACGTGCCTCCGACGAGCACCAGATCTTTTGATCTTTGACTCCCGTTTCTGCCTTGAATGCTCGTAGTTAGCGGGCTTCCAACCCCGCTAAGTGGTTGTCGTTATTCACCATATGGTGCATAGCGTGGCGTTTGATCTTTGACTCCCGGTCTATTGATCTTTGACGCCCGGACTGTTCTTCTTACGGCATTGTTTAATAAGGACAAAAAATGGTTATTCACAGGCCGTTAACCCTTCTTTAACCTATATTTAACCGCGCGGCCTGTGGACAAGTTGCACGAGGGGCCGCCAAATCCACCGCAGATGCATTTCCGTAGAGCGGGAACCGGCGATATCGTGCTTCGCATTGAGTCTGCTGATGCTGGTCACGGGGTATGAGTTCTAAGCCGGAACCGCCGGGAATTCCTCGAGATCGCACTTCGCGCTTAAGAGCCATCGCAGACGCAGCCTACGACTGCGGAAAGTGATCGGCCTACGGCCTCAGAGGAACCCCCTCTGTCGAGCGACCGGCCAAAGGCCGGTCGGAGACAACGAACACTTGCCCATCCAACCCTTTGCAGTACTCGAAGGAACCAGAGGCTATTCACCGCCGGAAAAGCGGTTTAGCAGAAAGGGCCTGGGCATATCAACCGTCTGTGCCAGAACTCCCCGTCAGCCCCTACTGACAGGCCCGCGAGCTGTTCCTCTGCCTCTGGGGAGAAGACAACGCGATAGCTCATCGTGCCTTGGCGTGTTCGGCGGCAAGACGGGCGCGCACCTGGTCAATAGTGACCGCGCGGGAAGGCTCTGCCTTGAGCGCGTCGTAGGCCGGGCCTACCTGGTGATGCAGCCAGCTTTCGACGGCTCGATCACGCGCCAGGAGCGCACGTAAGCCGTCGCGGATGACTTCGCTTTCGGTGGCGTACTCGCCAGTCTGCACCTTGGCTTTCACCGCGGCCGCCATGTCGTTAGGCAGGGTGATGCTCAGTTGTTGTGTGGTTCGCATAGCGACCTCCAAAGCGCATGAATAGGATTTAATCCTACTTTATTAGTCCCCAGTAGACTAGTTTCAGATCTCTCGAAACTCGCCGTTGCGCGTCACTCCAAGCGAGAACGGTTTTTGAGAGCCCCTCGACCACATCACCGCAGAGTCGCGCGGCCTTCTCGGCAAGGCTTCTCGCAGACCTTGGTCTGCGAGAAGCCTTTACCCTGTATGCGGAAACCGCGCGGTCTCGCGGCCACGCATGAAGACGGCTTAACGTGCTTTATTTTCCGTTTTTTAAAGCAACCCCAAGAAGGGCATGGCATCCGAGACACATTTCATAGCCGAAAACTAAGACAGGCCGTGTCAGTAGTCGCCTGCACGAAGCTGCGGCGCAGCTTGAGTTGCATCATGGTTGCATGTGTGGTTTCATGTAACTCTACATGAAACCAATGGAGGGCATCATGCCATCAATCCACGAATCGACCGGCAAGGTAGCGCGTCACCGCGAGCGGATGCGTGCAGCGGGGCTGCGTCCTGTCCAGTTTTGGGTGCCGGACACCCGCTCGCCTGAGTTCGCCGCACAGGTGCGGCAGCAGTGCCAAAACCTCAATGGCGACCCTTCAGAAGCCGACGTTTTGCGCTTCACCGAAGAAGCTGCAACCCACGTTGAGGGTTGGCAATGACTCAGCGAGGCGACCTCGTTACGGTTTCCCTACAAGGCGACTATGGCAAACCCCGACCCGCCTTGGTGATTCAGTCAGACCTATTGACGGATCTAGAAAGCGTTGTGCTGTGCCCGGTCACAAGCGATCTGCGCAATGCCGCATTTCGCGTAACGGTGGAGCCAAATCCCGCCAATGGGTTACGCACGCTTTCGCAAGTGATGGTGGACAAACTTGCGACGCTGCCGCGTACCAAAATCAGCGAACCAATTGGCCGTCTCGATGAAGCGAGGATGAAGACGGTAGATCGGGCATTGCTGCTGGTCGTCGGCGTGATCTGAGCCGCCGATGGCTCTGTCCGTCAAACGATGCCCGGCAGCGTAACGCTTAGCCCCCCGGACGGCCAGGCATTGAGTAGAGGAAAGGGGAGTCGTGGATGCCCAGTAGAACGACGAGAGCGGGCCGCTGACAGGTTTTCTGTCTTGGCCTAACCCCCATGGTAGCCACGCCCGCGCGGACGCGCCTGAAGGGCCGTTTTGCGGATGGTGACCGTACTCAGCCAAGTGCCACTATTTGCCTTGACGAAGGCGGTTGAACGCCATGAAAAAGCAATTGCCAAGACTGCCGACCGATAAGGCGGCGGAAGACTTTGTCGCGACGGCAGACCTGTCCAGCATGACCCCGATGCACTTCGAGTTTCAGCCGAAGGATCGCAGCATCACCATGCGGTTGTCGGAATCGCTGTTCGAGGCCATCAGGGAAGAAGCCGATCGTTCCGGGATGCCGTACCAGCGTTTTATCCGCAAGGCGCTCGAAGAGGCCGTGCATCAGCCCTCAGGCACCTGACTACCCTTGTCTGAATTCACCCGTGCCGCCAGTTCCCGGCCCGCCTTGAAGTGGGGCAGGGCCTTCGCCGGAACCGGCACGGTGTCGCCGGTCATGGGATTGCGCCCGATGCGCGGTGGCCGGTAGGTCAAACGGAAACTGCCGAACCCGCGTATCTCGATCCGCTCGCCGTTCGCCAGGGTTTCAGTCATGCCCTCAAAAATGGCCTTCACCGCCGTTTCGACATCCCTGACGGTGAGCGCCGCCGAGCGGGCGGTGATCCGGGCGATGAGTTCGGAACGGGTCATGGGGCGGCATTCTACGCGGCCCAGCCGCTGGCCGTTATCCACAGAATCCGTGGACGAAACTGTGCAGAGGGGCGGTAACCCCAGATCCAGCCGCTGTTTTCGCCTCGCTCCGCAATGAGGCGACGGCGCTGCGCTCGCGCCCCGGTTCCCACCAAAATTCTTCCCCGTGGTCTTGTTAAGTTACGATAATTACCGTAAGATCGTTATCGTAATAACGATAATTTAAGAGCACTATTTTTAAGGACATCAAATCATGGCCAAGGCGGTGGTGACGCAAGAGCGTGTTTTCGAGGTGGCGCAGGCCCTGACGGACCAGGGCACGGCGCCGACCATCTTGAACGTGCAGGAAGGGATCGGCGGGGGCAGCTATACGACGGTGAAGCGCTATCTGGACCAGTGGCGGGAGGCGGCGCCGAAGCAGCGGCAGGCGGTAGAACTGCCGGAACCCGCGGTCGCCCGGCTGATGAGTCTCGGCCGGGAGTTCTGGGGCCTGCTCGACGAACAGGCCGGACAGCAGGTGGAGGCGCTGCGGGCGGCGACGCGGGAAGAGGTCGCCGCGATCCAGACGCAGCTTGACCAGGCGGAGCAGGCGATCGGCCGACTGGAGGCCGAACGCGAGCAGGCCGACAACCATGCCGCCGCTCAGGAACAAGCACTACGCGAAGCCGTGGCAGCACGGGCGGCGCAGACCGAACGGATGGCCGCCGCCGAGGCGAAGGCCGGCGAGCTGGCGGCGCGGGTCGAGGACCTCAAGGGCGAACTGGAGCGAGCCCATGCGCGACAGACGGCCGAACGCGAAGCGGTGACGGCTGCACGCGCCGAAGCCCAGGCCGCTGCGGTGGAAGCTGCGCGGTTACAGGGCGAACTGACGGCACTTAAGAAGCCGCGTTCAAGCGCTTGAACGCGGGCGAAGGGGGCGCGGCAACGGGCAGCTTTCTTCGAGAAATCGTCGTTGCGCAGAGGTTGGTTGGGTGGCCGCAAGAGGGCCATGGCGGCGACAAAGCGTGGTTACAGCGCTTTGTCGCCGTTGTTTGTCCGGGCTGGCGTTGTGAAAACAACGGTGCAGTAACGGTAGAACAACGGTGCAGTAACGGTAAAAAAAGGTAGAACAACGCTGCAGCGCCGGGCAGGATATGTGAAGTAGGCCCACCCGCAGGCGGGTCGTCCTTCTTCACGAAGCCCTTATTCGCACTGCGTGCTCAACGGGAGCCGATCGGCCAGCTGATGCCGCGCTTGGAGCGCGCGCAGCGCGGCATTGGTTGGCACGGCCTGCTGCTCGCCGCCGGCATGTTCGGCAGCGGACACTCTCACTGAACGTCGGAGAGCGGTCATGAAGGCTTAAAGCGCATCAAGGAGGCGTCTCAGAAAACGGACAATAAAGCACGGCCACCCCGTCCGGCGGCGAGGACTTTCCCGCCCTCGAGGGCGGGGGCCTCAGATTTGCTCAAGCCAGTCGAACGTATGACAATAGGTACTTTGGGCCAATAAGAACAACCATGAGCGACCCCAACCTTTCATCCTTCATCTGGTCGGTCGCTGATCTTCTGCGCGGCGACTACAAGCAATCGGAGTATGGCAAGGTCATTCTGCCCTTCACCGTGTTGCGACGCCTCGACTGTGTGCTGGAACCGACCAAGGTCGCTGTCCTTGCCGAAAAGCAAACCCGCGAGGCAGCCGGGCTGAACCCTGAAGCCTTCCTGTTGCGCAAGTCCGGGCAGTTTTTCTACAACACGTCGCCGCTCGACCTAAAAAAGCTGATGGGCGACCAGGATCACATCGGTGAGAACCTGCGAGCCTACATGCAGGCATTCTCGCCGGCAGTGCGGGACATCTTCGAGAGCTTCGACTTTCACACCCAGATCGACAAGCTAGCCAAGTCCGGGCTGCTCTATCTCGTCACCGAAAAGTTCGCCAATATCGACCTGCACCCAGAGGTGGTCAGCAACGCCCAGATGGGCGCCGTCTTCGAGGAACTGATCCGCAAGTTTGCCGAGTTGTCCAACGAGACCGCCGGCGAGCATTTCACGCCGCGAGAAGTCATCCGGCTGATGGTCAATCTGCTCTTCATCGAAGACGACCAGGCACTCACCAGGCCCGGCGTCGTCCGCTCGATCTACGATCCCACCGCCGGCACCGGTGGCATGTTGAGCGTGGCCGATGAACATCTCAGCAGCCTGAATCCAAGCGCCCGGCTGGTCATGTACGGCCAGGAGCTGAATCCCGAGTCCTACGCCATCTGCAAGGCCGACATGCTGATCAAAGGTCAGGACGTGGCCAACATCATCTTCGGCAACACCCTGTCCGCCGACGGCCTGCACAGCAAGCACTTCGACTACATGCTTTCGAATCCACCCTTCGGCGTCGAGTGGAAGAAGATCGAAAAGGAGATCCGCAAGGAAGCGGCGCAGATGGGCTACGACGGTCGCTTCGGCCCCGGCCTGCCGCGCGTCAGCGATGGCTCTCTGCTTTTCCTGCTGCACCTGATCTCCAAGATGCGCCCGGCCGTCGATGGTGGCAGCCGCTTCGGCATCGTCCTCAACGGCTCGCCACTCTTCACCGGAGGCGCAGGGTCAGGCGAGAGCGAGATTCGCCGCTACGTGCTCGAAAACGACCTTGTGGAAGCGATCATCGGCCTGCCGACCGATATGTTCTACAACACCGGTATCAGCACCTACGTCTGGATTGTCAGTAATCGCAAGCCAACGGCGCGCAGGGGCAAGGTGCAGTTGATCGACGCCAGCAGCTTCTGGCAGAAAATGCGCAAGAGCCTGGGCAGCAAGCGCAAGGAACTGAGCCCCGAGCATATCGACGACATCACCCGCGTCTTCGGCCGGTTCAAGAAATCGACCCGCGATGGTGTGCCGATCAGCCGCATTTTTAACAACGAAGACTTCGGCTACTGGACCATCACCGTCGAGCGCCCCCAGCGCGATGCCGCCGGCCAGATCGTCCTCGGCGGCAAGGGCAAAGGCAAGGGCAAACCGGTGCCCGATTCCAGCCTGCGCGACACCGAGAACGTCCCGCTCAGCGAGAACGTAGAAACCTACTTCAAGCGCGAGGTGCTACCGCATGCGCCCGACGCCTGGATCGACCACGACAAGACCAAGATGGGCTGCGAAATTCCCTTCAACCGGCACTTCTACGTCTTCAAGCCGCCGCGTCCGCTTGCCGAGATTGATGCCGAGCTGAAAGGCGTCACCGACCGCATTCTGACCATGATCGGCGGACTGACGAAATGAGTTTTCCGCGCTACCCGAACTACAAGGACAGCGGCGTGGAGTGGCTCGGCGAGGTGCCGGCGCATTGGGACGTAATTTCGATTAAGTGGCTCTCAGCTGTGAGGCGGGGCGCCTCACCACGACCAATCGACGACGCGAAGTATTTCGACGACGAAGGGGAGTTTGCATGGGTGCGCATTGCTGATGTCTCTGCTTGTGACGGCATACTAAACGAAACAACCCAGCGACTTTCGGAATTGGGCAGCTCACTTAGCGTCAAAATTGCACCTGGCGAACTGTTCGTGAGCATAGCTGGCACGGTCGGCAAACCATGCGTATCAGCAATAAAGGCATGTATCCACGACGGCTTTGTCTATTTCCCTACCTTGGAAATCCACCCAGCATTCCTCTATCGGATTTTCGAGAGTGGCACTTGTTATGGGGGGCTGGGTAAGTGGGGCACTCAGCTCAACTTAAATACCGATACCATCGGTTCAATCCGAGTCGCGCTGCCTCCCGCTGAGGAGCTGGCGGGCGTTCTCGCCTTCCTCGACCGCGAGACTGCCAAGATTGACGAGCTGGTCGTGAAACAGCGGCGGTTGATGGAACTGCTGAAGGAAAAACGCCAAGCCGTCATCTCCCACGCCGTCACGAAAGGCTTGAATCCCGATGCCACCATGAAACCTTCCGGCATCGAATGGCTGGGGGAGGTGCCGGCCCATTGGGAGGTGCGAAAGCTCAAGTATCTTTGTGATGTCCAAACGGGCGATAAAGACACTGAGAATGCGGTTGATGATGGGCTATATCCATTCTTTGTTCGCTCACAGACGGTCGAACGAATCAACTCCATGGCGTTCGATTGCGAAGCAATCCTAACTGCTGGTGACGGTGTTGGTGTTGGGAAGGTCTTTCACTATCACAATGGACCATTCGACTTTCACCAGCGTGTTTATATGATGAATAACTTCCACGAAGTGTCCGGTTCTTATTTGTTTCACTTCTTTCGCGAGAACTTCTACAAAGTAGCCCTCGAAGGTGGCGCGAAATCTACTGTCGATTCACTTCGCCGCCCGGTCTTCTTGAATTTCACCGTCTGCTTGCCACCCAAAGAGGAGCAATCGGCAATCGTTGCGACCGTCGATCAGAAATCTACAGAATTCGACACCCTCACCGCCGAAGCCCAACGCGCCATCGACCTACTGCAGGAGCGCCGCACTGCGCTGATCTCCGCCGCTGTCACCGGCCAGATCGACGTTCGGGCGCTATCGCCAACGCAAGCAATGGAGGCCACGACATGAGCCTGAGCCAACGCATCGTCAATTTCATCGGTGCCTTGCTGCCACTCTACATAGAGGATGATGTCGATGGTATCTGGTGCGCCCGCAGCTTGAACGACGGCACGCTAATCTGCCCCGTGGAAGAGATGGAAGAATGTGAAGATGGCTTTGTGACTGTGCATTGGCAAGGTGACCCGGCACGCCAGACATTGGTGCAAGGAGAATTCATGGCCAGTCTGGCCGTGGCCAAGTACGTGGAGCTTCGCCACCTTGCGGAAAACGCCAAAGGCACCCGGAAAGAGATAGAGCACTTGGCAAACCACTTCACCATCAAGACGGGCGCGTCACTAACCTTCGAGTGCCCGGATTCCGGGTTACTGGAATTGGTGGTTAAGGCGGTAGGCAAAGTGGGCGAGGCTGCCGTCATCGAAGTGCTCAAGAAGCAAGTCGGACTTTGACCCAAGAACCGGGGGATTCACGGCATGAGTCTGCACCAAGAAATCAGTTTCGAAACCGAGATTTGTCATCACCTTGCTGACCACGGCTGGCTCTACGACGACGGCGACGCAACCGCCTACGACCGGGCACGCGCGCTCTTTCCGGCCGACGTGCTGGCCTGGGTGCAGGCAACCCAGCCCAAGGCTTTGGAGACGCTAACCAAGAACTACGGCGCGCAAGCTGCGGAAACACTCCTGAACCGCCTCCACGATCAACTGGAGCAGCGCGGCACGCTCAACGTGCTGCGCCACGGCATCGAGCTGCTTGGGCTCAAGCAGCCGCTGAAGCTGGCCGAGTTCAAACCGGCGCTGGCCATCAATGCCGACATCTTGGCCCGTTACGCCGCCAACCGACTGCGGGTGATCCGCCAGGTTCGCTACTCCCTGCACAACGAAAACTGCATCGATCTCGTGCTCTTCCTCAACGGCCTTCCGGTGACGACCGTCGAACTGAAGACCGACTTCACCCAGAGCATCGGCGATGCCATCGACCAATACCGTTTCGACCGCCTGCCCAAGCCCAAGGGTCAGACAGCCGAGCCGCTGCTCTCATTCCCGCGTGGCGCACTGGTCCATTTCGCCGTGAGCAACACCGAAGTCCATATGGTGACCAAGCTGGCAGGACCGGCCACCGCCTTCCTGCCCTTCAACCAGGGCGACAACGGTGCCGCCGGCAACCCGGTCAATCCGCAAGGGGGTCACCGCACCGCCTACCTTTGGGAAAAGGTGTGGGCGCGTGAAAGCTGGCTGGAAATCATCGGCCGTTACCTAATCGCCCAGCGGAACAAGAAGCAGCAGATCGAGACGATCATTTTCCCCCGCTTCCATCAGCTTGACGTCACCCGGGACATCCAGGCTGCCGTGCTCAAAGATGGCGCCGGCGGCAAATACCTGATCCAGCATTCGGCCGGTTCTGGCAAGACCAACTCCATCGCCTGGACGGCGCATTTCCTCGCCGAATTGCACGACGCGCAGAACAAGAAGGTCTTCGACTCGGTGCTCGTCGTTTCCGATCGCACGGTGATCGACTCGCAGCTTCAGGAAGCCCTCTTCGACTTCCAGCGCACCACCGGCGTGGTGGCGACCATCACCAACAAGGACGGCAGCAAGAGTTCGAAACTTGCCGAGGCACTATCCGGCGACAAGAAGATCGTCGTCTGCACGATCCAGACCTTCCCCTTCGCGATCGAGGCCGTGCGCGAACTGGCCGCCACCGAAGGCAAGCGCTTCGCGGTGATCGCCGACGAAGCGCATAGCTCCCAGACCGGAGAGGCGGCGGCAAAGCTCAAGGCCGTGCTGAGCCAAGAGGAACTGGCGGAGTTGAAAGACGGTGGCGAGGTCAGCACCGAAGACATCCTCGCGGCCCAGATGGCAGTACGCGCCAGCGATACCGGCATCACCTACGCCGCCTTCACGGCGACGCCGAAGAACAAGACGTTGGAACTGTTCGGCACCCGCCCGGACCCGACACAAGCCGCCGGCCCGGGCAACCTGCCGGCACCCTTCCATGTCTATTCGATGCGCCAGGCGATTGAGGAGGGGTTCATCCTCGACGTGCTGCAGAACTACACGAGCTACAAGCTGGCCTTCAAGCTGGCACACGAGGGAGCCTACTACGACGAGAAGGCGGTCGAGCGAGGCGCCGCGCTGAAGGGCATCATGAACTGGGTGCGCCTGCACCCCTACAACATTTCCCAGAAGGTCCAGATCGTCGTCGAGCACTTCCGCGAATTCGTGATCCCGCTGCTCAGTGGCAAGGCCAAGGCGATGGTCGTCGTCGGCAGTCGGGTCGAAGCAGTACGCTGGCAACTGGCCATCGACAAATACATCAAGGACCAAGGCTACAAGATCGGCACGCTGGTCGCCTTCTCCGGCGAGGTGAATGACAAGGAGTCCGGCCCGGACGGCTTCACGGAACATAGCAAGACCCTGAACCCGAACCTGAAGGGCCGCGACATCCGCGAAGCCTTCAAAGGCGACGCGTACCAAATCCTGCTTGTCGCCAACAAGTTCCAGACCGGCTTCGACCAGCCCTTGCTCTGCGGCATGTACGTTGATAAGCGACTGGCCGGCATCCAGGCCGTGCAGACCCTCTCTCGTCTCAACCGCGCCCACCCCGGCAAGGACACGACCTACGTCCTGGATTTCGTGAATGACCCCGAGGAAGTCCTCGCCGCCTTCAAGACCTACCACACGACGGCCGAACTCGCGGCAACCACCGATCCGAACCTTGTCTTCAACCTGCGCGCCAAGCTGGATGCCGCCGGCCACTATGACGACTTCGAGGTCGATCGCGTCGTCGCCGTGGAGTTGAAGCCAGACGCCAAGCAAAGCGACCTGGTCGCCGCCCTGGAACCGGTCCGCGACCGCCTGATGAAACGCTACAAGGCCGCGCAGGAAGCCCTGGAGGCTGCGAAGGCCAAGCAGGACGACAAGGCTGCCGAGGATGCCCAGAACGAACTGAACGCCCTGATTCTGTTCAAGGGTGACCTCGGTGCCTTCATCCGTCTCTACACCTTCCTGTCGCAGATATTCAATTACGGCAACACCGCCATCGAGAAACGCGCGATCTTCTACAAGCGCCTCCTGCCGCTGCTGGAGTTTGGCCGTGAGCGGGAAGGCATCGATCTGTCGAAAGTCGTGCTGACCCATCACCATCTGAAGAATCTGGGCAAGCAGGGCATGCCGCTCAGCGACGGTGACAAGCCACTGCTCGATCCAATTACGGACACGGGTAGTGGCCGCGTGCAGGAAAAGGAAACGGCGCTGCTGTACGAAATCATCGCCAAGCTGAATGACCTGTTTGACGGCGAACTCACCGAACAGGACAAGCTCGTCTATGTAAATCAGGTAATCAAGGGCAAGCTCCTGGAATCGGAAAAGCTGCAGCAGCAGGCAGCGAACAACTCCAAAAACCAGTTCGCCAATTCACCCGACCTCAAGAGCGAACTCATGAGCGCGATCATGGGCGCGCTGGACGCTCATACGGCGATGAGCACCCAAGCGCTGAACTCGACCACGGTGCAGAACGGGATGAAGGACATTCTGTTGAACCACGCTGGCCTCTGGGAGATGCTGCGCGAACAGGCAGCTGGGCAAAGGCCGTCGGCGTGAATCGGGGGCCCCTGCGTCCGTCCGACCGACCGAAAGAGCTCACCAGAGGAGATGGAGCGTATGTATGCTGTTTCGCCACGGCGGATTACGCCCATTGTGGTTGGCGATGCGATCCGCCGTGGCGAAATGGCGAGCACCCGCCGCGAGGATCATGAGGTCAGCATGCTTGCACTGCACCTGCTCCAGAATTACATGGTCTACTACATCAATACGCTGATGATTTCTCCTGACCGACCGCTACGCGGCGCGCAGCAGCCGGTGGGCGCAGGATGGCGTCCGTCGGCTACCGACTCGTTGCTGTCATTCAATACGCCCAGGCACTACATCCACCTCTAGACCTAAAGCTGCCCTTTCTTGCAGGCGCAGTAGGCCGAGGCCAATGAATCATTAGATGCCACCGAAAACACGATTGAATATTCGAACACGGGTTAGATTTTCAACTGCCTTCTCAGAGTTTGAGCAAGCGGTGCATAAAAAAGCATGTGATATGAGTTCTCAGGCGGAGACGGAGGTCGTCAGCATGACAAATTGCCCAAATAGCGGCAATTCTGGGGGCAGGAGCTGCGGACGTAACGCTGAGAAAACAGAATGGCCGTTGGGTTCGTGAGTGCCTGCACGATTCCCTTTCCGAACAGCGGCCGGGGCTCCGTCGGGCTGGAATACAAAATCTTGTCAAAACGCTGCCTGGATGCCGACCTGGGACGCAGTACCCGTTGGGAAAATACTTCAGATGCAAGAGGTATACTGCTGCAGGATGCAGAATAGGTAGAGAAAGAAAGGGTTCCGTCTTGCACATCATTCCGTTCGAAATTCAACCGCCCAAGAATGAGGCGGATTTTGAACGCATGTGCGCGCAGGTGTACGGCGTAGTCTTCAACGACCGGATGCCGAAGATGAATGGCCGCCGCGGCCAAGTTCAGGGCGGGGTTGACGTATTCGTGAAGGAGCCGGGCATTGGGCGTGTGGGCATCCAGTGCAAGAAGTACACGATGAAGCCGGTCAAGTGGGAAGATGTCGAGGGCGAAGTTGGCAAGGCCGACAAGCACAAAACGCCCATCAAGAAGCTCATCCTTGCTACCACTGCACCAAACGACGCCGCGCTGCTGAAGAAAGTCCAAGAACTTTCGGATGACCGTGAGGCCAAGGGGCTGTTTCCCGTCGAGGTGGAGTTCTGGGACGATATCTGCAACCACATCGACCGGTTCCCGGTTCTTCAGGACAGCTATGCGCCACACGCCCCGGGCGCAGCCTTTCATCGGCAAGAGGCGTCGCTCAATGCGATTAGCGACATCGTGCTGGAAACGAATACAGCTGTGCGAAGCCTTGCCGGTCTGGCACCCGCGCGACCTGACTCCGTCGACCGGCTCATTTCGGACCAACTCGACCGCACCCAAGCGCTGCTGCAGGCTTGCCGGTACCGTGATGCGCTTGACCATTTGGCGGCCGTTGGCAAGGACCTAGGGCCGTTCGATGCGCACCAAAAGGCTCGTTGGCACCTGCAGAAGGGTTTCGGCCTCTGGCTCACATGCGTAGACGACCGGGAGTCAGCCAATCTTTTTCTTAAGGCTTTCGAGCTCTATCCGGATGACGAGCGGATGGCCGCCGCTCAGGTTCGGGGCTTCATGCTTCAGAAGAAGCTTGACGAGGCGCGTGCAGCTGGAGAATCAGCCCTTGAGCGATTCCCGGGCTCTCATCAGGTCTGGTTCGCGCTAGCCAACGTCCGTCTCCTGCAAGGCGAGCCCATCCAGATGAAGGATGTGCCCGATGCACTAAAGAAAGAGCCCGACACCCTTCAGTTCGTTGCACAGGCAGAACTCAAGGCAGGGAACCTCGACGAAGCCATCAAGCTCAGCCAAGAGGCCGCCAAACACCCGGCGGCGGGATTTTTCATTCGAGCTAATGCCGTTCGGATTGCCGCCGAGTGCGGTTCCCGGTTCCCTGTCGGAGCGATGGCGGGTGCGCTTCCGGTGCGTGAGACGAACGCACTTGCGTTCGCCGTCGAACTGTTCAACCCGTGGCACGAACGCCTCTGGGACGTTCAGTCTGAATCAGTGGGCGAGACAGTTGCCCACTTAGGCTACGCGCTGCTGATGCTGCATCGGTTCTCGGCAGCACTCGCCCTTGCGCGGGACGCCGAGGCCCACGGGTACCGCTCGGCTGAAATTCTGCGCACCCAGGTAACTGCTCTGTTTGAGCTGGATCGGGAGAGTGAGCTCCTGAGTCTCGCCGCTGAAAGGTTGGCCGAGATGAACGCCGCTAGCCTCGGCATTGTAGGCCAGGTCGCGGCCAAAGACGGCAACCTAGCGCTGCTTGAGCAGACTTTAGATGCAGCACTTGGCTGTGACCCAGTCGACGACGAAACGACCGAGCTGCTCACTGCACTTCGCTGGGACGCCTTGATGCGGGCCGACCAGCAGGAAACCGCTGTCCGTGAGGTGCTTGAGGCCAAGGTCGAGGTCGCTGGTGGACTCGTGTCGGCTTGCGTCGCGGCGCGCGTACTGAATCGAGCGGGACGAACCCTGGAAGCGGATGCAATCGTGCAACGGGCAAAGGCCTTGGTGACACCCGAGAGCCATGATGCCCAGAAACTCATGCTTGCCGAACTGCTGTTCAACGTCGGACAGTTTGCAGAGGCAGGAGCACTATTTGAGCGGTTGGTGACTCCGGGTAGACTCTCTGACCTGCACAACAGGCTGCTTGCATGCTATGTGCGGTCTCACAATCGGCGCAAGGCAAAGGAGTTGATTTCTAGGCTACCTGCCAATTGGATTGAGAGCGACAAAACCCGCAGCCTTGCCATCGAACTTGGCCAGCAAGCCGCGGACTGGGCCTTCCTGCGTCCGTTGGTGGATGCGCAGCTGAGAAGACATCCGGATACTGCTGGAAGCTGGCTCTTCAAGTTGACTGTTAGCTTGCACTCGTCGACACCGGCCGAGTTCCAAAACGACCTTCGCAACGTCCCAGAATTGCTCGAGGGACCGATACGGGGTACCACCCAGTTGGCCGGCCTAGAACTTCGATACGGGGAGGCCGAGCGCGGGATGCGACGGTTGTATCGAATGCTCCGGCGCAACCTGGATGAGCCGGAAGCCCTGTCCGCGTATTTCATCTCTATTGTGGCGGCGCCTGGCGAGCTTCCTCTGATGGAGGAGAAACTGCTGGCTGTCGCATCTGGCAGCTGCATCACTCTGGTCGATGAGTTCGACCAGCCCACGCGGTTTGTCATTGACCCGACCAATGTTGGAGAGCTTCCGAAGCGTGAGGGCTACTCGGAGGCTGTTGCACCGCAAGCGGCGGCGTTGCTGGGGGCTGTTATGGGGCAGCAAGTAAACCTTCCCACACTTGCCTTCGGCGACACCAAGCGATACACGGTGACGTCCATTCAATCGGCCTATAGGCACATGCTGCGGGTCGTACAAGAGCGTGCCAACGCGCTGGGCGGGCTGCCTCATTTGAAGATGGTCCACGTCGGCACGACGGGCGATAGCGAACACGACTTGGCCTACATGAAGGCTGAGGTCATGCGCTCCTCCGCCATCTCGCACAAACTATTCGATGCCTATGCCACTGGGTACATGACGCTTTCGGGGTTTGCCGAGCGTCAGGGCTGTAGCGCGGTCGAGGCTGTCCTGGGTTGGCCGACCGACGGCCCTCCACTCTTCGTTGGAACTGGCATAACAGCGGAGCGCGTTGCGGCATTGGAACTCTTCGCGCGTCCTCATGCGACCTACGTCCTCGACGCAGCAACCTTGGCTGAGTTCGTCTACCTCGAGGTTCAGGAGGCCTTGGGCCAGCTACCAAAGGTGCTCGTATCAACAGTGACGAAGGTGAAGTTGGAGGACCTCCTCCGTGAAGCGGAGGAGGACAGGAGCGTTGCGACCAGCACAGAGGTGAACGGAGAGCTTGCCCTTATCGAGCACGACTCTCGTTACCATGCGCGGCGAATCGAGTTCTTCAAAGCGGTCCTCGTAGCGCTCGATAAATACTGTGAGGTGCAACCTGCGTATGGTGAGCTGGGCGATGAAGGCGCAATGTCCCGCCTGGCCGACGTGCTTCAGGACGAGGAAATGGAAGTGCTGCTGCTCGCTAAGGCAGCCAACGCCACGGTTTTGACGCTGGACGGCCGTTTTCGCGTCGTCTTGGAGGTTGTTGCGAAGGTCGCCGGGGTTTGGCCACAAGCCTTGCTGTTGTACTGTGCGAGCAAGGGGCTCGTCGCTCCGATGAAGCTTGCTTCGGCCACGGTTCGACAGTTCCTCCTGAATCGAAGCTTCATATCACTGGGCGCTGACGACCTCATATGGATGGTCCTGCAAGGGGGGGCGTACCTACAGCAGGGCATGCGTCGATTCAAGGTCTATCTATCGTCTGACGACACTGATTTCGCTTCCGCGGTTCGTGTGGCGCTCGAGTTCTTGGAGCGAATCGCGTCATGTCGAATCCATCTTGGGGCCCTCGGGGAACTGTTCGAGCACGTGGTTGAAGCGGCGATGAGGCACAAGCAATGTCCGCCCGATTTTGAGCGCCACCTCGTCGTCTTCGTCGAGAGTTTGACCGACTCGTTAAACAACTGCACTCATCTCTGTGGGTTCGTGAATGCCGTTCCCACTAATCGCAAGCAGTTTCAGCAGCAGCACTTGGCGGTGCGGTTTATACGCGCACAGAACCGTCTCAAAGCTCCTCCGGACAATCGACCAGTCGCAGTGCGCGCGCTCTTCTGCAGCAGTATCCCCTGTTTGGTGGAGGACAAGTCGAGTCCGGTTGCCGAGTCGGCAACGGATATACAGTTGCCAGCTCAAACAGTCGAGCCAGATCAGCAGACGCAGGCTGCGTCGCCAAACGACGTGCCAGCAAAGTCAGGGCATCCGGAAAGGCATTCCTAGTCGCCGAGCCGGCGACTAGGTTCAAGCGCCGCTGAACACAAAACCAACCGAAACAACTGAGTGAAGGATGGTGCTGGACTGTGCCATCCCTTATGGTTGGTAGATTGAAGTGGTCAACGGCTGCTTCGTAGAATTCTGTTTCGCAGAAATTTGGATTGGTACCCAAGGGCTGCTATGGAAAAAGCTGAACAACCGCAACGAGGCGGATGCCGTCCTACACGGAAGATGAAAGCAGACTTTCGTCGCCAGATCAATTCCACAGGCCGCTGACCGTCAGTCAGATGCCGACCGGTCATCCGGTACCGGCTGTATGTCCGCAGTGGCCGAGAACTGCACCGACAGCGAACAGAGCCGGGCGGCGGGTTACGGATCAGTTAGCCGACGTTCGCGCCGGGCGATTTTTCGCCGCCTCTATGTCTCTTGATGGCCGGCTGCCGACGGACGCCATCCTGTGCCCACCGGCTGCTTCCCGCAGAGTGGCGGTCGGTCAGGTAAGAAAATTGACATTCCCAGGGGAGTGGCTGCTTACGGCGAATCGCTCCAACTAAATGACGTTGGCTTTGGAGAAGAATCGCCACCGTCCGCTCCTGGCCGTAGTGAGCAATTCACCGCCAGGCTAAGATCAGCCCCGTGAAAGCAACTTCAGGCCATCTGGACGCAACTCGCCGTTTGGCGAGACGTGCCGGTACAACGTCTGTCGAGTGACGCCGAGTTCCCCACACAGATCACCAACCACGGTTTCCGGCTGCCCCATCGCCGCCATGGCCAATCGAAGTTTCGCGGCAGTCATCTTGAACGGCCGCCCGCCGTTCCTGCCGCGTGCTCGTGCCGAGGCAAGTCCGGCCACGGTTCGCTCCGAAATCAACTCCCGCTCGAACTCGGCCAGCGCCGCAAAAATGCCGAACACAAGCTTGCCCGCAGCGGTTGTCGTGTCGACCGCCGCACCGTGACCTGTCAGGACCTTCAATCCCACGCTACGCGCAGTCAGGTCGTGCACGGTGTTGATCAGATGGCGTAGATCACGGCCGAGCCGATCGAGCTTCCACACGATCAGCGTGTCGCCTTCACGGAGCGCTTTAAGGCAAGCAGCCAATCCCGGTCGATCATCTCGTCTGCCTGAAGCCAGATCCTCGTAGAGATGTGAAGGACTCACCCCGACGCCGATCAGTGCATCGCGTTGCAGATCGGTGGATTGTGATCCGTCCGCTTTCGACACCCGCATATAGCCGATCAACATCTCTTCACCTGTCACATATACGTTCGATTATGTGACAGCGTGAGTGTCATTTTCAGAAGACGACTGCACCAGTTCATTGGGCTGGCCGCCGTGTGTGCAGCGGACTTCTGACCGTCAAAGGTCAGGAGTTCTATGCACGAAACGCCGCGAGGGGCTGGGATTGCTCAGAAG
>Ga0209175_10000358_pt1 | contig 29028 bp, 29 predicted proteins | sample JI91814C2DNA_FD_187506 | JGI IMG/M metagenome (GOLD analysis project Ga0209175, IMG submission 187506) | Wastewater effluent complex algal communities from Wisconsin, to seasonally profile nutrient transformation and Carbon sequestration -... | ecosystem: Engineered > WWTP > Effluent > Algae...
TGATTTCCTTCATCTTCTTCCCCTTCTCGATCAGGGAGTGGATCACCTTCGCGAAGGCGTCCGCCGGCTCCTGCGGCATGGTCTCCTGCGGCTTCGGGGTCCAGGCGAAGTGTCCGCCGTAGCTCTCGGTGGCGAGCATCGCCACCGTGTCGTGGCCGACGCCGGCCGCCATCGCCGCGTCGAGCGCCTTGGAGAGCGCCGCCTCGGCCTTCGCCTTCGACGCCTGGGCCGCGGCCGCATCGGACGGCTGCATGACCAGCTGCGCGAAGATCGCCGCCACGGCGGCCGGCAGGCCGGAGGCGGTCGCCTCGTCGACCTTTTCGGCGCTGGCGTCGAGACAGGCTTTTTCGGACGCGGTGAGATCGGAAAGCTCGCCGCTCTCGGGCGCCTCGAACCACTCCGGCACCTCCGCCGCCGCGTCGAGCACCGCCGCCTGGAAGAGCTTGCGCCACGCGATGCGGATCTGCCGCGGGTTCTGCACCGTCTGAGGCACCAGCGCCTCGCGGTCGGGGTGCTCGGCGCACCAGATCGCGTCCGACCGAGAGGCCGGCGCCAGGAGCCCGGGCAGCTGGTCGATGCCGGTCGCCTTCACCCAGGCGCCGAACTTCTTCGTCGACGGCGCGAAGCTGTCGCGCGCCCTCAGAAGCTCGTGGCCGATGCTGATCCACGTCGCCCGCTCGCTGCCCGGCTCGCCGAAGAGCATGTAGGACAGCGCCTTGATCCGGGCCTCGGCGTGCCGGCGCTGCCCCTCGGGGTCGTCCGCCGCCGGCGGAACGGTGTCGTCGTACTTGTCGATCTCATCGGACGTTGCGTATGCGTCGACCCCCTCCCACGTGCCATCGGAGAGTGGGAGGGGCTGACCGAAGACAGGCTCCGCCGGCGTCCCGCTGGTGTCGGCGCCAAGCGCATCGATCTCGGCGGCAAGCTCCTCGTACTCGTTCTCGACGACCGGGTCCGCCACGGGAGACCCCTCCAAAGCTATCTTTTCCGCCACGGGAGAATCCTCCAAAGCTATTTGACCGGACGGTCAAAGCATCGTGCAGGGATACCGCGCAATGAGTTGGGGTGTCAAGCGTTTCTTGCACGCCTCATTGATGATGGTGCGCCAGCGGCTCGGCCTTGAAGCGCAGCGCCGGGTGGCGATCCGCCCCCTTCGACTTGATCATGGTCAGACGGAACTCGCCGCCTGCCTGATCTCGCCAGCGGCGCAGCCGCTTGTCGAGCCCCGACGAGATGCGCTTGCGCGCCGCCTGCCGGTCCTTCCAGACCTTGCCCTGCTGCATTTCCGACGCGTCCGGGTCGAGCGGCGCGGTCGCGGTGTCATAGTCCGCCTGCGGCAACCGGCAAAGCTCGTGGATCTCGTCGAGCAACTCGTCGGCGATCTCCCGGGTCAGCAGCCCGTCCGGCCGCCCCTCGTCCTGCTTCTTCGCCAGGGCTTCGAGGAATTCCGCCAGCGCCACCACGTTCTTCGTGCTCGCGCCTTCCTCCTTGGCGTCACGGAAGGCTTCGAGAAGGTCGGCCTCGCCCGAGGCCAGCGCCACCGGCGCGGCGATCTCGCGGCTCCACGCCGGGAACCGGCTCGCCGGCACCTCCGCCCCCTCGGGAATGTCCATGTCGAGGATCGCCCAGAGCGCCGAGAGGATCAGGTTCCGTTGGCTTAACGTATCTTCGATGAAGTTGACATTGTATTTAATCTTTCGTCCATCTGGAATAATTCGGATTTCCAGTATCCGGGTCTTGGTGTCCTCTGCGACCTCGATATTGTTCCCGGTAAGGACAACCATCGGAAGCGCCGACCCGGTGGAGATCGTATTCGTCCCGAGAACCCGGGCGGAGAAGACCGAGTTCGTGATGAAGGCATCAAGACTCGGGCTCCGGATCGAGCTTCCGTTCCGGGCATTGTCGAGGAAGAGCACTGACGGGTCTTCGAGGGAGATCGAGTTCAGGAACTTGACCATCTCCTCCTCGTTGCCCTCGGGATAGGTTCGCGCCAGCGGCCGGATGCCGGTCACCGCCGCGATCAGCGCCTCGGCGAGAATCGTCTTCCCGCTCTGGGCGGTGGGCGCGGTCACCATGAAGCCGGCGTACTTGCCACGGTGCGCGAGGCAGGTGCGCGCCTTCAGGAGCGTGAGCGGGATCATCAGCGCGCGCGCCGCATCGGCCCGGGAGGCGAAGCTCACCTGCCCGAGCCACTCGTCGACGAGCCAGTCGAACGCCGCCTGCGGGCTCTCCCAAGTATCCGCGGCGATGCCCTCGACCGGCTCGCACCACGTGAGGAACTGCGTCGTCTCGTCATAGCCAAGCTGGCCGCAGCGCAGGTCGCCGCAGGGCGTCAGCACCGGGTGGCGGATGATCCCGGCGAGCACCGGCAAGCCCTCGGCCGCCGACGCCGCCAGCTTCTGCTCGGCCCAGGCCGGCACATGCGTCCGGAAGCGCAGGCCGGTCACCGGATCCTCGCGGTAGAACTTCGCCACCCGCTCGATGAACCGCCCGGCCTGCGGCGTCGGCACCTCGCGCAGCACCGGCTGCGGTGGCCCGAACGGCTGCGGCATGATCACCACCTCGCGCATCACCCCGCCGTAGTTGAACAGCATGTGCTCGGGCTTCAGTAGCGCCTTGATCTCGTCGACCACCCGGGAGCGGTCGTGCTCGGAGGCGAGGAACTCGGCCCGGGTGTCGGAGGGATCGGCGGCGGATTGCGCCTGAGCGTGCGCCTTCGCCTTCAGGAGCTTCGCCTCGGCCTTCATCCCCTTGCGTAGCTTGGCGAAAGCCTCGTCGAGCAGCTTCGCCGGCACCCCCTGTTTCTTCAGGGCGTTCTTCGCCTCCTTCAGGAGCTTCGCCGCGCCGATCGCGTCGCCCGCGGCGGCGGCCTGCGCCGCCGGCAGCACCTGCGCGTCGATCTCGTCCTGATCGATCGGCCCATGAAGCAGCGTCTCGTACCGCTCGGCGATCTCCGATGGCGTGGTGTCGAAGTCCTCCGCCATCTCCATCAGGTCGGCCAGGGCCGCGTCCGCTGCCGCGGACTTGCCCTTCTTCACCAGAGCGACGATTGCCCGCAGCGCGCCATCAAGATCCATAGATCACCAGCCCATATCCCTCTCGAAGTCTTTTTCGTCAGGACCATTGAGGCCGGTCCCCCTCAGAGCTTCCGCCGCAGTCTCCCGCGCAAGGATCGCCTTCGCCGCGCAGCGCAGCGCCGCGCGCAGCCGTACCCGGTCCGGACCCTCCCGGCACGCCCCATGCTCGAAGAGCTCAAGGAGCACAAACGCGATCTCGTCCGCCTCCCAGCCCTGTTGCGCCAGGAGATGCGCGACCGAGTGGTCGAGCCCGGAGCGGCTCATGTCGCCGCGGGTCTTCACCCCGTGCACCCGCTGCAGCAGCAGGTTCTGCCGGTAGCGCGCCACCGCCCACTTGCGCTTGACCTTCTCCGGATCGGCCGGCGGGTTCCAGACCAGCGGCCCGAGCAGGGTGGTGCCGAGGTTCTTCGAGGAATGCCCGGCGAGTAGCTCGGCGCAGACCGCCTCGGGCAGGAGCGCGGGCTCGCTGTCGTCGTAAAGCTCGTAGCCCTGCCCGAAGGCGATCCAGCCGCCGGCGCCGCGGGTGTCAAGCCCGGGCACCACGTCGCTGCGGGACGGCAGGTCGGCATAGTCGGGCGGCAACCGAAAGATCAGGTGCCAGCCGCCGGAGACGGTGCGATGCACCCGGGTGGGCACGTCGCGCAGCGACCGCCCGACGATCCATGCCTTCGCCGGGTTCGGCCCGGCGCCCTTGTAGGTATCGACGTCGAGGGCATAGAGCCCGGCACCCAGCGGGATGCCGTAGCCGTTGGCGTTCGCCGGAAACGGCGGCGGCGGATAGCTCGCGTCAAGGTGCCCCCCCTTGGTGAGCGGGACTTTTCGCCATTTGCGCGCCGCGGCATCCCAAAATATGCGTATTGGGAAGGTCGGAAGCCCACTATGTAGAGCTTCGTTGAACCAAAATCCATTGCTTCCCGCTTGGGCGGCAGGTATAGTCCGGTCTGATGGGCCGGGGTGCATTAGGCAATCCTCCTCCGGTCAGAGCGAGAGCGGTGCGAACGCTGCTCGTTCACTTTCAGGGGCGGGAAGTTGGGCTAGACTTCCCGCCCCCAGTTCATTCCGGACAAGGTTGATCCGCAGACCGGGGGAAGTCAACCCGCGGTGCTGCCGCGCGCTTGCAGTTGCGACTGATGCGGATGGGGCGGAGCCCGGGCTTTGCCCGCGCGCCGGAGGCGCCCGGGGCGGTTTTTCGAAATTTTCAGGACGATATGGGACTTGCAGATTGTCCTGACAGAAGCGTTTTTCGGATCTTCAGACCCGGGATGCGCGGGTATGAGGCTACTCCCACGCCCATACTCCCGCAGGTAAGGTTTCCCAGTAGATCCATAGGCTTACCTGTCAATGAGTTGGGAAAAATCGCCTGCGGGAGTGCCCCCCCCTACCCCCTATATATATACAGACATTTTATTTTATTTTTATGCTTACGTTACGTCAACATTTTCTAAATTATGAATCTCAGCATATATATAGGGTAGAAAGCACTCCCGCACTCCCCACAGCACATACAACATATTGAAAACGAATGAAAATCTCGAAATCGAATGAGCGACGGCCACACTCGCAGCCACCCCCGCAACTCACGCAAACCGCCCCGGAGGTCGCGCCAGAGATCGCCACGGAGGCCGATCTCTGGGCGGAGGTCAGGCGGTTGATCGCGGGCCGGCCGGAGTGGCACGGGCGCCGTTTCGAGGACCGGAGCCAGCCGGGGATCCCCGACGCGATGCTCTCGGGGACGACGCCGGGAGGGCGCTGGTACGCCTGGGTCGAGATGAAGGTCGGGCGACTGCGCTACGAGCGCGGGCAGCTGCCATGGGCGCTTGACGCGGCTTGCGCCGGCGAGGCGTGCCTCACGCTGCTTTGGCGCGGCGGCGGAGCCTTGCTCTACGACACCGCCGCTGTTGCCCGGGCGAGGGTCTTCGTGCAGGCTGACCCGGAGCCGGTGTTCGCTGGTGACCTGAAGGGGGCGCTGGTGGCGATCCGGCAGGCGGCACCGGGAGGGCACGCATGCGCAAAATCATTGGGTTAGGCAATTTTCGGAAAGCCGTTCTAATCGGCGGGGAGGTGGTGATCGCGGCCTGCGTCTGGTGGGCCTGCGACCGGCTGATCTCCCGACCCTACGAGCGGGCGAGCCCGCAGATCGAGCGTCTGCGCATGATGGATGCGGCGGCGCCAGCGGACGCGCTGGGCTGGCCGGTCAGCGATCAAGGATTTTGATTGCACACGCGGGAGGCGATCTGATAGCCTCCGCAGCTATGGCACGGACACCACGCGCAAAATCGCAGGAGGCCACCCCGAACGTGGTCGATATCGGCTCGCATCTCGCGGTGGGGCCGGAGGCGTTCGGCATGAAGCCGGGCACCCCGATCGCGCAGATGGTCGAGCGCATGGCGGGTCTTGGCCTGCCCGAGAACCAGATCGCGCTGATCCTGGGGATCTCCGACAGCGAGGTGCGGACGCGCTACAGCGCCGCGGTGAAGCTCGGGCAGGCGAAGGCGAACCTCAAAGTGGCGAACGTCGCCTTCGCGGTGGCCTGCGACCGGACGCACCCGAAGTTCGCCACCATGTCGATCTTCTGGCAGCGCAGCCGGATGGGCCTCGGCGGCGCCCTGGGCGCGTCCGCGAGCGACGAAGCCGACGAGATCGGCGAGGCCAAGGCGGCGGTCTACGGCGAGAGCGCGGCGGGCTACCGCAAGGCGCCAAAGCCGCGGCTCGATCAGCCCGAGGTGACCGCGAGGTTCGACGCGCTGATGAAGAGCTTCAGCCCGGCGAAGAAGAATGCCGCGTCCTGACGCTGGGAGCGCCGCCAGGGCGCCTCGGGCGCCTCGCCAGCCCGTCACCGAGGGCAACCGCGCATCGGCCCCGGAGTTGCCGTTCAACGCCTCCCTGGCGATGCGCTACGCCTTCGGCACCAAGCCGACCCGGGCGGCGATCCGCAAGGCGCTCTACCCCGGGTGCGACAAAGACCTGTTCGAGCGATGGATCATCGAGGACGAGCCGTGGCGGTTCTTCGCCCGGACCGAGCAGTTGGCGCCTCCCGGCGACTGGATCATCTGGCTGTTCCAGGCGGGACGCGGCGCCGGGAAGGAGCTTTGCGTCCAGACGCTCATCCCGACGCCGACCGGGTTCAAGCGCAATGGCGACCTCGTCGCCGGCGACAGGGTCTTTGATGAGAGGGGCCGCTTGGCGCGGATCCTGGAGGCGCATCCGCCCCGGGTTCCGGAGCGTGCGTGGCGGCTGCGGTTCAGTAGCGGCGCCACGATCGACGCCGGGGCCGACCACCTCTGGACAGTGACCTCCCGGAAGTCCCCATCGACGGCGTCCGCGGCGTGGTGGGCGAGGGCGGCGGCGGAGACGCTCGACACCACCACCCTCGCCGCGCGCGTCGCGGACGGCGACCGGCCGACGATCCCGATGCCCGCGGGAGTGCGCATGGGCGGGGAGTGGTTCGGTCCCCTGCCGGCTTACGTGGCGATCGTTGCCGTCGAGCCGATCGAGCCGAAGCCCATGCGCTGCCTCACGGTCGACAGCCCGTCCCGGCTCTACCTTGCCGGAGAGGGCATGATCCCGACCCACAACACCCGCTCCGGGGCGGAGTGGGCCTGGGAGCGGGTCCACAGCCACCCCGAGCACCGCCTTGCGGTGGTGGCCCCGACCTCGAACGACCACGATCGGGTGACGTTCGGCGGCGAGAGCGGGCTCATGCGGCTCGTCGACAAGCACCCGCACCTCGTGCGCAAGGTCAACCAGCGGCCGTACTGGTACATCGAACTGATGAACGGCTCGATGATCACGAGCTTTACCGGCGAAGCGAGCGAAAGACTGCGCGGCCCGCAAAATCACTCTGTATGGGCCGACGAAATGGCCGGCATGGGCGCCAACGCCAAGCCGACCTACGACCAGATGATGTTCGGGCTGCGCCTCAAGGGGCCGCACGGCGAGCAGCCTCGGGCGATGCTCTCGACGACGCCGAAGCCGCTCCTGCTCTTCCGCCAGCTGAACGACCGCTTCCTGCGCGGCGACCCCGCCGTCGTGGTGACGCGGGCGTCGATGATGGACAACAGCGCCAACCTCTCCTCCGAGCTGATCCGCGAGATCCGGTCGAGCTACGAGGGCACCCGGTTTGGCGAGCAGGAAATCTACGGCAAGCTCCTGCTCGACATCCCCGGGGCGCTCTGGACCGCCGACAGCTTCAGCCCCTGCACCATGCCGTCGCTGCACGAGCTTGACCGCATCGTCGTGGCGATCGACCCCTCGGGCGCGGCCGACAAGAATTCGAGTTCCGACGAGATCGGCATCGTCGTCGCCGGTGTGCGCTATGGTGGCAATCGCGGCGAGGATCGCTTCGTGGTCCTGAAGGACTCGACGATGATCGGCAGCCCTCGGGAGTGGGCGATCGAAGCGGTTCGCGAGTACCATGACTTCGCCGCCGACCGGATCGTCGCGGAGGGAAACTTCGGCGGCGCCATGGTCGAGAGCACGATCAAGCGCGAGGACCAGAACGTCCCGGTGCGGATGGTGACCGCGAGCCGCGGCAAGGCGGTGCGCGCCGAGCCGGTTTCGGCGCTATACGAGCAAGGGCGGGTCTACCACGCCACGGCGGGGGAGAATGCGACCGGCGGCGGCCTTGCGAAGCTCGAGGAGCAGCTGGTGCAGATGACCGTCACCGGCTACGTCGGCGACGGCAGTCCGGACCGGGTCGACGCCCTGGTCTGGGCGATCACCGACCTGATGGAGGCGCGTCAGGCGCCGGTCGCAACGCCGTCGAGCAACGCCTCGGTGAGCTACTGGCGGCCGAACCTCTAAAACGGTCTTGACAAACCAAAGGGTTGCGGGGGCCTGTCCGCAGGTGTTAGGCTCGCCGTCAACCCGGGTGTCAGGCCCGGCACACCCCGAGGGCAGTGGCCGACCGTGATCGATCCGGGCGAGAAGGATGCGAAGCGATCCTACCCGCTGACCACCGCCATCGGTGCGTCCGGGCTCGACGCGGCGTCCGGCTACATCCGCGAGGAGTTCCTCCCTGAGTTGCAGGGGCTCCGTGGTCGCAAGATGTACCACGAGATGTCCTCGAACGATCCGACGATCGGCGCGGTGCTTTTCGCAATAACCATGCTGCTCAGGTCGGTGGAATGGCGATGGCAGGCAAGTGATCCCGAGAACGAGCGAGCAACTGAAGCGGCCGAGATGGTCGAGAAGATGCTCACTTCCGACATGGTTATTTCGTGGCCGGAAGTCATCGACCAGATTTGCTCCATGTTTACTTATGGGTTCTGCGTCCTCGAAGTGCTATGGAAGAAGAGATCCGGACCGAACCCGGCGAAGCCCTGGATGGGCTCGGAGTTCGACGACGGCTACTTCGCGCCGCGCCAGCTGGCGATCCGGTCGCAGCGCACCATCGACCGATGGGTGTTCGACCCGGAAGAGAACCTGCTGGGCTTCGAGCAGAGCCCGCTCAACCTGCCGGCGAGGGTGGTGCCGATCCAGCGCTGCCTGCTCTTCCGCACCACGGTCGGGCTCGACTCGCCCGAGGGGCGCGCCCTTGACCCGGCAACGCCGGTCATCACCCCCGATGGCTGGCGGACGATGGACGACCTTCAGCCGGGCGATCGGGTGTTCGACGACGAGGGGCGTATCCGGTACGTCGTTGCGCGGCAGGACTGGGAAGATCGACCGAGCTACCGCCTCACCTTCAACGATGGCGGGGAGATCATTGCTGACGAGAACCACCAATGGGTTGCCTCCAATCTTTATGAACGCAGCATCGGGAAAGAAAGCGTTCGCACAACTCGTGAGTTACTCGGTAGGGTAAAGACCAGCGCCGAGTCCAACAACTGGGGTATCAGATGGGCAGCCCCTCTCGATTTCGTCAGGCAGCACCTACCTGTTGACCCATACTACCTCGGGGTGTGGCTTGGGGACGGATTTAGCGAAACCGCTGCCCTTGCTGCGCATGAGGACGACGCGGATTTCACCGCTGCCATCGTGGCGCAGCGCACCGGCTGGAAAACGGCGGTGGGCAAGAACGGCCCGGAAGGCTGCAGGGGGCGAAAAATCACCGTCCAAGGCGGCGAGCGGTGGGCGAGTGATGGCCCTGCGATCCGGCTCAGGGCGTTGGGCGTTATCCGAAACAAGCACATCCCGGAAGCCTATCTGCGTGGCTCGATTGAGCAGCGCATGGACCTCCTTGCGGGCTTGATGGACAGTGACGGGCACGTCGACCACATGGGTCGCTGCGAGTTCACCAACGTCAATCGCGCCTTGGTCGACGGTGTGGCGGAGCTTGTGCGCGGCCTTGGTTGTCAGCCTACAGTGCGCCTTCGAAAGAGGGCGTCTGACGAGCGTCAGGAGGCATGGGCGGTTCGGTTCACTCCGGCGGATTTCAAGCCGTTCCGGCTTCCTCGAAAGATCGCCCGGTGCAAGTCGGTTCGGGGCCGGACGCACCATTACATCACGTCGATCGAGCCGGTCGAACCACGCCGCACCGTCTGCATCGAGGTCGATGGGCCGTCGCACCTTTTCCTCGCCGGGCGCTCGATGGTGCCCACCCACAACAGCGCGCTCAGGAACGCCTACCGCCCGTACTATTTCCTCAAGCGCCTGCAGGAGGTGGAGGGCGTCGGCGCCGAGCGCGACCTCGCCGGGCTGCCGGTGATCAAGGTTCCGGCCGATCTTCTCAGTTCGACCGATCCGGCGAAGAAGGCCGCGGCGGCGGCCTACACCGACCTCGTGACGAAGATCCGCCGCGACCGGATGGAGGGGGTGGTGATCCCCTCGGACCGTGACGAAAACGGCAATCTTTTCTACGAGTTGTCGCTCCTTTCCACCGGAGGCAGCCGACAGATCGGCATTGACGAGGCGATCCAGCGCTACCAGCGCGATATTGCCCGGTCGGTGCTCGCGGACTTCATTTTCCTCGGCGCCGATGGCGGCGGGAGCCTCGCGCTCGGCAAGACCAAGGTGCAGACCTTCACCCTGGCGATGGAAGCCTACCTCAACGCCATCGCCGCGGTGGTGAACGAAGACCTCATCCCGAAGATCTGGGCGCTGAACGGCTTCGACGACGAGCTTATGCCGCGCGCCGAGCCGCAGGCGGTGAGCGAGGAAGACCTCGCCGCGCTGGCGAGCTTCGTCCAGACCATGGCGAACGTCGGCTTCCCGATCGCCGGCGACCGCGAGCTTGAGGCGGCGCTGCGCTCGAAGGCCGAGCTTCCGCCCGCGCCGGAGGACGCCGAAGACTTCGCCGAGTGGGCGCGCCCGCTGCCCGGCATGCCGCAGGGCGGTGTCCCGGAGCCGGTGGAAGGTGAGGAGGGGGACGGCGGCGGATCGCCCGTGCGCGGCAGCAGCAGCCGCCGTGCGGCCCGCCAGGAAGAGCAGGATGTAGAGAGCGAGACGCGCAAGGCGTTCCTCGCCGAGGTACTGGCGGGCTTCGATGGCAGGTGATCTCGATCCCCGGGCCTTCGGCGAGGCCTTGCGCGAGCGCGTCGAGCGGCAGACGCAGGCCGCCTTCGACGCGATCATGGCCGACTTCGGCGCCTCGATCCGCAAGGCCGGCGAGGAGGCCGCGGCGCAGGCGGCGCAGGAGCACGCCCGCGCCGCGGTGCGCAAGCTCGGCGAGGATCTCGGCTGCGACATTGCCCGCATCGCCACCGTCCTCGATATGGTGCGCGCCCAGGCGGCCAGCACCGAGACCGCGCTGAAGGGGCTCGACCTCGCCGAGAGCACCAGCCTCTACCGCTCGGTGCGCGAGGAGCAGGAGCGCCTGCGCGAGGCCCGCGACCGGCTGACCGACGATCTCGCCAAGGCGCGCAAGGCGGAAGGCGAGTTGCGCGTGCTCGCCGGGCAGCTGATGGCGACGAACGCCTCGACCGAGGCGGTCTCGGCCGAGATGGCGAAGGCGCTGGCCGCGCTTCAGGCCGACCTCGACCAGCGCGCGGCGCGCGCCGCGGCGATCGTGCTGAAGGAGATCGGGGACGATGCCCGACTGAGCATTGACCGGGCGGGCAAGGCTGAGCGCACCGAGGCCCTGGCGAAGCTCGCCGATGCCCAATCCCGGGCCGACGCGGCGCGCGTCGCTTATGAGGCGATGATGGAGGCCGCGCGCACCGAGTTCGCCAAGGCCGTCGTTCGCCTCGGTGCCTGGGAGGCCGACGCCGCCGCGCGCGTCGAGAAGGCCATCGCCGGGCTCCAGGCTCGCGCCGACCGCGTCGAGGAGGAGCTTGTCCGCAAGGCGGACGAGGCGGTGCTCCTCACCACCACGGGATCGGATGCGACCGCCGACGAGACGCCCCTCGTGCCGCGCGCCTTCCGCGGCCCGTGGAAGGACGGCATGAAGGCCCAGCGCGGCGATCTGGTGAGCTTCTACGGCTCGACCTTCCTCGCCACGCGCCCGACCAGCGACAAGCCCTATGCCACCATGGACGAGGGCGCCCCGTGGCAGCTGTTCGCCGCGGGCGGCTTCGGCGGCGGCTTCTCGAACAAGCGCCGCACCGCCGAGCTTGCGGCGATGGTCGAGGAGCTTCGCAACCTCGTCGTTGGCCAGCAGAACCACGAGATGCGGCTGATGGTGCTGGAGCAGTTCACCCCGACCATCACCAAGGTCTTCAACGACGGCATCTACAAGCCGGGTATTTACGCGGGAAATCAGTGACATGCCGACGATCACCCTGACGAAGCGCGGCACCGATCCCGATCCGGCCTACGAGCTTGGGCAGCCGCAGCACGACGGCAACCTGACCACGATCGAGGGGGCGGTGAACGCGCATGACGCCTCGATCGTTGCGATCGAGGGGGCGCATGCGACCCTTGCCTCCCGGGTCGGCGCGACCGAGGTGTCGATTGCCGACCTGGGCACGGACATGGGCGCGCTGAACACGTGGACGAGCGCGGCCATCGCCTCGAAGGTTGATGGTGACGATATCCGCCTGTCGAACCCCCGCGACATCCGGGATGGGGATTATGGCGCGTTCACGGCTTCCGGTGGCGTCGTTGCGCTGAAGCCCGAGGTGGTGGCCGATGCAATCGTCGCTGCCGCGGCGAACGTGGCGCTGGCCCCGGCGCTCGGCGCCGCGCTTGCCCAGGCGCTGCAGGCGCTCGACAACCCCGGGCTGCACGCGCTCCTGCTCAAGCTCTTCAAGAGCGTGCTTCTCGACGGCGAGATCCCGCGGCTCGGCCCCGATGGCGACGAGGTGGTCGGCATTCAACTGGAGCCGACGCCGCAGGCGTCCCAGGCCGACGTGCTGGCCGGCACCGACACCGACAAGGAAGTCACCGCCGAGGCGGCAGGCGGCTTCTACGTGGAGCGCACGATCGCTGCGGCATCGACCCAGGTTGCCGATTTCAGCGGCGCTACCCCGGTCTGGGGCGCGACGAACGAGGTGGCGGTCGAGGGCGCCGTCGCCTTCTCGATCCAGACCTTCCCGGAGTACATGGACGGCCGCGAGTTCACCGCGAAGTTCATCCGGGTGAGCGGGACCGGCCAGATCACTATTCCGGCCGCGCCGTCCGGGCTCTCCTCGGTCATCTACCGCGGCGGCCTCTCCGCGGCGGACATCCCGGTCCTCGGCTCGAACCCCGGCGACTGGGTGTCGGTGCGCGGCGTGATGGTCGACGAGGACACCTGGGCGGTGCTCGCTTTCGACTGGTACCCGTGATGAGCGGCCCCGGTCCGAACCACCGGCCGCTGATCCGCCCGGGCATCCGGCGGCTGACCAGCTTCTCGATCGGCACCGGCCCGCTCGATTTCGAGAACCGCGGCATGCTGCCGGAAGACTTCCTGCACATGTCGATCACCCGGACGGTGACCGAGGTGCCCGAGGTGGATCCAAGCCTCGGCTGGCAGCATATCGTCGAGCCCTGGGTGTTCGTGGGCGCTCCGGCCTATCGGCTGCACCTTTGGAAGTATTTCCGGCCCGGCGACGTGGACCCGCTGCCCGACGCGCCGGCGAGGAAGCGCGTCCGCATCTTCCGCGGCGCCCGGCTGAAGCCGGGGAGCGCGGTGACCTCGGTCAACAGCGCCCTCGCCATGACGGTACCGGCGCGCGCCTGCGCCAAGGCGATCTACCGCGAGTGGTCGGTCTACGACCTCTACGTGCGAAGCGCGAACACCGGCATCGGGACGTATCACCCGCCGGGGACGGATACCTACTACACCACCGCATCTATGGTGAATAACGAGACGGGCGGCGACAGTCATGGCGCAAGTAATGGCTGGCCGGAATTCCCGTTCACGATGACTGCGGCTGGCCCGGCCTATGCTCTGGCGTATGTTCTTGAACCGAGGAACTCCTGACATGTCCGATATTTACGTCGATCCCGTCAACGGCAACGACGGCAACACCGGCAAGACCCGGGCGCTCGCGGTGAAGACCTTGGTCAAGGGCGCCTCGAAGCTCGCGGCCGACGATCGGCTCGTGGCGATGGCAGGCACGCACCCGCCGCAGGCGAAGGGCGGCTTGGGCGTATCGCTCCGGTCGGACGTGACGGTTTACTTCGAGCCCGGCGCTATCTTCGATCAGGATTTCCAGTATCCGTATCATTTTCTTAACGGAAATGGCGGTTCTGACAACGTCGTCTTTGATGGCCTGGTGCTCCGCAAGTCCGGAGCGGCAATAACCTGGAACGGCCAGAACATTGAGATCAAGAATTGCGATATTCGTGAGACGAATTCGCATTGTATTTCGATCAACTATCCAAACGACAATATCTGGATCCATCACAACTATATGGAGAACGCCCAGCAGTCCGCCAACTACCGTTCGTGCATCTCGGTGTTCGGCTCGAAGAACAAGGGCATCGCCGGCATGAACACCGGGGACACCGCCCCGAATTGGAGCGGCACGTGGGGCGTCGTCGTAACCGATAACGCCATCGTCAATACCGGATACGTCGGCTCCAGTAACGGCGACGGTAACGGCATCATCATTGATTGCCAGTACGACATTACCGGCATTCAGGCATTCCACGATCCCACGGCCAGCGGCGAGAAGTTCACGAACTACGACAAGCGCACCCTTGTCAGCCGCAATATCGTGGTCGGTTCCGCTGGCTGCGGTATCAAGGTGATGATGTCGCGGCACAACCATGTGCATCGCAACACCTCTCACGCCAACAAGCGCAATACCTGGACCAAAGGGACGGGAGACAAGCTCACCGACAACTGGGTCGGCGAGTTTGCCTGCTACCATATCGGCAAGTGCTTCTTCACCGAGAACATCGGCTACTCGGTCAACGAGTCGGGCGGCGTTTTCGTCATGGCCAAGGGCGGCGATCTCGAAGGCAAGGACAAGTCGTTCACCGACGACAACGTCTACAACCGCAACCTGCTCTGGAACGATGTCGCGGCCTCCCGCAACCGGAACAATGGCTCGCCGGGCGGCATCTTCTACACGAGCGGGAAGAACCCGACGCCGAGCGCGCCTACGAAGGCGGCGTCCTCGCCCGGTCAGGACGGCTATTTCGTCGCGCAGCCGCAGTTCGAGGAGCCGTTGCTGCAGTCGAACGGCAAGGCGGTTTCCGCCGGTGCGCTGCTCGGCGTCGCCGCGGTCAACGAGTTCCGGCGCCGCTACGCCCTCAAGGCCGGAAGCCCGGGGATCACCGCGGCGGCCGATGGCGGGCCGCTCGGCGCGGTGCGCGGCAGCACGCCGTCGACGGATATCGTCGTGGTCACCCCGCCGAAGCTGACGATCGCCGTGGCGGAAAGCGGCAAGCCCTTCAGCCTTGTCCCGGCGGTCTTCAACAAGACCCCGGACACGACGTCGCTGCAGTGCGCCCTGTTTTACGACAACAGGTGGAACAGCGTGACGGTCACGCTCTCCGGCACCAATCCGGTCACCGGCACGCTGCCCAGCGTCGACTCGAAGATGAAGTTTTCGGTCAACCAGCTCTACACCGGCACCGGCGTTTCGGACGGCAAGACCCGCTCGGACGAGATCCTGATCAGCCCGGCGTCGGCGACGCCGAACACCCCGCCCGAGTGCACCGTGCCGCCTGCGCTGTCGGGCGCGGCTGTGGTCGGGCAGGCGCTTTCCGGCTCGGAGGGCACCTGGACCGGCAACCCGGTGCCGACGCGGACGCGGCAGTGGACGCTGGACAACGTCGACGTGCCCGGCGCGACCGGATCGAGCTACACGCCGGTGGCGGGCGACGTCGGCAAGGTCGCCCGGCTGAAGGTCAAGGGTGTGAACTCCGAGGCGCCGGCCGGCGTCTGGGCGACCTCGGCGCCATCGGCGGCGATCATCGCCTCCCCGCCGACCGACGACCTCGCCGGCCTCACCCGCCGGGTGGGCTCGCTTGAGGCGACCCAGGAGACGGTTGTCACCAACGTCGCGGCGAACGCGGCGCGCGCCGAGGAGATCAACGGCCGGATCGACACGATCAGCGCCGAGCTTGTCGCGCGGATCGAGGCGCTCGAAGTGACCGACTCGGGGATCCCCGAGCGGGTGGATGGCCTTGAGGCCATGATGCTCGAATTTCAGGTCGGGATGGCCGACTTCGGCGAGACGCTTCAGGCCTTCAGCGAGCAGATCGGCGACGACGACGCGACGATCGAGCTTCTGCTGGTGCGGATGACCACGAGCGAGACGAGCCTCGTCGCCCTCACCACCCATGTGAACGACCTCGTCGCAGTCGGCCGGCTGCGCGCGCGGAACGGCGGCATCATCGTCCCCGAGTGATGATGCCGCCGCACCCCGGGAGGCGCTTTGTTCGCCCAGGCGCCTCCCGGCCCTCACTCCCACACCCCCAGGAGCACCCCATGCCCGACACTGCCACGCCGATCCCCAAGGGGCCTAACGATGATCTGCCGGTCATTTCCGACTGGCGCACCAAGAGCTTCTGGATGATCGCGATCATCCCGGGCGCGATGGTGATCTCGAACCTGCTCGGCTTCAACCTCCTCGAAATCTTCGGGGTGACGAACGAGGCCGACCTCGCCGACAAGGTCTACATGATCGTGATGCTGATCCTCGGCATCGCCGGCCTGATCGCCCGCGCGGCGCCGCAGGCGCGCCTGAAGATCCTCGGCCAGATCGCCGGCGCGACGAGCTACGGTCCCGAGGTGAAGAGCCCGGCGCTCGTCGGCCTCCTCGCGGTCGGGATTGCGCTCGTCCTTGCCGGCTGCACCGGCATGCAGGGCCTGACCGCCGAGCAGCAGTATTGCCTCGCGGGCGAGGGGGTGCGAATCGCGAGCCGCGACCCGGCCTATGCCGACCTCGCGCCGGTCGACCGGGCGACGGCGGCCTCGAACGCCTGCGGCGTCGATCCGACGACGCTGGTGATCGACGCGATCAACACGGCGATTGTGGCCGCCCAGAAGGCGAGCTAAGGAGCAATCGCCTTCCCGCCGCCCTGGGAAGCGGGATCGCCTTCGGGTGACCCCCGAGAGGCCGGTGACGGCGGGAAGGCACCAGAGGGACAAGCCATGGCGGAGATTGTCGGGTTCCGGGTCGATAGCGGCCTGAAGGGCGCCCTCGCCCGCGCAGCCCGTCTGCACGGCACCGACCAGAGCACCTTGATCCGGGCATGGCTCGCCGACCGACTGGCGGCCGAGGGCTTCGGCGATTTTCGAGAGGAGGAAGACGATGGCGGCACCGATCAGGCCGGGGACGGCGGCGTTCACGCGGATGATCCGAGAACTCGCGGGCGAGGATCTGCCGCCGGGCCTGAGCCTCGGCATGGGCTCGGTCGTCGCGCGCCGCGTGCTGCAGCGGATCAACGATACGGCTGAGAAGGCGATCGTCGATGGCCTGCTCAACCCGATCCAGTACCTCGCGGTCGGCGGCACTCCCGTCGAGACCGTGACCCTGTTCGAAGCGGCGGGACGTCCGCTCTCGGAGACCCAGGCGGAGGTGCTGAATGCGGCCTACGTCACGTTCACCGGTGAGGGCGATCCTTCGGAGGGCGATGAGCCTCCTGGCGTGGTGGTTCCCGGCCCCCAGGCCCCCGATCCTGACGCCGATCCTGACGGCGCGGAGGGTGGCGTTGTCGGCGAGGCCGGAGAGGGCGTGGACGCCGACCCCGGCACGGCGCCTGTCGAGCCCGGTGAGGCGGTGGACGACGCCGGGGAACCGGAGAACCCCGAAGAAGCCGAAGGGCCGCAGGCGGCCGAGCCAGAGGCGCCGTGGTACGATCTCGACCCAACGGCAGGCGAGGGGGTGCCGGAAGCGCCGGCCGAGGAGCCTGAAGCCCCGATCGAGGAGGCTCCCGAGCCCGAGGAACCGGAGGCCCCTGTGGAGCCCGGCGATCCCGTCGTCGACGAGCCCGGCGATCCCGTCGTCGACGAGCCCGGCGAGCCGGAGCCGGAAGCCCCTGTCGAGGAGCAGCCCGAGCCTGAGGAGGTGAGCGAGGCCCCCGAGGAGCCGCCGGCCGAGGAGGTGGCGGCCGAGGAGCCGGCGCCGGAGGCACCTGTCGAGCCGCAGGAGCCCGCGGAAGCTCCGGCCGAGCCGGAGGCCCCCTCAGAGCCGGAGGCGCCTGTCGTCGAGCCGGAGGCGCCGCAGGAGCCCACCGTGGCCGAGTGGATGGAAGAGGAGCCCGTCGTCGAGGAGCCGGCGGAGAAGGTGGCTGAGGATCCGGAGGCCCCTGCGCCCGATGGCATCGAAGGCTGATCACTTCGAGGAAGCGATCGTCGGCTACGAGCCGGGAGTGCGTCGCGAGATCCGCGCGCTCCTCACGGCCGTGGCAGGCAGCGGCGACCGCGCGACGATCGAGGCGATGATCAAGGCCGGCGACCTCACCGGGCTCGCCGACTACGTCTCCGCCCTCTACATCGCCGCCGCGGCGCCAGCGCTCGCCTCGCTCCTCGCCGTGGTGAAGGCCGGCGCCGACCTTGCGGCCGTCGATATCCGCGAGGCGGCGAAGGGCCTGCCGCCGAAGCCCGGGGCGTCCCCGGGGATCCTGTTCCAGGGCGCGGCCGACTTCGGCTACAACCCGGTGAGCCCGTCGACGATCAGCGCCACCCGCACGTGGCAGGGCAACCTGATCCGCGAGATGGGACTGACCGCCCGCGAAGGCATCATGGAGACGGTGCGCCGCGGCATCCTCGCCGGCGAGAACCCCCGCACCATTGCCCGGCAGGTCAAGGTTGGGCTGCCGCTCACCCAGAGTCAGCAGCGCATCGTCCAGAGCTACCACGCGAACCTCCGGCGGATCGCCGATGACGGCATCCGGAGCGCCACCACCTGGGGTATCTACACGCCGCGCCAGATCGCCGCGCTGAAGGCCGAGAACCCGCGGGTGTTCAAGGCGCTGAACTTCTCCGCGAAGGAGATGAAGGAAGGCCGGCGCTGGGCGAAGATCAGCCGCGCCGCCGGTACGCTTGGCGCCGACGCCAAGGGGCGGAAGGGATCGAAGGCGCTGGGCCTCGTCGACGCGCCCGAGACGCAGGGCGGCGCCAACGCCTACCGGATCGGACCGGACGGCAAGCCGCTCGACGCGATGAGCATGTGGCGGCTGCGCGACAAGACGTTCGACCCGCTGATCTACGACATCGTGGCGGCGCGCGAGGCCGGCGACGAGGCCGCCGAGGCCGCGGCCCGGGCGCGCTTCGGCGCGAAGGTCGACGTGATGGCGACCCGCTACCGCGAGCGCATGGTGGCGAGCCGCGCCGAGAACATCGCCCGCACCGAGACGATGCGCGCAGCGAACCTCGGCAGCTACGAGGCGTGGCGGCAGTCGATCGAGGACAGCGACCTCTTCGAGCCGCACATGGTCCGGCGCATCTGGCGCACCGCGCGAGACGACCGCGTTCGCCCGAGCCACCGTCGAGCCGCCGACCAGAAGGTCGGGATGACCGAGCCGTTCCAGGTGGGCGGCTTCGCGGTGCTGATCCCGCCATCCGGACCTCGCTGCCGTTGCCATATCCTCTATGATGTTGATTTGACAGGGAGTCTCTGACCATGGGTGATCTGAGCCAGAATTTCAGCCGCGCGGAGTTCGCCTGCAAGGACGGCTGCGGGCGCGACACCGTCGACGCCGGGACGCTCGCGGTCCTCGAAGCGGTGCGGACGCATTTCGGGCTGCCGGTGACGGTGGTCTCGGGCCACCGCTGCGCGACGCACAACCGCGCGGTCGGTGGCGCGTCGTCGAGCCAGCACCTTTACGGCCGGGCCGCCGACATCAAGATCGCCGGGGTTGCGCCGCAGGCGATTGCCGACTTCCTCGACCGCGCGCCGCTCGCCGGCCGCGGCGGCATCGGGGTCTACCCGACCTTCGTCCACGTCGACACCCGCTCGGGTGGCGCGGCCCGCTGGCGGGGATAAGCCGATGGGGGTGGACAAGCCCGGCAGCCGGGCCTGGACGAACGTGCTGAAGGCGGTGTTCCTGCGCCGTGGTGGCGTCATCCCGAAGGGCTCGGGGGTCTCGCTTGGCGGCGAGATCCACGATGGGCTCCTCGGTCGGCGCGTCCGCATCGGCAGCCGGGCCTACCTCCGGCGGATGCGCGAGCTTGCCGCCGAGGCTGCGCCGCTTGATATCGCCGGCGGCACGATCACCACGCCGACCGGGTACAAGGTCGCGACGCTCACGAGCTCGGGCACGCTGACCGTCACGGGCTCGGGGTGGCTCTACTACGAGATGGTGGCGGGCGGAGGCGGCGGAGCCATTGGCCGTGGCGGCGGCGGTGGCGCCGGCGAGATCAAGCGCGGCTCTATGTTCCTCACCGCGGGCACCTACGCCGTGAGCATCGGCGAGGCCGGGTTGAGCGCCACTGCGTTTCAGTCTCCATCGGCACCTGGGGGCGACACGACGGCTCTCGGGCTCACCTGCAAGGGCGGGGGTCGCGGAGGCTATTACAGCGCTCCCCCTCCCGGCGGCGACGGCACAATGGATGGCGGCCCGGGCGGTAGTGGCGGGGGCGCCGGAGGACTGGACGCTCTCGCTCCCGCCGCCTCTGGCGGAGCAAGCCTCGCCGCCGCGGGCGGGCTGGGATACCCCGGCGGCGCCAACTGGTGGGATGCGACATCTACGGAGCAGGCCGGCGGCGGGGGCGGAGGAGCCGGCGGCCCGGGTGGCAATGCGGCCGAAAACACGGCCGGTCTCGGCGGCGTCGGCGTAGCATCCACGTGTCCCGGGGTGTCGGCGATCTACGCCAAGGGCGGGACCGGGGGTGCCCTCGACCACCAAATACCCGCCGACGGGCTCACGCCGGGTAGCGGCGGCGACGGTCGCAACGCCGCCGCCAATATACGAGCCGGCAATGGCGCCAAGGGTATCTCTCACTTCTGGATCGAGGCCGCCGCGTGAGGCTCGACCATGCGTGAAGGTCATCCCTCGGAGCCCCAGTTCGGGCTCGCCGAAGAGTTGCAGCGCGATCCCGAGCCGCCGCGGCCGAACCTGCTCTGGCGGGTGCTCGTCGCCCTCGTCGTCGTCCTGAGCGCGGTCGCCTGGGCGCCGCTGCCGTAGCCCCGGGAGACCCCCATGGCCATCGTCTACGTCAACAGCATCACCGGCCACAGCAAGGCGCCGGGCACGGCCGCGAGGCCGCTTCGAGACCTCGCGCACGCCATCGCCGTGGCCGGACCGGGTGGTGCGGTCGAGGCCTGCGGCACCTTCGGCGGCCAGACCGTCCACGTCCCGCGCCTTACCCTCGTCGGCAACGACGCCACGATCAGGGCGGCGGACAGCGCGCACGGCATCCTGGTCTTCGCCCCCAAGGTCACGATTTGCGACTTCATCGTCGAGCAGTCGAGGGGCGGCGGTATCGCGGCCGCTCGCGGCGTCGATTTCCTCACGCTCCGGCGCAACCTGATCTGGGGCAACCGCGGCAACGGCGTCTCGCTCATCGGCGGCAGCGGCCACATCGTCCAGGACAACCGGATCCTCGGCAACATCGGGACGCGCGACCGGCACAGCTCCGGCATCAGCATCCTGAACCCCCGTGCCGTCGAGACGACGGCGGCCTACCAGTTGAAGATCCTCGGCAACACGATCGCCGGCAACGGCACGCTCGCCGGCACCGACGGGTTCGGCATGATCGCCGACAAATGGACCGTCTCCACCCCGACGCCGTTCGACGGGTGGGCGCTCATCGCCGACAACCAGTTCTCGAGCAACTGGAACTCGGGCTTCTACGCCTACCATGCCCGAAACATCGTGCTGCGGGGCAACACGTTCGCCGGCAACGGCACCGATCCCCGCTTCAAGCGCGCGGTGGAGATCGGCCTCAACGATGCGCAGGGCGTCAAGCTCCTCCGCAACATCGTCACCCGATCCGATCGCCCGTCGCTTGCGCTGCTCGGCAATACGACCGCCGTGGCTCTCGCCAACAACCAGCTCGGAGACCTGGCCCCCTGGTCGCGGCCGCTCGCAGCTTGAGCCAATGCCGAGCTGGCCCGGGAGGGGTTCGGCGAGCACGACATCCCGGGAGGGGGGTAGCGGTAATTGTTGGGATTTGGTGCCGCCGGGGTGGACTTGAACCCCCGACCATCCGCTTACAAGGCGGACGCTCTACCTGACTGAGCTACGGCGGCGCACCAAAGCGACCCTTAAATGGCCGTTCGGGTCGTCGCTGTTGTCGGTCGTGGCGAGTGCATAGGCGTACAATAATCGAGTGGCATTGACGCAGTCAATGCGGTATCGTTGTTGACCTGCAAATCGCTCCCTGGCACTTTGCCTCTCTCTGGCCGCGCGTGACCTCATCAAAGCGGCGCGACCGGAGCAAAGTCCGCCCTGGCCTCCGAATTGTCACCGTATGGTGTGCGTGTCAGCCAATCGGCTGAATAGGAGCCGGGGCGGCAACTTTCATCGTGAGGCGTACGAGCAAGATTCGGGCGAACTGGTGGGTTAATTCAGTAACGTGCGAGAGGACCGAACGCCCCGCCCCATTCCCCGAAGCCCTCGCCCGCGACCACATCCTGAGCTGGTCCAACCCCGGCGCCACCCTGCCGAGACGGATGAGCATGCGTTTCGGCTTTGCCATGTAGCCCTTGCGGACCAGCCGGGCCTTCGCCTTGGTGTCGATCATCAACTTGCGGTGCTGCACCGCGGCAAGCGGGTCGTGGACGGCGCCCGCCCGGGCAAGATGGATGCGGCGCCAGAAGGCTTTCGGGGACGGGTTCGGGTGGCGCATCAGACCGGCCCTCCGCATTGGCCGCAATCGCCGCCGCAGATCTTGCAGACGATGATGGGCTTCGGCGCCAGGATGCCGTGCTTTCGGGCGCGTTCCCGCTGCTCGTCGATCCGCTGGCGCCGCTCGACCTCGGGCTCCACGTCGTAGAGCATGAGCCGCAGCATGAGGATGTTCAGCGCCGGGTCGTTCAGTTCGGAAGCTCGCTGCGCGACGAGGGCGATTAACACCTGCGCGATGCTCCACGCCATGACGAGCGGCCCGGGATGCGGGTGTCCCTCGATTGTTTCACGGATTAGGTTCGGCAGGTGGACGTCGAAGCTTTCCGTGGTGGTGTAATTCGTCATGGCTTGCTCCAGGAGGCGGCCGTCAGGAAGGCCTCGACCACGGGGCGAGCGTCGAGATCGGCGCCCTGCTCCTCGATTGCGACTTGCGCCGCCTCCTCGCCGGACTCTTCGAACGCACCGGCGCGCCAGGAGAGCAGAAGGAACTTCGCCGCCTGCGCGGTGCTCGGCCAGCTGGCGTGATCGAGGAGGGCGATCTTCGCAAGCCGGAAGTCCTCCGGGAGGATCCGGGCGGACTTGGCGGCATTCTGCCATTCCCAGGCCGAGGTTCCACCCTCCGCCGGCAGGGCGTCCGCAACCGCGGCGAAGGGCGCGAGCGCCGCGGTGAGCTTCCGATTACGGGCGAGGAGCGCCCGGAGAACCTGGGCGCAGGCGGCGTCGAGGTTCTCCGGCGTGTTGGCTTCGAGGCGCTTTGCCAGCGCCTCCGCCTTGTTATCGAGGGCCGTCATCGGGTCTTTCCTTTCCGCTGGTGCGGCAGCTGGCCGTGCGCCGCCAATTCGGCTTGCGCCTCCATGACGATGCGGCGCACCTCGGCCTTCGCCTCGTCGTTGGTGGGCTCGCGCCCGAGGCGGGCGGCGAGCTTGTTCCAGATGGTGTCGGGATTGCGGTTCTCGACCGTGAAGGTGACGATCATCAGACCCCCAAGGTATGCGGCACGCCGAAGCATGCACGGGACTGCAGGGCGAGATGCCAGCGGTAGAGGTATTCCCGGCCGGCGGCCTCCTCGACGCTCCGGCCGCACTCGATCCGCCATGCGAGGCGGATCACGGTGCTCACGCCGGGAACCCGCGGCAGTCGCTCGCGCGTCCAGGAGTCGAGCAGCGTCTCGGCCTCCTCGGCCGCGACGTGATGCCTGCCGTATGCAGCGGCCCATTGGCGCACCATCAGCGGCCTCCCTCGACGAGATCGCGGCGGCATTCGGCCGCCAGCCGCAGGTGACGAGCCGCCGCGGCCGGATAGGCGCGGTACTCGCGAGCGTAGGCGAGATGCCACCACGCCCGGCCGAGCGCGCGTTCGCGGGGCTCATCGCTGTCCGCATCGTGGAAGCTGCGCAGGAAGGCCGGGGTGATGGTCGGGCGGGACACGGGCGGGGCTCCTTCGGGGTACACGGTTCGTTAAATTTGTTTATACGGCAAATCAGCGAGGAGTGCAAGCGAAAAATGGCGGAGCGCCGGGGAGTCGAACCCCGCTGATCAGCCGCCACCCGGCGGAGCGCCCCGTCCGTTTTCAGTGGTGGCGCGGCCCGGGCTCGCAAATGATGGCGTTCCCGTCCGACCACGACCGTTCGTCCCCCAGGATCTCCCCTTTCGAGACGACGGCGATCAGTTCCAGGTCCCAGGCGACGGGCGGCTCGTCCCCGGCCCTCTCCGCGCGGCGGTCGAGCTTGGCGCGCGCCTTGAGTGCGGCGGTCTCGCGGTCGTCGGCCCAAACGGTGATGCGGGGGCGCGGCTCGAAGCACCCGACCTTGAACGTCCAGCGCAGGCTGGCAGGCTTCATGCCCCTACCTCCTTCGGCAGCGGGTCGGCGAGGAAGTATCGCTTCGGCCCGAGGCCGCGCCAGCCGGGCAGCGTCTCGCCGAGCACCGCCCGGTTGCGGAACTCCCACACCGAACGGTCGGGCTTGGGGTGCGGATGGACGTCGAGCCGGCGGGCCTTGATCAGACCGAAGAACTCGTCGCGCGAAACCTCCCTCATCGGAAGAGCCTCCCGAGGAGGCGGCCGGTCAAGCGCCCGGCCTCGCGGCGGGCGAGGCGCCGGACGATCGGCTGCGGCGAGCCGGTGCGGGCGGCCTTCTGCACCGCCTGCGCGTCGCCGAGGAACTTCGCCAGGGCGTAGAGCAGCGAGCGGGTCTTGTTGAGGCTCATGCGGACTCCCCTTCGGGCGCCGCGTCGGGCACCTCGCGCTTCACCTCGTCGACGAACCACTCCGGGCTCATGTTCCGCAGCATGCCGCGGAGGATGCGCTCGCGCTGGCGCTCGTCGTAGTCGGTGACGTCGACCGCGCCGTCTTCGGCCCGCTCGCGGGTCTTGATCCTGGTCGGGATGAAGTAGGTCTTCTCCATTGGGGGCTCCTTGCGATTTGTTAAATTGTTTCTACCGCAGATCAGTGAGGACTGCAAGCGGAAAAATGACCCTCGGAGATACCGAGGGGGGTTATGTCAGTTTTGTCGGTTCGCTTTTGAGTCTTTCGGCATCATTGACCGTCTGGGCAAAGGTCGAGGTGCAGCACCGTGGGCCGCAATCCAATAGCGCAGTGTGACAGGGTATGGCATGCTGCCTATGCGACCAGACCCGAAAGAGGTGGAGCAATGATCACGATCGAGATCCGGCAGACCGCCGGAAGCATCTGGGCTGCCGTGGCAGTCTACCCGGTGCGCGGCAAGCTCCGGACCAAGATGGCAAGCGGCAGGACCAGCGCGCACGCGCTGCGCCGGATCATCGCCCGGCTGCGCCGCAACGGCCACGGCGGCAAGCCCTGGGCCTTCCCCGAAGGCGACCCCGTCCAGATGAAGGGCACGATCCCGCCGCGTCCCCGGCGGGCGGGCGCACCGAACAAGTCGCCGAACAAGTCGCCGAACAAGTCGCCGAACAAGTCGCCGGGCAAATCTGCGGCGCCCGCCTTGCCCGGCCCGTCAAACGTCGTGTCCTTCCCCGCCTCCAATAGCGCAGTGTGAACATGGCCTCCTACCTCGAACGACAGGCCCGGCGCCGGGCCGGGGCGGCGCGCGCCTCACTCATGCTGGCGATGGCCGGCGTCCCCGTCCCGGTCGGCAAGACGAACGACCCGCGGCCGCTCTACGTGAGCCGGGCGCTCCGGAACGCCGGGCCGCTCCGGCGCTGGGCGCTGGGCGTCGGGCTGCCGAACGTCGAGCCCGAGAGCGAGATGCACGTCACGATCGCCTACAGCCGCGCGCCGGTGCGCTGGCTCGACATGGGCGCCGCCTGGACCGAGGAGGTGCACGTCCCCGGCGGCGGGCCGCGCACGATCGAGCGGCTCGGCCCGGAGGGGCGCACCGTGGTGCTCGGCTTCGTGAGTCCCGACCTCACCGGCCGCCACGAGGAGCTGCGCGAGCGCGGCGCGTCCTGGGACTGGCCGAGCTACCTCGCGCACGTCACGATTGCGGAAGACGTCCCCGAGAGCTTCGACGTCTCCGCGCTCACCCCCTACACCGGCCGGCTGATCTTCGGGCCGGAGATCTTCGAGGCGATCGAGGAGAGCGGCAAGGTCGACAAGGCGTCCGGTTGGCAGCCGCGCCGCCGCAGCGGGCAGTGGGAGCCGGTGGGCGGCCTCACCGCGCCGCACCTCGGCCTTGGCGGCGTCGCCCGCCATCGCTTCGGCGAGGACGCCCGGCAGCGCGCGTTCCTGCCCGAGCCGACCCAGGCGGAGCTGAGCGGTCTGCCGGCCCACCTCGACAACCCCTACGGTCTCGTGCTGCGCAACCCGCAGCCGCCGAGCGACCCGAGGTTCAACGCCGATCCCGATGGCATCGCCACCTATCGCTTTGACGCCGACCCCGGCGAGGGGCTCTCCGGTCTGCCGTTCGACCCCTGGGACGGCGAGGGCATGGCCGACCTCCTCGGCGACTTCGACGAGCCGGCCTATCCCGCCGCCGGCCAGCGCCAGCTGGGCGCCGCGGTGGCGATCGAGGATCCGGACGGCCGGGTCTGGACGGTGACGCCGCTGAACTACCACGGGGGGGTCTGGGAAGCCTTCCCGCAAGGCGCCCGCAAGCCCGGCGTCTCGCTGCGGCTGACCGCGGTGCGCGAGGCCTGGGGGGAGACCGGGCTCAAGGTCGAGCTGGTCGGCTTCGTCGCCGACATCGAGCGGCAGGGCTCGATCGTTCGGCTTTACCGCGGCCGGCGGGTCGGCGGCAGCCCGGCGGACTACGGCTGGGAAACCGCCGCAGTTAACCTTGTTCCGGTTGACCTTATCCTAGAAAGAATGAATAGTGCAAGCGAACGCGCGATGGCTGCGTCGTTGGCAGGCGCACCCGCTGGGGTGGTCAAGGCCATGCTTGCCGAGGCCGACTTGCGCAAGGCACTGGGGGACGTCGAGGACATGGCGAACTGGGGGTTCGGATCCGGCCTTTCGATCGTCGACAAGGCGAAGAAGAAGGCGTGGTCGAAGCAGCCTCGGGTGCCGAAGGGGTTTCCGACCGGTGGCCAGTGGGCGTCCGGCGCCTACGGCTCCGGCGGCTGGGGGGCGATGTTCGCCGCCGCCGGCCAGCCGCTCGAATTGCAGAAGTGGAACGGCGAGGGGCCGCAGGCGGAGAAGCTGAACGCCGCCATCGCCAAGATGGAGCACGCCGCGCAGACCGGCGACGGCATCGAGGCGGTGATGGCCTACGCCGCCAAGCCGAAGGCGGTGCAGGTCTACTCCGCCGCCTTGTGGGAGAGCGCGCAGGAGGCGGTGGCGTTCTACCACGCCAAGGCAGCACACGCCTGGGAGAAGGCGGCTCCGCCAGCGCCGAAGGGCGAGCCGGCCCCGCCGCCGCCCGGCACCGTCGAGGCGCCACTGTCGCTTGCCGCCATGACGAAGGTCGGCGCCAAGGGCGGATCGAACCCCGGCGCGATCTACGAGGATGTCTTCGGGCAGCACTGGGTGGTCAAGGGCCTCGGCACGCCAGAGAAGGCGTTCAACGAGATCGCCGCGGCGAACGCCTACAAGGCGCTTGGCGTCAAGGTGCCTGAGGTGAAGGCGATCGACCTCGGGACCGAGCACGGCGGCGGGATCGGCGTCGCGTCGAAGGTGATCGATGGCCTCGACCCCTTCAAGCCCGGCACCCCGGTGCACGTGATGGGGGCCAGGAAGGACTTCGCCGCGCACGCGGTGCTGGCGAACTGGGACGCGGTGGGCGCGGCCTACGACAACCTCAAGGTCGGCGCCGGCGGCAAGGTCTACCATATCGATCCCGGCGGCGCCCTGCTCTATCGGGCGCAGGGCGCGCCGAAAGGCGCGGCGCTGAAAGCCCAGGCGGTCGAGATCGACACGATGCGCGACCCGCTCACTAATCCGCATGCAGCGAAGGTGTTCAAGGGCATGAACGCCGGGGAGCTGACCGACAGCATGGCAGCGACGCTGGCGGCCGGCTGGGACGCGAGCAAGGGCGGCCTGAAGCCGGCGCTCGTCACCGCGATCCTCGACGGCTACCCGGCAGGGCACCCCGACGCGCAAAAGACGATCGACATACTCGGGCATCGGATGGACGACCTCGCGGCGCGGCAGCAGAAGATGCTGGCGTCGCTGGCGTCGACCTCGACGCTCGACATCGCCGCGGCCGGCACCACCACCGGGCTCGTCGGCCACCCGGACCCGAAGGTCCAGGCGCTCGCCAACATGGAAGAATTGGCGATCTCGAACGCCATTGCATCGAACATCTTGGCGATTTCCGCGCACAACTTCAGCGGGGCATCCGCCTCGTTTTACGAGGGACATGTCAACCTGCTGCTGGCGAAGGCCGCGGCCGGCGACGTGGACGGTGTCAAGGCGGCGTTCTACAATAATACTTCTCCGGATCCGACGAAGAATTATTCGACCTACCAGAAGCTTTATCCGCTGATCATTGAGCAGGCGCAGCTGGTGGCAGCGAAGACCGCCAAGATCAAGGCGGCCCCCGGCGAGGGCAACCTCGCGACCGGCGCCGCCAAGGTGAGCGCGCACGATCTCGACGCCGCGCAGAAGCTCGCTGGCGACGCGACGCTGACCGGCAAGAGCGTGACCGAAGGCGCGACGATCGCGGCGGTGAAGGCCGCGGCGCCGAAGCCGGCGGCGGAGCCTGCGACCTACGTCCCGCCCGCGATGCCAAAGGATCCGGTGCTGGGCTCGAAGGGCAACAAGCCGGTCGCGAAGCACGTGGCGATCATGGAGGAAATCAAGGCGGTCGCCGCGAGCGGCAGCCACGCCGCTCCGGCGCAGGTGCAGGCGCTGGCCTCAACGGTCAAGGGCACCAACACCTATGCCAAGGCGCTGAAGAACTGGGCCGCGAACGTGGTCGAGGCACTGGGCGGTCAGGCGGCGATCGACAAGCTGCCGAAGGCGGAGAAGGCCGCGGGCTTCCAGGCCGGGATCGCCAAGGGCGCCGAGGTGATCAAGACGGTCGGCGGCTACCAGTTCAAGGAGACGAAGACCGTCGCGCAGTTCGACCCGAGCGCCTTTCCCGAGGCGCCGGACTTCCACAACTTCCATGGCGACGGGAAGAAGCTCTACAACAGCCAGCCGGAACTGAACCAGATCAACACCGACCTCGCGTCGATGATGCTCTCCAAGGCGCAGGCGAACGACCTCGCCGGCCTGATGGAGATGGATGTCTCGAAGTCGAAGCACCTCGTCGCCTACAAGACGAAGCTGATCGAGGAGTTCGACAAGTTCGGCAAGGAAACCGTCAGCACCGAGTTCCTCGGCGGCAGCGCTACCGGCGAGAGCCCGACCAAGGTCGCGGCCGAGATCGCCAAGAGCTTCGCCTACTCCAAGGCGACGAGCTACGCGAAGTTCGAGGCGCACAACATTCTGGGGGGGGTGCCGAAGGATCTGGTGCAGGCGCTGAATGACGCGAT
>Ga0209175_10000359_pt1 | contig 28834 bp, 29 predicted proteins | sample JI91814C2DNA_FD_187506 | JGI IMG/M metagenome (GOLD analysis project Ga0209175, IMG submission 187506) | Wastewater effluent complex algal communities from Wisconsin, to seasonally profile nutrient transformation and Carbon sequestration -... | ecosystem: Engineered > WWTP > Effluent > Algae...
GATGGACAGGCGGCTGGTCGTGCCATTCACGCGCACCACGTCGAACACCATCCGGCCCTCTTCGGCGCGAATGTTTTCGGCACGCACATTGGCGGATTCGGAGAATCCGTAGCGGACGATCTGCTTTGACACCAGCGGCATGATCGAGCGCACGTGCTTGTCGTCGTCGCACAGCACCGCCACGCCGTAGAACGGCAGATGCTGGAGAAAATCGACGAAGGACTGCTTGAGCTTCGCAAAATCGTGGCCGTAGGTTTCCATGTGGTCGGCGTCGATATTGGTGACGACCGACAGCACTGGCGTAAGCAGCAGGAAGGAGGCGTCGGACTCGTCGGCCTCGGCCACCAGGAAATCCCCCGTGCCGAGGCGCGCATTGGCGCCGGCGGCGTTGAGCTTGCCGCCGATGACGAAGGTCGGGTCCAGCCCGCCTTCGGCCAGGATGCTTGCCACCAGGGAGGTGGTGGTGGTTTTGCCGTGGGTGCCGGCGATGGCGATGCCCTGCTTGAGCCGCATCAGTTCGGCCAGCATCTGGGCGCGCGGCACCACCGGGATATGACGGGCGCGAGCCGCGACGACTTCCGGGTTGTCGCCCTTGACGGCGGTGGAGGTCACCACGGCATCGGCTTCCAGCACGTTCTCGGAGGCATGGCCCTGGACCACGCGGGCGCCCAGCGCCTTCAGGCGGCGGGTAGCAACGTTGTCGCCGAGGTCGGAACCACTGACCTCGTAGCCGAGATTCAGCAGCACTTCGGCGATGCCGCTCATGCCGGCGCCGCCGATGCCGACGAAGTGGATGCTTTTGACTTTGTGTTTCACGTTGTTTCCTTTAAGCGGCGAGGCCGGCGCAGACGTCGGCGACGCGGGCCGTGGCATCCGGCCTGGCGCAGCCCCGTGCCTTGGTCGCCATGGCCAGCAGGCGCTCGCGATTCATTTCCTGCAGCAGCGCGGCAAGGCGCTGCGGCGTGAGTTCGGTTTGTGGCAACAGCACCGCCCCGCCGGCATCGGCGAGGAATCGGGCGTTGCCGGTCTGGTGATCGTCGACCGCATGAGGAAAAGGCACCAGCACGCTGGCCACACCCACGGCGGCAAGCTCGGCCACGGTGAGGGCGCCGGCGCGGCAGATGACCAGATCGGCACTGGCGTAGCGCGCGGCCATGTCGTCGATGAAGGGCAGGAGTTCGCCTTCGACGCCGGCGGCCTTGTAGCTGGCTTTCAGGGCGTCGATCTGACGGGTGCCGGCCTGGTGCGTGACCTGCGGACGCTCAACCGGCGCCAGCAGCGCCAGCGCCTTGGGCAAGGCGTCGTTGAGGGCGGCGGCGCCAAGGCTGCCACCCACCACCAGCACCTTGAGCGGGCCACTGCGGCCGACAAAACGCTGGGCCGGCGGCGCCACGGCGGTAATGTCGGCACGCACCGGGTTGCCTATCCACTCGCCTTTTTTCAGAACATCGGGGAAACCCGTGACGACCTTGTCGGCAACGCCGGCCAGCACACGGTTGGCTAGCCCGGCGACGGAATTCTGTTCATGCACGACCACCGGCCGGCCGAGCAGGGCCGCCATCATGCCACCGGGGAATGTGACATAGCCGCCCATGCCGAGCACCACGTCCGGTTTGACACGACGAATCTGCCCCAGGGCCTGGGCAAAGCCGCGCAACAGGTTGAAGGGCAGCAACAGCTTGCGCAGCACGCCCTTGCCGCGCAGGGCGGTGAAACGCACCCACGCGACTTCGTAGCCGTTGGCCGACACGATGCGGGCCTCCATCCCGTCCGGATTACCCATCCACACCACCCGCCAGCCGCGATCCCGCAGGGCGTCGGCAACCGCGAGGCCGGGATAGATATGGCCACCAGTACCGCCGGCCATGACCATCAGGGTAGGCATCAGGCATTCCCCCCCCGCATGATCTGTCTGTTTTCCCAGTCGATCCGCAGAAGAATGGCGAGCGCAACGCAGTTGGCGAGAATTCCCGAACCACCAAAACTCATCAGCGGCAGCGTCAGGCCCTTGGTGGGCAGCAGGCCCATATTGACGCCCATGTTGATGAACGACTGAACACCCAACCAGATGCCGATTCCCTGGGCCACCAGTGCGGCATAGTTGCGCTCCAGCGTCACGGCCTGCTTGCCGATGGCAAAGGCACGCTGGATCAGGATTCCGAACAGCACGACCACGGTCACCACGCCGGCAAAGCCGAGCTCCTCGGCAATCACCGCGAGCAGGAAGTCGGTATGGGCCTCGGGCAGGTAGAAAAGCTTCTCGATGCTTCCGCCAAGGCCAACGCCAAACCATTCGCCACGGCCAAACGCGATCAGCGCGTGCGAGAGCTGATAGCCCTTTCCGTAGGCGTCCTGCCACGGGTCCATGAAGCCGAGGATGCGCTGGCGACGGTATTCGGAGAAGGTGATCAGCAGCACGAAGCCGATCGTCGCCACGATGGCGAGCAGCACGAAAAGGCGCACATTGATGCCGCCCAGAAAGAGCACACCGAAGGCAATCGCGGTAATCACCACGAAGGCGCCGAAGTCAGGCTCCTTCAGCAACAGGAAGCCGACAAACAGGATCACCGCGGCCATCGGCGCGAAGCCCTGCTTGAAGCTGCCCATCAGCGGCAGCTTGCGGGCGGTGTAATCCGCGGCGTAGAGCGCGGCAAAAAGCTTCATCAGCTCGGAAGGCTGGAGGTTGACGACGCCGAGCGGCAGCCAGCGGCGAGCACCGTTCACGTCACGCCCGATGCCGGGAATCAGCACGATCAGGAGCAGGACGACCCCGCCGATGAACAACCACGGCGCCATCTCCTGCCAGGCCCGCATCGGGAGCTGGAAGGCCACCACCCCGGCGATCACGCCGATGGCGAGGAAGACCGCGTGGCGCACGAGGAAATAGGCTGGCTGGTGGCCGAACATGCGGCTGCCTTCGGCGGTGGCAATCGAGGCCGAGAACACCATGACCAGCCCGAGCAGCAGCAATGCCGCGGCGGACCAGATCAGCCAGGGATCAAGCTCGCGGGGCTGGCCGAGGGGCTGCATCAGGCGATTTACCGCGCGGCTCGTCTCCGGCGCAGTGCTGTCACCGGTGTGGCGGGCGAAGAAGCCGGACAGGCTGGCAGCGAGTTTCATACGAGGCTGACGGAAGGCAAGCGCTGCACGGCGTCAATGAAGACCTGGGCGCGGTGAGCGTAGTTGCGGAACATGTCGAGACTGGCACAGGCGGGTGACAGCAACACCACGTCGCCGGCTTGGGCACGGGCATTGGCCTCCAGCACTGCCGCGTCCATGTCGGCGGCACGCACCAGCGCCACACCGCAACCGGCCACGGCGGCTTCGATGGCCTCGGCGTCGCGGCCGATCAACACCACGGCGCGGGCGTAGCGGGCGAAGGCATCCTTCAGCGGCGAAAAATCCTGGCCCTTGCCGTCGCCGCCGGCGATCAGCACGACCTTCCGGCGCAGCCCTTCGAGCGCGGCAACGGTGGCGCCGACGTTGGTGCCCTTGGAGTCGTCGTAATAAATCACGCCATCGGTGCGCTCGGCGACTTTCTCAACCCGGTGCGGAAGACCACGAAAGGCCTTGAGCGCAGCGACGAGCGGCGCGCGGGGCAGCCCGGCCGCCTCGCACAGGGCCAGCGCAGCCAGCGCGTTGGCGACGTTGTGGCTGCCGGCCAGCAGCATGTCGGCGCGGCGCAGCAGTTTTTCGTTTCCGCGGGCCAGCCATTCGCCGTCGTCGGCATGCACCACACCGAAATCATCGGAGCAGGCCGGCGCATCGACACCGAAGGTGAACACGCGCCGGCCCGGCAGCGCCATAGCCATCACGCGGGCATCTTCGCGGTTCAGTACCTGCACGCCGGAGCCCTGAAAAACGGCGGCCTTGGTGGCGGCGTAATCGTCGAGACCGGTGTAGCGGTCGAGGTGGTCGTCGGTAACGTTGAGTACCGTGGCGGAAACCGCCTCCAGCGCCGGCCGGGTTTCGAGCTGAAAACTGGACAGTTCCAGCACCCACACCTGCGGCAGCGCCTCTTTCGCGTCGAGGCGGGCCATCAGCACGTCCAGCGCAGCCGGGCTGATGTTGCCGGCCACGACACCATCCAGCCCCGTGGCGCGAACCATCTCGCCGGCCAGCGTGGTGGTGGTGGTCTTGCCGTTGGTGCCGGTGATGGCAATGATCCGGGAGCGATCGTCGGCACCCTGCTCACGCAGTGCATCGGCCAGCAGATCCATCTCGCCGACGACCGGGATGCCACCGGCTTTCGCGGCCTGGACCAGCGACTGGCGCGGATCGATGCCGGGACTGATGGCAATGCGCCCAACGCCATCGAGCAGTGAAGCCGTGAACGGGCCGGTGACGACCTCGACGTCAGGCGCTTCGGCGCGCAGGCGATCGACGCCCGGCGGTGTGTCGCGGGAATCCGCCACCCGCAGGGCCACCCCTTGGCGGGCCAGCCAGCGGGCCATCGCCAGGCCGGATTCGCCAAGGCCGAGAACGAGGGTGAGATCGGTGCGGATCATCATCGCTTACCGCAGCTTGAGTGTGGACAGCCCGAACAGCACGAGCATGATGGTGATGATCCAGAAACGCACCACCACCTGGGTTTCCTTCCAGCCACCGAGTTCGTAGTGGTGATGCAGCGGCGCCATGCGGAAGATCCGTTTGCCGCCGGTGTATTTGAAGTACAGCACCTGCACCATCACCGACAGGGCTTCGGCCACGAAGAGGCCGCCCATGATGAAAAGGACGATTTCCTGGCGGACGATCACCGCGATGGTGCCCATCGCCGCCCCGAGGGCCAGCGCCCCCACGTCGCCCATGAAGACTTCCGCCGGATAGGCGTTGAACCACAGGAAACCAAGCCCCGCACCGGCGATCGCGCCGCAGATCACCGCCATTTCGCCGGCACCCGGGATGTAGGGCACACCCAGATACTTGGAAAAACCCATGTGGCCGGCTACGTAGGCAAAAATCGCCAGCGCTGCGCTGACCATCACGGTCGGCATGATCGCCAGGCCATCGAGGCCGTCGGTGAGGTTCACCGAGTGGCTGGTGCCGTTGATGACGAAGTAACTAAGGATGACGAAACCGATCACGCCCAGCGGATAGCTCACCGCCTTGAAGAAGGGCACGATCAGTTCAAGCTGGGCCGGCAGCGTGGCCGTGAGCCCGAGGAAACTTGCCGCGGCAAGGGCAATCGCCGAGGTCCAGAAATACTTCCAGCGGCTCGCCAGCCCCTTCGGGTCGCGGTACACCACTTTTTTCCAGTCATCGACCCAGCCGACCACACCAAAACCGAGGGTGACAAAGAGCACCACCCACACGTACTTGTTGCGCAAGTCGCCCCACAGCAGGGTGGTGACGGAAATCGAGATGAGGATCAGCACGCCGCCCATGGTCGGGGTGCCGGCCTTGGTGAGGTGGGACTTGGGGCCGTCGTCGCGCACGGCCTGGCCGATTTTCTTGGCGGCCAGCCAGCGGATCACGAGGGGCCCGCAAACCAGCGAAAGGACGAGCGCCGTACCCGCTGCCAGCATGGTGCGCAGCGTGATGTAACCGAACACGTTGAAGAAACGCGCATCCTTGCCGAGCCACAGGGCCAGTTCAAGCAGCATGACGTCGCTCCCGAATCGTTACGGAAGAAACTGCACTCATTCCTGCACTACAAAAACTCATCAAACCTTCTCCGCGAGGGCGTCGACGACCCGTTCCATCTTCATGAAACGCGAGCCCTTGACGAGCACCACCGTGTTTTCGTTCAGTTCCGCCTTCACCGCCGCGACGAGATCGTCGAGCCGGGTGAAGTGGTAACCCCCTTCGCCGAAGTTGCGCGCGGCAACCTCGCTCATTTCGCCCAGCCCGAACAGGAAATCGACGCCCTCGCTCTTCGCGTAGCCGCCGATCTCGTCGTGGTACTGGAAACTCTGCTCGCCGATCTCCCCCATGTCGCCGATCACCAGGATCTTGCGGCCGGGGGTGGCCGCCAGCACCGCAATGCCGGCGCGCATCGAGTCAGGGTTGGCGTTGTAGCTGTCGTCGATGAGCACCGCATCGCCGGCGCCCTTGCGCAGGTGCAAGCGGCCGGCCGTGCCGGTATAGCCGCCCAGCCCTTCCGCCACCGCGGCCAGGGAGATGCCTGCGGCCAGACAGGCAGCTGCTGCCGCCAGGGCGTTGCGCACATTGTGCTGACCCGGCACCTGCAAACGGAAATTCGTGTCGCCCTGCGGCGACGTGAGCGCCACGTCGCTGCCAAAGCCGTTGATCGTGCATTGGGCAGTGACATCGGCCCCGGCCGACAAACCAAACGTGAGCGTGCGGCGGCCGGCGTTGATGGCTTTCCAGTAGCTGGCAAACGCATCATCGACGTTGATCACGGCCATGCCGTCCGCAGCCAGGCCGTCGTAAATGGCGCCTTTTTCGCGCGCCACTTCGTTCACGCTGCCCATGCCCTGAAGGTGGGCGCGCTGGGCATTGGTCACCAGCGCCACAGTGGGCCGTGCCAGCTGGGTGAGATAGCCGATTTCACCGGGGCGGTTCATGCCCATCTCGATGACGGCCGCACGGTGGTTGCCGGACAGGCGCAGCAGCATCAGCGGCAGGCCGATGTCGTTGTTCAGGTTGCCCTTGGTGGCCAGCACGGCAAGGTCGGGATCGAAGCCGTCGATGCGGGCCTGGGCGCGCAGGATGACGGCGCACATTTCCTTGACGGTTGTTTTGCCGTTGCTGCCGGTAATGCCGATCAGCGGCAGCTCGAAGCGCGAACGCCAGCCTGCTGCGAGTTGGCCTAGACCCAGGCGGGTGTCCTCGACGACCAGCAGGGGCAACGGAACCGGGTTGGTCGCGGCCCAGGCACGATCGACCATCGCCGCCACGGCGCCTTGCGCAGCCACCGCCGCAACGAACTCATGGCCGTCGAAGCGCTCACCACGCAAGGCAACAAAAAGCTGGCCGGACTGGATGGCCCGGGAGTCGGTACTGACCGACTGGAAGAACACATTGCCGCCCACCGCGGTGCCGTCGGTTGCCAGCGCGGCTTCCTGAAGATCCATCATGACAGGGCTCCCTGGGCGTTGTTCCAGGCTTCAAGGGCGGCGCGGGTTTGTTCCACGTCAGAAAAGGGATGGCGGACGCCGTTGATTTCCTGGTAGGGCTCGTGGCCCTTGCCGGCGATGACGATCACGTCGTCGGCGGCAGCTTCGAGGATCGCGCGTCGAATCGCTTCGGCCCTGTCGGGGATGGTTGCAACGCTTTCGCCGGCGCCAGCCGCGATGTCACGCAGGATGGCCTGCGGATCCTCGTTGCGGGGGTTGTCACAGGTCAGCACGACCTGATCGGCGAGGCGGCTAGCCACTTCCCCCATCAGCGGACGCTTGCCCGGATCACGCTCGCCGCCGCAGCCGAAGACACAGACAAGGCGGCCGTTACGGGCCTTGACCGTGGGCCGCACGGCCGCCAGCACCTGTTCGAGCGCATCCGGCGAATGGGCGTAGTCGACCACCACCAGCGGATCACCGACGCCACCCAGGGTTTGCATGCGCCCGAGGGGCGGGGTCAGATCCTCGGCCACCGTGGCGGCATCCTCGAGCGAAAACCCCGACGCCATCAGCGTGCCGATCACGGCCAGAAGGTTGGAAACGTTGAATTGCCCGACGACGTTGGGACACAGGTCAGCCGATTCGCTGCCACATCGGGCGGTGAAGCGCAGCCCCCCCGCCGTTGTCGTCAGCCGGTCGGCGACGATGACCCGGTTGACCCGTGCCACGTCGGCATTGGTTGGGACAAGCGTGTATCCGATCACCTGCATGCCCTTGCCGGCCAGGCGCCGGGCCTGTTCCACGCCAAAGCGGTCATCGAGATTGAGCACCACCGCCTTGAGCCCCGGCATGTCGAACAACCGGGCCTTGGCGGCACCGTAGCTTTCCATGCTGCCGTGGTAATCGAGGTGATCGCGGGTCAGGTTGGTAAGCACGGCCACATCAAAACAAAGACCGTTCAGACGCTGCTGGTCGAGGCCGATGGACGACACTTCCATCGCCGCCACGTCGGCGCCGGCATCGCGAAAACCGGCCAGGGTGCGGTGCAGGGTCAGGCTGTCAGGCGTGGTGTTGATGCTTTCGGCCAGAGCGCCGGGAAAACCGATGCCGAGCGTGCCGATCACACCACACTTGCGTCCGAGCGCCGTGAATGCGCGGGACAGCCACTGGGTGACGGAGGTTTTGCCGTTGGTGCCGGTCACGCCGATCAGCCACATGGACTCGGACGGATGACCATGAACCTCGTGGGCCAGATAGCCGGAAAGCGACGCGAGACCATTGACAGGCAGATTGACCACCTGAAGGCTGGCGTCCCAGACATGACCGTGCTGCTCCCACAGGACGGCGGCTGCGCCGGCCTGCACGGCATCGGCGATGAAGCGGCGACCATCCACCCGGTGCCCTGGGCACGCAAGGAAGACATCGCCGGCACGCACCTGGCGCGAGTCGACACACAGCCGGCCGACTGCGACGCCTGCGGCAGCCAGCCCGGTGAGGATTTTCTGGGCGGCCTGTTGCGGATTCACGCTCACATGGCCTCCCGGACTACGACGGGGGCAGCCGCCCCCTGGCGTGCCACCTGCAGCGGCTTGAGCGGCGCGTCCGGCGCAACGCCGAGGGTACGCAGCGCACCGCCGGTAACCTGGGCGAAGATCGGCGCAGCCACGTCGCCGCCGTAGTGCTTGCCGTTGGTGGGTTCATCGATCATCACGGCAACGATCAGGCGTGGATCGGAAATCGGTGCGATGCCGACGAAGGACGCCACATAGCGGTTGGCGTAGCGCCCGCCGACGAGCTTCATCGCGGTACCGGTCTTGCCGCCGACCCGGTAGCCAGGCACGTTGGCCTGCTGGGCGGTGCCGCCCGGCTGGACGACCATTTCGAGCATCTGACGCACCTCCCGCGAAGTTTGCGGTGAGAAGACCCGCGTGCCGTGCACTGGTGGCGTATCCACGCGGGACAGGGACAGGGGCACGATGTCGCCGTCGCGGGCAAACACCTGGTAGGCATTGGCCATCTGCATCAGGTTGACCGACAGACCGTGGCCGTAGGACATGGTGGCCTGTTCGATCGGACGCCAGCTCTTGGCCGGACGCAGGCGACCGCCGACCTCACCGGGAAAGCCGAGCTTGAGCGTCGAGCCAAAACCGAGGTCATCGAACATCTTCCACATGACTTCCGGCGGAAAACCCAGGGCCATCTTGGCAGCGCCGATGTTGGAGGACTTCTGGATCACCTGGGCGACCGTCAGGGCGCCGTGGGGGTGAGCGTCGGAAATCGTCGCCGAGCCGATCGTCATGCGCCCCGGCGCGCAGTTGATGATCGTGTTGGCCGTGACCTTGCCTTTATCGAGCGCCAGTGCGGCGGTAAAAGGCTTCATCGTCGAACCGGGCTCGTAGGTGTCGGTGAGCGCGCGGTTGCGCAGCTGCTCGCCGGTGAGCTTGACCCGGTTGTTCGGGTTGTAGGTGGGCGCATTGGCCAGAGCGAGGATCTCCCCGGTCTTCGCATCGATCACCACCACACCACCGGCCTTGGCCTTGTGGTCAGTCATGGCCTGCTTGAGCGCGGCGTGGGCGAGGTACTGGATCTTGTTGTCGATGGACAGGGCGACTTCCCGGCCATCCTGCGGCGGACGGATCGACTGAACATCCTCGACGACGTTGCCGCGGCGGTCCTTGACCACCCGGCGCGACCCCGGCTTGCCGGCCAGAGCCGCCTCGAAGGCCAGTTCAATGCCTTCCTGGCCCTTGTCATCGACGCCGGTGAAACCCAGCACGTGCGCCATCACGTCGCCGCCCGGGTAAAAACGGCGGTACTCCCGCTGATCGTGAATACCCGGCAGCTTGAGCGCGGCGATCCGATCGGCCAGCTCGGGCGAAACCTGGCGCTTGAGGTAAACGAAATCCTTGTCGACGCCCAGCTTCTGGTTGATATCCTGCACCGGCACCTCGAGCAGACCGGCGAGCTGGCGGGTCTGCGACGGGTTCAGGCGGGCATCCTCGGGAATCGCCCAGATCGACTTGACCGGCGAGGACACCGCCAGCACATCGCCCTGGCGATCCGTGATCTTGCCGCGGGTGGCGGGCATATCAAGGACGCGCGCATAACGCGACTCGCCCTTGGCCTGCAGAAACTGATCGTTCACGCCCTGCAGGTAGGCCGCACGGCCGATCAGCGCGGCAGAGCCGCCAAGCAGGCACAGCAGCACGAAGCGGGGCCGCCAGGCCGACAGCTCCGAACGTAGCAGGGGATTGTGATTGAAGGTGACGCCCTTCTTGGCCTTCTTCATGGCCGCTCCTCAATGGCGATGACCTGCCCCGGCAGAGGTGGGCGCATCGCGAGTTTTTCGCGAGCGAGTTTTTCGATGCGGGCGTGGGCTGCCCAGGTGCTCTGCTCCAGCTGCAGCTGGCCCCACTCGACTTCCAGTTGCAGCGACCGCTGCTGCTCCCGTTCGACAGCCGCATACAGCTTGCGGGCCTGGTGCTGGGAAGCCACCACGCCCAGGCTGCTCGCCACGACGAGCATCACAAGGAATCCGGTCAGGCGCGCCATACAAAGGCCTCCTGCCCGGCAGCCCCAAAGGGAGCCCCGGCCCTCGCGGTGATCAGCGAACGAAAGAAACAAGGGATTTGCTGCATCTCAGGTATCCAGCCGCTCGGCAACGCGCATCACCGCACTTCGCGAACGCGGATTGGCCGACACCTCCTCGTCCGACGGCCGCACCGCCTTGCCCACCAGGGCAAGCTTCGGCTTCGGCATGTCGGCCGCACGCACCGGCAGGCGAGCCGGAAGCTGCGGCGGTCGCGACGCGTCGCGCATGAAGCGCTTCACGATGCGATCCTCAAGGGAGTGAAAGCTGATCACCACCAGACGGCCTCCAGCCGCCAGCGCCGCCACAACCTGCGGCAGAACTAGCGACAGTTCCTCAAGCTCTTGATTGACGAAAATCCGTAGAGCCTGGAAGGTGCGCGTCGCAGGGTGCTGACCCGGCTCGCGTGTCCAGACCGTTTTTTCCACGAGCGCGGCAAGCTGTCCAGTGGTTGCAACAAGCCCCCCTGTCCGAGCAGCAACAAGCGCCTTTGCAATCTCATAAGCAAACCGTTCTTCACCGTATTCCCTCAGCACCCGGGTTATGTCGGCGACTGGCGCATCTGCCAGCCACTCCGCCGCGGTCATCCCGCGGCTTGTATCCATTCGCATGTCGAGCGGCGCATCGAAACGAAAGCTCATGCCCCGCTCCGCCTCGTCCAGCTGGGGAGATGAAACCCCCAGATCCAGCAGAACGCCGTCCACGTGTTCAACCCCCCGCTCGGCGAGCGCCTCGGCAAAATCCGAAAACGGCGCATGCACCAGCTCGAAGCGGGGATCCTTCAGCGCCTCACCGGCAGCCACCGCCACCGGATCGCGATCAAAAGCGATCAGTTTTCCGTTCGGCCCCAACCGGGCCAGCACCGCGCGACTATGCCCCCCGCGCCCGAAAGTTCCGTCCACGTAAACACCGTCAGGCTTGATAGCCAGCGCCTCGACTGCCTCTTCAAGCAGCACCGTGATGTGCAGTGCGGCGCTCACAGCGGCAAGGTTTCCCAGCCAGCAGGCATGAGGTCGGCACCCAAGGCAAAGATCGCCTCCTGCTGCTGCTTCCAGCCCTCGTCAGACCAGAGTTCGAAATGGTCGCCCTGCCCCACTAAATGCACCTGCTTTTCAAGTTTCGCGAAGTCGCGCAATTCCGGTGCAATCAGCACACGCCCGGCCGAATCCATCTCCTCGTCGCGGGCATAGCCGACGAGAAGACGCTTGAGCAGGGCGGAGCGTTGTTCGAGGCTCGACCCGGCAAGCACCTTGTTGCGGATCGGCTCCCAGGCCGGAGCGGTATAGATCAGAAGACAGCGGTGAGGATGGGCCGTGAGGATCAACTGGTTTCCGGCGAGCCTGGCGAGCGCGTCCCGATGCCGCGCCGGTATCGCCAGGCGACCCTTCGCATCGAGACTGAGCGCTGCAGCGCCTTGAAACATGACTCCCCCACTTCTTCACCCGAATGAACCGGAAAAACTCACTTTTTCCCACTTCCATCCACTTAATCCCACTTTAGAGTAAAAGGCATGCAGGGTCAAGCCGACCAAAAGAAAAATCTCTTTTGGACACAAGCACTTAGGAACAGGACGCGCCAAATAGGAAATCCGCTTACAAATCAATGCCGATACAAAGCATTGCAAAAGTAGCGACTGAATTGCGAACCGCCGGCACCGGCCTTGGAGGGAGACAAGGTGCCGCAAGGCAGAAAAATGCAACCTGATTAGCAAGAATCTTCAGTTCGTCATACCGGGGCCGCGAAGCGGAACCCGGAATCCAGACGTGAGCGCGGGAAACCCTGGATTCCGGGTTCTGCCCATACCGGCAGCCCCGGAATGACGCGCCGCAGCTTAAAGCGCCCCCACCTTCAACCGGTTGGCTGAATCTCATTGCCAATAAAGAAATGCAAACAACTGTAATGCTGCAGACCTGCGGCAAAGATATAACTACGCGTGGCAGAGAAAGGTGAAGCGAAAGGCGAGAATGGGAAGCTCGCCGATAAGCCGGGTTTTGTCGAGCGAGCCGATCTTGCGATCAACCCGCCGGGCAATCATTCCTCTGGTCGGCGCGTTACCACGCCGCTCAAGCAGCCTACCCGGGGACTCCGCGAGCAGCGTCAACGTCCCCCTATTTGGCCTTGCCCCGGATGGGGTTTGCCGTGCCGTCCGTGTCACCACGTCCGCGGTGGGCTCTTACCCCGCCGTTTCACCCTTGCCTGATCTCCGAAGAGCCATCGGCGGTTTGCTTTCTGTTGCACTTTCCGTCGCTTTGACCCGAAGGCTATGGCGCCCGGCCGTTAGCCGGCATCCTGCCCTATGGGGCCCGGACTTTCCTCGATGCGCGAACACACCGCGATTGCCTGGCGAACTTCCCGGCGCGGAGTATAGCCGCTTCGCTGCCCGGACGCCCACGCTCAATCCGGATCGCGCAGCCTCGCAGCATTGCCCAGCACTTCCCCGATGACGCAATCCAGGCGGGACTGGAAGACCGGATCATCGGAATCCCCCCAGATGCTTACGGTTTTTCCGACTGCCACACCCACATCGAGAGGACCGCAGCCACCCCCTCCAGCCAGCCCCGGGAGGCGGCCAGCCACCTTGCGTCCGAGCTTTCCCCCATCGGAAAACACGACAACCACATCGTCGGTCCCGGGAGCGACACCCAGACTGGCAACGCCCATCGCCCTCAAGGCCGGCCCGTGGAGCACCTCGATCCTTTCAGCGATGGCCGGATCACTGCCGCCGCGCACATCGACGTGCCGCTCGATCTGAAAATAGAGCACACCTCCGACCGCCAGCAGGATCAGAAAACACAGGGCAATCGCCAGCTTGCGAACATCCATGACAATCCAGAAAGCCTGAAAGTCCTATTATTTACCGATTGCCGGTTCATTTCGCCCAGAAACTCCCTTGCGCCAGGACAAACCCGACATGTAAGCGAAGTTTTCAGACGGCCCTTCCGGTTGCATCCACTTACGTGTGCAGGTACGCCCCCCTTACCCTGCAGCCCCCGCGGTGCTGCAATGACAACCCTACCGACAGGAGTTCGCAGCGATGAAAGCCCGACTCACCCGGCACGCCTTGCTCGCCGCCCTGGTCATGGCGGGCACCCTCGCACCCATGCCCGCCAGCGCCGACAGGGGTGTACATATGCGCGGCGCCTTTCCGGCACCAGGCGGAAGGATTTACGCCCCGTACCCCCGCATGCAGGCCCACGGCCATTACAACAGCCACTGGAACGGATGGTGGTTCATTGGCGCGCCCTTGCTGCTCTACCCTCCGACGATCTACACCTACCCGCAGACGGTCGTGCAGCCGGAACCGATCGTGATGCCCGACCTGCCGCCCGTTCCGCAAAGCTGGTACTACTGCGACAGCACCCAATCCTATTACCCCTATGCGCAAAACTGCGCAGAGGGCTGGCGCACGGTTCCCGCCGCCCCACCCGGCGGCACGCAGGCCGCGCCAACGGGCGGACAAAACTGGTACTACTGCGACAGCGCCCGAGGCTATTACCCCTACGTTCAGCGCTGCCCGGAAAACTGGCGCCCCGTTGCGCCGACACCCCCCTCCGCCGCCCAGGCACCTGAAGGAGTTCGCCAACCATGAAAACGCCCTTCAAGCTCCCCGCCAGGCTCCCGCCCAGGGCCTGCCTCCTGATCATTCCGCTGGCCCTCATCACCGGCTGCGCCAGCCTGCCGACCGGCCCGCGGGTGGCGGTGATGCCGGCACCGGGCAAGCCCCTCGATCTGTTCACGATGGAAGACCGCCAATGCCGCAACTACGCCGATCAATCCATCGGCATCGCGCCGCGAGAGGTGGCCAACCAGAACATGGTCGGCAGCGCGGTGGTCGGCACGGCCATCGGTGCGGCGGCCGGGGCCCTCGCGGGCGGCAACCAGGGTGCGGCCACCGGCGCCGCCATCGGCATGGTTGCCGGCACGGCGAGCGGCAGCTCACAGGCCGGCTACGCGGGGGCTGACGCCCAGCGCCGCTACGACATCGCCTACCAGCAGTGCATGTACGCCAAGGGCAACCAGTTGCCCGGCTACGGCTACCGCCAGCCGGCACCGGCCCCAAGCGGCGGCACACCCCATTACTACCCGCCACCGCCGCCCCAGCGCTGAAGCCGAGCCCTGCCACGAGTGACTTCCCCTGCGCCGTCCGGCACAATCCCGGCGCAGGAGATTCCCCATGAAATTCGATGTACTCATTGTCGGCGCCGGGCTTGCCGGTGCCGCCCTCGCCGCCGCACTGCGCGGCAGCAATCTCAAGGTCGGCGTCGTCGAAGCCCGTCCCCCGTCTCGCCCGGCGGGCTGGGATGCGCGCATCTACGCCATCAGCCCGGCCAACGTCGAATTCCTGTCCACCATCGGCATCTGGCAGCATCTCGACACCGCCCGCATGGCGCCGGTCTACGACATGGAAATCCATGGCGATGCCGGCGGAAGGCTGGATTTCTCGGCCTACGACAGCGGCCTGCGCGAACTGGCCTGGATCGTCGAATCCAGCCTGATGCAGCAGGAACTCTGGGAAACCATCAAGCGCCAGCACAACGTCACCCTGATCTGCCCGGCCTCGCCCGCAGCCCTGGCCATTGACGACAGCGCGGCCCACCTCACGCTGAGCGACGGCCGGCGCGTCGAGGCACGGCTCATCGTTGCTGCCGACGGTCGCGATTCGTGGGTACGCCAGGCCGCCGGCATCGGCGCGCGCAACACGCCTTACGGCGAAAAAGGCGTGGTCGCCAACTTTCGCTGCGAAAAACCCCACCGCGACACCGCTTTCCAGTGGTTCCGCAAAGACGGCGTGCTCGCCTATCTGCCGCTGCCCGATCAGCACATGTCGATGGTCTGGTCGGCGCCGGATGCGCTGGCCGACGAACTCGTCGCCCTGTCGCCCGAAGCCCTCTGCGCCAAGGTTGCCGAAGCCGGCGAACATCGCCTCGGCGCCCTCACGCCGGTCACCCCGGCTGCCGCCTTTCCGCTGCGCCTGATGCGCGTCGACAGCGCCGTACAGCCACGTCTCGCCCTCATCGGCGACGCCGCCCACGCCATTCATCCGCTCTCCGGCCACGGCATCAACCTGGGTTACCAGGACGCCCGCGCCCTCGCCGGGCAGCTCGCTGCGCTGCCAACCTGGCGCGATCCGGGCGAACTGCCGGTGCTGCGCGCCTACGCCCGCGCCCGCGCCGAGGAAACCGCCCTGCTCCAATACACCACCCACGGCCTCAACCGCCTGTTCAAGCCCGCCGATCCGCTTTTGTCGGGCCTGCGCAACTTTGGCTTGAACCTCACCAATCGCCTGCCGGTCCTACGTAATGCGCTGGTCCGCTACGCGATAGCCGGCCGCTTCTGAACCCAGATTTTTTGAAATCCGCCACACCCTGGAGATCCCGGATGAAATTCCCCTTCGTACGCTCGCTGCTTGCCACCCTTTTTCTCGCAGCCGGCGTCGCCCACGCGACCGATGAAGCCTCGGTCAAGAAAAACCTCGAAGGCTTCCTCAACGCTCCGGCCGTCGAAAGCGTCAAGAAAACCCCCTACGGCGGGCTTTACGAAGTGGTGCTCAAGTCGGGCGAACTCCTCTACACCGACGGCACGGTCAGCTTCATCATCGACGGCAGCCTGATTGACGCCAAAACGCGCAAGAACGTCACCCAGGCGCGCATGGCCCAGTTAATGAAGATCGACTTTGCCACCCTGCCTCTCGACCAGGCCATCAAGCAGGTGCGCGGCAACGGCAAGCGCGCCATTGCCAGCTTCGAAGATCCCAACTGCGGTTATTGCAAACGCCTCGCCAAGGATCTGCAGGGCCTGAAGGACGCCACCATCTACACCTTCCTCTACCCCATCCTCAGCCCGGATTCGACCGAAAAGTCGAAGAACATCTGGTGCGCCAAGGATAAGGCCGCGGCCTGGAACGACTGGATGACGGCCGGCAAGGTGCCGCCGGCCGCGGCGGCCGGCTGCGACACCAGCGCTGTCGACAAGAACGTCGCCCTGGGCCAGAAAATGAAGGTCAGCGGCACGCCAACCATCTTTACCGCCGACGGCAATCGCCTGCCCGGCGCCGTGCCGCTAGCCCAACTCGACCAGGCCATGAACCAGGCCGCCGCCGGTAAATAAACCCGAACCGACCGCTCCGGCAAAAATGCCCGCTCGATGCGGGCATTTTATTTTCAATGCAGACCGGGCTTCAGGCCGCCTCGCGCGGACGCCGCGGCCGGATCACCGGCAGGCAGTTCAAGGCCGGGCGGCCGATCTGGTTGCCCTGCAACCAGTCAGCCCCGGCATCCCGGGCCACCTGCAGTTGTAGCGGGTTTTCGATGCACTGGCTGAGCACAGTCAGGCCGAGGCCGTGAATTTCCTCGCTCATGTCCGTCATCACGCGCTTGGCCAGGCTGAGGTGACCGGCGTGACCGATCAGGCTGCGGTCGAGCTTGACGATATCCGGCGCCAGCGTCTGGAGGCGTTCGAGGTCGGACGAGTGGCGGCCGAAGTTGTCGATAGCCACGCGGTAGCCCCGCTCCCGGTACGCCTCAATCGCCCCGGCCAGCCGCGGCAGGCTCTCGAAACCGTCGTCGGTCAGCTCGAGCACGATGCGCTCCGGCGTCAAGCCGCAGCGCGACAGCACCGTCTCGAAGACATGGCCATGATGATCGCGCACCGCACGGATCAACTGCGGATGAACGTTGAGGGACAGCCATCCACCCTGCTGCTCCCGCTCCAGCAGAAAATTGAGCGCATGCAGCGTGCGCGCCACCCGGTCAAGATGAACCAGCTCCTCGTCGTCGCGAGCGTCGAGAAAAACCGCATGGGCCGGCAAGCCCAGTCCCTCGCCCTCCAGCACCCGCAGGTAGGCCTCGTGGCCCAGCACCAGCCCACTCCGCTCCACCACGGGCTGGAACAGCGTACCCAGCACGCGTCCGCGAAAACGCGCCTGCACCCGCCCGTCAACGATCCCGAATTCGTCCTCGCCAGTCGCACCACGGGCAAGGCGATTGCGCTTGTTGAAGTAATGGACGAGTTCGGTAAGGGGCACAATAATCTCCATGGTCATGCGGGGCTGCCGGCGTCAAATGCGATGACGCCAGCTTCGCACGCTAGCGCGAGGCCCTGTGCAGGCAAACCATGAACTTACGCAAAACTTATTACAAAACTACGATTGGATGCCTTCAGGCTATCGTGGCAATTGATCCCGCGGCCACAGCACCCACATTTCGCCTTTCTGGCGCATCTTGCCGGCCATTGCGCCCGCTTCGGCACCGAAGCCCCAGAAGAAATCCCCGCGCACTCCGCCCTTGATTGCGCTGCCGGTATCCTGGGCCAGCATCAGGCGGCGCAGCGGCTGGGAACTGTTGGGGTGAGTGGTGGAAAGAAAAACCGGCGCCCCCAGCGGAATGCTGCGCGGGTCCACCGCCATGCTGCGCCCCTCGGTCAGCGGCTGCCCCAGCGCCCCCATCGGCCCACCCGCCGAACTGGGCGCTTCGCGAAAGAAAACATAGCTCGGGTTGGCATTGAGCATTTCCTGGAGGCGACCGGGATTTGCCCGCGCCCAGCTCTTGATGCCTTCCATCGACGCCTGCTCGACCCGCAGCTCACCCTTGTCGGCCAGCCAGCGACCGATCGACTGGTAGGGATGGCCGTTGGTGTCGGCGTAGGCCAGGCGCACCACGCTGCCGTCGGGCAGCTGCACCCGGCCCGAGCCCTGCACCTGCAGGAAGAACAATTCCACTGCGTCCTCGGCGTAAAGAATGATCTTGCCGGCAAACTTGTCCGCCAGCCGTGCCACATCGGCCCGCGAGTAATAGGGCACGACCTTGTTGCCGACTAGCCGGCCGCGCAGGCGCTGCCCCTTCAGATCGGGAAAGACATCGCCCAGGTCGATGCCGAGCAGATCATCCGGCACACCCAGCACCGGCCACGGATAAGCCTTCGAACGGCTCCGGCTGCCCTTGATCAAGGGTTCGTAATAACCGGTGACCAGGCCGTCCCGGCTGCCGTCGGCGTTCACCACCCGCCACGGCGTGAAACGCGACTCGAAGAAAGCACGTGCAGCAGCCGCGCCCGGCCGCTCACCTGCGCCGCGCGCCGCCTCACACACCGGCTGCCATGCGGCCTGCCTGGCCAGCGCCCGGCAAGAGGCGAGAAAAGCCGGCCACGCCTCGTCGGAAGCATCGCTCCCCCAGCCGGGCAGGTCGGCCCAGGCCGCCTGCTGCAAGGGACGCACCAGGGGCTGCGGTGCCGGGGCTCCGCCTGGAGCGGGTGCGCTAGCCGCCGGGACGGCGGGTGCGGCCGGTTTGCAGTTTGGGCACGGCGGCTCGCTGACCGGCCGCGGCGCAGTGGCGCAGGCGGCCAGGAGCAGCATCGATGCAAGAACGGGAACACGGGACGGATGAATCCGGGGACGAAAAGTGGGCAACATGGATGGGGTACACTCGCAGCCTGCAATCATTAGCCGCCCGAGTATAACCACCGGCCCGCCGGCCCGTGCCTGCAAAGGACGCTTCCATGTGGCTGATCGGCCTCGAACTCGGCCTTGTCGCCGTGCTGCTCGCCATCCTTGGGCTGGCACTGCGCAGCCCGAAAAGAAACGATACGGATGACTCCCCCCATGACTGACCTGACCCCGCTCCTCGCCCGCGCCGAGCGCCTGCTCGAACGCCTCGAACGCCTCCTCCCGGCCGAAGCCGCCGCCCCGGACTGGGCCGCATCCACCGCCTTCCGCTGGCGCCGCAAGCACAACGCGGTGGCCCTGGTGCCGGTGCTGCGCCCCCACCAGATCCGCCTCGACGACCTGCAGGACATCGACGAGAAGAAGGCCCGCATCGTTGCCAACACCCGCCAGTTCCTGGCCGGCAAGCGCGCCAACAACGTGCTTCTGACCGGCGCCCGCGGCACCGGAAAATCCTCGCTGGTGAAGGCTCTGCTCAATGAGTTCGCCGCCGACGGCCTGCGCCTCATCGAGGTGGACAAAGACGACCTGATCGATCTGCCCGACATCGTCGACCTGCTCGAAGGCCGCCCGGAACACTTCATCCTGTTCACCGACGATCTGTCCTTCGAAGACGGCGAGCCGGCCTACAAGGCGCTCAAGAGCGTGCTCGACGGCTCCCTCGCCGCCGTGCCGGACAACGTGCTGATCTATGCCACGTCCAACCGCCGTCACCTGATGCCCGAATACTTCGACGAGAACGCGGCCACCAAGCACAAGGACGGCGAGGTTCACCCCGCCGAGGTCGTGGAAGAAAAAATCTCGCTTTCCGAACGTTTCGGCCTGTGGATTTCCTTCTACCCCTTCAGCCAGGACGAATACCTGGCGGTGGTCAATCATTGGCTGGGCGAATTCGGCGTACCCCTCGAAGCGGCCGCCGCCGCCCGCGGCGAAGCGCTGCAATGGGCGCTGCTGCGCGGCTCCCGCAGCGGCCGGGTAGCGTGGCAGTTCGCCCGCGACTACGCCGGCAGGTTCGAGGCATGAGCGCGGTGCAAAGAAAAATCGTCCACGTGGCCGCCGCGGTGATTACCCGGCCGGATGGCAACTTCCTGCTCGGCCAGCGCGCCCCCGACACCTTTTACCCCGGCTACTGGGAATTCCCCGGCGGCAAGGTCGAAGCGGGTGAAACCCCGCGTGCGGCGCTCATCCGCGAACTCAACGAAGAACTCGGCCTGGACGTGCAAGCGGCCTACCCGTGGATCACCCGCGAACACGTTTATGAGCACGCCCACGTCAGCCTGCACTTTTTCGAGGTTCCGGCCTGGAAGGGTGAAATCCGCGACCACGTGCATGCGGCCCTGAGCTGGCAGCGCGCTGACGCGATGACAGTGGAACCGATGCTCCCGGCCAACGGGCCCATCCTCAAGGCCCTGCGCCTGCCGCGCACGATGGGAATCACCCACGCCGGCGAGATCGGCGTCGCCGCCCAGCTGGCCCGCCTCGACACCGCGCTGGCCGGCGGACTGCGCCTTGTGCAGATCCGCGAACCGGGCCTGGCGGTGGACGAGCGCAAGGCCTTCGCCGAAGCCGTCGTGCAGCGCTGCCGTGCCGTCGGCGCCCTTGTGGTGATCAATGACGACATGGAACTGGCCCGCCACACCAAGGCCGACGGCCTTCACCTGCCGGCCTGCCGGCTGGCGGAGCTGGATGAACGGCCGGATTTCGAGTGGGTGGGCGCGTCGTGCCACAACCGGGCCGAACTGGAAAAAGCCGCGGCCCTCGGGTTCGATTACGCCGTGCTCGGCAACGTCAAGCCAACCCTCAGCCACCCCGAACGGGCGCCACTGGGCTGGGAGACTTTCGGCGGGATGATCGGCAAGCTGCCACTGCCGGTTTTTGCGCTGGGCGGGCTTGCCGCAAACGATCTCACCGACGCCAAAACAGCCGGCGCTCACGGCCTCGCGGCGATCCGGTCGATCTGGCAGGGCTGACAAAAACAAAGCGCCTGGCCGTTTGACGCGGCGAGGCGCTTTTCTGCTGAAATCGGGCGGAGGTTAATGCGGCCCCGAGGCCAGCGGATCGCTTTCGTTGTCGAGAGGCGTTTCGCCCGCCACCCGGTACTGATCGGTGGCCCAGGCACCCAGATCGATCAACCGACAGCGATCGGAACAGAACGGCCGATAGAGACTTTGCGGCCCCCATTCGACGCCCGAGCCGCAAGTCGGGCACTTGACCACACGGGGTTTTGCCGGAGTTTCCATCACAGATTGCAGAAAGTCAGTTCGAAGGGTACGTCCACGTCCACCTGCCCCGGGCGGGTCACGGTTTCGGCGCTCATCAAGCGCACGTTGAGAGCGTACTTGTTGGCGCTGGTTTCCGGCACGCACATGGCGCTGCCGTTGAGGCGGATGCGGATCATCTGCACCGTGCGTCCCCCCATCGTCTGCTGGAAGGCACCGCGCACGGCAAGCAGGGTTTCCGGCCGGCCGCTGGCTCGGAGGAGTCGCAGCACGATGGCCAGGCCGTCACGGATCGGCAGCAGCGGCTGAACCCAGGCCATCAAGTCACGGCGACGCAGTTCCACGTCACGGTTGAGCCAGTGGTGGTAGGACGGCAGATCGAACTCGCAGGCGCCGCCGGGAATCGCCGCGCGGCTGCGGATGTTCATCAGCCACTCGTTCTCGCGCAGGTATTGCCCGGTTTTGCCCGCCATGGCGAGCAGCGAAGCCGAGGCCTGCTCGATTTCGTAGAGCGCGCCGGACAGTGCCTCTTCGGAAATCTGCGGATTGTTGCGGAAGGACAGCAGGATCTGGCGCTGGCGTTCGAGTTCCTGGACCAGGTCGACCTTGAGGTCGGCGCGGCTTGCGACTTCAAGGATCTCGAACAGGGTGACGAGGGCGACATGGTGTTCGAGAGAGCCTTCCGTCCGAACAAAATGCATGACCTTTTCGAAAAGGTCTTCCAGCCGGAGCAGCGTGCGGATCCTCTCGTTGAGCGGATATTCGTAGGTGATCACGCGCGCGCCTGAATGAGGGGTGGGAATGTGTCGGTCTGACCGGCGCGAATCATATCACACGCCCCCCGCCCGCGCCGCGAGCTCAAGGTAGCGCCGGTGCAAGGCAGCGACCTGCTTCTGCAGCTGCGCATGGCTGCCGCTGTTATCCACCACGTCGTCAGCGGCGGCCAGGCGCACGGCACGACTGGCCTGGACGGCCATGATGGCACGCACCTGGCTTTCCTCCAGCCGGCTCCGGAGCATCACCCGCGCCACCTGGACCTCTTCGGGACAATCGACGACACACAGGCGCGCAACCCGCTTGCGGTAGCTGCCGGACTCGACCAGCAGCGGAACCACCAGCATCACGTAGGCGGCCTCGGCCAAAAGGCACAGACGCTCGCTTTCGCTACGGATCATCGGGTGCAGGATGGCTTCGAGGCGCTGGCGGGCAGCCGGGTCTTCAAAGGCCAGCGCACGCATGGCAGGGCGATTGAGGGAGCCGTCGGCGGCCACCACCCCGGCACCAAAAGCTGCCTCGACCGCCTCCATCGCGGCACCACCGGGCGCGGTGAGCCGGTGGGCGATCAGGTCTGTGTCGACGATGGCGGCGCCCATCTCGCCGAAGAGATCGGCTGCGGCACTCTTGCCGCTACCGATGCCGCCGGTCAGGCCGACAACGAAGGGAGGCTTGCTCAATGAAGCGGTCATGGGGCGCATTCGAAGCGGCTGGCGCCGCGCATGTTTTCGGAAAGATCGCTGGCGAGGGAAGACAGGCTGTCGCTCGGCCCGCGCACTTCCAAGCGCAGCGCGCCTGCCCCGCGGGTGGCGATCTGGGCACTGCGCACGCCCCGGCCCTTCAGTGCCTCCAGCTGGCGCCCGGCGGCCACTTCGCTCTTGAAGAGCCCGAGGGAAATGGCGTACTGGTTCTGGCCGGCATCCTGGACAATGAACAGATCCGTCACACCCAGGCCGCGCAGCTCCGCCGCCTTGCGCTCGGCGCCCTCCTTGCTTCCCTGCGACGGGATATGCACCCACCAGGACGAAGGCGTACCACTGCGGCTCTCGGCGATCCGGAAGCCGGTACCTGCCTTGGCGATTCGCGCCGAAAGCTCGGCCGCCTGCTCGGAATTGAGGCCGCCAAAGGCAACACAAGCCGGCGGTGCGGCCTCGGGAGCCGGTGCGACGGGAGCCGGTGCGACCGGCGCAGGAACAGGCTCCGGTGCGGCGGGTTTCCCGGCCTCGGCAACAGGCGCTGACGGCGGCACAGACTCGGCCAGCGGCGCGGGTGGCGCCACAGGCTGTACCACAGGCGGAGCCACCGGATGGGGCAGCTCGACCACCAGGCGGATTTTTTCCGGATTGAGCTGGTTGCTCAAGCGCTCGGGTTCCCCATGGGAAACGCTGCCGCCGAGCCAACCCTTCCAGATGGCCAGGGCAAGGATATTGGCAAAAACCAGGGCGATGACTGCTACACGTAAAGAGGCCATGTCCGCAAGACTAACCCATCACGATCGACGGGAAAAGGCACCGAATGCCCGCGAGGCAAGCCGAAACGCTAGGTCACAAATCGTTGAGCATGCGGGCCAGCCCTTCGAGCACCAGGTTGTCGACGACCCGGTGGGGACATTCGAGGTGCGGCGCCAGGCTTGCGGCAGCTCCGCCGTTAAGCAGGCACAGCGCGCCCTCCCCGGCCGCCACCAGCCGGAACATGCGCTCGATGGCCCCGAGCTGGGCGTGCAGGCATCCGGTGACGATGGCATCGGCGGTACGCCGCGGGGTCTGCGCGAAACGGCCGTCGGCAAAGGGCAGCTGCGCCGTGTCACGGGCCAGGGACATGCGCATCAGATCGAGACCAGGCAGGATCGCTCCGCCCTGGAAAACACCGCCGGCGTCGAGGACATCGGCGGTGGTGGCGGTACCGGACGTCACCACCAGCGCAGCCCCGGCATGCAGGGCGCGAGCCCCGACCAGCGCGGCCCAGCGATCGGCGCCGAGGCGGGCCGGGTCGAGATAGCTGTTGCGCACGCCAAAACCTTCCGGCTGCGACTTGATCCATTCAGCCGCCAGCCCGCGGGCGGCCATGAAAGCCGTGATCCGCCCGCCGACCGCCGGCCCCGCCACATTGGCGCCGAGCATGCGGCGGATCGGGCCAAGCCCGGCGAGCACATCGGCAAAACCATCGAGCGCGGTGAGCAGCACCGCGCCCTGGGCATGCCAGCCGGCTTCATCGTGCAGGCCCCATTTCAGGCGTGTGTTGCCTGCGTCGAGCAACAAGTCCATCAGGCCAACCTCAGGGAAACGTCGCCGGAAAGCACCCGACGCAAGCCCTCCGCCGTTTGCAGCAGCAGGGCGCCGTCGTCATCGACGCCGACACAGGTGCCGGTCAGCTCATGCGCTTCACCAAGGATGCGCACCGGCAGATCGGCGAAGGCGTTGCGCTGCTGCCAGGCACCGCGCAGCGCGGCGAATCCGGCCGCAGCATAGATTTCGAGGGAGCGCTGGAGCTGGGCGAGCACCAGCCCCAGCAGGCGGCTGGGGCTGGGTGGCGAGGCGAGACAACTGGCGAGGTCGGTGACACCCATCGGGGAATCCACCGCCGCGTCGGCCGGCATGCGCAGGTTGATGCCGATACCGATCACCGCCGCCAGCCCGCGTTCGCGGCCGGAACTCAGCTCGACGAGAATCCCGGCGAGCTTCTTGCCCTGAATCAGCACGTCATTCGGCCACTTGAGGGCAACACCCTCGACGCCCAGTTCTTCGAGCGTTCTGGCCACGGCCAGGCCCACCACCAGCGACAGCCCGGCCGGCACGTGAGCAGCCGGCGCAAAGCGCCACAGCAGCGAGAAGGTCAGCCCGGCCCCCGGCCACGACTGCCACGCCCGACCGCGCCGACCGCGCCCGGCCGTCTGCCGCTCAGCCGCCAGCACGTGAACGCGGCCGTCGCCTGGCGGCGGATTGTCTAGCAGACGACTGTTGGTGGAATCGCACTCCGGCAGGATTTCCAGCGAAAACACACCGGCCAACTCCCCCAGCGCCTCCGCCACGCCCCCTGCATCAAGGGCTTCGTAATCGGAATGGTCCAAGAATCTAATACCCGACTGGTTGAAACGAATCGGTAATTATGGCGGAAGAAGGCGGGAGTCCGGAACAGCCAGCCCCATCAATTGCAGGGCCAGCAAGGCTTGAAAGGACCGAGAAACCGTGGCGCGTTGCAGCCTGATCGATGGTTTCAGTGGGCTTCTGGGTCTTCCAGGCCAAGCTCCTGGATCTTGCGGGTGATGGTGTTGCGGCCGATGCCGAGCAGTTGCGCCGCCTCGATTCGGCGCCCGCCGGTCGAGGTCAGGGCGCGCCGTATCAGGATACGTTCGAAATCGCGGCTCAGCATGTCGAAGACCTCACCCGGATGCAGGGCCAGCATGCGGTCGGCTTCGGCCATCAGTGCATCCCCCCAGTTGGCGAGGTGCTCGCGGGTGGGCTGATCCTTGAGTTCGGGCGGCAGATCGGCCACCTCGACAGTCTGCCCCGGCGCCATGACGGTGAGCCAGTGGCACAGGTTTTCGAGCTGCCGCACGTTGCCGGGAAAGTCGAGGCTCTGCAGGTATTTCAGCGTTGCGTCGGACAGGCGCTTGGCTTCGACGCCCAGTTCCTGGGCCGACAGGGAAATGAAATGCTTGGCCAGCGGCGGAATGTCTTCGCGACGCTCGCGCAGCGGCGGCAGGCGCAGGCGGATGACGTTGAGGCGGTGAAACAGATCCTCGCGAAACAGCCCCTGGCGCACCCGGTCTTCCATGTTCTGGTGGGTGGCGGCGATAACCCGCACGTTGGCCTTGATCGGCTGGTGCCCGCCCACCCGGTAGAAGTTGCCGTCGGAGAGCACACGCAGCAGGCGGGTTTGCAGCTCAGCCGGCATGTCGCCGATCTCATCGAGGAACAGGGTGCCGCCTTCAGCCTGTTCGAAACGGCCGCGGCGCATCGTCTGGGCGCCGGTAAAGGCGCCACGTTCATGGCCGAAGAGTTCGGATTCAAGCAGGTCACGGGGGATCGCCGCCGTGTTGATGGCGATGAAGGGCGCGTCGCGACGTGGACTGTGGCGATGCAGCGCACGGGCCACAAGCTCTTTGCCGGAGCCGGATTCTCCGTTGATGAGCACCGTGGCATGAGACTGGGACAGGCGCCCGATGGCGCGAAAAACCTCCTGCATGGCCGGCGCCTGACCCAGGATTTCGGGCACCGAGCTCAGCTCTTCGACAACGCTGGTCTGATGCACGCTCTCCTCGATGGCGCGACGCACGAGATCGACGGCCTGATCCACGTCGAAAGGCTTGGGCAGATATTCAAAAGCCCCGCCCTGAAAAGCGGACACGGCACTGTCCAGATCGGAAAAGGCGGTCATGATGATGACCGGTATGTGCGGGAAGCGCGCCTTGACCTTGGAGAGCAGCGACAAGCCCGACTCGCCGGGCATCCGGATATCCGACACCAGCACCTGTGGCGGCTGCGTGGTGCCCTCCAGCGCCGCCAGCACCTCGGCCGCCGCACCGAAGCTCTTGTATGGAATCTCCTCCCGCGTCAAGGCTTTCTCGAGCACCCAGCGGATCGAGCGGTCGTCATCAACTATCCATACAGCATTCATGTCATTCACACGCACAAAAGTGAAACGGGAGAAAAATCGGCTCTGGAGCGCACTCCGGCACCGATGCACCAAAACGGTGCACTAATTTGTAGCACATCAGGCATCCGCTTCCCGCGAGATCGGGAGGAATACCGTGAAACAGGTTCGGCCGGGGCGGGAATCCACGTCGATGGCGCCCTGGTGCTGCTCGACGAAACTTTGTGCCAGTGACAGGCCCAGGCCGCTGCCGTTTTCACGGCCGGACACCAGCGGATAGAAGATCTTGTCGCGGATGTCGTCCGGGATGCCGGGGCCGTTGTCGATCACCTGCAATTGCAAGGCCAGCTTGAACCGGCGCTTGGCCAGCGTGACCTGCCGGGCGGCCCGGGTGCGCAGCACGATTTCACCGACGCCATGCATGGCCTGGGCGGCATTGCGGACGATGTTGAGAATTGCCTGGATCAGCTGCTCCCGGTCACCGGTGATGTAGGGCAGGCTGGTGTCGTAGTCGCGGCGCACCTGGACCGACGAGAATTCGGCGAGGATCAGGCGGCGCACCCGCTCCAGCACGTCATGCAGGTTGAGCTGGGTGGGCTGCATCATCCGGTGGGACGTGAGCAGCCGGTTCATCAGCTCCTGCAGGCGATCAGACTCGGCGATGATGACCTGGGTGTATTCGCGCAGCTCCGGATCGTCCAGTTCGTGCTCGAGCAACTGGGCCGAGCCGCGGATGCCGCCGAGGGGGTTCTTGATTTCGTGGGCCAGATTGCGGATCAGCTCGCGGTTCGCCTGCTGCTGATGCGCAAGCTGCTCCTCGCGCGCCACCTTGAGTTGCGCATCCATCGGACGAATCTCGAGCAGCAGGCGCGCCTCTGCACATTCAACCGGCGTCACCGTGCAATCGAGGTGCAGGGGCTCGAGGCCCGGACGCGTCACGGTAAGGTTGTGACTGGTGTAGCTCCAGTTGTCGCGAAGCACGTTGTTGAGCGCACCGGCAAGCCCGGCCGGCTCCCCAAGCAGACGCCCCAGCGCGTAGCCGACGGTTTTGCGGCGGCTTACCGCAAAGAGATTTTCCGCTCCGGGATTGAGATATCGGACGACTAGCTGATCGTCAACCAGCACCACGGCCGAGGACAGCAACTCAAGGCCGGAGAAAGCGGAAGGGGTGGTTTCAGGCTGGTCGTTTTGCATACCCAGAGCCTATGCAAGAAGCAGACCACGCCAACAGAAAGCGCCGTTTTCGGCGCCCGGACATCAGCCTCTAGCGCAGATTGCCGATTTCGCGCCGGAGCGCCTCGACGTTGCGCTCATGGAGCTGGACCTTGTCCTTGCCGGATTGCAGGCGCTCTCCCCCCGCGGCACCGTTGGCGTAGCGGGATAGCTGCTGCTCATCGAGCTCCTGGCGAGCGGCATCCAGGCTTTTTTGCTCGGCGCTCAGCTCGCCTTCGAGAATGCGCCGGCGGTCGCCATCGCGCGCCCTCTGGGTGCCCGTATCGACCCGGGGAAAGCCGGCACCGCCAGACGATGCACCATTTTGGGGCGCCCCCACCGCGGCAGGGCGCGGACCACTCGGCACCGACGAAACCGCCTGGTCACGAGCCAGGGTACTGCAGCCTTTCCCGGAGGTCTTGGTGTTGGTGTAGGTGACGTGACCGGCCTCATCGACGCATTTATAGACGTCCGCCCGCGCGAGCGGGGAGCACAGCAGTGTGGCCAGCAACAGGAGAATGCGTTTATTCATGGTTGGCACGGGCAGGCAAGGGCGGCAAACAGTTTAGAGGCGACGCCGGACGATTACAAACGTCAACCAGCCCCGACCCAAAAAACAAAAGGACGGGCCGAGGCCCGTCCTTGAGTAACGCACAGGCCGGCCAGCACGCTGACCGGCTCCGACCGAAAGATCAGATTGCGTAGTACATCTCGAACTCAACCGGGTGCACTTCGATGCGCAGACGGTTCACATCTTCCTGCTTGAGGGCGATGAAGGAGTCGATGAAGTCATTGCTGAACACACCACCACGGGTCAGGAACTCGCGATCCTTGTCGAGAGCCTCGAGGGCCTGTTCGAGGCTGGAGCAGACGGTCGGGATGAGCGCGTCTTCTTCCGGCGGCAGGTCGTAGAGGTTCTTGTCGGCGGGATCGCCCGGGTGGATCTTGTTCTGGATACCGTCAAGGCCGGCCATCATCAGCGCAGCGA
>Ga0209175_10000361_pt1 | contig 28807 bp, 11 predicted proteins | sample JI91814C2DNA_FD_187506 | JGI IMG/M metagenome (GOLD analysis project Ga0209175, IMG submission 187506) | Wastewater effluent complex algal communities from Wisconsin, to seasonally profile nutrient transformation and Carbon sequestration -... | ecosystem: Engineered > WWTP > Effluent > Algae...
GCCGTCGGTGACACCGAATGGTCACTGCTGGGAATAGAAACAAAAATGGGCCAGATCTTTCGATCTAACCCATTGATTTGTTTGGCGCGCCCGACACGATTCGAACGTGTGACCCCTGCCTTCGGAGGGCCGTTGGCGAGCGATGTCATGCGGTTGGATAAAGCGGGGTTTTTCGGCTAAGTTGGTGAAAACGTAGAACTTGCCGAACTCGGGATGAATCCTAGGAAAGCTCACACCATGCTGTTTTATATACGTTTTAAAACGATTTTTCGTTGCTGGTGTGATCTTGATGTCAGCGCCTGGGAGGGGGCCGGGTGACCTTTGCTCTCGTTTGAAGTGCACGATACGCCAGTTCGCGATGACGGTAAAGGGTATAATTAAGGTTGTCGCATGATGAGACATTCTAACGCTTGGGTCTAATGTTCTGAGCTTGGGCTCCTTGTGATGAAATGGGAGCAGATCGCACCCGTGGTGTGCCGTATCCAACGGTGCGTACAGGACGAACCAAAAATGGTACCCAATTCGATAGGTGGGCCAGGCCGTATTCCTCGAAACGAATGAGAGGTGGACGATGAGCAACAGTCACGTTGGTTCCGATTTCGATGATTTTCTTGCCCAAGAGGGCATCCTCGATGAGGTCGAGGCGCTCGCGATCAAGAAGGTCATTGCCTCGATGATCGAGCACGCCATGGGCGAAGCGCATATCACGAAGACCGAGATGGCTCGGCGGATGGGCACGAGCCGTAGTCAACTTGATCGGTTGCTGGATCCGACATGCGCATCCATCACCTTGACGACCGTCACTAAGGCGGCCAAGGCCTTGGGCAAAAGGTGTCGATCAACTTCTCGGAGTTGAACGCGGCTTGATCCGTTCGGCGCTGACCTGCAAAGGACGAAGGCTTGAAGCTGCCCGGTGTTGTGAAACTCAAGCTGGACCAGATCGACGTTCAGCGTCCTTCGCAGGCCTGGTGCGCGGGGCTGCATCATTTACCCGAGAGCGTTCCGACCGTTCGCCCGGCTGCGCTGGGTCCCCTACAGATCATGCAGCCCTTGGTGGTGGTGCAGGTGGGCCCGGCTACCCGTTCGCAGAGCGATCGGCGTTACAGATTGGTGGCTGGCCGGCGGACGCTGCAACTGCTCCTTGAGCAGCACCCTCGTGATCACGTGACCTGGGCGCTGTGCATCGCTGACGAGAAGGATCTCCCGAGTGACTCGGACTTGGAGGTTCTCGACACTTTGCTGTTCAAACTGATCTGCCGGCCCGACGGGGATGACCTCGCGGTGATCGCTGCTGAACTGAAGGAAAACGAGACAATCAGGGGGGCGGCTGGAAAGTACGTGGATGTGTCCAGCGATGCGGCGATCGGCAGTCTCGTCGGCATGTCACGAGCGGGACTGTACCGGAGCGTAAGCAAGCGTAGAGAGCAGTTGGAAAGGCTGAAGGAGCAAGCATCTGCCGGCGTGAAGCTCGAGTTGCTGCCGACATCCCCCACGCCATCTGAGGCTCCTGAGCTGACGTCTGGCGATCAAGGCTCTGACACTTGATGTTCGGCCCATGAAGAGCCGCGAAGACGTCTTGAGTGCCTTGGCTCCGCTCAGGCAGATCTTGAGGATTCCCGATGATTTGATGGGTTTCCTTCCGGTGGCGCGGCGACTTGAGCCCGTTTTGGCCTCGCTTCTCACCATTGTCGATGAGGACCAGCGGCAGCTCCTCAGCGATGTTCTTGGGGCGCTCGGGAGGGTCCTTGAGTACCCGGACCTGATTCTTAAATGCTTTCCGGAGGCGTCTGGAGGTGGTCGCAAGATCCTGAAGGGGTATTACAGCTCGCACCCCCACTATTGCGTGTTTTGGCACGCATGCGCATCGCCCGAGCTTGAGAAGCAGTACGACGCACTGGTTGTGTCCTTGTTTGCCGTGCAGATGAGGTTGGATAGGGATCGAGAGGTTCCAGCTCCACCATCGGATCCCGCATACATGGTTGGGCTGAGCCTCAGGCAACTAACCGACCTTCCGGATCCGTCTGTCAGCGCGTTTCTCTTCAACCTGCCCCTCCGACCGCTTCAACCGCAAGCGCTATTGATCCACTTCGATGCCCAGCTGACGCGCTTGGGGCTCAAGCCTCAGGTTACGGGGCCCATGCGGAACATCGGATATGTGCACCGGGCACTGCAGTGGTTTGAAACGGGTGTTTGGGAGGTCAAAGGGCACGAGCAAACCGGCAAGGCTGGCACCCATAGGGCGGCACGACACGGTGCAACGGAGCATGCACAACCCAGCAGATCCATCCCACGGGTACTGACGGCTGCCGATGATGTGAGTGGAATCGCGGTTACAGAATTTGTTGATGATGATCGCGGGGTGCGCTCAAACGATAAGGATCTGGAGTTCTCACCACCCGCTGATGCTGCACGGCGAGGGGTTCTCGTTACAGTTCCGCAGCGAGCGGCCTCCGCGTCGAATCGCGCTGATCGGCGAGGGTTGGCACGGAACATTGCCCGTTACACGGCCCAGGCAATATCACTCGGCAACCAGAACCTTCCCGTTACCCATTCCACCCTGTCAGGCCACGAGCTCCAACTGCTTCTTGCCCTGATTGATGACCTTGGAGGGCAGGGTTGGGAGGATGTGGCGGAAGCAGATCGCGCTACCGTTGCGGCTTGGGCAGCAAGCCGACTCTTTCTTTGCCGGTCGGCCGACGCCACCAGCCAACTGCGCGTAGTGCGCTCGGGCAAAGCAGTCAACGAAAATGACCTGGACCCTGGACGCACTCCCACTCACATCACCTGGATCCCGGTGAGGGGACTCGTCTGGCTTCCTGTCGAGTCGCCACGGCATGTTGCCCCGGTTTGCCAGGGGGAGCCCGCGGTCCGAACCCTGTCGGTGGTCAGGAGTTTTGCCATCAGAGTGCCGCCACTCTTGGAGCGAGCGCTGTTGCGGATTGAGCCAGTCGGGCACAGGGTGTTTCAGCGTTCCTACGAACCTGAGTTCAGCCAAGTACTGTCGGCCATCAACTTGGCGCGAGGCTTGGCACTGACTCCGGAGCGGATCGGTCGCATGCTTGCCCGATTCATGGCCCAGCTTGGCGGGCAGGATCGTGTCTATGAGCTCTATTTTCGCGGCATGCCACCGAACCAGCACAATCCTTGTGTCTATTCCGCGGTGTCCGTGCACGCACTGCAGGCGCTTCATATCAAGGCATGTCTCCGCATGTATGGACTCGCTGGTCGCCCTGATCTGGTCACGGAGAACATGCCGGCCCTGGGCAATGTAGTCGCCGATAAAGAGATCTTTGTGGGCTCCATGCACGTTCCTACAAGAGCAAGTGTTCGGAGCACGGTGCGGGCGGCCATCGACACAGTACGGCGCCTCGCCTCCGAGACGCATGTGTCGTTCGTTGAACAGCACAACGCTTACACCGCATACCTAGCTTTCTTCCTGCTGGCGACAACGGGATTGCGTGCTGTTTCCAGTTTGCTGCTTGCCCGGTTCGATGTTGATGGCACGACGGGGCTGTGTTTCGTGAGCGACAAGGACAATCACACATACGAGCAGGCGAGGATCGTGTGGCTGCATCCGACGCTGCTCAGGCAACTCGACGAGTACAGGGTCCATGTGACGCGCCTCAGGCAGTATCTGGCGCTGGTCAGTCTTCAAGGGATTAGCTATCTCGACGGTCAGGCGCGGACGCCTCAACTGTCAGGACATGTCTCACCCAATCGGACCGATGATCTCGCGCTGCTAGATGAGGAGGGTATGCCGACCTTGTTCCTCCTTACCGCCGAGGGGGCTCAGCTAACTCCGACATTTCCTGCAGAACTCCAGAGCCTTCTTGGCGACACATGGCAACTTCGCCTTGGAGCGCTTCGCCACTTCGTACGCACAGAGCTGCTGCGCCTCGCGATTCCGGGCGAGGCTATCAATGCCGCTTTGGGGCATGGCGAACGGGGTGAGGCACCTTGGGGCTCCCTCAGCTCGTTGCCACCTATTCCGTGGCGCCAGAGGCTGGGCTCCGCTTTCGCTAAGATCATCCTGGATTCAGGGTTCGAGGTCTTACCGAGCCCGCTCTTGAGGAGCACTGGGCGCCCATGACCGAAGTCGTCGAAGCGTCGAGTGTCGGTTGGCCGGTCTGGGCTAGCGTCGCTACCCCGCAAGATATCCAGAAACGAAAGCCGCTTTTTGACTTCTTTTGCCACTGGATGGCGAAAAACGTCCCGTCTCTATGGAGCGGGCAGTCGGAGCCTGGGTACACCCAAGAGATCCTCGAGAATCAGCTTTCCAATCTGCTTGGAACTGAGTCTGAATTGACGACCCATCGGGTTCTTGCAAACTGGTGGGATCTCCTGGTGGCGGAAGGGCATCGACTCAAGCTTTGGCGCGTTCGCCCAGGATCACAACGAGTCAAATTGGCGCCCGAGAGGCCGGCCTTCGTACGCCGGGATTTTCAGTTGTTGGCAAGGTTGCGGCCGCTGGAAGAGGCCTTCCTGGATCGTGTTTCAGGGGCGCTGGAGTCCATACCTCTTTACGATGCATTCCTACTTTCGGCAATCTTGAATGGAGGTGTGCTTTCGTTCGAGCGTGTGGTGGGACTGCTTACCCTTCGCGCTGACACCGTGCAGGTGATGAACGGTGCGCTCTGGGCAACACTCGCTCTGCCCATTGCCGGCTCAGCCCGTGGAAGCCGCTCCGTCCGGTGGTATCCCGATGCGCTCACGTCGACCCTGCTGATAAGGTGCCTCAATGTAGGGTGCGTTCCTTCCGAAGTGACCACTCCGCTCGAACGTAAGGAAGTGTGGGCCAGGTTGCAGGCCGCAAATGAGCACCTCCAAATTCGCCCGTGGGAGGACGGCTTGAATGATCTGCTCCGGGCTGCACGGGTCTCGACAGCACTGAATGTTCCCGGTTTTGTCGCCGCGTTTCTGACTGATGATCTGGAAAGCCATTCCCTGCCCGAAGCGGTTATCCGGAGAATTGGAGGATGGGAACTCCCGGCTGAGAAAACTACTTCCGATGACGCGCAACGTCCAGGTGGGGATAACTCAGTGCCCATTAGGCTGGATGTCAGCTTTCAGCCCGATTTACCGCGCAAGAGTCAAATGCTGGTCGCCCGAAACGTCTGCAAGCTGTTGGGCAACAAGCGTGGTGCGATCGAGCGTTTGAAGGAGGTCCTCAAAGAGAACGAAGGAGGTTTATGGCCCATCACCCATGCATTGATCAGCTGGACGATATGGCGATTGGAGCCGGGCTGTCCATCGGGGGTTATCAAGGCATCCAGCGCTGAAACTTACTTCCGCACCCTGGCCCTGCACCTCATTTACGAAGCAGAGGATCTTGATCTCCTCGACTTGGAGGTAGATGACTTCGAGACCCTCTACGAGCGGGCTGCGGAGCGAGTCGATACAGAGGCTCGACGGGCGTATTTCTGGGGGCGTCTGCGAGATTTTCACGACTTCATGTTCCGCTGTGGAGCCCCGGATATCGACCTGCGAGAACTGGACGGTTGGGTCTCAACAGGCGCGATCAAGGTTTCGGCCAATCTGGTAACTGAAAATGAGTTTGGACGCTTCAAGGAGAGCCTGAGCGCTGAGACCGATCGGGATGCCGGAACGATGGTCTTTCTCGCCGGGATGCTGGCGTACCGCACGGGCCTGCGTCGGCGCGAAACCCAGATGTTGAGGATTCAGGACATCCATCCAGGATCTGAGCCCTTTCTGCTGATCCGACCGTCCAGGTTGGCATCCCTGAAAACGAACTCGTCGAAGCGCCGGATACCCCTTCGCCCTCTTGTGCCGAGTGATGAACTCGACGTCCTCATGGCGTTCCGGGCAAGACGGATAGACCAGATCGGGTGTGAGGCTGGCTTGCTGTTCGCGGATCCAAGCGCCCCCTGGACGCCGCTGCCCTACGGGAGATTGATTGATCCGGTGACCGCACTCTTTACCGTTATTACCGGGCAAGTCGGTCTGCCCTTTCGTTTTCATCACCTGCGGCACTCTTTCGCCAACTGGATCTTCAATGCCTTTCTGGCGATGGACGAGCCCGAGTTATTGGCACGGCGCCTGCCTTTCCTCGACTCGCACCTGCTTTCGGTTGATCGACTGCGGCTGCTGCGTGAGTGCTTTTTCCCTCAGAGCGTCGAGGTTGAGAGCTTCCCGGATCGTCGGTATCTCTATCAGGTTGCCGCATTGATGGGGCATTTGAGTCCGACCACCACCTGCCAGAGCTATCTTCATCTGCTTGACTGGCTGAGTGGCCGATATCTCGATCTCGCGCTGGAGCATCGACTACAGTTGCTCGGCGCACCACGACTTGGCCGCCTCTGCGGACTGTCTGGCTCTATGCCGTACAAGGGGCGGTATCGTGATCTGGCCGGCAGTCCGACGGAATTCATGCGTCACTATGTTGTCTCGCATGGTAGGGCATATGAAGTGAAGACGGCGCCTGTCTGTGAGTCGGCTAAGCTGCCGTGCCTGAGAGACTTGATCAAGCCTAGCTTGCCAAGTCCCGCTGTGATGGTGACGCTCCTGCGACGACACTTTTCCGGGGCTACGTTTGAAAAGCTTGAGCAGACCTTTTCAGTTCCTGCAGTAGCCATCGAGGCGGCAGCCAAAGCCTATCGGCACATGTATGCCAAGCAGTCGGTGCAAACGCCGAAACTGCATTTCAAACTTCCCCGACCGCCGCGTACAAGAAGTGATCAGCGCGAGTATTTTCGAATCCTCGGGCAGGCTGTTGATGCTGCGGCTAAGCCACGGAATCGACCTGCACTGATTGCAGTGGCGGAGGCGCTGATTCAGCGTACTGGACCAAGAACCGGACAGATCTACTTTGGGACCAAGGGGCGTGATGTCGAGTTGATCCTTAAGGGGCTTGTCTTGCTGGGGGTCAATGGGGCCGAGATGGCGCTTGTTGTACGAATACCGGCTGAGCTGGCAGACAGTCCGGATTACATTGTCCGTGCTACAGAGTTCGCCAAGAGCCTGGGGGCTTACACTAAAGTAGAAAGGTTGGAGTGGAAGACGAGAGAAATGAAGGGGGGGCTTCTCAGGCTTGATGTGAAGGACACGTTTCGCGTTGTCAAAGAAAATGCGTTGCATTGGGAAGGGCGTGTCCGGGGGCTCAACCATGCAGCAGCATGGATCCGAATGGTTGAGAGCTTGGATTGCTCCTAGTTGTCGGCGCCCAATTGGTCACTACCTTGGGTTGCCAGCCAAGCGTCAAGAAACTTGGTGAGGTCAACAACCACCGCAATGGCGTTACCGTCAAGTGCGTATTCCACCACAACCCAGCCACCCATAACGATCAAAACCTAAATTTTCGACATCCAGGCAGCCAGCATGAGGCTGCCTTCTCTTGTTCTGGCGTGATCTCTTACGGCAACTTCCAGAACCAGATCGGATCGGCATCCCAGTACGCTTCTCCTACTGGCCCGCTTCCATCCCACAGATCAATGTGCCCCTGCCCGGAGAAATTCGGAATATTGGCGTATGCCAGGATGCCTTGCTTTCCGCTCAGTTCGGAGGGCGCGGATCCTGGTGTGGCGAATCCTGCGTCATAGGTGCCGAAGACGTCCGCTCGTCTCAATACGCTGGCTAGGTCTTGAGCGCCACGGACATGGTTGTGCGGGCATAGATTCACACCACTCGCAATGAATTTCGATTGGATGTCGGGAACAACCTTAACCAGCGCCTCACTCATGCGGATGGCACATGTGTTCGGAAACATCATCGAGCAGGAATGGATGCTTGCCGAATCCGTCTTGTAGACATTCTTGAGCTTGGTGAAGGTCGGCCGAGCAAGCGCGAAGGGGCTCAATGCCTCTCTCAGCGTTTCAGCCAATTCCATCTCTGTGGTAACACGACGAATGCCTTGGGGTAGGTTGTTCGCGGCGTATTGGCCGATGTTCTCGCCGTCGTGGAGCCATGCGACCGTTGGAATTCCCAATGACAGCGCAATCTCCAGTTCCGCCTGGGTTCCCTTCCCGCCCGGAAGCGCCAGCAGCACGCTGGCGCTTCCGGTGGTCAGATAGTTGCGGGATTTCTCGGACTTCGGGTCTTGACCGGGAAGATGCGTTCGGATCGGTACTTCGATCCACTGGTTCGGGTAGCCCGGCTTGGGCCTGATAGACAGCCCCCGATGTACGCCCCAGGCGAACTGGCCACCCACCGCTTCGCCAGGCAGAATGCCGATCGACTTGCCTACGCGGTCGGGCGTGCGGCAAAAGCCCTCGGCCGCATCATGCATGGCACCTTTGCCACCGCCGGTGATGAGATTGCTGCCGATCCGGGCCACTACCATGCCCGCACAACGCGCCCTTTGCGCAAGCTCTGATGGCTGAGGCTTACCAGAGCCCACAACCGCGATGTTCACCATGGATGCGTTCATGGTTCCACCATCCAGACTTTCCATTGTCCCGCATCGGCAATTTTCTCCAAATGCAGTCTTCCGTTGTCGCCAATAACCGCGGTGCCGAAATCAGGTCCAAAGCAACGTCCCACCTCGCCGTGGCTTGTCTTCAGCAGCAAGGCTTGTTCGGGCATGACCGCTTTCGACCAGGTGCCACTGACCCCATCCAGCCATCCTCCGGCCGGGAAGGCCCAAGTAGCGTTGGTGCGCAACAGGACGCTTTCCTCGTGCGTGTTGTTCGGCAACGTAAGTTTCAGGTGAACATTCTCATTTGCCATGTTGGCTGCTCCTTCAGTTCATTACGGCAGAACGGTGCCGCCATCCAGAGGAGGCGGATCTCCGTCGGAGACCGACTCGTCCATGTCTGCGCTCATGCCCTCGGGGCCGACCGTGACGCTCAATGAGCCAGGAAATAGAAGCCCGTTTGCACGGATCGCATCAATCAACCCTTGCATGTCCCAGTCACGCATGCGGATGCAGCCATTGGTTGGCTTGAGCGCCTTCGGATCGATGACCGATGAGAAGGCGTGGCGTCCAGCATGGATCAGAAGCCCGGTTCGACCATTCGATTTGGCCGCTGCCGCATCGCCGCCCGTGGGGTCGAGCCGTATCGATCCGCTCTGACCGTATTGCGCCATCGGGCGGGATGTTGTTCCTCCGTTGGCAAGAATCTCCGGCACGGAGTACGTGCCGGTCGGGGTGTCGCCGAATGGCTGGAGGGAATCGCCCGTTGGATTGCCGTGGGCCGCAGCGGTGTTGCGTGCCGCGCGACCCAGTACCACCACAGGGCCGAACAAAGTCAATCCGGTCGCATCGTCGACCAATTGCAAGGTGCCGGTCTTCGTGCGATCGGCAGGCAGCGTGACGTCGATTTTCATGCTCATGTGGCTCCCCTTTTGACTATGGTTTCGAACTGCGCTTCATCGGTCGGAATCTGGCCCCCGCCGGTTCGGTCGATCTTGACCAGCCCAACCTTGCTGGCAGCGGGATCCCCGCGCGGCGCAAAGCGCCAGCGGAACAGGGCTCTGCGGCGCACATGGCCGCGTGCCAGATCACCCAGCAAATCGGGAAACTCGAGGGATGAAGGCAGCGGTGCGCTGGCGAACAGTGCGGGTGTCCCGAGGGTCTTGCTATTGATCTGATCCAGGGTCAGCAGCCCGTAGACTGCGGCTGGCGGAGCGATAACCGGGCGATCGGCGATGATCACCGTGACGGTCAGCGTGACCTCGGCGGCAACGGTCACCGTGATCCGCAGTTGGTCGCCGGGTCGCAGGATTGCGGCCGTAAGCGAATTGGCTTCGCTCAAGTCCGCAAGCCGGATCGCATAGGCATGTCCCGACTCGAACTTGATCTGGCCTGCGGAGCCCAGCGAAAGCGCGCGCGGCGTCGGCGGGGCGTGGTCATCGAGCGCCACGGGAATCAGCAGCAGGTTCAGCGTCCAGGTGCCGTCGGTCAGGAACGGGGCCGCGACCTTGGTTGGGTCGTCGAAGGCGGGATTGAGGACGCCTGCGGCGAAGTAGACCGTCTCGCCAGCATCGTAGGCCGGGCGGTCAACCGACAGCATCAGCCGCCGATTGCGGTCGTCCAGCTTGCGCTGCGTCTTTGCCGGGCCGGCCAGTGTGCGGTCGTAGTCGGGGTCACCGAAGATGGCCACGGCCGTCGGCGTCGGCAGATAGGTGGATTGCGGCGAGCGTAGTGGTAGCCGCACCGACAGCGAGCGTGGCGGGCCGGCCAGCAGCGTCGCGGCTTTCTTGTCGTCGAGCTCGAGGCTCACCTGCTGGTCTGTTAGGTCTTGCTTTGCGGCGTCGTCCCCTGCGGCCGTCCACTCCAGCGTCGCACGAGAGTCGGGCCCGGCGGTTTGAAGCGCCCGATCAAGGTCGGGCCATCCGCCGCCGCCTTCGGCATTGATCGAAACCGTCACGGTCGTCAGAGAATTCTCTTCGGACGCCAGCCAGACCAACTTGCGCAAATGCAACACTTTGCCGTCCAGGCGCAATGTTACGTGCGCCTGTTTATGCAGAAATCGCAGGCTGCGCAACACCTCGATCAGCGGTTTCCAGGAGTCACCTTTCGCTGGGCGTGTGAACCGCACCTGGACAAGTCCCCCGGTGCCCACAGACGGATCGCGATCCAGCCCGGCGTCGACCTGCACGAGGATGGCGACTGGGCCATCGGCGGCGGATGGCACTGTTTCGCCGATGGCGGACGGCGCATAGCGGATCACTTCGCCTGCGCCTTCCAACACGAGCACTTCAGATAGCGCATTTGACGAGTCCCGCCTGATGTTCAAGCCCACCCAGGTTCGCCGGCGGGCATCGGGCTGATCGGTCGTCGGCAGGCCGGTTGATCGCGGTGATCGGCCGTGATGCCAGACGATGGGCGCACGGTGCGCGGGTCGGCCAAGGCGGGTGTGTGCGGAGTCGAAGGGGCTGTCTCCACGTGCCAGCAGCCAGCCTTCGTGATCGACCACCATCACCCCCGGCCGGACGCCCGTGGTGACAAGTTCATAGTGGCCGGGTGTGAAGTTTGCGACCTGCGGCAAGTCTGCGACCTCCGGCGCGGGATCGTCGTTGGGCGTGAAGGCCCGCTGCAGCGATGCCATCAGCGGAGCACGCGTGCGCGCGGCCACCGGCATCAAGCTACGATCCGGCGGCACACGAATTACCGGCTGTGCCTCCTTACCGGCAGCTTGGCGTTCAAACAGCACGCGCTGTCCCAATGCCAGGAAGGCGACGCGATCCTTCTCGCTACCGGACGCTGGTGCAGAAGCCTCCGTTGAGACAAGCCCCGACAGGCGTCGTGCCCGCCCCGCCCACGCCACCGAACTGTCCTGCAGTACGCGCTCCTGGCCGAGCGTCAGCGTGAAGTTGCCTGCCTCCTCCAGCCCGCTCGCGTCGGGCCAGCCGAGCGTCGGCGACGGATAGACGATCTTTCCGACCGCTGGTCGTAACGGGCGCGGCACTGCAGCGGGATAGATTCCCGGCAGCGCATACATCTCGAAGTTGTCGTGATGGTGCAGTACGTCATCCACCAGGCCCGTCCCCCGCCGCTCGACCGCGTCGCGTGGCAGCGGGGAGGCTACGATCGCCAGCAGGGCGCCTGGCAGCGTTGCCTGGGCAGCCGTCGCCAGCAGCGACACCTCCACCGCGCCTGTCGTCAACGTTGCCGGCAGCGGGGCTACCACGGATGTGCCGCGGCCCAGCAGGACCCACTGCGTGCGCGGTGCTGGCGGTGCCGGCCCGCGCACGGCCGCCACGGGCAGAAGCCGCTGAACCCGATCGTGTTGCCGGTTGTCACGCAGCAGCGTGGCCACATTGCCGTTCCCTGCGGGAGGTGTTTCCTGCGCAAACCACCATCGCTTCAGCGCAAACAGCGTGCGCCAGTAGATCGGCGTGTTGTCTGACAGTGCCACCACGCCATTATGGCCCGTCAGATTGCTTGCGAAGGCTTGATCCACCAGTGCAGCCGGCAAGGGATCAACTGGCCGTACGTCATCGTCACCTCGGCCAGCCAGCGCATCCGCCAGGCCCGCGGCGCCGCGCCCGTCTGGTAGGCCCCGCATATCGACAGCAATCGACCGCCGACCCTCCTCGCGGTAGGTGTGCGCTACGCCGGCTGCCGCGTCGAAGAGGGCGACATTTACTTCGACTGGTTCAGCCCCATTCGCTGGAGCCTGGCGAATCACGCTGAACGGCCAAGCTTCTGAAGCGTCTGACGTCAATGCGAACAGCCACGGCAGTCCGAACGTGAGTGCCTTCGTCGGCTTGGTGTCAGCCGCGGTCACCAGAGGCACCTCATGCACGGCGCCGCCCAACCAGATGAGGCCCTGCCAACGTTTATTTTCATTCTTCAGCAAGTTCGCCAGACGATCGACCAATGGCTGGCCGAATGTGTGGGTTTTGACAATGCCGGGCCAGGGCACCTCGGGCGCGACGGTAGCATGGCCACCCTTTGCGGCGCTCCGATAGCGAGGTGAGAACCCATAAGCCAGTGGTGACTCTTTCGATGCCTCGTTGTAAAGCGCATCAGCATCGACGATGGTCACGTCTTCGATCGAGTTCCAGCACCACTTCTTTTCGTCATCTACCAACCGATGCTGCACCCAGGCCCGCCAGCGCAGGGGCTCGGCGAGTCGCCAGACCGCGTCCTGACAATGGATCGTCGAAGGATCGACATCGATGGATGTCGCATCCAGTATTATCTTGTGGACGATGGGAGCCAAGTTTGTCGAGATGGCCTGCATTGTCACGAAAGCCTGACCGTTGTTGCGCTCCGGTAGTCGATCCAATTGCGCAAGGCTGTCGATCAGTGCTTTGTCTCCTGGCGCCTTTCCTTGCCAGGCCGCCAGCGGCCAATCTATCGCGCTGGTATACTCGACGCGCTCGAAGTTGAGCGTTAGCCGCGTCGACACAAGGTCAAATGCATTTTCCCCTGCCTCATCGTTTTGCCGGACATGCGCAACCTGCCGTGCTTCGAAGGCATCGCTTGTTGTAACCAGTTCCAGATGGCCAGCTTTAATGCTTCGGCCAACGGCGGGGGCATTCAGATCGAACACCGCAGCGCAGACCACGCTGATGGATTTCGTTTGGGGAGCACCTCGAAACAGGCTGCCACTGGAATCCACTTTTGCGGACAAGTGGAGCAGGCCTCGCCGATGGTCGATCCACAGTGAGGCTTTCGGTAGCACCGTTCTGAAACCGAACCATTGCAGCTTGGGCTCACGTTCGACAAGTTCAATCGTGACGGCCGCGTCTTGCCCGACCGGCCAATACAATGCAGCATCGATCGTCAGTGTCGGCTCGCGCCCATCGGACGGAACGGATACCTTGACCTGACGCATTCTCAGATTGACGCCCGGCGTTTCTGGCGACGGTGTCCAAGCCAAATCCAGCTCATCAGACAGCGTCACCGACACGGATTCCAGTGTGCTCTGGCTGCCAAAAAGAGATAGCTCCAGCACACCCGAATTGGCCACCGGTACGAGGGCATGATCCTTTATTTGCAGTGCAAAGCTGAACGTGACGCTCAAGGTCTCGGCGGCCGAACCTGGGCGAAGGCTGCGTGTGAACGTGAGCATCGGCGCGGCGCTGTTGCTCAGCTCAACCGGCCTTAGCGTGCCGCCAATCGGCTTGAACGACAAGGTGATGGTGTTTCCGGTTGCGCCCAGATCCTCTTCGCCGTAGGGTGAGCCTTTGGTGGCTGGCGCTCGCGCCAAGCAAACGGCGTATCTTATCCTGGCGCCCAGGCAATTTCCGCTGTCGTCGAATGTCGCCTCGTCCAATCGCAACGGCTTCAGCCGCAACGCCCCCCAGGAAATGTCGAAAGGCAAGGGGAGCAATCCATCCGCCTTGGCGGGATAGTGCCGCCACTCATAGATCGACCGGCCAAGCCGGTCAGCGTCGAAGGCGGACTCACTGCTGCCGTCGGCATCGGGTGTGTCGATACTTGCAAACCTCCATTCTTTATCAACTTTGCGTACGGGCAAGTCACGCACTGCCAAATGGCCCTTGACGCTGTCGGTGAACTGAACCTCGCTTGGCTCGAGCGTCGTTAGCAGTGCAAATTCTTCAGCGCGAACACCGCTCGGTCGATGCGCTTTGCGAAGGGAGATGGTGTTGGTGGTGGCCTCCGCTGTCCGCGCCAACGCGTATCCGCGGGTGTCCTGAAATGCTGCAGCGTTCTCACCGTCGGCCAGCTTCACCGGCGCGGGGGCGCCTATGGCGACCGGATAGGGAGCGACAGCCCCTCCGACGACTACAATATCGGCGCCGCTTCTGAAGTGCCGGGTTTCCGACCAGCCCGACAGGGCTTTCTCACCAGAGGCGGAGATGCCTTCGATCGTGAGCTTTCCCAAGTTTAGGCCGTTCCCGCTGGCCGCCTCGATCGTTGGCGCCGATAGCTCCAACTCCACAAGGTCGGCAAAGCTGCTCGTTTTGGGGGCGTTCGCCCGCCACCAGATGTCAGACTGTGTCCGTGCCAGCGCACGGCGTCGGATCTGGCTGTTCCAGTGTGCAGTGATTTCCTCGGCTGTGGGCGCACCGCGAAGCGCCGTCGGCAGGGGTTTTCCCGCAGGTGCCTTCGGGCGCGTTGCGACCTGCATGGCTTGAAATTCATCGAGCAGCGGCAGATCGAAACGCAGGCAGGCAATCGCCCCAGTGTCGGTCGTGTACTCAATCCCCGGCAGCGTCAAGGCCACCATGGACATCGCATGGCTATCCCTGTCCCAGTCGATCTTCTGCGTGAACTTGCCGTCGGGCACATCAATCGTCATCAATGGCAGCAAGGCGTCCTTGGCGGTCGTCAAGGTGACCGTCAATGACGCATCGCCCGCGCCGGCGACGATGCTCCGGGGAAGCAGATCGCGCGTGCCGGACGGTTCAATGCCACCGGGCAGCAGCCGTGTCATGTCCATTGCGGTGACCAGCGGCGGCAATACCGGATCTGCTTCTTTTGACGGCATCGTGCCGGGATGCGGCAACCAGGCCGTCAAGGTCTCGCCAGGAGCCCGGGCCTGCCAATTCAACGAGATCGAATTTGGCGGCGAACTGCCATGGATGGCCGACATCGAGCCGGCCAGGCCATCGGCATCCGGCACGCCGTAGCGCAAGGGCAGCGATTGCAGGGCGATGGGGCCAGCATCAAGAGTTGGAACCAGAGCTTCGGCGGATGGGGCGGCACGGTATGCCCACAGTGCGCCGTCGAAGGTGCCGACCGCGCCGCCAAGACGCACCATCGCCGTGGTTTGTTGTGGGGCCTCAATATCCACCGCCAGCACGGCCGTGGCCTGGGTGGCGGACTGCGTGGTGAGTATCGAAACGCCGCGGCCCGGCGGGCGCAAGCTTACCCGCGCGCGGCCGATGATGGCGTCCTTGCGTTCGCGCGGAGCTGATCTGGGCGATGCCGTCCAGGTTGGGTGACGCGGAAGACGCAGCACGCCACGCTCCAAGGCCAGATCGGCTACGTCGGCTGTTCTCTCAAGTGTCGACATGTCGACCCGCACGTCCACATCGCCAAGAACCGTGCCGCCCGCGATCTTGCTGCCGAGGGCCACCGACCAGCGGCCATGCGTGTTTGCATCCCAATTCAACTGGACATGGGGCGGTTGGCTTGTAGGTGTAGGGTCTGCCCCGGAAGCCAGGGTCACGACGCGCCGCCCACCCGCTCCGGCCCACTCGAGTGAGCACCGTGGGTTGTTGAAGGCGGCCACCGACGGCACCGTGGCACCGGGTTCGGGCTCGGTGATCACGCTGGCCATCACCGCGTCGGGCGCCAGGGCCAGCAACCCTGGTTGGCGGAGGGAGAGTCGGCCCCCCTCCTCCACCAGTGGCCACCGCACCGGTGCGACGCCTGGCTTGAACCGCAGTTGCACCGGCAGGCCGGCCAGGCGCAGTGATTGTGTGACCGCATCAAGCCCGTTACGGATGGTCGCATCCTGCTCGCGCACCAGTTGCAGAAAGTATCCCGCGCCGCGCTCCCACGCCAGGCGCAGCACAACGAGCGTTGCAGCCGTGCTTGATGCATCGAGCAGTAACATCGCGGCAAACTCGATGCCAGTTGCCGTCAGGGTCAGTTGCAACCGATCCGGCTTTTCGCCGGTGGACTTTTCGGGCGCATGCTCATCCAAGTCGCCGCCATCCGCGCGCACTGCGATCCAGCGTTTTTCCTTGGTGGAGCCAAAGACCGGGCGCCATCGAATCTTGTGGTCGTCTACGTAAATGGTTTTATCGGCCGACAGCCATTTCCAGAACGCATCACCCTCCACTTCAACATGCAGTTCGCCCGTGGCGAGTCGCAGCGGTGGTGTCTCGATCTCCTTGGTTGTCGGATCAGGCCAGCGCCCATCCGGTGCAGGCAGGGCTTGCACCTGCTCGTAGCTCGTGCCGCCGTCGATGGGCGTGGCGGTGGCTGGGGCGGAGTACGCGCTGCAGGCCGCATTGCTGATCAGGCGCAACTGATTGCAATCCCCGGTGGGCTCTGGACGAATCGCCAGTGACAGAAGGAAGGGATCATGGAACGCGATCTTCTTGTGATCGACCTTGAAATCACCGCGCACCTGGGCCGCTTGCGCCAACACCCGCACCGAGGCGTTACGCATCAGGCCGCCTTGTGGCGTCAGGTCATGATCAATCTGCGTGGCGAGGCGTGCAACCCAGAGCAGCTTGCCCTTGTCCGCATCCGGGCCCAGCAAGGTGACGCGGCGTATTTCTTCGGTGGTGGTCGGCATGTTCTTTCCCCCGGTCATGCTGTGCTGCGTTCGAACTCAATGTCCTTGCTGGGCAGCAGCCCTTTCGTCGCACGGAGCCAAGGACGACGGCCACGGCCGAAAATCTGCGTGGTGGCGAGATCCAGGATGAAAGTTCGCACGGTGCTATCAGTGGATGCGTCGCTCAGTGCCGCGTGCAAATCTCCATCCGATGGGGGCCGGCGAAGCATCAGCGCGGAGGGGTGGTGGCTCACGGTGCAGTCTGTCGAGTCCGTGAGCGCGCTGACCTTCTGCGTCACCTCATCTCGTTTGACCCACGGTACGACGAAGCTGGCACGTCGTGCGGTACCAAACTCGATCGGACGAAGACTAACGATGGCAGCTGCGAAGCCAAGCCCAGGGGCTCCAGTGTAAATCTCCGTGTCTGAGAGAAGCTGGATCAACCCGATCAAGGCATCTTGCTTGACCGGTTCAGCGCTTCTGCTTAGATCCACGTAGATGGTGGCGAGGAACTCCAAGCCTGGCGTCGGTTGATCGTTGAACGAATTAGCTACGCCAATCACCGCGGCACCAAGTTCGTCTGCGATAACTCCCACGACCGCCGCAAACCCGCCCGATGGCTTCTGATCGTCAGCAATCCGTTGACCGTGATCCTCCTCCCAAAGCGCGAGGGCGAGCCGATTGGCAAAGGCCTGCGCCGGCTCATTGGTCATGGCGTTGCGCAGTGCCTGCATGGCTGGGATGCGCGAAGCCGCGTAGACCTTGGCTGGGCGTTCCAAGCGCCACGTGCTGCCGGCGCTGATCTCGACGCGCGGCTGGTTCGCCGGAAGTGCCAGTCCGGCATAGCGCCGTATCGGGATGGTTGCGGTGCGATCTGTTTTGCCGGTGATGTTCTTCCAGCGCACCAGGCCATCAAAGCCGGCCGCATTTCCGAGGTCGCCGTATCCATTCAGGCGGTTGATCGTCTCGCTGAGCATTGCCGCCACATCCAGGCTATTTCCCCCCAGTTGGTTCACTATCACTTGAAGCTCGTCGGCAATGAACCTCGTAGACTTTGCGATCTGCCTATAGCCCTGAGCGTCGAACGGATCGTCGGGGCGGGTGATGACAATCTGTGCGTCCTGCCGCCACGGCATGAAGGCGCTGAACGCAGTCCAGTTCTCCGGAGCCACGTCGGTTACGTTTGTCGCAGTCTGCAGGAAGGGCTCAACACGCTGCTCCCACGTCGGTAGCGGGGGCGACGCACCCGGTGGAGGCAGCAAGGTATCGGTGAGATGCCAGCAGTTGTCTGCGCCGAACTGAGGCGGCAGATTGTTTGGCCCGCCGTTCGCCAAGGGGAAGTGGGCGCCCGGGCAGGATGGCGTGTAGATGGATGTCGCGCCATTAAATTGCGCCTGCAGCATGCGCTCCACTTCGCGGGGGCAGTCACAGTCCCGGCCGGCCACGGTAGCCAGTTCGTAGGCGATCCCCGGATCAGGGGCCAGATAGACACCCCGGTCAGCAAGTGGCGCGCCGTCAAACCAGCGCTCGCGTTCGTCGTCGGACATGCCGTCGAGGTAGCGCACCAGCGGGATTGAGATGGACACCTTGGCCTCGCCATCGTCGCCAATGACCACGGACCAGCTAGGTTTGGCTACGTTGGCCGTGGTGACCCAGGGCCATGCCAGCGCATAGTGCCCCTCAGGTACCGTCGCCACCACGGGCTCCGAGACGACGACGCCCGCCGCGGCGAACACGGCGGCATGAACCTTGTACAGATGCGGCACGTCCTGCGTGCGCACTGCGGTGATGCCGCGCCAACCGTCCACGATGCGCTCGGGCAGCGTCGACCCGTTGCCTGTTTCACCGAACGTGCTGGACTTGAAGGACAGGGCTGCCGGCTTCAACGGCTTGGGGGACTCGATCATCGGCAACAGTTCGGTCAATGCTTGACCGCCGAGACCCATTACCCACGCTCGATCCCGCAACTCGCGATAGAAGCCGATGGCCACATGCTCGAACTGCAGGCAGTCGGCTACCGTGATGTTTGATTCGCTGGCGATCTGCTCGGCATGCCGCGCGATGACGAACTCGATCTGCGTGCCAGGCTGCTTGTCCTTACCAGTGCCGACGTCGAGCCTGCGCGCCGAGAGCACGACCGGCGGCGCCAGCGGCTCCGAGCGGGGCACCGCGATGTCAAGCGAAAACTCGTCCAGGCGCTCGAGCTTGAGTTGCGGCAGACGCACCACGGGGTTCTCGTCGTCGGCGCCGTCGGGAACGATACTGTCGGCCAGGCGTCGCCGGGTCAGCCATGGCAGCGGCACAGGCTTGCTGGTGTCGTCGTCCGGCGCGGCGTTCCAGCCTGTTGCGATGTTCTCGTAGCGCCCGTATGGCCGCACTAAGTAGCGGCGCCGACGCGCTAGCCTGTCATCGTGAACCAACACCATCTCGAACGTGTCATCGTCTCGTCGGGCCAGCCGCATCGGCTGCGGACGGGGCTCCTGGGCCAGCGAGAAACGAACCGCTTGGGTGCCGTCTTGGTTCTGGCTTGGAAGACATGCGGCGCCATGATCGAGAAAGCGCCGCAGGAGGGCCGGCCACTTCTGGATCAGGGCCGGGATTTCATCGTCCACCTGGGAGATGGGTTCCTTGGATGCCAACTCTTTCGCCGCTTCGCTGCCGAACCGTGCCTGCACGTAGGTTTGCACGCGCTGAAACTGCACAGCGGCCGGGGATTCCGAAGCTTCCTTTGCACGCAACAGTTCGTCGAGCGCCGAGAGCGGCAATGCCGGGAAACGCTCGAAGGCTTCGGTTGGATCAATGCCGTCGAGGGCTGCGGGAGCCTGGACAACCGTGAGGTCGATGCGAAGTGGCGAGTCACCGTGGCGGCAAGACAGCCATGACTTGACGTGGTCTCTGCGTGCGTCGTCGTCATCCTTGAAATCACGGATAGTTGTGACGCGCAACAGCAGTTGAGTCTGGCGGGCACGATATCCCACGCTGCCTTCCGGGAACTGGGCCGAGGTGACAACCAGGCGTTCTTTTCCTGCCAAGCGTTGAACCACCTTGCTCGAAGGCGTGGCGCTCAGGGCAACGACGGGTGGGGTCGCATAGGGGTTGGAAACGTCGAGCACCTCAACGAGCACGTCGGGCAGACCGTCGATCGCGATCGGGCAAACCATCCATGTCACCGGTCGTAAATCCGCAAAAGCGCTTTTCTCGACCCGCGCCACGAAGTAATGCGCACCCGTGGCGGGTTTGTTAAGCAGTCCCTCGGCAGTGGGGCGAAGCGACAGCTGCACCAAGGGCGCCAGATCGTTGTCCAGAAGCACTTGCGGGGACGCGTTAGCGGGATCGGCGCCGTCAAAGGATGCCAGGCGATAAAGGCCGCCGGCGCGGGTGAGCAGATCGGTAAAGGGCGTCGCCGTTTCGAGCTCGTAGCGTGGCAGAATGATCCGCCATGCTTCATTCACCTGCTCGAGCATCTTTCTTGGCGGGAGGAAGTCGCCTGTCATGTTGTCGTGCAATCGCAAGCCGACCGCCAGCCCGAGCGTACGCAAGACGGCCCAGCCATACGGGTCGCGCTGTTCGGGGCGCTGATCCAGTAAACCGCTCAAGGTCTTGGCGTCCGTCTGTGGCGCCGGGTCGATAACCGGCTCGTAACGCCGGAACGGTGCATTCTCGTGGGTGGTGTCCCAGCGCAAGGCGTCGACTAGGTCGGCTAGCACCGGGTGCAGACCTTGGTAGAGATCGATGGTCAAGCTGGCCTTGCGTACTGATTCAGGCTCCAGGTCGCCCGCCGTGATGTTCAATGTCAGCCCGCGCAGATCTTGGCGATGCTTCATGAAGGTACCGATGGTCGGTTCGGGGGCAGTCAGGTACAGGCCGTGGAGCAGCTTGCGCAGATCCGCTGGATAAATGCCACCAGACTTATCGAAGAATCCTTCGGGTTGCGTCTCCGAAGGTGGATTCCATACAAAGTTTTCGGGGGCCTTGAACCACTGCGTCGTTCCCGTTGGCGGTGCTAACACCTGAGCCAAACGCGCTTGTGACGGTTCGTCAAACCTGACCGCGACCCGTTCCAGCGGCCCATAGGCAAACAGCGCGCTGAAGTCGCCGTCAACCATCGACAGCCCCAGCGAGCGGCGGATGCCCGGCTGCGGCCAGATGCACAGACTCTCAGCGGTTGAGTACCAGGCTCGCCGCCGGGCCGCGGAGTTAGACTTCGCCTGTTCAAGGCGCAGCGTCTCGCTAGGGTAGTAGGCCTCGACAGCGCCATAGTCGTCGATGGTGGCCGGTTCGCTGTTGGCCAGCCGAGGGTCAAGGGCCATCACCCGCGCCATGTGCCGCGCAGTCGTTACGACATCCCGCATGCTGATGGACGCCGTCAGATCCGACTCGAAGACGTCGTAGCCGGCGATCATCGATGGCGAGGTTTTGGCGACGAGGCCGACTTCAACCTCGTCCTTCCCCGTCTCCGCTGACGATGGCCTGCCGTTCCAGCGCAGACGCGTGGCGACGCGGCGACTGCCGTCGCGCAGGGTGCGCAGTGAACCTCGCGGCTCATTGCCCAGCAACGTCGCCAGCGAACTGTCTGCCGCAGGCTGGTCGATCAGCAGTCGGCCTGCGGAACCGTCGAGATCTTCAAATGGCAACGGCAGGAAGCCGGTGACGGTCGGCTGCTCGAAAGTTTCGACGCATGTGTCGATTGCCGCCGGCGTGGCATAACCGAGCGTTGCGTCGCCAGGCCGGCGGATGCGCAGATGTAGCTCAGGGATCATCCACGGTGAGGCGGCCAACCCCTGGGGCTTGCCTTGTTCTGCTTTGTGTTCGACGCGACGCAGTGCGACACGTGTGGGCTTGAGTGCGTCGTTCTTGTCGTCTCGCTGACCAATGGTTTGCAGTTTCTCGAGATGTTCGCATTTCAGCCATGGCTGAGAGGCGTCTGGCGGAGCCTCGTCGAGTATCGGCAGTGGCAATGCGCCCCAGCGCTTCGCATAATCTGAACCAACCCGGTTCTTGCCGAACTGCAGGATCAACACCACGTCGCTATCGGAATCTGACTTTGATTCGAAAGTTGCAGCCGGCGGCCGATGCAAGGCTTCGATGACGGCGTCGGAACCGTACTGGCCGATCGCGGCAGCGCCTTCTGCGCGCAGCCGCAGAACGTACTGCGTTCCATCGGATGCCAGCATGGGCTCGGCATTGCGGCTGGAGACATCTGCCCTGTCGTCGAGGCGTAGCGCGAGCTTTGGCTTGACTTCAGTACCTGTAGTGCCGGGCAGTGTGTCGTACTCGACGAACAGTTCGGCGCTGGCGATGGGCCGGACAGCCGGCGTGGGTACCTTCAGCGTGCATTCGAACGACTGAAGCTGGCCTTCGCGGCCTGCCACATCGACGGGTACGACGGTGTAGGCCGTAGCGATGAGATCGTCGGCCTTGGCGCCCAGTTGCTCGAGCAGCGTCTGCCAGGCTTCCCAGGCTTTGTCCCCAGGCTGCGTGCCGGTGAGGGCCACGCGCAGGGCCTGCGGCAGATCGTCGAAGCCGTCCACATACTGGGCCAACGGACGCATGCGCGCCCAGTTCAGGTTTGCTTCATCGACCACAGGCTTGAGCGGCGCCGCGGCCTTGAAGGTCGTTTCGAACGGTGGAATGCACTGCGATACCGCCCCGTTGACGAGGAATACGCGCTTGAGCCGATAAGCCTTCAAATGAAACTCGGGGTCGTTCCAGATCGACGTGGATTCGGCCCATCCAGGCTCCAGATCCCAGTCGAGCTGCACGCCACGCTGGTCATGCCAGATGCGCTGGCGCGCGAAGTCGAGGTTCGCGCGGTCGAAGAAGCGCGAGGGAGGGTTGAACAGGTGAACCGGTTGCGGAGCATCTGCCGGCTCCGACGTTCCGTTGTCGGATTGTTTTTGCAACTGGATAGTGAAGCCTGATTGAGGTGGCCGGTTGGGATCGTCTGTTTTAAAGAGCCCGCTCAGCGTGTCATCGGTATCTTTCGTACTGCCGACCGACACGACAAAGGTCAGCCCGAGGTCGCGTGCGTCGATCACGCCTTCCGGCGTTGTAGGTAGCCGTTTCGGCCAGACGATCGTGCGATCGTCCAACGTTGCCTCGCGAGCGATGCGCTCCGCCGACTTGACCACTGCGGCAATGATGGCCGAACGGCGCTCCTCCATGGCCCGGATCAACGACCATTTGATCGACAACTGGCCCGAAGCCGTACCTGCCTCGGCGATCGCAGCTTCCGCTTCCTTGGCGCTGGCATGCCGTCGCGGCCGCCCGTCGATGGCGCCGCTGTCGACCTCGATCAACGCGCCATCGCGCTTGAACCGCTTGGTCGCGGTGTCGTAGGTCATCGTGGCGCTGAGGAATGCCTGCCCGAGAAGATCGTCAAGGCACAGCGGCGTGGGCGAGCGCGGCGTCTGTGCGACGGGCTGCTTTGAGTTCCACGCCAGGTCGGTTGCTGTGTTAAGTGACTGCTCACCAGACTCGGCAGTGAGGCGTCGTAAGGGCGTCTCCGGGCCAGGGGTCAAGCGATAGCCATAGCCCGGCGGAGCGAAGAACGTGAAGTCACACGCTTTCACGGGATCCCAGTCACCGTCCGTCCCCGCACCTGTGCGGTCACGCGGCACGAGTTGAAGAACGAAGGTTCCCGGCTGGCAGGGCAGCTCGAACAGCATGGCCCAGAAGTGCGGCGTATTCGGCGCGAACCCGTCAAACCGTACAGTCTCCTGATCTTTGGGTGGTGCTGTGGGTTTGCCGTCGGTCAGAACCCTGGATTCTTTGATTGTGGAAATAGGTGCGTTAGCCGATCGCGGGGGCATCAGCGGCGGCGGAGTCAGGCCTGATTCAGGATCCGGCACTGCGGCAGTCAGCCCCAGAGCGAGGAAGTGACCGACCCTTGCGCGGACACCTTCCAATGCACCCTCATTGATACCGAAGCCTGCCGACAGCGTGAGCGACCGCCCGAATGCCCCAACCGAGATCGATACCGCGGCGCGGCCCGCAAATACATTTGGCCCAATCGCGGCTTCCAGCGCCACCGACAGGCTGAAGCTCACGCAGAACGAGGCATCCAGCCGCAGCGTGTCGAACATCAGGTCGATTTCAAGCCAGATGCAAACTTCGAAGTTGACGGTACAGGCGAAGGCTAGGCTGCCGTAAAACAAGGAGTCGCCCGGTCGCGTCAGCGACACGTAACTGATTAGCTTGGCGTCGAGACTGAAATCTGCACGAGCCTTGATGGAGGCGCCGAGCGACTTGCCGCCGACCTGGCCACCGAACTGGGCAAAGCCGGTGGCACGGAATGCGACGCCATAGAGCAGCGAGGCGTCCTCGATGCGTGTGACCATGCCGCCTTGCGCGACCAGCCCGAAGGTCTCGCTCGGCTTAAAGGGTAGCTTCAACTCCAGCTCGTAGGGCCAGCCGAGCTCGAAATGGAAAAGGCCTGGCCGGATGTACAGCGTTGACGAGAAGCGGGTGTTCTTGAAGGCCTGGACAAGTTCGTCAGGCAGCTTGGGCGTCTCACCGATGTGGCCTTCGGGATCCGAGACCAGCCGCGCCAGCAGTTCCTTGCGTGGCGCCGAGATGTACATGTAGCCGCGCAATGGCGGGCTCGATGCAATGGTGTCGCGCTTGTCCGAATTGAGCCAGGTGTAGTAGTTCAGGGAGATCCATGCCCGTGCGGTCAACAGAAAAGTCAGATCCGAACGGAGGGCGGCCGCGACGTCGAACAGCAGCGGATTGGCAAGCGACTGCTCGCGCTGAGCTGGTTTGCCCTTGCCGCTTTGGCGCTCCTGCTCGCGCTCCTCGGCCCGCATCTCATCGCTGGACATGTAGGCTGAAGTGACGGAAAGCATGGCCCGCATTGCCAGGGTGATTCGATCGCCCTCGAATTCCGGTTGCCAAGCTGAGAACTTCGCCAGGTCGCCTTGGCGGCGCGAAACATCGTCCAGCACTTCGATGAGCTGGTTGGCGCCCGTGACCTTGTCGGTGCGGGCCAGCCCGGCCAGTGTGTAGCGGTAGCCGAAGCCGAAGCCCACCTCGCGCAGGTAGAGCTCCTTGACCGGCGTCGGGATTTGGACGGACAGCTTCTCCGCTTGCCCGTACAGATAAAACGCGTGCCGCTTGGGGGCTCCCGGTGGTGCCAGCTCCAGGAAACCCATCGAAGCCGTCATCGGCGCCCAGCCCGACAGGTGCAAGCGACCCGATGCCAGAAAGCCGCTGGCCGTGATGCCTGCCGGTAGCTCGAAAGGCCGCTCCAGCGCTGGCAGGTTTTCGTCGACAGTGAGTGCCGTCCCTTCGATAGTGCCGGCGCCATTGAGGGAAATAGCTACCGCCAGGCCGTCGAAGCGCACCCGCGGCCACGGCTTGTTCTGTGCTGGCGGCGCTATCCACAGGCTGTGGCAGTCGATCTTGGCGTTGATGACGTCGCCGATGTTGCGGAAGTTGACCTGTCCGGAGATCGACATCGCCGGCGAGCCGCCAAACGCTTCGCTGGACGGGTGGAAGCCGAAGCCGCGCACCTCGAAGCCGAACACCTCGAACAGATTGAACGTGACCTTCGGATCCAGCGGAATCTGGATGTTGATGGCCTTGGCCAGCAGACTGACGTCGCGTGCCAGTGGAGCCTTGGTCAAGCTGACCCGTGCGCCGCGCAGGTAGCGCAGGAAGGATGAGCCGAATTCGTCACCCGGCGGGCTGAAGACGATGCCGCCGGTGACGAGGAAGTAGAACTGGTAGCCGCCCTCGCGGCCGAAGTCCTTCAATTCGAAGCCGAGTTTGGAGATGGTCAGGGTGAAACGGGTGCCCTTGCAGACGATCGGATCGTCGGATTTGTCCAGTTCCGCATCGCAGGCCAACACGGCGAGGTCGCCATCGGCGCTGGGGCCCAGCATCAGCTTGACCTTGCAACTGGCCTCACCCACCAGTTCCGGCGGCAACTGCCCGGCACCGGTGATCGAGAAGCTGGTGATGCTTCCATTGCGTATGCTCAAGGTGCCGTCGACGAAGCGGAAGGGCATCTCGACACCCGGCAAAGTCACCGGTTCGTCGGGATTGACACGGGCCGACAGGTCGAAGCCGCTGCGCGAAATGGCGAAGTCATCGACGATGAAGGCCAGGCCGCGGCCCCCCAGCTTGCGGTAATACAGCTGAAGCTTGGCGTCGGGGTGCAGGGCCATCCGCGGGTTACCCTGGGAGAGGTCAAGCTGGAACTGGTTGAATCTACCGTCCTTCACCTTCGCTGCATCACGTGGAGCGATGCGGTAGTCCAGCCCAAACATCGAGCCAGAGTTCTTCTCGTCGGCGACGTCGCCGGTGATCACGAAGCTGGATCCGCCTGACATCGATGCAGCCAATGTGCTCAGATCAAGCGCCAACTTCAGCTCGGCCTTCGTTGCGAACGACCCGACGTGAACCGACGCAGTGAGTGGGGCGGTGACGGTAGAGCCGGTCTGCGTGGCTTGGCCCCAACCTTCGACCTGAACGTACTGATCGAGCCGATCAAGAAAGCTGTTTGCGCCGGCGGGCGAGGCTTCTGTAGCTGCTGCTGGAGCCGTGGTGTCTTGGGGCGAGCCGGCTTTTGGCGCACCGAAGATCGGCAGCAGGCCTTTGGCACGCTTTTCATCGACCTTCAAGTCGACCCTGATCTCACCCTCGTGGAGGTCGCGTAGTATCGGCCGACTACTGGTATCGGCCATTACTTGGAAGAAGCGAACCTGGCCGCCATCCAGGGCTGCGAGTGCTAGCTTCGGTGCTTGGCCCTCTGCAGCAGCTATATCCAGTTGAATCAGCCGCGTATTGGGCCGGCTTCCACTCTGTGGATCCACCTCCGCCATCGACTGCGCAGGCTGGCCATCGCCATCCAGCCATAGATCCGTGCCAAGCATCAGCATGTCGGTTTTGGGCCCGCCGTCGTTGCCGGACTTGGGCGGCCGCAGCGACAGGGCTGCGAAAAAGGGGCCGGATAGGTCGATCAGCAGTTCCGGCTCACAGTTGACCGGAATATCGAGCGACAGGCGTGGCCCGCCCAGTGGTACGGGCTCCTTCAGGCGAGGCGAGAGGCGCAACTGGCGCAGACGATAGCTTGCGGCATCGAGGCGGACATCGATATCGATATGCGTCAATACCCCTGTTTTGGCCGCCGCGAGCCACTCCAGAAGGCGGCCAATCATCTCCAGGCCGGAATCAGCCATCGTGGCCAGGGGGCCGTCGAGTGGGCCGGCTGCCTGTCTCAGCGCGGCACCCAGCAACTGGCCGATACGCTCCACGATTGCCAGCGCGTGCCGAGCCTCCTGGCTGGTGGGTGCTCCTGCGAGCGCCAGTTGGGCCGATAAGGCGAGAGTGCCTGGGATGTCTTGGGATCCGGCCGAAGTGATGAGCGGCAAGGGATAGGGGTCGATGACTTCCAGCCGGGTCAGGCACCCCTGAGCCGCATCGAAGGTGCCGGAAAGCGTGAGCGCAATCCGAGGGTCGTCTTTCGCACGGATCACCAACCGGTGGATCTCCAGCGTGGCCGTTGCCGTGGCGGTCGAGGCTAGGTCGGACAGGACGACGGAACCGTTGAGGCCGGCATGGATTGTGGCGTCAATGTCGAGCCACAGCGGCAGGGTGCCGCCTAAGTCGAAGTTGAGCAAGGACAGTGGCTGCTGGACTCTCACCTTATTGTTCAAGGTACCGTCCACCTGGACAGCTGGATTCTTTGCGGGGTCGAACGTGAACTTGATGTCGTTCAGAGTCGCCACGGATTGGTCGCCTGCCTTCAACTCGCCGGATGACGGCCCAACGATCAAAGCAAGACCTGTTCCAGTAAAGGCCAACTGGGGCGCAGAAGATGTCCATTCGACCTTGAGCGGGGGGGCAGAGCCGGCCACCGGCCAGTGCAGATCGAAGACAAGGAACTCGGCGAGCGCGCCGGGGAAGGTTTCCCCTTTCAAAACAAGCGATTTCAGCCGGAGCTTGGGAAAGCGGAATCGCGGCCGGGGCAGCGATGGAAGCTTGGGAAAATCGAAGCTTGGCAGCAGTGACAACGCCGCGTCGGACAGATCGGGCTGTGACGCGTTCAGCGACAACCGCAGGCTGATCGCGGCGTCTTGCGTTTGGCTCGCCGCCGTGACCTTGGCGCCAATGGTCAGCTCGAAGCTGGCGATTTCGTCGGCCGTCGAGGCTTGCCCCTCGCCGAGCAGCAATGCTGGGTCGATCGCCGCAGTCAGTGCGACCGTCCCTGATGTGGCCAGGCCGCCCAGATCTAGAAAATGGGTGTTCGAGCCGATTTTCAGCGTCTGTAGAGTCATACGCCGGCGCAACTCAGCGCGCGCTTCGTTCAGGCAGGTGCTGAGGTGTTTCTGGAGGACTTCGGCAATCTTTGATTTGTCGCTCTCGAGATCCCGCCATGTTCGTAGCGATGGTGCGTCGCCTTTTGAGAACAGCAGCCCCGGCAATTTGATCGGCGAGTCGAGGTCGAATGTGGGCTGCAAACCGTCGAAGGGTGTTCTGAGGCCGATCTTGCTGGCTGAGTACAGTTCTCGATACCGCCCACCAAGGCTGTCGATCACGGTTCCGGCCTTGTCGATCAAGCTGCGCACCCGCTGCCAGGACCCGTCGTCAGAGGGCAAACTCTTGAAGTCGCCGATCAGAATGACGGCGTAGCCCGACGCTTTTACAAGAGTCACCTCAGACATTGCGTCGCCTCCCGTTCCATCGTGTGGTACGCCGCGGCCGCGGAGACCGCACCAAGATCAAGCTCGCCTAGCTCGGGTTGCTGCTAGGTCACCGAGTGCTACTTCAGCTAAAAGCTTTACTCTGGGAAGTTCTCGTCAGTACCGAGGTAAACGCCGATGTCGGTATCACCAATGACAAAGATGCCGGAATTACATCCAGGCTCGAAGCACGCCTGCAGGTTGACACCATCGCCCAGTTTCCGCCACACCGTCAGGCGAGTGCCGGATTCATAGTCGCCGTGGAGGCCATCACTTTCGCCGGGCAACACGCGCCGACCTGGTCTTGAACCGGTGTCATCCACGTTCATCTGTAACCGCTCACTGAGCGGCGTTCTTCTCCCCGCGATGCTCACGCGGAACAATCGTCCCCCTGTTCAATCAGGAGGAACGCGAAGTGACCAGAGCGACGGCAAGCAACAACAAGTGGCAGCGGCGTAGCCGCGAGGCATGGCGTGAGGTGTTGGCGCGCTTTGCCGCCAGTGGCCTGGAGGT